>Ga0315907_10000039_pt1 | contig 183134 bp, 115 predicted proteins | sample LakEriMetagenome_3_FD_203525 | JGI IMG/M metagenome (GOLD analysis project Ga0315907, IMG submission 203525) | Freshwater fungal communities from buoy surface, Lake Erie, Ohio, United States - Buoy 12 MA123 | ecosystem: Environmental > Aquatic > Freshwater > Lake > Lake biofilm | place: USA...
CGACTACGACAACGATGCAGAAACCATCGAACCACCCGCGCAGTGGCAGGAGGACCGCAGGCGATTCCAAGCCCAGAGCGATCTCCAGAGGGACCAAGTTAGCATTTGGGCATTGCTAGGTCGGGCAATGGAGATGTTTCAGCATGGCAATGCGCTCGGCAGAGTGATTCCATGGGCCTTTGAGGGAAGCCGACTGATTCTTGTCCCCCACGCAGGTTATGATCAGAACGCTTACTACGATCGTCAGAGCAAGTCCTTGCAGTTCTACTACTACGAGAATGCTCAGGGCCAGATCGAATACACTTGCCGATCGATCCATATTGTCGCGCATGAATTCGGTCATGCATTGCTCGATGGGATTCGCCCTCGACTCTATGCGAGTCCCTCCGTCGAATCGAACGCCTTCCACGAGTTCTTTGGGGACCTGAGCGCACTGATTGTTTGCCTACAGGACAAGGAGCTCCGGCAACAGTCTGCCGAGGCGAGCGAAGGTGAGTTCCAGAACGCTACGGATTTTCAGCAATTGGCTCAGAGGTTTGGTCAGGCGCTTGCCGGACGGCCGTACCTGCGTTCCTTTAAGAATCAGCAGACGATGAAAAGCATGGGTGGAACAACATCCCATCATGATTTGTCCGAGGTTCTTTCCGGGGCGATCTTCGATATCCTCACTGGCATGGGTAAGAGATGGAACGGCAGCAAAAGCGCAAAGAGTCGAACTCCCCGTCAAGTTTTTTGGAACGCGACCAATACGCTACGTCGACTCACTCTCCAGTCGCTTGATTTGCTACCACCGGTCGACATCAGCTTTCGCGATTATGCGTTTGCCATCTGCCGATGGCACCAGCAGTGCGATCCTGCGGACAACAACCAATGGATATCGGTCATCTCCCAATCCTTCAGAGATCGAGGGATTTTTGACTTGCTCGATGTTCAATCTCTGACAAACTCGGATCGTTCTATCTTAGAGAATCGCTACGGCGAAGGAGGTCCTGAGGCCCCGCATGAGGCCATCGAGCGAGCTAGAAATTTCGAACGGCTGATGTACCGCCCGCGTCGGCTAACGATCCGTCGTAGTATCGAGCAAATCAAAAGGTCTCCCGAATCGGCTTACCGACTCCTGGACGATAACCGCCAGGAGCTCCTGATTCCACTGAATTGCGATTTTACGGTGATCGATTTTTACGAAACGGACAAACTCGATGAGAGCAATCGGCCCTTAGGTAAGCAGTTCGTCTTGCAGTATCTTTGGAGTGAAGATGTCGAGCTCCTTGGCGAGCGTTTCGGACAGTACCAGTCGATGCAAACGGCGATGCTCTGCGGAGGAACGCTGGTGTTTGACCATTCAGGGAATATACTCAGTTGGTCGGCCAAACCAGGCTCGCGCCCTTATTCAGATCGGTCGCTTGGCAACACGAGCAAAGCGAAAGATTCACCGAGCATCGAAGATTCATCGAGCATCGAGGGCAAACGGAGTATCGATCGACTTTGGCAAGCGGCGATCGAGTCGGGTCAAGTCCGACGCGAGAAGTTCCTTGAGGAACTTGCGACCCAAATCGCGCAAGGGGAAATCGGAAGTATCGTCGGGACGGACTTTGGGATACTCGGTCGGGGTATTCCGGCATTGATCGCCCTTTCGATGCCCGATGGATCGATCCGTTTTGAGCGCACTCCCCACGGTCACTTTGCGGGTCGCAATCTTGGAAATCTTGATCACGACACAGACTCCCTCGGAGAGCGTCCATGGAATCTAAGCTACTAGTGCGAGCTTACAATGTCGGTTTTGGTGATTGCATCTATGTCCGGATCCCGAGTCGACATGGGGGGTTCCATATCCTGATCGATTGCGGGACCTTGGGTAGCATCAAGCTCTTGAGGCAGGCGATCGAGCATCTCAAGAGCGAGCTTCCCGATTCGGACATGCCCGGCAAAAAAAGGCTTGATCTGATCGTCGCGACCCATCGTCACGCCGACCATTTGAAGGGCTTCGAGGCCGCTTGGTTCGAGGACATCCAAGTCCGGAATATTTGGATCAGCGTTGGCATGGACCCTGCGCACCCGCAGGCCAAGAAAGTGCGGCAAGTTCGGTCCTTGGCACAAGTGAGTATGGGCAAGCTATTAGCAAGCGGCAAGCGACTCCGAGGGGATGTTGCGCAGCTTGCTTCGTTCTTTTCCGCAACGAACGAAAACGCCGAAAAGTTGATCCTCGAAACGTTGCCGAAAAAAAATCAGATTGAGCCCAAGTTCGTTCATAGCGGAATGAATGCCAAAGAGTTGGGGGTGGAGAACCTGCCCCCTGGAACATCGATTGACGTGTTGGGTCCCGAGAGGGACATCGACCATTATTATCTTGGCAAGCAGGCTGACGCGTTACTTCAAAGGTTTTCGTTGGGGGTTGCTGAAGCTCGATCCAAAGGTTTACAGGCCGATCCCACCGACCCTAAAGCACCCATCCCTAAGAACATCAGCCGTGGAGATTTCGAGAAACTCCGTTCTCGCATGGAGTCCAATGGATTGGAGTTTGCGAGGTTGGAGTCTTCGATCCAGAACAATTTGAGCGTGGTCCTGATGATCACTTGGCGCAAACGCAGGCTGCTGTTCGTGGGGGATGCGGAGTGGAACGGCGAATACGCAGAGGGTAAGCGAAATGGGAGCTGGAATGTCATGTGGGAGATGCACTACAAAAAGCATTTGTCCGAGCCGATTGACTTTCTCAAGGTCGGGCATCACGGAAGCGCCAACTCGACCCCTTGGATCATGGACGAGGCGAAGCGAAAGAAATCCCAAGCGAACGTCGGTATCGGGAGTCTTTTGGATACGTTGCTCCCTGTTCCCAAGCGAGGAAAACCCAAGGCCAGCGCCATCCTCTCGACCGAGCGGCGACGCGAGGAGACGATCCCCGACGGAAGGCTGTTGCACGAGCTCGGAAAACGCCTCAGTAGCGTTCGCAACTACGCCCAGAGCCTGCAGGACCTAGGGATCGATCCGAGCACGATTTGGGTGAGGAATGCAAAGTCATCCGAGGATCTCTACAGGGATCGCGAGAAGCCCTATTTGTCCAGTCCTCAGCCCTTGCGAACCGACCTTGAAGCTGAGCTATCGGAGATTGGGCAGCGGTACATTGAGGTGGAGTTGGAACCAGGCGACCGATAGGCTTGGTTTTGTATTGCAAGGCTTAGAAAAACGGAACAACAGACTATGAAGCGAATCGTCCTTTGTGCCGATGGGACTTGGAATAATCGGGATCACTTGATTGATACAAAGACGAACCGTCGTCACCCTACGAACGTCACCAAGCTAGCCAGGGCCGTCTTGCCTACGGCCAGCGATGGAACCCATCAGGTAGTTTACTATTTGGAGGGTCTGGGGATCAAAGAGCAGGATGAGGGTTTTTCCCGATACTATATCAATGCGGCCACTGGGCAGGGGCTCAAGGCCAATGTGAGGAATTTGTACCGTTTCTTGTTATACAACTACTCGCCTGGCGATGCTCTTTATTTTTTCGGGTTCAGTCGTGGCGCTTACACCGTCAGAACCCTAGCCGGTTTCATGAACTATGCCGGCTTGGTGCAGAAGGATTCGGATTATTTTGTGCCAGAGTTGTACCGCTGTTACGACTTTCGCGTTCAGGAAGGGAGCCTGGAATGGAATCGGGTTTTCAGCAAAGTCGGCCAGCGTGGCACCTGTCCCGAGATCCAGATGATCGGCGTTTGGGATACGGTAGGAGCATTGCAAGATGCTGCGCATCACGATGTTGGGCTAAACGGTTCGATCAAGCATGCCTATCATGCCTTGGCCATCGATGAACGTCGGGTGGCTTTCAAGCCCGAGTTATGGCAAAGACCAGAGGGTTGGACCGGGGATTTAGAGCAAGCTTGGTTTGCCGGTGCGCACGCGAATGTGGGTGGAAGTTACAACCCAGATGGACTAGCCAATGAGGCCTTGCATTGGATGTGCGAACGCGCCGAGGGATTGGGATTGGAGTTGGACTGGGAATACCTTTCGCATTATCGACCTTGTTTTGATTCGTGGAGCAACGACGAAGCAAAAACTTGGGATTGGCTATGGGGTTATCACACGCGTTCGATTGCCCAAAGGAGCGATACCGGTGAGACGCTCCATCCCTCGGTCATAGATAGGATGGGTTTAGCCCAGAGTGACTTTTGCCCAGACTCTAAGTGCAACCGACTCGAGCAGAGAAAGTACGCGCCAAAAAACCTATTGGAGGTGATCGATCGGCTCAAGCTCTCTCGGACGGAGCGACGCAAAAATGCTCAAGCATGCGGCCCATGGCGTTTGCGATCACGATGATCTGTGAGCCTCGGGCGTGCAACGTCCACCAGCCAGCATCCCATTGATCGCGAGGTATCTCGAAGGTCTCGTCGCTCCAGAGATTTTTCCATGGGTCGTTGGAACTTGCCCTGAGCCATTCGGGAATGTGTATCCGTCCTTGTGCCTCGTGCTCGGCCATGTTCACCACACAAACGACGACTCGTCGGCTTTGGGGCTCGTGCCAGACCCAAGACAGCAGGCAATCCGAACTCCAGTTATCCTCCCAAGCACGCTCGATATCGAGCAACTCCCAGTCCCCATAATGGAAGATTGGGTCATCGAGCAAGGCGACAAGCTTGTTATAAAAAAGCTCGATCGACGGATCGACGATTTCGTCCGGGGCACGGATCAAGTGGGGAGAGATCTTGGTCCGGTTTCCCTGCCACTGTCCATGTTGAAAGAACCTCAAACCTGGAGATAAATACGTGGCGATGGCAGCGGGTTGATGCAAAGACCAATCCAGTGCGCTCGCGGCGCGAGGTTCATCATGGTTTTCCAGAAACCTTGCAAGTTTCGATTGGTAAGCGATATCGGCTTTCAAGTGATTGCGAACCCCGACGAAGTCGCGATCTTTCAATCGGTCGTAAAGCCGTTTGTCGTAACAGTAATCGAAGCCCTCTTCTTGCAGTTCCCATTCCATATCCCAGTAGACTTCGGCCAGGAATTCAAAGCCCGGGTAGCGAGCCTTGACCGCCCGGATCGCAGGTCCCCAAAACTCTTGCATCGACCGTCCCCAGGTGCGCTCGAAAACTCTTGGGGTCAATAGCATCGCCATGTCGCATCGGACCGCATCGCATTGGCCTGCTATTGCCAGCAGCGCGGCCTGCATTTGCGAAGATAGTTCGCTGTTGGAATAATCCAGTTGCACCGTATCGGACCAGCCGTCAAAGTACGGATCGCGACCGTGGGCAAAGATCTTGCCTGAGACTTCATCCTGAAAGTAATTTTGAGGCTGCAAGTCGAGCTGCTCCTGGGTCGCTTGGATCAAATACTCCGGGTGGGAGTTCAGCCATGGATGGTCAAGCCCCATATGGTTCGGAACAAAGTCGAGCATCAAGCGAATACCTAGTTGATTCAATCGAACGCGCAGTTTCTCAAGCCCCTGGGATCCACCGATTGCTTCGCTAACGCGATAGTCCGCGATGGCGAATCCCGAACCACCGATGTCTTGGGGTTGTAGATCCTCGAGCGTATGCTCGAACTGACGGATCCAATGAGGATTGCTCCGCGATTCTTTTTCAGAGCGAGGACCTGTCGTCCAGACACTCAGCAACCAGAGGATATGGACCCCTTTGTCGACCAGTTCGTTCAAGAACGACTCTGGGATATCCGCCAAGGTTGCCCTGCGTCCGAGTCGATTGGACAGATGCGTTAAGAAAACTCGCGTGTTGAGTTGGTAGAGAACTGGATGGGGGCGCATGGAATGGTTCCGGGTCGCAAGGGGGGGACAGAAACCGGTGTTTGTGCCATCCAGTCTAGTCCGCTTGATTTAGCATTGCGCGCGGCCCCTAGGATCGATCGAGCAAATCCGAGCGTATTTCTCGGGTGCGTCGTTCGGATTGGGCGGCACGCCAAGCGGCGATCTTACCGTGATCTCCGCTTAGAAGAACCTCCGGGACGCTCGCGCCGCGGAATTCGGGAGGTCTTGTGTATTGAGGGAATTCCAGGATGCGATTGCCCCGAGAGAAAGAGTCATCCCAACTGCTTTGTTCGTCCCCGAGAACACCTGGGATGAGTCGGATTGCAGCATCGATGACGATCATTGCGGCGACCTCGCCGCCGTTGAGAACAAAGTCGCCGACGCTCAGTTCCGTCGGCTTGAGGATCTCGACGACGCGATGGTCGAAGCCCTCGTAGCGTCCGCATAGAAGAATTAATCGGCCTCGGGGCGCAAATTCCTCAACGATCGTTTGATCGAGCCGACGTCCCTGGGGTGTGAGCAACACCAGTTCTGCGGGTCTGGCGTCGATCGCTCGGAGCGACTCGACACACCGAACGACAGGCTCGACGCAAATGAGCATGCCAGGTCCTCCCCCATAGGGACGGTCGTCGACCTTGTGGTGTTTCTCATCGGTTGACCAATCCCTGAGGTTGTGAACAGCGATCTCGATGAGCCCTTTGTCGATGGCTTTGGCCAAGAGACTTTGGGTCAAGTATCCGGAGAAGATCTCAGGAAAGAGCGTCACGACATCGATCCGCAGGGAAGCTTGCATAGAACCAGGGGTGAGTGGTGAGTGGTGAGTTCGGGCCTGCTGGCGTGTCGTTGGAATTTGGGAAAGGGTTGCAATCGAGTGGACTTCGAGCCGCAAACGAAAAAAGCGGCCAAGACCATGTCCTGCCGCTTGCTTCTTTTTTTGGGTGCTTCAAGCTTCTCGCTTTGGACCTACTTAAGCCTGAACTTTGGCAGGCTTACTGCGACCCAAGCGTGTGAGTGCTTCTTGTTGAGCGCTCAGGTGCGAGCCGTTCGTACCGTACTTGGCGATCAGGATGCGGACGTTATCGCTAGGTTGAGCACCGACGCTCATCCAGTAGTCGATTCGATCCCCTTTGAGGATCGCTCGAGCGTCGGTCTCACGGCACATCGGGTCGTAGTGACCGAGTTCTTCCAAGACCCGACCGTCGCGAGGGCTACGTTGATCGATGGCGCACAGGCGATAGAAAGGTCGACTTTTGCGGCCCAGCCGCTTCATTCGAATACGTACCGACACAGAGAGTTCTCCAGACACGAAAGGGGGTTCTAAGGGGTGCTAATGATAACGCTTGGATCGTCTCCTGGGGAGAGAAAAATCGGTTCTAAGGCGAAAAAATCGGTCAAACTCGGTTCTTCCCGTCGGTTGCCGGTCGGTTAGTCGCCACGTTTTTTCTTTCGAAGGAGTTTATCGCGTTCTTTTTGGAGTTTTTCGCGTTCCTTCGGGGTCAGACGCTTGCCGGTATTTCCTTTGAGTTTCATTCCCCCTAGGGGGTTCATGGGGTTGTCGGCCATCATTCCTCGCATCTGTTGGAGCATTTTCATTTTGTCTCCTACCGACCCTTGGGTGGCCATGAGCATCATGGGCTTGATCATCTCGAATTGTTTGATCAGGTCGGAGATCTGGCTAGGGTTTGCTCCACAGCCTTTGGCGATTCGGTTTCGTCGCGAGCCATCGATGATTTTTGGGTCTTTGCGTTCTGCGGCGGTCATGGAGTCGACGATACCGGCCAGGCGGGACATTTCCCGTTCGCTGTCGGTATTTGCGAGCATTTTTGAGATTTCGCCCATTCCGGGCATCAGGCTGAGCATTTTGGTCATCAGCCCTGGTTTCCGCATTTTTTGCATCATGTCGCGGAAATCGGCCAGGGTAAAGATCCCTTTCGACATCCGTTCTTCGAGACTTTTGCGTTCCTTTTCGTCGATCAGTCGGTGGGCTTCGCGGGCCACCTCGACGATGTCGCCCATCGAGAGGATACGGCTTGCCATGCCTTCGGGGCGGAACGGTTCGAGGGCATCGAGGTGTTCGCCTGTTCCGATGAATTTGATAGGAACGGAGGTCACGGCCTTGACGCTGATCAGGGCGCCGCCGCGTGCATCGCCGTCAAGCTTGGTCATGATCACGCCGTCGAGGCTGAGCGCATCGTTGAAGGCTTTGGCGCTTTTGACGGCGTCTTGCCCGGTCATCCCGTCGACGACCAGGAGGACTTGGGTCGGCTCGATGGCTCGGTCGATTTGCTTGAGTTGTTCCATCAATTCCGCATCGATGGCCAGTCGACCTGCGGTATCGAGGATGACGACGTTGGCGCCCGCGGCGCGGGCCGCTTCGAGACCCTCACGGCAGACTTTGACGGGGTCCATTTCGCCGGGTTTGCTGAAAACGCCGACGCCGACCTGTTTTCCCAGGACGTGGAGCTGTTCGATCGCCGCAGGGCGTTGGAGGTCGGCTGCGACCAAAAACGGCTTGAGTTTCTGCTCTTTGATCAGGACCGAGAGTTTACCGCAGGTGGTGGTTTTTCCTGAGCCTTGCAGGCCGCACATCATGATCGTGGTCAATTCGCCCCGTTTGAGGGGCAAGCTGCTGTCGACGGGTCCGAGGAGCTTGACGAGCTCTTCGTAGACGATTTTGACGAATTCTTCGTCGGGTTTAAGACTCAGCAGGACCCGGCGGCCTTCTGCAGCGGTTGCGACGTCTTTAACGAATGAACGGACGACATCGATGCTGACGTCGGCTTCGACCAAGGATCGCTCGACCATGGCGATCCCCTCCCGCATATTCGCTTCGGTCAGCTTACCTTTACCTTGGAGGGTCTTAAAGGCGCTCAGTAGGCCATCTTGTAGGGACTGGAACATCGAAATTCCGCAATTTAATGGAAGAAAAGGATTGCTTGGACTCGGTTATAACCCGAATTAGGGATGATACGTGGAGTGGGGTTTTGGGCCTCGGCGGAGAAGATCCGCAGATTGCCCCTGACCGCTAAACTCTTCCTGGAGGTCTCAAATTACCCTAGTTCGCGGTTTTGCCAACGGCGATCCGTGGAACTTTTGCAAATTGGGAATCTCCAAGGAATCGCCTGTCATTGTAGCACCAACGTTGGCCGATGCTTCCGCAAATCGACGAAGTCTAGCAACGACTTCGATTTAGGACAGATAAAGCTTCAGGATGCCCGGTTTGCAATGGCCAGCGACGCAATTAGACTCAGGCACGGTTCGCAGGACCGTTTTTTCGTTTTTTCCCAAGCTCAGGCTCTGTACGAGGTTTCTCGATGAAAACCTTTGGTTTTGGAAGTGGATCTACTTCAGGCAATAGCTCGCATCGCGACAAGTTGCGCAAGAAGCAGTTGGTGCGTAGGTCCGTTTTGGAGTCTCTTGAGACTCGGAACTTGATGACCACCGGCCCGCAGCTCATTGGGGTCCAGCCCAACGAAGGCTCCTTGATCGCCCTGGGCGCAAGCTCGACACCGACGGTTCTGCACACGAGTCCTCGGGAGCTGGTCCTTCGTTTCAACGATGGGGCCGAACTCGATGCGAACTCCTTAGGTGGCATCCAGATCAAGCGTGCCGGTGCCGACGGTGTGCTGAGTGCCGCTTACTTGACAAGCGACCTTGGGACCAACGGCCAAGCCGTCGTCGATTTTAGCGCCTCGCTGCCTGGCCAGCAGGGCAACGGAACGGAGATATTCTTTACGCAGTCCTCGCGGACCGTCGGGCCTGTGGGTAAGCCGGTCAGCTACCCGATCCTGAGTGTCCAGGGCCAGCGCATCAGCATCGATGTGAACATCGCTCCAGCCTTCAAAACTACCGCCAACGATTTGGTCAAGGCGATGAACGAGGACCCTGCGGTCTCGTCGTTGATCGTCACGACCTTGCTCCGAGGATTCGGCACAACGGTCATTGCCGATACGGTCACGACTGGCCAAGTCCTCCCGCTCCTGGGCGCAGGCTCGGCTCGCGCTTCGACGAATTTCAATTCGGGTCTATCGAACCTTCAAGCCGAGTTCGTCTCGACCGGCTCGGCGGCAGCCGCCAATGGCGTTCGTGTCGAATTTACCTCGCGCAGTTTCGACTCACCGGCACCTCCCAATGTTATCGTCAACGGTTCGACCGTTCGGATCGAACTCAACAGCAACCCAAGGGCTTTGACAACTGTCGGTGAAGTGATCGATGCGGTCAACGCTTCGGCCGAAGCCCAACGATTGCTCGTCGCGCGGCTCGTCAGCGGAGATCGCCTGACGCGAATCGGTGGCAACGCGATTACCTATTCGCCTCTGAATCTCGTCGGCGGTGACGATCAGTTGATCACCCCTGCCTACATCGCCTTGGGGGATACCAAGCGAGAAGTCATCATTCGGTTTGCCGAAGCGCTGCCAGACGATGCCTACTTGATCGATATCTTCGGAACCGGTCCTTTTGCCCTGCGAAATGTCGCAGGTTTTGCATTCAACGGCGGGGTCTCGCGAAGCGTTCGGTTCGACTTGGATCTCGGGCCGACGATCCAAGCCGTTGTGCCCCAACCGGTGATCACCACCGGGACGACCAAGCAGCAACTGCGGAACGTCGTTTATGTTTATTTCAATGGCGATAAGCTCAATTCGGCCGAGGCGGTCAAGCCGATTTACTATCAATTGGTCTACACCAATAACACGCTCAATGGTGGCGACGACATCACGTTCCGACCCATCGGAGTCAACTACGATGCGAATCTAAACCGCGTCGCACTGACCTTCGAACGCAACCTCGACGCTCTTGTCGATCCGGCCAACCCCGGTGCTGGGCCTTTGGCCTTGGCCTCGTTGCGGCTGCGGATTGGGAACGACAATTCTGTCAACAACACTGCGGTCACGAGCATCACTCCGGCGAGCGATCCAGGGAGCCGGTTCTCGACAGCGATGGACCTCGGTGGGGGTTGGCTCGCAGGTCCTGGTGCCAAGGCGGCGATCGTCAGCTCCGAGATCAAGAACGCGACTCCTTATACACTCGATTTCCCCGGATCCAACAGTGAGTCGGGCAACCGCGATAATCGCTACCAACACCACGTGACCCGTTCGGATTCCGACGGGATCGAGGTGATCTATTATAACTTCGCCTCCCAATTGGGAACCGCCAACGCGAGCGTACAGCTCAACGCGATCACCGAAATCCAAAGGACCATGGCTCGGCAAGTCGTCAGCCTCTATGAGAAGCATATCGGTGTTCGATTCGTCGAGAGCGATAACCAAGGGTTCACCATCGGCGTCGGGGACATGCAAGTCATCAATCCTTTGACGGCTTTGACCCCTGTGGCTGCCAACCAACCGGGCGATAACATCACATACGCCGCAGGTCCCTTGTTGGCCAATGCGAGCCAATCGGCCGTTGTCATCGATAGCCAAGAGTTCAACACCGCCGACGACAACCTGTTCGGCTCGGAACTTTTCCGTTCGTTCATGCGCGGTATCGGGGTTCTGCTCGGTTTGGGCAACGCCGACGAACTGCCTCAGTCGACGGTCCAAAACAGCAATCCGATCACCGATCCGAACGTCGAGAATGTCTTCCCTGGGAATGCAGACGTGACCCATGGTCAGTACATCTTCCGCCCAGAAGGCAAAGACATCGACCTGTACCGTTTCGTGGTTCCGGATTCCGGAGGTTCGATCTCGGTTCAAGTGATCGCCGAGGGTCAATCGAACTCGAGTTTGCTCGACGCGAGCCTTCGACTCTATCGAAATGAGGGGAGCTCAAGCCAACCGAAGTGGGTGGAACTTGCGGCCAACGAAGATTACTTCAGCCAAGACCCGCGCGTCAGCTTGGACTTTGTCAAGCCTGGCGAATACGTCATCGGCGTGAGTGCCAAGGGGAATTCCAATTACGATCCGACCATCGATGATTCGGGTTTAGGCGGGCGTTCGGAGGGCAGGTACGATTTGCGGATCGACTTTGCACCACCGGCAGCATCGACTCTGACCGATGCGGATTCCGATCCTACCCAGATCGATGGAGATGGCGACGGCAAACCTGGCGGAGTGTTCAACTATTGGTTTGTTCCCACTCGGCCAGATCGTTCGACGACGGCTACGACCGACCGAAGTTCGTACACCATTTGGGTCGATAAGACCGCTCTTGCCAACGGGAACGGAACCCTCGCACAGCCATACAACACCATTTCGCGAGCTTTGACCGAAGCGACCAGTGTGAGCAATGCCGATGCCTCGGGCACCCGCGCCATTACAATCCGCATCTTGGGCAACGCTGCGAATCGAGCTTATGAAATCGGATTCAACCGACTCGGCCAAGCCTTGGCCGACGGCACAACGTTCGATGTTCCAAGGAACGTCAATGTGATGATCGATGCAGGGGCGATCATCAAGATGGGGCGATCGAGGGTCAGTGTCGGAAGTTCGACCGTCTCGGTCAATCGCAGCGGTGGCACGTTGCAGCTCTTGGGTATTCCTGACAGCAAAGTCATCGTCACCTCGATCCACGATACGACAGGGATCGGAGTCAATCCCGATCGCACCCCACCGGCACCATCCCCTGGTGATTGGGGGGGATTGGATTTCCGCAACCGCATCGATGGAAGCGACGCGACCCGGACCGACAAAGAGCGAGCCGGATTGTTCCTCAACGCGTTATACCACGCCGATGTTCGATTCGGCGGGGGCCAAGTCATCGTCGATGGCTTGTCACAAGTCATCACGCCGATCAACATCATCGATTCGCGGCCGACGATCGCCAACAGCCTGATCACACGCAGTGCCGACGCGGCTATCAGTGCCACGCCAAACAGTTTCCGGGAAGACGATTTCCGCGATCCCAAGAGCCAGGCTGCCGGTCTGTTTATTCCCGATTACGATCGGGTTGGCCCAGATATTCATGGAAACCGAGTCGTCAATAACACGATCAACGGGATGTTCATTAAGACCCGCACAGGGGCCTCGCAGACTCTCGAGACGATCACCACTGCGGCCCGCTTCGATGACATCGATATGCCGCATGTTCTAGGTGAGAATTTGGTCATCGCCGGGACCCCGGGTGGTGGAGTCTTGGATGTCGCCTCTCCTCCGACGACCGTCGTTACGGTGGTTCGCTCGGGTTCGGGCAACTTGGCCGTCGGTACTTACAATTACAAGCTGGTGTATGTCGATGCCAGCGGTAACGAAAGCCTCGCATCGATACCTACCGCATCGGTCAGTGTGGTTGCAGGCAGTTCGGTCACCCTCTCAAATCTCCCACCCATCGGTGGGGATTTGCCCTACGTTGGGCGTCGGATCTATCGCAGCGACGCAAACGGCGGAGGAACTTACCGTTTCGTAGCGCAGATCAATGCAATCGCCACGACTTTTGTCGACAACGGTTCAGTATCGGGCAACGCGCTCGTCGAATTGCCAGCCAAGATCCGCTCGCGTCTCGATGGAAGCTTGGTCATGGATCCCGGGATGATCGTCAAGAACCGTGGATCGCGGATCGAGGTTCGAGACGGTGCGAATCTGGTTGCCGAAGGAACCATTGGCTTGCCGGTGATCTTGACCAGTATCAACGATATCCGTTACGGATTTGGCGGGACGTTCGACACCGCGAGCAACAAGGGGGCCACGGCCGCTACGCCGGGCGACTGGGGCGGAGTCTTCGTCGGCCACGGCAGCGAAGCATCGATGGACTACAACCGTATTTCCTACGGAGGTGGGACAACCCGTATCGAGGGGAACTTTGCATCGTTCAACGCGATTGAAGTTCATCAGGCCGATTTCCGTCTTGCGAATTCGCTTGTCGAGTTCAATGCGGCAGGAAACGAAGCCAACGCGACAGATCCGGATCGACTCGGTCGCGGAACGAACGATTCGTCTGCGATTTTTGTTCGAGGTGCTCAGCCTCAAATCCTCAACAACCGAATCAGCGACAATGCGGGTTCTGCGATCAGCATCGACGTCAATTCGTTGATCGAACAAAACTTGGATGACTCTGGGCGCCAAACCGGCGAGTTAGGAACCACCGGGGAGTACTTGGCCAACCAAGGAGCCTTGGTCCGAGGCAATCGCCTGTCTCGCAACGGGATCAACGGCATGTTGGTTCGTGGACAAGAGCTTACCTCGCAATCGGTTTTTGATGACACCGACATCGTGCATGTCGTTTCGAGCACCATCACTTCGGATAACTTGCACACCTACGGTGGATTGCAACTCAAGAGCGATGCGAATCAAAGTTTGGTAGTCAAGTTCGGTGGCGGTTCTACGCTGGCCGGACTCAATGCTACCGGAACGCCCCTTGATCATGCCAACCGCATCGGCGGTAGCATTCAAATCCTCGGGCAACCCGGTTTCCCGGTAATCCTCACATCCATCGGCGATGACACCGTCGGTGCAGGGTTCGGGGTCGATGGCCGACCTGCCTTCGATACCGATAACAACGGAAGCAATTCAACCTCGGGTGAGATCGTCTTACCGTTTGGCCCCGAAGTCGATCGTGGCACCCTCATCGACAACGATGTCGATGTCAACCGCCCTGGCTTTTTCTCCTTCGAGCCAAACGCCGGTGGAGAAGGTAGTTTTGCGACGCGGGGCGGAATTACGGCCCAAGGCAACACGCAGTTGTTCATCGACGAAGCGGTCATCTTTGCGTTCAACAACTACATCGATGTCGGTGGCGATGGAAATGCAATTCGCCTTTCTGCTACAACGATCACCCAACCGCCAACGCTCGTTTCGCCCGACGTGGTCATCAGTCGTGGTACGTTCACAGGCAACAACAATGCCGAGGTCCGCTGGACTGTCGAGTCGAGGTTCAAGAATGGCGTTGCGAAGCTTTTCAACACGCTGACGCTCGATAGCGATTCGCCACTTGGAAATATCCAGTTTATCAACTACCTCGATGAAGACATCGTGTTTCCGAGCGACGACTTTTTGTACTTGACTGGCACCCCAGGGAATCCTGACTTCCGAGCCTATACGATCGACAACGCGGAGCGCGTTGGATTTTCCCACGGTGGGGTTTACAGCCCGGGCATCGATTTGGTCAACGCGACCTATCTTGGGTTCGCAGCCGACGAATTCCGCGATTTGGCCAACATCATCGAAGGAGCTGGCACCACCTACACGCCGGCTGGTAATATCGACCTGACGGATTTGCCACCGATCACCGATCCGGTACTAGGACAAATCTACGGTCTTGCTGACGTGACAACGGCCTTGGCATGGCAAGTCGCTCCGACGGCCAACACGTCGCGCATGACAAGTTTCCTGGAGTTGGTTCCGACAACCATCACCTCGATCGCTTCTCCTGGATCGTGGGCTGGCGTTTCGATGCAGACGTATTCGAACGATCGTAACGTCGGCGTACTTCCCGAGAGAGAATCCTCGCTTGCCAATGCACCCGGCGCCAACGACGATCCGACCAAGGCCCAGTATTTGGGGCAGTTGGCCGGTTCGATCAATAGCGGAGACGAGAACACTCGACTCGGATTCGAGATCCAAGGTGTGATCAACAAGCCCTCGGACGTGGACGTCTACAGCTTCAATGCCTTTGGTGGCACCGAGGTTTGGCTCGATATCGACAAGACCGATGCGAACCTCGACACGGTCGTCGAGCTGATCTCTGCCGACGGAGAGATTCTGGCCCTTTCGGACAATTCGTATCTCGAAGAGATCGATGCGGCAAACAACCCACTCTACAGCAACTTGCCTGGAAACGCAGTAAGGTCGTTGCGAAAAAGTGCACCCACGATTTATCCCCAATCGTCCCGAGGTGAGCCTCGCGACGACTACAGCACCAATGCGAAAGATGCCGGGCTTCGGGTCGTTCTGCCAGGACAAAGCGGCCAACCCTCGCTCTATCACATTCGGGTCCGTTCGAGCAATCAAGTCACCGGACAAGCAGTCGGTACACCGGCATTGAGCAATCCAGCTTCGGTAGGCCAAGGACTCTCTCGGGGTGCATATCAGTTGCAAGTTCGTTTGGGCGAAAACCAAGAGTTCCCAGGAACCTCGGTCGCCTATGCGGACATTCGATTTGCCTCGACTGGATTGACACTCCGAGGGGTGCCACGACACTCTCCGTTGGTCGGAGAAACAGCCGAGATCAACAGCGGCAACAACAACACGTTTGTGACCGCCCAAGAGCTCGGCAATATCCTGACGACCGACCGCAAGACGATCTCCTTGGCCGGCAACATCGATTCGGTCACGGATGTCGACTGGTTTACCTTTACAATCGATTACACGCAGTTGGTCACACCGCTGGCGGAATATCTCTCGACGATTTTTGATCTGGATTATGCCGATGGGATTGGGCGAGCCGACCTCTCGATGTACCTGTTTGCTCCGACGGCCGACGGCTCGAACGCCTCGTTGGTTCGAGTAGGGCTCAATAGCAACATCCTGGATGATCGCCATTCGGCGGTTTCCCAAGCGACCAACTCGGACCTAGGGCGAGGTTCGACCGGAACTCTAGATCCGTACATCGGACCGGTAGAATTGCCCGCTGGCAGGTACTACTTGGCGGTGACCAATCGCACCCAAGTGCCGACGGTCTTGGCAAACCGATTGAGCAATTCGCTCGGCGCGTCGAACCTGCGGATTTTGCCCGTTTCGAGCGGTAGGTTCATTGTCGAAGACCGAGTCGGTGGCGATCAACTCAGCTCGACCGTTCCGCCGATGACTCCGACCTTCCTGGACATGCAATCGAGGATCGAGTACAGCTTGGGTGATGTGCCGCTGTATGTCAGCGCCTCGTCTGCATTGGGCACCCAATATTATATCGCCAACTCCTTTACCGGTCAGCTTCCAAACGACGTGGGAATTGCTCCCCAGTTCATGAAGGACACCTTCATTCGACCCAACGGGGATTTGCGTGGGTTCCAAACCCCGAGCAACGATTTGTTCAACTACGTTCTGGTCAATCCAGGGACCGCCGCGACGCGTGTTCAAGGAGCGTTCAACTTCACGGTTCGAGGTTTGGACACCGCTGGGGAATTGTCGGACACGGCAGCCCCGTTCGATTCCGAAGCCTACACGGTCATGGATATCCGAGATCAGACGGGGACCGAAGCCGAATTCGGATTCTTGGTCGCCAACCGGAACCGGACTGCTAACTTTGCCGCAGCCAACCGTGGCGTGAGCTACTTTGATAACGTCCTGTATCGATTCGATCCGAACACCGGGGCAGGTATCAGCGCTCCGGCACTGGACAATCAATTCAACATTCCGATCACCGGGGCTCCCGACTTGATCCTCGGAGCCGGTACCGATATCACCGAACGCGGTTTTATCCAAACCAATGCGGCCGCAGGCACGACATCGACGGCTTTTGCCGTGACCGAAGCGACCGAGTCGATCGCCAACTCGGTCCGATCGTTGATCAACGACGGAGACACCGTGACGCTCCGCCTGTCGACGAACCAAAACGTGATCATCGAGTTCAACGCTGGACCTGAACTGCAACTGAATCTCGATCCGGTCAATTTCCCGAATCGAGTTCTCCGCGATGGGGATCAATTCACCATCGATGGTGTTGTTTATCAAATCACCACCGGAGTGACGCCTGTCCCGACACCAGGTGTTCGAACCGTCTTTTACCAGACCAGCATGAACAACGCCCAGTTCGCTGCCGCAGTGGCCAATTCAGTGCCGCTGGGAATCGAAGTTGGCTTTGAAGGCAACCGGCTGAATTTTGCCGGAGCATTGGTAGGCAACTTTGCTACGTTAGTCAACCGCGGAGTCGCGGTCGATCAGCAAACCAACGGAACGATTGGTAGCGGACGCATCGGCGTGAACTTTTTGGCCAGCGATACGGCGGAGGCCATCGCAACGCGGGTCGTTCAAGCGATCAACACCTCAGGCTTCCCAGGACTCTCGGCAGTCGAGAGCGGAATCAATCGCAACGAAGTGACGGTCCTTGGTGCGACGGTGACCTCGACGACCGGATCCTCGCGACGCATCGGTATCGCCCCTGGCGGTGTTGTTCGAGGTGTCGCAGGGATCGATGGAAACCTCTATGCAGTCAGCGACGCGGGCGGATTGTTCCGTGTCTCCCGCGGTGAGCTCTTTAGCAATCGCGCTGGGGCTATCGGAACGTTTGTTGCTTCGTCCTACCAGTTGACCGGATTGCAATTCACGGGACTGACCGCCGGACCTCGCAACGTAGCCAACGGGGCCTACTCGAACCTGCTGTTTGGCTCGACCGTCGGCGGCCGGATTTACGCGTTTGACACCAACGGGATCTTGCAACCGGTCTTTGCCAACGGATCGACCTTTGTCGATACAGCTAGTTCCGGTTTCGATGGATTGGCCTTTTCGAACCTTGATTACAACCTGTGGCACCAAACCACACGGCGATCGGCCAATCCGGGCCACGGTATCTCCGCGGATATCGAGGGGAACACCGCAGGACTCGGTGGAACGAGTTGGTACTTCGGGTACGAAGATCTCGGGCACAGCAACGCGAACTTCAACACCGGTACGAATCCACTGGCCCAACCGCGAGCCTTTGGTGAGGCTCTAGAGAATACGTACAACTTCCCTGGTGGAGCAACCGGGGTTATGGAGAGCAAGACCTTCTCGCTCGAGAACCTGACTGAAGCCGACTTACCGACCCTCTACTTCAGCTACTTCTTGGCCACCGAAGACGCAGCCTCGAGCCTCGTCAATAACACCTTCAATCCGATGCGGGACTCGTTCCGAGTCTACGCTGCGGGCGACGATAACACATGGATCCAATTGGCGACGAACAACGCCTCGGAAACAGCGGTCGAAACGTTGGTCGATAATGTGCCCAGCCCGGTAGGTCCAAACTCCTTGCCCGGACAAGCCGTGGCACCTCCGGGGACCTCGTGGCGACAAGCCCGAGTCTCTCTGGCCCAGTTGGCCGGCGACCGTCAAGTGCGATTGCGATTTGAGTTCAGCACAGCCGGCGGCTTAGGCTTCAACAGCTTCGGTAGCCGAGGACCTGAGTTGCGAACCGTATCGGCGAGCGAACTTCGAGATGGGCAAACCTTCAGCGTCGGCGGCAGAACCTTTGAAATTGAGATGGGACCGACATTGGTCTTCCCATCCGGCGTCGGGATCCGCTCCGGAGAGACCATCTCTCTGAGAGGAACAACGTTTGTGTTCTGGGATGGTACCGGCACGAGTCCTAGCGGAAACGTGATCCGTTATTCGACGAGCGATTCTCCATCGCAAATCGCCCAGAAAGTGCTCGCGTCCCTGAACGCTGCGACTTATGTGCCCAAGGCTTTATCGGCAAATATTTTGGAACCGCAGGCCCGCTCGGAAGTCTTCCGCACCGCCGTGAAGACCACCATTGTCGCTGGTGAACTGACCCGATGGACCGCCACCGGCGCGATCGGGGATTTTGTTCTGCAACCGGGCGAACAACCCGATGCGGTACGTGCCGATGTGGACATGATTGAGTTCCAAGCCGACGAAGGGACAACGATCGATCTTGCCGTCTCGGCAAGCCTCGTCGGCTCGCCTCTGAATCCCCGCGTCCGACTTTTTGATTCCTTAGGAAATGAACTAGCCCGTGCATCGACTGCCACCCAGCTTGACGTGGCGCTAACGCATACGTTCGCCAAGTCCGGAACTTACTACTTCGGCATCAGCAACTCGGGTATCAACGAGTACAGCCCGCTGCTTTCAACCGGCAGGACTTCCTCCGGTCCGACTGGCCAGTACCAAGTGACCTTGGATATCTCGCCGAGGTTCAATCCAAGCCTCAATGGAAACCGATTGCAGCTCGATGGCATCAGCGATTTGGTCGTCGGTCCAAACTCCAACATCCGAACCGACGGAGCTTATGGATCGGCCAACAGCTCGAACGTGTCGATTAACATTCTGCAGAACATGACGGCCGACGAAGTAGCGGCTGCCGTTGCAGAAGCCTTCGAGGAGAACCTAGCTCCTGGACTCGATGCCTTTGCTACGTTCCGCCGAAATACCAACGCGATCGATCTGACCGGAGTAACTGTAGGCGATGCCGGTCCGTTTGAAGTCAATGGCCGTCGTGATGGAGATGAGTTCTCCGAGTATGTTCTCGGGCGATTGCACCCTGCGACCCGATCGCAGAACAACAACTTCGAGGGACTCTATCTCGATGATTTCATCATCGGACTTGCCGAAAGAGGAGAATCGGTTTCCAACGCTCCACCCGATACGACCTTTACCACCGTCCCGGGCAGCGGAAGCGAGATCCTCGTTGGGCCTTATCAAGTCGAGATACGCGGAGGTTCCGAATACGGCCAGCCCCTTTCGACTCGCACGACCAACAACGGTGGCAACAACAACCCGAACAACTTGAGCGTCAATGAGCGCATTCGCTTGACCCAAGCTTTCGATCCGAACCAAGCCTTAAGCGGCGCAGTCGAACTTCGGTTCAATGACGCTTCGAGTATCACCGACGGAGAGACGATCACCGTCAGCGATGGCAACAACTCGATCACCTTTGAATTCGACGATATTTCGATCCCTAGCGGTCAATCAGGTAGTGGAGTGCGTCCAGGCAACTTCCCGATCCCTTACGATCCTGTCGCTGGTGAATCCGCTCAAATCATTGCAGCTCGTTTCCGAGACGCTGTGAATTCCCCAGGCGTGCAAAGCGTCCTGAAAACCAGTGCCCTGGGCGTCGATGGCAGCTCGAGTGGATCGAACACCCGCGACCTGTTCCTGCTCGGATCGGTCACCGTAAATGTTGGACCATCGGTAGGTTACCTCGTCACGCGTAGCCCTCAGGTTCGATTCAAGGATTCGTCGAGCCTTTCGGACGGATTGTCCTTCACGATCACTGACGGCAACAATACGGTCCGACTCGAGTTCGATGATTCGACCCTTCTGCCGCTGGATCCTGGATTTGGCGTAAGCCAAGGCAGTGTGGCGATTCCTTTCGACCCGAACGTCTCGCTCACGAGCGTCCAAGTCGCAGCGTTGGTCCTGAGTGTCATCAACTCGCCGGTCGTTCAATCCCAAATCCGCGTGGTGGCATTCCCTGTTTCCGGGCTAGGTGGGCAACCCTCGGATGCGATCTTGATCTCGGGTGCGACTGGGGTTTCGATTCCATCGGCCGTTGGAAATGTATTGACGACGAACCTCGAAGGAGACCGCAATACACCGCGTGACCAAGGCCAAGTGCTTATCGAAAACTCACGCATCTCGTTCTCCTCGGGCTTCGGGGTCGTCATGACTGCAGACGTCCGCGATCCGGTTTCGGGTGCACCGAACCCGGGCTCGGTGCGAAATACGCTGACGATCAACAACCAGCGATTGATCCCCGGAGCGGTAATGGTCAACAATGAGCTCATCAGCAACATCGGTGGTGGTATCGATCTTGGGGGCGACCCGCTCAACGGACCAAACGATGTTCCCGCATCGGTTCCGTTCGCACGGATCGTCAACAACACGATCTTCGGTGGATCGGTCACGCGTGTGGACGCTCAACCAGCAACATCGATTTTGGGTGACTTCTATGCCAACGGAGCCCTGAGCTTCGGCGATGTCGCTCCAGCGAACCTGTACAACCCAAGGGCCGGAGGCGGTCCAGTACCAATCGCAGGCTTGCAAGTCCCAGGCAACGCGGTCGGAGCCCCAGACTACAGCGGAATCGGTGAGCCGATTCCTGGCCAAGGGGCAGTGTCGCTCGGTCGCGGTGGTGTGCTGGTCGTCCAGTTTACAGACAACTTCTTGACCGGTTCGAACGACGTTCGACCTGACTTGGCTGTCTACGAAGTCGGCCTGCCGGAACTCGTCCGAGTCGAGGTGTCGGCAGACGGGGTCAACTACACTTCCGTAGGAACCGCCTCGTTCAGCAATCGTTACATCGATCTGGATCAGTTCGGGTTCAACACGCTCAGCCAATTGCAGTTCGTACGATTGACCGATGAACCGGGCGATGGACCAACCAGCGGTGACTCCGTCGGTGCTGACATCGACGCGGTGGGGGCTCTATCGAGCCGCCCTGGCTTGCGTTTCGGTACCTCGGGAACCGGGATCCGTGTCGGTGCCAACGCTAGCCCGACGTTGCTCAACAACATTATCTCCAATAGCACGACTGGAATTTCGGTCGCCAATACCAGCACCTCGACGGTCATCGGCGGAACGCTTTACCAACGAAACACAACGAATGCCACCGGGGTGACCGTAGGTCAATTCCCGATCCAAGTTGGATCTTCCGTACCGCTCTTTACCGATGCGGTCGATGGAAATCTTTACCCTGTCCCCGGATCGGCAGCCATCGACTCATCGATCGACTCTTTGGTCGACCGAGCCGCACTGCTGGCCGTCAAGCAACCGCTCGGATTGGCTCCCTCGCCGATCATCGCTCCTGCGATCGACATCACCGGTGCTTTGCGTACCGATGATCCGAATGTGGTCGCTCCTCCGGGACTCGGCGAGTCGGTCTTCAAGGACCGAGGTGCATCCGACCGCTCCGACTTCACCGGTCCTGCGGTTCTGTCCCTCTTCCCACGCGACAATGACACATTGGGTGCCGATTCGAACCCAACCCCTGGAATCATCGAATTGGTCAGCGATTCGCTCGCTTACTTCGACCTGCAGGTTTTGGACACCTCGGCATTGGATTTCAACGCCCAAGGCACCGGCGTCGACAGCAAGACCGTCACTCGCAACTCGTTGATCATCGCCAAGAACGGCAAAACCTTGATCGAAGGTCAAGACTACCGATTCGGATACGATTCTACGAGCAACATTATTCGCTTGACCCCACTTTCGGGGCTCTGGGAAAGCGGTGCGGCTTACACCATCCGCTTTGTCAACACCAACGAGAACTTGATCCAAGCGATCGAACCTCGGTCGCTTATCGATGGAACGACCTACACGATCATCGATGCGGAACTTCAACCTCACTACTTCGAGGTCGAGACGGGCATCGTCCTGCGAGTCCCCTCGAGTGCCGATAACTTCTCGAATACCGTTATCGATGGAACGACCTTCCAAGTCGACGACGGATTCCGCAGAGTGACGTTCGAGTTCGACAACAACGACACGTTTGTCACCGGAAATACCCCGATCCGATTCTCGAATTCCGATCTGCCAGCGATCCTGGCTCAGAATATCGTCACGGCGATCAACTCGGCCAATTTGAACCTTACGATCAAATCGATCGGCAATGGCGAAATGCAGATCCTCGGCAGCAACTTGATCCAGTTCGTTCCAGCAACGAGCCGGATCACCGCAACGGGCAGGACCGGAACGACTCCGATCTACGGATTGAAGATTCCCACGAACAACGGGGCCCCTGAAGGAATTTTCGACGGACAAACCTTCTCGATCCAGTCAGGCGCTCGCTCGGTCGTCTTCGAACTCGATGGGAACGGAACCGTTGGGCTCAACAATGTCGCTGTACCGCTCAATACCGCATCGGCCGACCAACAAGCAGCACTCATTGTCGCAGCGATCAACGCTTCGGGACTAGGTCTCAACGCGACGTTCTCCGCTGGTGGAATGATTGCAGTAGGCACTCAAAGCGATTTGCGAATTATCACTAGTGGTGGACTTCAAGTCGTCGGTGTTCCAGGCCGCGAGGTTACCACTCCGATTGTCTTTGACCTCAGCGAAGTAAAGGCCGCCTCGCAAGTCGCGACGATCATCGGGGAAGTGCTCGAACAAGCCAACATGCCTGGAGTCGAAATCACCGTATTGGGTGATCAGATCTTCATCGAAGGCAGCCTTGGTGTCGGTGGATTGGGAACCCAGGTCGTCTCGGGGATCCGAGACAGGGCCGGCAACCCAATGCGTGCGACCGAACTCAACGGCGATACACTCGTGACGATCTTCCTAGGAGAGGGCTTCGATTACGGAGATGCACCCGATCCGAGTTACTCGAGCTTGCGTGAAAGCAATGGTCCTCGACACAAGGTCGTCGAAGGCTTCTCGCTCGGATTGACCAATACGGCCGATCCTGATGCTAAGGTGCCCGATCAAGATCAAGACGACGGATTGATCTTCAATGCGATCGTTTCAGGCTTCAGCGGTTCGTTCCAGTTCAGCGTTCAAGGAGTCTCGATCGCACGGCCGGCCTACGTCGGTGCTTGGATCGACTTCAACGGAAACGGCGCTTTCGATTCGAGTGAAAGGATCAATATCCCAGGTCGGATCGTCAACGGACTGAACACTGCGGTGAACTTCACAGTTCCTTCCGGATCTATCACCGACCGTCCCGTCGCAGCACGGTTCCGATTGAGTAGCGATCAAGCGGCCGTCGGCTCGCCTTTGGGTGAGGCAATCGATGGTGAAGTGGAAGATTGGATGATCACCATCGGTGCGAATCCTTACACCAACCCCACCAATCGCTTCGATGTCACTGGAGACGGGTTCGTATCGCCGATCGACGTGTTGCAAATCGTCAACTACATCAACGCTGGACTTCCGACCCGTCCACCGTTGCCGCCCGTGGCCGTACCTCCTTATTTGGATGTCAATGGCGATGGGTTCATCAACTCCTTGGACGTTCTGAACGTGATCGACTTCATCAACTCGAACCTCAATGGAGGTCGCGGTGGCGAGGGCGAGGGTCTAAGTGCAGATGCGTCGGATCTATGGATTCCCGCAGAGGCTCTGGATGCAAGGGGAGCGGCTCTGGCCGTCTCGACGATCAGCTCAAGCAGCCTTTCCAATACCGGATCCTCGGGTTCGGTCGCTTGGACGAAGTCGACGGTTCGCAGCAGCGATCTTGCGATGGCCAGCTACTTCAGCTCAAGCCTCCTGAACAGCCCTATCGATGATTCGGACGATCTGTTCGATTCGACCGCACGTTCTGTCTCGACGAGAGATTCATTCGACGATCGGCTCGATTCGGCCTTGAGCCAAGATCTCGACGATATCCTCGGCCTGTAAAATCGAGGCTCAAGGTCACCTTGAGAAGTAACCCTGCTGCCGGAGTCGATCCGGTGGCAGGTTGTTGGCTCTAGGCGCAGCAAACTTGCTTTCGATGGATCGGTGCTGACTATCCCTTGAGGACGCTTTCAAGCCGATCGATGTTGGCCTCGATGCAGAACTTGGATTCGACCAAGGAACGGCCGGCCTTGCCCATGCGGTGCCTTAGGTCTGTATCGAGAAGCAGTGTCCTTAAGGATTCGAACCATTGGTCCTCATGGCTCGCGGCAAACCCCACGGTGTTGTCTTGGAGGATCATCGCATTGACCCCGATGGGGCTGGCGACCGCAGGGATCCCGATCGACATGTACTGAACGAGTTTCGTGGCGGCTTTGTAGCGCATCCAGTCTTGGTCGGCCGGCAAGGGCATGAGCCCGATATCCATTTCATGCAACCGTTGGATTTCGACATCCGGGCTCCAGGTTTCGAAGCGCAGGTCGATTCCCTCCAGATCGATCGTGCGGAGCGGATCGGAGGTGTTCGAGACGATCAAAAGCGTGAATGCATGTTCCCGAGCTAAGCGACGCAGGGCAGGGGCGCAGTGGGCAAGAAACGGGAGGTTCGAGGGGGTTCCCATCCAGCCGATGATCGGTTTTTTCGTCGAACTCTTGGGGTGTTCTCGCAGGCGATAGCGTTCGAGGGAGACGCAGGTGGGGATTTCGGTAATTTTCGAATGGTATTGAGCAACATAGTCATACAAAGGCTGGTTGCTCACGACGACATGATCGCTCATTTCGATCAACTGGCGTGTTTTGTCTGGGAATTGCAGGAAAATCGCATCGTCAACATCGAGAACGAGCCGAGGCGTGAGCTTTCGGAACCAGCCGTCGAGCCACAGGCTCTGGTCATGGAACACACCGCGTTCGAGGTAGATCGTATCGGGGCAAAACCATCGTGCCTGAGAGTATTGCAACAATCGATTCGCCCTTTTGAGCTGATAGCTCAGTCGCCATCCGATCGCTGGGATGAAATCATAGACACTTGGGTAACTGGTCCAGATTCGACAGCGGTGTCCGCGCTTCGTGAGAGGATTCTCATAGAGGTAAAAGCGAAAGCGGGTCGAGGGGACGTTGGCTCCAAGGGTGACAAAACCGAATCGCATCTTAGCTGTGCATTCTTGGTAGCGGGTGGCCAGTATCGATGATAGCCGACTCTGCAAGAGCCAAGATCTCATCGAGGTTTTCGTCGACTTGTCGAAGCCACCTGGCTTGCGATTCGCTCTTGAGGTGGAGCATTAGGTTACTCCGGCTTTTGTTGCTTGGGCGATTTCTCTTGAGGTTCAGCCCCCATGAACATCAAGTGCTGCCAAGGCAGACGGTCGTACTCTTTGACCAAGCCCATCTTATTGGCTTGGTACTCTTTGAGGATTTGTTTCTTGGTCATTTTGTGTTCGGGTTTGATCGGGACCTGCGGGTCCTCGCCTCGAAATTCGACCAGAGCGATGCGACCGTTTGGCTTAAGGCTTTCTCGCATGGAGGTGAGCATTTCGACGGGATTCGAAAACTCGTGATAGACGTCGACCATCAGGATCAGGTCGATCTTGCCGGTCGGTAGTTTTGGGTCGTGCGGCAGTCCCAGAATCATCTCGACGTTTTTAAGGTTGTTGCGCTCGCAACGCCGAGAGAGTTCCTGGAGCATTTCCGGTTGGATGTCGACGGCGATGACCTTGCCTGTCGGTCCGACCCGTTTGGCCAACTCCATGGTGTAGTAGCCATCCCCACACCCCATATCACAGACGGTCATACCAGGTTGTACATCGAGCTGCTCGAGCATCTCCTCGGGGTTCTCTTCTTGGATTCGTTCGGGTCGGTTGAGCCAAGGGATTCCGTGATAGCTCATTGGGATCGCGATCCGGCGTCCGAGGTATTTGGTCAGCGGTTTAGGCTCCTCGGTGGTCTTGACCGCACTGTCTTGGGCCGTGCAGACGCTCGGCGGATCGGCAACAAAGAGCGTACCGAGAAATGCAATCGAGCCAAAGGCCAAGAGCCTCTTAAGGGTGAGTCTATTCGGGAGGCTTTTAAGCATCCAAAGCATCGTCGAGCGAGATTTGAGCATCGTCGATATTCTCCAAAGTGATAGGTTGAAAGCTGGAATGTTTGGATGATTCTAGGTAAGCATCGAGAATGATGTGAGCTGCTATTTTATCGAGTTGTTTTTTTCGCTGTTTGTGGGTCAGGTTCAATTCTCGAAGCAATCGGGTCGCTAGGGCCGTCGTAAAGCGTTCATCGATGAAGCGGACCGGGCGAGCCGTCGTGCTGATCAGCCATTTGGAAAAATCCCGGACCTCGCGCGCCTTGGCACTATCGCGTCCGTCGCAATGTAAAGGCAAACCGACGACCCAGCCGGCGATCTGGTTTTCGCGCGTGAGCTGTTGGAAGTGCTTGACTTCGATGGCTGGGGCTTTGCGTTGGAAGGTCTCCAGTGGGCTTGTCCAGGTCCGGCTCGGATCGCATAACGAGATCCCGATCCGGACGGTCCCAAAGTCGATTCCGGCAAGCCGCCCTGAGTCAGGCCAAGGCAAATCGTAGGGGTTAATCTCTCCCAAAATGGCTACTTTCCGCAGTTTGACTTGATTCGATTGTCGAACTTCTGCTAACTCTAGCTTACCGAGATTGGCAAAGATTGTCGATTAAACCGGATAGGACGCTTCAGTATAGCGGCCCGAATAGCCAGAATCCGCCGACCAACGGTGGGAAGAAAGCCGCCAAGGAGTTGTGCAAGACCATGCAAAAAAAATATTGGGGACCGTTGCAAGCGTCGCGTTGGATGCTCCTCGGAGGATTGGCCTTGAGCGGCTTTGAAACCAACCAAGCCTTGGCCCAGACCCAGGATTCCTATGGATACAACGAAGCCGAACAGATGCTCACTCTCAACTCAGGCGAGCTTCGCGACCAATTGATGTATGGACTCCGCGTCGCTTTCCCTGAGCAGGAAGCGTTTGTGGACCAAGTCATCGCGAAGGTCGACCGGGGTGAAATCTCACGGGCGATGGTCAACGTCGTGTACGTTTGGTCCAAAAAACGCAAACCGAAGATTCCTTTTCCTTACTTCGAATATGTGATGCGAATCTTGGCCGAGCAGCGCGGCGTATTTTTCGAGTAAGCCCCGGCGTCGGACTTTGGCACAGACACATGCACCCTGGGCGGATCGAGCGTAGAATAGGGATCCAGAACTATTCGTCGTTTTGTTTTCTCCAGAGGCCTAGCTCCAATGGGCCCAGCAAGATCGGTGCGCGCGGTGATGTTCTCGAAGAGACCAGTTCGTTCGGGCCTTGAGATAGGTTCGATCCAGTCAATCTGCTTAATCCAGTTAACCCTGTTGGCTCTTGTTGGAGCCCAAGCGACCTCGACGCGATTGGCCCTTGCGCAGGAGACTTCGCAGGAGACTTCGCAGGAGAATCAGGGCAGAACTAGGCCTGGCTCGTCGGCAAGCAATGGACCGATCGCCGACTTGACCGATGGAGTGATCGACAATCGGCGCATCTACAACACCTTCGTCAATCGCGGTCGACGGCTCCTATCGAGCGACTTCCCAAGCGAAGGCTTGCCAGAGAATACCGATTCGCCAGCAGGCGAGAAGTTCCGGCTGATGCTCAAGCGTGCTCCGAACCGTACTCCAAACCGCATGGAGCTCGGTTTGCTCGAGACCTCCGAGATAAAGCCCGAGGATCTCCACGATCGGCTCCGAAGAGCATCGATGATGATCGGAACGTTGTACGATTGTGGGAGATGCAAGAACTTGCACGGCAATATCTCTGGGGGGGTGATCATCGGCGAGAATGGTCTGGTTTTGACCAACTACCACGTTTTGGACCGTAAGCCGGACGAGAAAGTCCAAGGGTTCGTCGCGATGGATTATCAGGGGCGTTGTTTTGCGATCGCCGAGGTACTAGCCGCTTGGGAATCGGCCGATGTGGTTCTGATTCGACTTGAGAACACCTCGACGAAGTTCGAGCCAGTTCGCTTGGCTTCATCGAATCCCAAACCGCTGACCGATGTGGTGGTCATGAGCCATCCGCACAACGAGTTCTATGTGGTAACGACGGGGTTTGCGAGTCGATTGACCAAGCCGACGATGGAGGGGGATTCGAACACTTGGTTGGAGATCACCGCGGAGTTCTCGGGAGGTTCAAGTGGTTCAGGGGTTTTCAACACCCAAGGGGAGTTAGTGGGTTTGGTCTCTCGCATCCATCCGATGTTTCGCGAGCAGGAGAAATCCTCAGCGGCACGCGCCGCGGGTGAAGATCGCTCGGCAGGAGTTGGCCAAGGCCGAGAACCAGGAGCAGGCCGCCAGTACTATCCCGAACAGATCCTTCGACGATGTGTACCGATCGAATCGATTCACAAGCTTCTTTCGACCCGATAAGTACTTGGCGATCTATTCATAGGTTAGGGCCAATTTTATCGGCCATTTTAAAGAGCCATTTTTAGTGGCCAATCGAGCAGTACATGAGTGTGACGATAGAGCAGATTCATCAGGCCCAGCAGATACTCGCCGAGCACATGACCCCGGCGCCGCTGGTGCGATCCTACGCGCTTGAACGAGAGCTGAAGCTTCGGGGCGATCGGCGTGTCTGGATCAAGGACTATGGATGGACTCCAGTCGGTTCGTTCAAGCTCATGGGGGCGTTGTACTGGATGTCGCAGCATGCACAGGGGCTCAATGGTCGCCCCGTCGCGGCGCACTCCTCGGGCAATTTTGCTTCAGGACTTTCGTATGCCGGGAATCGATTCGCAGCCAGAGTGATCATTGTCATGCCCGAATCGGCTCCGAGGATCAAGTTCGAGAATACAAGGCGTTACGGTGCTGAAGTCAGGACTTATGACATCACCACCGACCATAAGACTGGGGTTCGCGATCGGTTGGCCAAGGAGATTTCGGAGCAGGAGCGAGCCTTGCAAGCATCGCCCTACGACGATCCTTACGTGATCGCGGGAAACGGGGTAGGGGGGCTTGAGATTGTCCAAGCATTAAAGAGTCAGGGACGCAAGCTTTCGCATTTCGTGTGCGCTGTCAGTGGAGGCGGCTTGATGGCAGGTCATGCATTGGCCATCGCAGATGGTTTTCCTGAGGCGAGAATCCTGGGGGTCGAGCCAGACCAAGCGGACGATTTCCGCCAGTCGCGAATCGAGGGACGAAGAGTCCGATTGCCCAAGCCGACGAGTATTTGCGATGGGCTACTATCCTACGATGTAGGCGAGCACAATTGGCCGATTTTGGAGCGGCTTGTCAGTGACTCGGTCGTCTGTAGCGACGAACAGACCAAGCGAGCGATGGCTTGGCTGTACCAGTCCCATGGGCTCAGGACCGAGCCCTCGGGGGCTATTACCACCGCGGCACTCTTGGAAGGAAAAATCTCGCTCGATGTCCAGAGCCCTAGCGGTCAGTTAGGTTCTGGCCAAGGCCAAGAGGGAGACATTGTTGTAGTGCTAAGCGGCAGGAACATCGACGAAGAGGTCTTCACCAAATACCTGAAGGATGTTGCTTAACGATTTGTCTTTCTCAGGGTCCTGAGGGCTCGTTTGACGATGTACTTCGTCTGCTCGGTCGGGGATTCTCTTGCCCATCGATGCGTGATGTCGAGAACCCAATCCGGCGAGTACTTGCTCGCGTCGTTGAGCCAATTGGCAACAGAGTTTCGCACGTAAAGAGACTCGTCAGACCGAAGGGGTTCGAGCACTTCGATCCCTAGGTGGGGTTCCTTCTTGAGCCTATCGATATGGGTGCACCATACTCCACAGGGGCGAGTGATTTCGCTCGCATAGCGACGCATTCGATCGTTGCGACTACCAGTCCATGGAATCAACTTGGAAATGGCGTTTTCGGGGTCTTGGGCGACGTATGCCCGCAGAGCCATCCAAGCTATTTCTCGCGTGCCAGGATTGGGGTTGATCGCAAAGGGCTTGATCCAAGCAAGCCTGCGGGCAAAAGTCATCGATTCCCAATGACCGACGATCAGTGCCCCCCACTCCCGGACGACATCGCTCTTGTGTTGCTCTAGGGACTTGAAACGCTCATCGTTCGGCGAGATGATCGTGGCAAGTTCGATTGCAATGCGTTTGGAGAGTTGAAGCGGGGAGAGCGGTTCGCGATCCTCGATCAAGGCTCGCAAGGTCGCACTCAGATCGATGTTCAGCTCGACGCTCAGTACGCCCAGAAGAATCCTTCGATCGACCGACAACCATTCGACGAGGTTTTTCGATTCGATCCAGCCACGGGACAGAGCATCTAGCACATCGGCGGGTATCTCCCGCTGACGAAGTGCAGGGGAACGCTGCGCAAGCTCACCGATTTCCGCGTGGGTTTTATTAGGATCCACCGAAGGCTTTGACAAGCATGGACGTCAAACCCGTGGAGTAGTCGGTCTGTCCGTCCCACGCCCATAGGTTTCGGATGATATCGGTCGTCAGGATACCGCACAATCCCATGAGAACCAGAACCAAAGCGAGCATACCGACCCAGAAACCTGAATACGGGGTTTCGGCAGGTCCTCGCATGCCGTAAGCGGCTCCGGCGCCCACTGCCGCTGCTGCTGCTGCACCTCCTAAGTCATCGGCACCAAAGCCGCCATCGATGCCTTCTTCTTGAATCGCTCCATCGATGCCAGCTCCATCGGGAAGACCGATGCCATCGCCGAAGCTCTCGGAGTCGACCAGCTCGATGACTTGGGAGCCGCTATCATCGTCGGCCTCGACGCTCGAGGGGGTCAATTGAAATTCCTCGTTTTGGTCGACCAAAGCTCCGCCGATCCCGCTGGCGTTGCTGAGGGAACTGATCTTGGAACTCGACGGATCGGCCGCCAGTTCAGCACCCAGGTCCAGCCCTGAGATTCCGGTGCCCGCAAGGTCCAATGGTTCGTCTTCGAGCGAAAGGCCACTGTCCGATGGGCTCATCAGATTGATCCCGCTCTCGCTACCGATTCCGATGGCCGAATCAGAACCCAGGACCAGTTCGTCTTCGTCATCGCCCGAAAGTTCCAGGTCGCTTCCGATACCTTTGGAGCCTTTGGCACCCGAGGTGACTCCCAGGTCCGAGCCAAGAACATTCGAGCCACGAGCTTTTTCTTTGGTCGCCAGATCCAAGCCGCTTGCACCAGAGGGTTCCGCGAGTTTCAGGTCGTCGTCACCGAGTTCGATATCGCTACCTTCTCCTGAGAGTTTCAGGTCCGAGGAAGCGGCCTCTTGGTTGGCTGGCTTGCCTTTGCCTGTGTTCGTTCGGTTGACGAGTTTCACGCCGCTGTCGCTTCGAGGGTCTGGGATCAGTGCCACGTCGCTAGGCTCTGCGTCTTCACCCGCGAGTCGCAAATCAGAACCCAATGCGACGTCAGATCCCAACGACAGTTGGTCTTCCCCGCCGGCGATGTCGTCGCGTTCATCAACGACACGATCGATTTCCTCCTGCTTGAATTTCCAACTCGCACCATCTCGGTACCCAAATATCTGACCCTTGGAACGCATCTCCACCAACGCATCGGTGGAAACTCCAAGAATTTTTGCTGCTTCTTCCAGGGATACGTAGTTGGCCATTCCCGAACCTATTCCAGAGCAGATGAACGATGAACCGACAAAAGCGTCGTTGAGGTCGACGCAATCGTTAAGATTTTAACTAACAATCCGCGGCAAGCCGAAGAAAAACTGTAGAAGATTTTCGAGTTGTTGGACGGTATTTCGTTTCAAAAAAAACCGTCATCCTAGCGGATTGACCAAGATTCCCGGATTTGGCCATGGTCAATCGGAATCGCCGTAGCGATCGGAACCCCAGCGGACCCGGATCTTGGACCCAAAATCGGGAATTCCAGGATTCCAGGGTTGTCCTAGGGAATCCAGGAGCCTAGAGAATCGAGGAGCAGTTAGAGACGTATTTCGACAAAAAGGACTGGACAAAATCGTTGGGTCTAGCAATCATTTGGGGTTTAGCCAGGCCGAGAGGGCCAGCGGTGTCTTTCCAGTCAGGAGTTTGAAACGTGCCGAATATTCAGAGTGCCAAGAAGCGTCTGCGTCAATCGCTAGTTCGACGGGGTCGCAACCGATCGGCAAAATCGACAATCAAGACAGCCATCAAAAGGTTGCAGGCGAGTGTCCAGGCCAAGGAATTCGATGCAGCACGTGCCCAGTTGACCTCCCTCTCGAAGCTTTTGGACCAAACAGCGTCCAAGGGGATCATTCATTCGAACAAGGCTTCGCGGACCAAGAGTCGATTGAGTCACTTCGTCAAGAAAGCGGCGGCCGCCTAGTTTTCAAGGGATGACCGACGGTTTTGCCCCCTCTTGTTTCAGACGACAAGCCCAGCGATTGCTGGGTTTTTTCGTTGGTACCCGCGTTCCCGTTTTTCTGAATGTGCACAGAGGTCCGTTTCTTCCGGCGGGACGGTGATTCAAACCGCGCGACTTGAGGATTTCATTGCTGCAACCAGGGGGGCTTGGGTCGAAGAAGATAGACCGGATGGTCTGTTTTGTTTCCCCGAAGGTCCCAGATAAATCATGAAAATGGATCGCAATCGCTACTTCATGTTGGGGGTGATTTTGCTCCTCTTAGGCCTGCAATTTCGGCTCGTCGACAGTTTCGTATTGAATGAGACAAGCACTCGAGCCTTGCACAAAATCACGAAGACCAAGGCGGTCGATGCCAACTCGGTAGCCAGGGATGTTTTTATGCAAACCGCCCCATCCCCCAAGAAGGCCCTAAAGCCCCCGAGATGGCTGGGATTTGTGCTGTTGACCGCAGGTGGGATTATGGCATTGCATGCATTGGTGCTTCCAAGAAATAGCTGATCCGTTCTTGACTTCAAAGCAGAACCGCTCCTAGCGTTTGCTAGCCTCTCCATACGTTCGTTTGCTAGCGTGCTAAATTAATGCAACTACTCGAGCGGCCGCATCTACTGCGTTCCACCGTCTGGCGACAGGTGCCTGGCACCGATTCAAGGGGGCTGTTTTGCTAGCAATCCGGGCTAGGGCGACAGGTGCCTGGCACCGATTCAAGGGGGCGCGGTTTGCTAGCGATCCGGGCTAGGGCGACAGGTACCTGGCACCGAATCGGGAGGCGGTTTGCTAGCGATTCTGGCAGGGGCAACTGGTGCCTGGCACCGATTCAAGGGGGGCGGTTTGCTAGCGATTCTGGCAGGGGCAACTGGTGCCTAGCACCGATTCAAGGGGGCGCGGTTTGCTAGCAATCCGGGCTGGGGCAACTGGTGCCTGGCAACTGGTGCCTGGCACCGATTCAAGGGGGCGGTTTGCTAGCGATTCTGGCAGGGGCAACTGGTGCCTGGCAGGGGCAACTGGTGCCTGGCACCGATTCAAGGGGGCGCGGTTTGCTAGCGATTCTGGCAGGGGCAACTGGTGCCTGGCACCGAATCGGGAGACGGTTTGCTAGCATTCTGGGCTAGGGCGACAGGTGCCTGGCACCGAATCGGGGGGCGGTTTGCTAGCGATTCTGGCAGGGGCAACTGGTGCCTGGCACCGATTCAACGGGGCGCGGTTTGCTAGCGATTACGGATCGGAACCCTGGCTCGGGTAAGCAGTAACTTGCTAGAATCGGTTGGATTTTTGGTCGGTTCTTTCAGGGACATACCCCCTTGGGGCGACTATCCTCGGCCGTTGCGATGGCACCTATGACCCGATCCTTTTTGACCCTCCCATGGCACCTAGCGACTCGACCGAAATTTGGGACTGGGGCTCACTGTTCGATCAACACCAACGTTGGCTTTTGACCATCGTTCGCGCTCGATTGGCAGATCCCCATGCGGCAGCCGATGTGCTTCAGGAGGTCGCTCTGGCGGCCATAAGCCAACCGAACCGTCCACAATCCCAGGATAAGGTCGCTCCTTGGCTCTATCGCATCGCGCTGCGTAAGATCGTCAACCACCACCGGGCTACCGGTCGTCGCAGAAAGCTGCTGCACTCGGCTTGCGAACTGAATACATCGGCTCGAGCCGAGGATTCGACGTCCCCTTGCTCTTGGGTTCTGATGACCGAGACGCAAGCTTCGGTTCGAAAGGGGCTTGAAAAACTACACCCACAGGACCGCCAGTTGCTATTGCTGAAATACACCGAAGGATGGGGCTACGAGCAGCTCGCATCGCACTTGGGGGTCTCCGTCAAAACAATCGAATACCGGCTTCTCAAAGCCCGCCGAGCTCTCCGGTCCGTGCTCGCGAACCAAGGCCTCTGCGATTGATAGCTTTTAATCAATGTTTTAAATCATGGTGTTTTATGAATCCTCTTGACCTCCAACGCATTGTCGACGGAGAGCTTTCCTATGAGCTACGCTCCGAGCTACTCAGGTCGCTTGAGCCTGACTCCTTGCAATGGCAGGAATTGGCTTTGCTGCTCCTTGAAGATCAGGAACTCTCTAAGCAGATTCGTAGCGAGCCACCAATCGAGCCTCTAAGCCTTGTTCGAGCAAGCCTCGAATCGGATGTTCTTAGAACGACTCGCTCTAAAAAATCGAGTCTTGGGTATCGACTGCTTGCGGTCTGCGCGATTTTCTCCGTTGGACTTGGAAGCGGTTTTTGGTTCAAGGCGATCGCTCCGGAGTCTGCTTCTACCACACAGGCTTCGAGCCTTACGAAGTCGGAGTTGCCCACGTCCATTCCAAGCGATTCCATTCGAAATCGCGTAGAAGATTTTGCTGGAGATTCCACAGTCGCCCAACTCGTGGATTCTATTCCCTCTAGCGGTGCTTCGTTCGAGTATGTATCCCCGTGGCGGGTGCGTGTCGAAAACGCTAGCGATCGCGCGATCGAGATTCCCTTGGTTGATGCTCGGGAAATCGATCCGCAACTGATCCTTGCTAACAATGCACTTGAGATCGCAAAACTCAATCAGCAGCTAAAACGCAGGGGCTACGAACTCGAAGCCAAACCCACCATGTATTCGGGTGCCTTGGAAGACGGCCGCAGGATCATGGTTCCGATCCATAACGTATCGCTGAGACCTTACGGTCTCTAATGCGTCACCTTTGTTGTTTTTGAATTGACCTAGTCTTAGTTTGCCCCCAATTTTTGTGAAGGAGTTTTTATGAGTACCCTCCCAGTTGGTCCTGTGCGTTCCGTTAGCCCTGATTGTTTCCGGGCGGCTCGAGGACGATTCCGTAGTTTGTTGCTTGGCGGATTTGTCTCGGCTGTTTCGATGAGCCTTGCAACCATTTTGCCCCATACGGCGTTGGGTCAAAATCAAGAGGAGTCCAAAACCGAGTTGAAGCGAACTTTGATTGTGCTCAATGACGAAAACGGCAGTGCCGAGAAGATGCTTGAGCAACTGCGTGAGCAACTCCAAGCTTTACCGCCGGCACAGCGAGATGAGATTTTAGCGAGCGTTGCCAAAGCGCTTGAGCAGGCGACAAAACGCTCGGGCCAAGACAAGAAGGTGGTGGTCACGACTGTCGAAGCTGATGGAAAGCCACTTTCGACCGAGGGGAATATCGTGACGATGACCATCGTTCAGGAGGCCGACCCGAAAGGCACCAAATCGGGCGAATCTCAGATGCGAGTCATCGCGAGAGTCGAAGGCAAGGACAAGGCCCAGAACGAGAAGGCCCAGAACGAGAATCTTTATCCTAAGTCGATGGCCGATGGCATGATGCTACCAAGAGTAGCCAATGCCAAGAGTTTAGGGGGCCCCAAGTTCCGGATCGGTTTGAGCGTCGAGGCGGCCGACCAAGGAACTGAGGGGGGATTTGGGGAAGCTACAGCCGAGGGCAAATCGGTACGTGGACTAATCGTCGAGCGGATTATGGATGAATCGCCCGCTAGCGAAGCGGGAATCGAGCCGGGCGATGTCATCGTCATGATCAACGGAAAGGAGGCTACGGATTTTGTTTCTCTCCAAGAAGCCGTTCAGCAGGCGGGTAAAGAAGATCGCCCGGTGAAGTTGAAGCTTGAGCGAGATGGCAAGGAGCTAACCGTCAAGATCAAGCCCGTGGAGTCGGCGGATGTCGGAGCGATGAGTTTTGATTTGGTACCTCCTATCGGAAGTGTATTGCCTTTGGACATGCCAGGGGTGGGAATGGCGGAGGGTCGGGTTGTCGAGGGCTTTCGGATGTTGAGCCCGATGGAGTTCGGGGGCAAAGCATCAGAGGAGACGACCAAGGAGATTGCCGAGCTCAAAGAAGAGATTCAAGAGCTCAAGGAGATGGTCAAGAAACTATTGGAGAAGGTTGAGGCTCGCCAGTAAGGCCAGCAGAGCTAGGATCTATCCTCAACATGACTCGGATGGAACCTCGCTTGGACGATTCGTCGAAGCGAGGTTTTTTCATGGGATTTGACTAGTCGGGGACCCAGAGTTTCGAGCCACCGCTGGCGGAGTCTGGGGAGGAGGAGCTAGGACCGTCTGGGGTCCAGATTCCGCTGCTGTTGGCACCACCGGCATCGGCGATATTTCCGGCGGAGCTTTGGCCACCGAGGCCCGAGTTTCCGCGAGCGGCCATTTCGCTCTGCTGCATTAGGGATTGAATGTATCGCATGAGCGTCGGATCCGATGAGTTTTCACGTACGGCGTTTTCGAGGAAAACGCGGGCTTCGCCGTGTCTGCCCAGCATGCTCAGCAGTTCGAACCGTTCGATAATGGCGCTGCCGATCGAGACGTTGAGTTTTTTGCCGGATTCGATAATGCGGGCCAGGAGTTTTTCGGCTTCGTTGGGATCCGAACAGACTCGCACTTTCAGGTTGTGGAGTGTGTATTCGGCGGATCCTCGAAGTTCCTCGGGCCACTGGGTGCTCTGAGCGCGATCGATCAGGGGTTGGTACATCGAGGCGATGCCACGGGTCAGCGAGGACTGCATCAACTGGATCAAGCTTTGGGGGTCAATATTCGCCAGATCGGTCCAGTAGTAGGCTGCTCCGCCGACGAGGTCAAAGACATCGAGTTCGGGGGAGAGTTTTGGTTCGGAGACTTGTAGACGCTTGTGGATTGCATCGAAGTCCGCATCGGTAAATCCGCTTGGATTACGGGCTTGCCAAGACAGCAGGACTGCTTGGAGGGCCACTCGGTATTCTGCTTTTCCTGCAACTTCGCGCATCGATTGGTTACCGAGGCATTCGAGTGGAATATCTAGGGCTTCTTCGGTATTGAGATGTTTGATCGCATCGGAGAGGGCCAAGCGGCGTTCGTCTGGGATCTGTTGGCGGATCATGACTTGGCTGCTGATCCGTTGGACGAACGGCAGATGAAGTTGTTCGATCAGTTCTCGTTTGACGGAGTTGAGTCCGAGGTCGGATTTGATGCTGTCGATTTGCTTCTTTTGGTAGCCGGAGTTTGCCTCGAGGGCGACTAAACGGGCAGGTTTGTCCGTTTGTTTGCCGTAGAAGGCGATCCAGGTTCCGACGCGCAGGGGTTCGGATTCGGCGAATTGTTCTTGGAGGACAGCATCGGTGCAAACGTAAGCGACTTTGGGAGGTACTTCCTCCTGAAGCATCATTTGCAGCATTTCCTTCAATTGATCGACCGGTACGGGTTGAAGGGATTTGACCGTTGCGAGTTTGCTTTCGAATTCCGGATCTTCGATGGTGTAGACGACCAAGTCATCTTTCAGGGAGATCCCGCTCGATTGGGGGGACAGGTCGAAGGCTAGGGATTGGTAGTAGACTTTTTGGTGTTCAGGCAGATCGGGGCATTGGGTGAGTTTACGGCAGGTGGCTGCCGCTGATTCGCCATCGGTGAGGATCAGTTGGCAGTGCAGGAGTGCTTGGAGGATCGCTGGTTGAGGACCGAATTCTCGGATCATCGATTCGAGTTTCGTCTTGGCTCCGTTGATGCGGATCGCTTCGATCAGAGACGAGGCTTCATCGAGTCGTTCGGCGTAGGGTGCGTCTCCTGGATCGACCGGGGAGGGAATCGTCTCGCGGAGCAGGCTGCTGCTTTGGGCGTCGGAGACGATCGACTGGTATGCGGACATACCGACTTGTTGCATGGGTTGCCCGAGGTCCATGAGTGTTTCCGCGTGGAGCAGGGCAGGGAGTATTGAGCCACGCTGGCCGATGAATTCGATCAAATTCATTCCGACCATTGCGGTCATCGGGTGGATGGTTTCTCCGGAGTCTGCGATGGACTGCAGGAGTAGCGAAGCGCCTTCTTCGGTATTCCCACGAACGATAGCAACCATGGCTCGGTGTAGTTTGGCCAGAGGGTTGTCGGGTTGGAGCCGGATGAACTTCGCGGAGGTCTCTTCGAGCGGTTCGAGTTCGCCGAGGCGCAGGAGCAGATCGCACTTCATGGCAAGGAGCCAGGGCTCCGAGGGCATGGTTTTGAGGTTGGCGTTGATTCGGTCCAGGGCGGCGACATTCTGTTCGCCGGAGATCATTCGATAGATATCCTGCATCTCGGGAAGATGCTCGTGGCATTTGCAAAACTTGATTTTTTTGCCATTGCCGCAAGGGCACAGACTGTACTGATCGAGAGAAGCCATGAAGGGACCGTAATTCGTTGTTGATTCAAGGGGTTGTACGATGGGCGGTCAGGCCAATGGTCTGGTCTCGAACCGCGTTAAGCTGTGTGATTTTCGGAGACGAAGTCTACCACAAAAGGTTTGGGATAGGCTAGGACTCAATGGGCCGGAGCCGAGCCCGGATCGGTCTGGGTATCGAGATCTTTAGGCGGGTGGAAGAACAGGGCCAAGGCGATTGCTGCGAGGGTCGCTACGGCGCTTGGGAAAAGGAACATGCTACGGTAATTGATGGTTTTATCTGCCCCGGCTCCTTGGACAAAGACGTTTTCGGCTAGCCAAGGGCAGATCGAGTTTGCGACCAGAGCGCCGATTCCCAAGATCATGACATTGAATAGGCCTTGGGCGCTACTGCGTACATTCTTTGGGAAGTAGGCATCGACGAAGATGTAAACGGTTGCGAAGAAAAAGGCATAGCAGATGCCATGGAGGATTTGCACCAAGATGATCAGGTTTTGGTTTTCCGGGAGCAGTGCGTAGACCAAAAAGCGTAGGGCATGGCCGAGAATCCCGACGATCATGGTCCAGCGCCAGCCGAGGTTTTTGAGGGTGACACCCAGGACAAACATCGTCAGGATTTCGGCGATTTGGCCGACACTCATGACGGGCATGACCCAATTACCTGGGATTCCAACACCACCGGCTTGGCGGCTGGCCCCGAGGAATCCTCCGGTCCAATTGAAGTAGCAGTTGTGCACAAAGGCGTCGATGAACGTCACGAGCCAGAGGACCAGTACGAAGGGGTGTTTGAGCAATCGTACGGCATCCATCCAAGCAAGGCCGTCGTTGCCGCTGACTCCGCGTTTCGGTGGAGTATGGGGCAACGTTAAGCTATAGAGAGCTAAGATCAACGATGCGATTCCCGCGACGATGAAGGTCCATTTGGTCGCATCCAACAGTGCTTTATCCATCAGGGGACTGGCCAAGACGGTTCCGAGCCAATCGACGAAACCCGTGGGAGCGGCTTCTTTGACCTTAACCCAGTCGACGAAGATAAACGTAAAAGGCCAAGCGGCCAGGATCCATCCGATGGTTCCACCCATCCGGACCAGACCGAACTCTTTGGTCGCGTCCTTCATGTTGGCAAAGGCGATCGAGTTGGTGATGGAAATCGTCGGGACATACAGCAGGCAGTGGACGAGCATGAGCAGAAAGAAGGGCCAGAAGGACCGGGTAAAACCGCACCCGAGGATGGCCAGTCCGCCGACGAGGTGGCTAAAGGCGAGGAATTTTTCGGCGGCGAAATTTCGATCTGCGAATTGGTTGCTGAAGAACATCCCGACGATCGCCGCGACCGGGAAGGCATTAAGGATCAGTGAGGTTTGCCAAGGGGTAAAGCCGATCCCCGGCAGGTAAGCGAAAATCAAGGGAAGCCAAGCCCCCCAGATGAAGAACTGCAAGACCATCATCAAAAATAGCCGCCCCCGAACGCTTGTTCCATCGGGGGCAGTTGCCGGTGAATGCTCTTGGTCTTGACTCATGGCACTGCCACTCCAGTTCTTTTGATAAACCGATGGATTTGGGAAAGGTCCCCGATTGATTCGCCTTGGTGATTCGCCTTGGGATCCCTGCTGCGACTCGAAAGCTCCGACGGAGGCTTGCGGATCCCTTAGGGTCCGCATAATCTCATAGACAATCGCTCTGAAATCAAGTCCCCAAAGGGGTAAGTTCTACGATTCCCCAGCTATAATTCCAGTCTTTTGCACCGTCGAAGCTGCCCCGGGCGTCTTTGGCCATGCACAGCAACACCGGTCGCAACAGCATGGACGCAGAGTCATGGACGCACAGTACCAAAAGCTTTTAGACCTGGCCCCTTATGGACCGTCGGACTACCAGCGTTGGGAGTCGGCCAAGCAGTCGTTGAGGGATAACCCTCCGTCCTCGACCGGCCAATTGATCAAAGCCGGCACTCCTCAAGCTTGGGAACTCGATCCGATTCCGGTGGTTCTCGACAGCCAGGAGTGGGAGCATTTTTCCGGAGCTTTGAGCCAACGCATGCGATTGATCGATCTGCTGCTGCAGGACGTTTACGGACCGCAACGTTGGATCGCCGAGGGGATATTGCCTGCGCAGCTTGTTTACAACGCTCCTGGATACATTCGAGCAGCGCGCAGGGCGGGCGAAATTGAAACCCGAGCAATTGAAACGCGTTCATCTGAAAGCCCGATGCTCTATCTCTATGCGGTCCAAGCATCCCGGTCGGCATCTGGTCGATGGTTGGTCCACGCCGATCGGACCCAGGGCCCGAGCGGTTGTGGGCATGCAATCGAAAATCGGCTGGCTATCTCCCGCATCCATGCAGAGAGTTTTCAGTCGCTGCAGGTATCGCGAATCGCCGATTTTTTTATGAAGCTCAGGCAAGCGATCCAAGACCGAGCGCCGGGCAAAGACAAGTCGATGCGAACGTTATTGCTCAGTCCCGGAGTGCAAAGTCCGACCTATTTTGAGGATGCGTACCTTGCAAGGTACCTGGGTTATACCCTTTCGCAATCGGCCGATTTAACGGTCCGCAGCGGCAAGCTCTATCTCAAGACTCTAGGCGGGTTGTTACCGGTCGATTGTATCTTGCGAAGACTCGCAGATACCCAGTGCGATCCTTTGGATATCGATCCGAACCATACCGAAGGGGTCGCCGGGCTCGCTGCGGCGGCCAAGCTTGGGAATGTTTTCCTAGCAAACGCCTTGGGAACAGGTTGGAGTGAAAGCCCAGCAGTCACGGCGATGCTCCCGAAGCTTGCCAAGTCGATTCTCAACGAGGAGTTACGGCTGGCCAACAGTCCGATGTGGTGGTGTGGAGATCCTGAGTCGTTGGAGTATACGCTCGAGCATTTTCGGGAAATGTGGATTCGCGATGCGTTTGTACGCCATTCGGCCAATCAGATCGATGTGGCCGCATTGTCCGCCCTGCAGCAAGACCAACTCCTTGCGCAAATCCGCGCCGAGCCATGGGCCTATGTCGCCGTCGAACCCCCGAAGCTCAGCTATGTTCCGACTTGGGTCGATCGCCAAGTCGTCGCATGGCCGGCCATGTTTCGGTTCTTTGCAAGCCACCAACGAGGGCAAATCCACGTGCTACCCGGGGGGGTGGCACGCGTAGCGGCCGATCCGAGGCAACTCGATGAGAGCCTTGCCTCGGGAACCATGAGCAAGGACGTTTGGGTCTTGAGCCAAGGGCCGGTCAAACCCGTCAGTTTGCTCTCGGGCTCGAGAAATTCTTCCGAGCTTCGCCGCTCGGGTTTGGATTTACCGAGTCGGGTCGCCGAGCATCTGCTCTGGCTCGGTCGGTTCTGCGAAAGAACGGAGTTTTTGGCAAGACACGCTCGCTACTGCACGGGTCAACTCACCAGCGAGCGTGCGAGCGATTCGGTCAGTACCTCGTGGTGGATCGTCCGCGCGCTGTCGGATTTCATGGGTATGGCTGCGATCTCCGACAGCAAATCGGCAACCGTATTGTTGCGGGGTAAATTGGCTGAGTTCCTTCTGGATCGGACTCGCAGCGATGGAATAGCCAACGCCATCGATGGAATTTTGCGCAACGCCCAGAACATCCGAGACCGGCTGAGTTTCGACTCATGGCAGATCATCTCTCGATTGGATTATTCGGTACTAGTCCCCTGGGCTACTCCTCGCAACACGATCGGAGACACGCTTTTGATACTTAATCAAATCATCGGACTACTTTCGGCTTTTTCGGGACTCGCATCCGAGAGCATGACGCGTGGCCCGGGTTGGCTCTTTCTGGACCTTGGTCGGCGCATCGAGCGCGCTCATTGCCTGCTGCGACTCTTGGATCGAACGCTCGTCCCGGTGCAGGCAAACCATCGCCCGATACTCGAGTCCCTCTTGGATATTTGCGATTGTTCGATGACCTACCGCTACCGATACCTGATGAGCTTCGAGACCGGGCCTGTGTTGGACTTGCTCGTCGCCGACCAGACCAACCCGCGAGGATTGTCTTTTCAATTCATGAAGATTGCCAATCATCTCGATGCATTGAATATCGGAGACAAAACCGAGTTGGCGGTTCAACGCAAGCGTTTGTCAGAGATCCGTGGCTCTCTGCGTCTGTTTGATTCCGACGCGATCGGAGAGTACTCCGAGGTGAATACTCTGCTGGGTATTTCGGAAAGGACACTCTTGAAGCCCCGCTTGGCTGAGTACACCGAGAGCTTGATCCAACTGACCGATTTCATCACGCGAAGATTCTTCACCCACACGCACGTTCGGCAGTTGCAGGACATGGTCAATCAGTGATGCAGGCTAGAGGCTAGAGGCTAGAGGCTAGAGGGGGGATCTGCTTGGTCCTTGAGGACCTGGTCGAGGATTCCCATGAGGATATTTCGGTAGACGCGTTCCAAGAGCGGATTGGATTTGATGAGCTTCATCGTCTTGTAGAGTCGCTCTCCGTTTTCGGCGTCGATATCGATCGTCTGCGTGAGGCCTTGAGCGTCGATCATAACGATCACATAGCGTACGTTGTTTTGTTCGTCGGTTTGTTTGGTGATATCGTGCATCTGAGCCGTCGAGACATCGAATGGTCCCGAGGCCCCTGTGGGGTCTGGTTCCTTGGCTCGTTTGCCAAAGATACCGCCGAAGAACTCCGACATTTCGTCGACGGTCTTTGGGGTGCTGTTGCGGCGCAACTCTGCGCTGAGTTGATCGAGTTGGCTGAGGTTCTCCTGATCGCCTCGCTCCTGGGCTTGCTCGCTCCTAGCTTGGATGTCCTTGAGAATTTTAGATCGATCGAATCGCTCGGACATCGGCTCGATGCGCAGAGGGTCCATGCTCACTTCTGCGGAATCTTCGGCGCGTTGACGAAATCCGCCATCGATTTCAAGAGGTTCGGATGTAACGAGCTTGGTCGGATTGATCGCGTAAAGCCAATAGGCCACGAACGCAGACACAACGCACGTATGAAGCAGCAACGAAAGCCACCAGGACCAGGTCCAGGCGCGCCGTAGGAAGGCGGAACGAATTCGGGGGCTCCAGGCGGGTCGCATGGCTAGAGTCGGGTTGGAAATCTGGAATCGTTCATCGAAGAAACGAGGACCTAGGTCCCGTCGTTTAAAGGCTGGCTACTTCGCAAATAAGCCATCAGGTCGCGGAGTTGAGCGTCGTCGAGTTTGTCGAGCAATCCTTCGGGCATGAGCGAAAGGATTTGGGGATCGAGCTGTTCGATGTCGCTGCGCTGCAGGGTGATCGATTGGCCGTCGGTATTTCGCAGGACGATTTGGTCGGGTTGGTCGGATTCGATGAAGCCGGTAAGCACGAGGGAATCGGCCGTAAGGATCCGGACCATTTGGTAGCCTTCGCGGATTTCGAGGCTCGGGCCGACGATATTTCTCAGCAGAGCTTCGAGTTGGTCGCGTTGGTAGCCGGTCAGATCTGGGCCAACCTTGCCTCCATCGTCGAAAAGTTGGTGGCAACGACCGCACATTTCGCGGTAGAGTTTTTTCCCTTGGTAGGGGTCTCCGTTGCCGCTTAGGATTTTTTCTGCAAGGCGTTTGGAGGTTTGGGTCGCAGCAGCAAGGCTTACCGAGGCGAACTCAGGGTACGCCGTTGCGATGCGTTTTTGCAAGGTTTCCTCGGGGTGCAAACGCATCGTTCGGATCGATTCCGGAGGTAGTTCGTCGGCCGAAACCGCTCGGGCATCGACCGCATCGAGCCATGCAGAAATCCAAGCAGGACGCGTCGAGAGGACCGAACCGGCAGCGGGTCGAAGCTCCGTCGGTAGGCTTGGCCACCATTGGATCAATCGTTTGGGAATGCTCTCGGAGTTGAAGTTCGCCAGAGCGCTGATCGCGCTGATTCGGACAGGGGGCTTGGCATTCGAATCGCCTGCGAGCGCCAGCAAAGCGTCGAGAAGTTCGGGGTGGCTCGAGGCCCCATCGAGCTCTCCGGCGAGGCGTGCAAGTTGCATGCGCATTGGCGCCGGGGTGTTCGGGTCCTGGATCCTCTTGGCCGCTTGGGAAAAGGCTTGCGAATCGCCCCTTCGGACCTGGAGAGTCAAGGGTGGTTGTCCCAGAGCAACCATCGCATCGATGAGGCTATCGGGGACCCCTGCAAGGCTTCTTCCGACGAACGCGGCCTCGAAGGACGCTTGGCAGCGGTCGGTGGCCTCGGAGCGAAAGGGCTCGTTCAAAGGCGCGATCGTTCCCAAGAGCATGGAGATCGAACCGTAGGCCTCAGGGGTTGCCAGACTCGCCCAGCGGCGAACAAGGTTTGGAAATACCGTTTTGAGGGCGATCGGGTTAGTCCATCGTTGAGGGTCTTTGAACAGTGCATGCTCGATGGCTTGGAAGTCTCCCGCATGGGACTCGATGGCCCACCAGACCAATAAGCCGAAAAACGGGTCTTCCAGTGCTCGGGGTTTGTCCAGGAGTTTAGCGACCAGAGCCATGGCGGAAGTCGCCTTGAGCCTGCGGGCCGAGCAAGCGATTTGGCACAGGGTGTGCGGATCGGTCTCAACGGCAGCGAGCTCCTCGAGGGCTTGCAAAGTCCCAGGATCGAGTTGCCCATCGTCGCAAACCAAACGCACAGTCCAGCTTCGCACATCGGCCTGAGGATGTTTCATCAGGACCTCTGGAGCCAACGTGGAATCGACCGGGTCGAATGGGATCGTATCGGGGATCGCTCCGAGCGCGTGCAGCGTCCAAAGGTATTCCAGGGAAAGAGAGTTGTGGGAATCGTGCCCTTGGAGTTTGTGGTCCGAGTCCAGGAGGGCTTTGGAGAGGATTTCGATCGCGGAATGGCGCAATGGGTGGTTTGCGATCATCCATCGAGCTTGCCATCGTTGCCATCGGTAGGGGTGATTGAGCAAACCGATCGCCTCTTGAAGGGAAGCAGCGTCGGGGGCGTCGCCAAGCCGTGGATTCCAGGGTTGGATACTCGGGTCAGAATGAAGGTTACTCAGGCGGTAGACGCGGCCTCGATCCCGATCGAGACGTCCCTCGAAGGCATACAGGTGAGCGACGACCGAGTCGTACCAATCGCAGACATACGCAGCGCCATCGGGCCCGTCGCAGATGGCGACAGGACGGTACCATTTATCGGAGCTTGAGACCGCCTCGGCGATGTCTTTGGTTTTGTAGGTTGAGCCGACGTTCAGGAGTTCGGTTTGGATCAGTTTGCCGTGAAGCGGATCGACACCGAGCATTTGTTTGGCTTGGGATGTCGATGCTTGGGCGTGTGCAAGTGCTGTCGATTCGGTCAGGAGCATCGTGTGGGTAAATCGCGGGATGGGGTCGTGCTGCATCGGCTCGAGGTAGCCGTAGCTATGGGGGTTCGAGAGGCTTCCGTGTTTGGAGAAGCCTTTGCGGTAGTAACCACCTTGGTAGTAGTGGAACCCGCGCGTATCGCCGCCGTTGTGTCCTGAAAAGATTTCGCCTCGGTCATCGAAGGCCACGCCGAAGGCGTTACCGCCCCCTTCTGCGAATATTTCGTATTTGCGAATTTTTGGATGGTATCGCCAGATGGCTTGACCGAGACTTTGGACGGGCTTTTCTGAAGATCCAGTAGCTTTGACTGCCCCGCTGACGGTGCTGCCTTGGGCGCCGTAGATCCAACCGTCGGGTCCGAGCGTTAGGTTGTTGACGACCGAGTGAGTGTCTTCGAGGCCAAAGCCTTCGAGGTGGACTTCGGGAGGGCCGTCGGCTTTTAGATCGCCATCGCTGTCGGCGTAGAATAGCAAGTAAGGAGGATTCAGGACCCAAGCGCCCCGATCGACAGGAAGGACGGACGTGGCGATATTCAGTTCATCGACGAACGTGTGGTGCGTATCGTAGTTTCCGTCGCGGTCTTTGTCTTCGTGGACCGAGATGCGGTCGCGGCCTGCGAGCCCACCGAAGCCTGGGGGTTTGGGGACCGAGTCGTAGACGACCCGCCAATGACGATCCTTGCTGAGAACTTTGAGGCCTTCGGGATTGGGATACTGTCGGTACTCGACGACCCACAAGCGGCCATGGGCATCGAAAGAGACCATCAGCGGTTGGGTGATTTGTGGTTCGCTCAGGAGCAACTTCCAGGCGAGGCCCTCCGAAAGCTTGAATGTCTTTTCGGCAAGGGCCGGTTCGACTGCTGGCTCGGTGGCCGAGTCGTCGGGTGTTTGGGAACAAGCCCGCGGCGTCAGACCAAGCCACACGATGCCCATCAGGCTCGAGAGGATCAGCGACGGGAGTCGAAGGGAGTAGCAGAGCATGGATGGGACTCAGGGCTGGGCACAGTAGGGAAGGGGACACTAGGGCAGGCAAGTCCCCGTGGGTGGGATCGGTTGGCAAGCCCACGGTCCCTGATTATAGACCTGATCGCTTCGGTACGTCCTTGATTTGCAGCAGGATTGGAAAAAATCGAATCTCAGGCTCCAGAGGCGGTCGTCATTGGCAAGGGGTCAAAGCAAAACGGCCGGCGTGGAAAACCGCGCCGGCCGCTTTGAGGGGTATTTCAGGAGCTACTTCATTGACCGAGTGCCGTCCGATAAACTCATCCCAAATCAATAACGCTCGATCGAGCACTACGGTCCAGAGCTCGCTATGTACTCCTTCTCGTACTCAGCATCGCCTCAGTTCAAACAGCCATCGAGTACGAGGAAGTCGAAATTCGATGCGATGCACGATCTAAAACGTTAACGCCGGAGCTTGTGAGGGACTACCAAGGCCCACGAACGGGGTAGACACCAAACTGGTCGGTGTGGGTCGGCCAGACGGGAGTCGCACGGAAGATGCCGCCACCAGCACCGTTGGGAGGGTTGCCCCCGAACTGGTGATAGACTGGGGTCATCGTATTTTGAGAGACTCCCCAGGAGTAGTTCGATTGCATGGTGACCGTCGGTGGAACGACCAACGCTGTCGGCTGTCCCGTTCGATGCCAGTAGTAATTGCCGTGCCAAGGGCGTTGGTTGGCTTGCGAACGAGCCCAGTAATCTCCCCAGGAGGAGTGCCAGATCCAACCTGCGTTGGAACCGAAACCGTTGGCGTTCGCACCGCTTGCGGCAAGCGCGCCGTAGTTGAGCATGTGACCTTGGATCGCTCCACCGACGGCATGGACGCTCGATCCTACGTGAGCGACAGCCCCGTGGATGTGCGAGCCGGCAGCGTGGATGTGCGAACCGGCAGCCGGGGGACAATTGTTGCAAGGTACCGAAGTCGTCTGAGCTTGGGCATCGTTCCAAGCAAGACTCGCCGAAAGAGCGATGCTTGCAAGCGAAATTTTCCGAATCATGAGGGGTTCACTCCAGTGAAAAATAGTGTCCGTAAAAAGGTTGTTTCCGTTGAGTCTCAGTTGGGCGACTTCCGTGAAGCTCAACTGAACAAACTTTTTTCGAGACCTGGGATCCGACCCTGGTGTGATCCGTCGATCGACGAGTCGCTTAGCGGTGTGGCAACTGAATCGATTTGTGGAGCCAGTGCACTGCGCTGCGTGCCGGTGGGGCAATGTAGCTTGCATGCGTCCGGTTCAAACCTCGACCACCGTCGTAGTACGAGTGATAGCGGTCGTGGTGTTGGTAGAGGTATTGGTGGGGGTAGAAGGGTTGGTAGGTGTAGTAGGTGTGTCCGACGTTACCTGGGACACCGATCGGCGAGATGTACATGCCCGCGGTCGCTTGGTTTGCGTTGCCTTGGGTGAAGTAATTTTCGAAGAGGGGTTGGGTTCCTCGTCCGAGGATATTTCCGTAAGCGACGGTGTTGCCGGGATGGCTCGCAGCGGCCTGGGCCGTCATTTGGTGCATCGTCGAGAGGCCGGGAATTCCATACCCCCCGTAGCCCTGGGAACCGACTGCTGGTACCCCAACGCCTGGAGCCCCAACAACTGGTGTACCGGCAACTGGTGCACCTGCGTACTGGCCCTGCAAAGCAGGAGACTGAACCACCGGAGCACCCGCTACGGCGTGGTTGCTACCGCAGGAGGGGCATTGAGCCTTGGCAATCGACGAGCTTGCTTGGATCGATGCCAAAGCAAGGCTGCTGGTTACCGCAAATCTAATCAATCCGTGAAGTCGCATTCCATTCACTCCTGTGCCCGCGACGCCCTGTTGTGGCTTAAGCCAAAAACGACCAAACGCGGTCGATCGCGTAGGTACGCGACTTTGGACTGAGCCACCATCTCGTCGGAGGATCGGCCGAAAAAGGGGGTCGGCGGAAAAGAAACCTTCGGCCTGTCGTGTGAATCTTCAATTCTCAATTCGTTCGAACCGAAGAAAGGATTTGTAGCGAAAAGGGGTCCTGCTAGCATAAAGTCGACGTTTTTTACCCAGTCCTCAAAATCGAGCAACTCGGTATGATTTACCGTACTGTTCCGCACCCCGATACCAATTCGCTTCGTGATTTACTCCCTGATTTGCCCCCTATAGACCCAACGGAATGACCAATCCACCTTCCAAGGCACGCCGAGCCACCGCCGAGTCGATGGCCACCAAGCAGCGCGACGTGTCCGTCAGCGAGTTTTTTGCCAAGAACCGGCATTTGCTCGGTTTCGACAACTCTCGCAAAGCCTTGCTCACGACCGTCAAAGAAGCCGTCGACAACTCGCTTGATGCTTGCGAAGAGGCGGGCATTTTGCCAGAGGTTTGGGTGCGGGTCGACCAGCCGCAGCCCGGTCGATTTCGCGTCGCGGTCCAAGACAACGGCCCGGGAATTGTCAAGAAACAAATTCCGTTGATCTTCGGCAAGCTCCTCTACGGGAGCAAGTTCCATCGATTGCGTCAGAGCCGTGGCCAGCAAGGCATCGGCATCAGCGCCGCCGGCATGAACGGGATGCTCACGACCGGACGCCCGATGCAGATTCTGTCGAAGACCTCCAAACGCTCTCCGGTTCACTACTTCCAACTCCAGGTCGATACCAAGAAGAACCAGCCGGAGATCATCAATGGAAAAGGGGAGGGGATCGATATCGCCTCGGGCGAAAAGGGGCTGCAGTACATGCGAGACCAGGACATAGCCTGGGAGTCCCGCTACCCGGAGAGGGAAACGAAAATCGCTGATACCGACACGCCAGAGGCAGAGGCCCAACTTGAATTGCTCGAGACCTCGGTCGCCGAGCAGAAAAACGCAAAACGCAGGACTGCCGAGCGCAAGGCTGCTGCGGGCAAGACCAACGAACCTAAGCTCATTGAGAACAAGCCCGGTTCGGAGGTCGAGTCTGGGACCCGCGTTACGATCGAACTGACGGCCGTCTACAAGCGCGGTCGCGGCAGTGTCGATGAGTATCTCGAGCAGACGGCGATCGCCAATCCTCACGTGACGATTCATTGGCAGAGTCCCGATGGTGAAAAAAGGACCATATCGCGGACCACGACCGAGTTGCCCAAAGAGGCCAAGGAGATCAAGCCCCATCCTTATGGGGTCGAGCTAGGTCGATTGATCACGATGCTCGGGGCAGAGAAGGGTACGACGGTCACCTCGTTCTTGACGAGTTCCTTTTCGTGTGTGACCCCCGCGGTGGCTCGCAAGGTATGCGAGGTGGCGAATATCTCGACACGCTCGACGGCGCTGAAGGTCGGTCAGACCGAAGCCGAGCGTCTCTACAAAGCGTTGCAGGAGACCAAGATCCGGCCGCCGTCGACCGATTGCATCGCACCGATCGGCAGCGAATTGCTCTACAAAGGCCTCAAGGCGATTGTTCCGGGGGAGTTTCACGATGCGATCACCCGCCCACCTTCGGTCCAGCGCGGGTCGCCATTCCAGATCGAAGTCGCCTTGGCCTACGGTGGCAACGTCGCGGCGCAGAAGATCACTCGCGATGAGTTGGTCGATCTGATCGGGCAGTCGGATGCCAAGACGCTTCGCAAATTCCTGATCGATACCTTTGCAGGGATCGGTTCGGACTCGGCCGATAGGATCATTACCGAGACGAAGCTACCGACGCGATGCAGTCCGCAGAAGCTGTCGAAAACCCAGCTCGATACGCTCCACACGGTGATGCGCGAGATCAATATCTCCGAAGGCCAATCGATGCAGATCTATCGGTTTGCCAACCGCGTCCCCTTGCAGTTTCAACCATCGGCCTGCGCGATCACCCAAGCGGTTTTAAACACCAACTGGCGGCCTTATGGGCTCACCCAATCCCGCAACTCCTTGCCGATGGGACCCGTGACCTTGATCGTCCATGTGGCCAGCGTCTGGGTTCCCTTTACGAGCGAATCGAAAGAAGCGATCGCCACGACGCCCGAACTTGAAAAAGAACTCCGGCTCGGTATCCAGTACATCGGTCGCTCGTTGGCGAGCTTTTTGAGAAAGCGTCAGGCGATTGCCGCGCAAGGCAACCGTCGGAATGTCTTTTTGCGGTACCTCAAAGAGGTCGCATCGGCGGTCGCTTCGATTCAAAAGTCGCAGGCCGATCCGATCTATTCGGATCTTCTGCATGTGGCCAGGCACAAAACGGCCGTGGCCGACATCAAGCTCGACGAATATGGCAAGGCGATCGTGCAGGAACAAGAGTAGGGGGCTAGGCTGTGTTCCAAAGGGTCTTTCAGAGGGAAGACAGGGAAACACAGAGGCGCAGAGGGCACAGAGAAGAGAAGAAGAGCGGACTTCGCAACGCTTAGAGTTTTTTGTTTTTAAATGGTTAGTGTTAAGTGGTCATTGCTCAGTGACCAGTGGCTAAGTGACCAGTGGCTAATCGTGCCAACCCTGATGCACACGCATATTCGTTGATACAGAACTACAGATAACCGCTTGGCCCCCCCTCGTCCCCAGGGCTTTGGCTGGGGGCAAGGGGGGACAAGGGGATTGCCATGGTACCCTTGGTTCACGAAGTCGTTCCTCAAGGGTTAGGTTTCCGATTAGAGATGCTCATCGATCTGCAATACCTTAGTCGTCAAAATTCTCAATCGCCGATGACTCCGCTTGCACACGCGGCAAGGATTTTGTCGAAGTCGGATCCTGAGTACACGCTGGTCTTACCCGACAATTCGACAAAGCCCTCGAATGCCAGAGGGATGTTAAGTATCACATCGAAAGCCCAATCGGATTTAATGGCTGATATCAAGAAAAAGATCAAAACGCTCCGAGAGTCCGGCATCAATCGAGCCGATGACCTAAAATTCATTACCGACGGCAAGAATGTTTCCTTTGAATTGGTAAGCGTTGGATTCAACGATCAAAAAGACTTTAAAGCCTTAGTCGTCGAATACGTCATTCCTACTGCACCGGCGAAAATCAGCCGGTTCGTCATGGAGAACATTCCTATTGAACCCGTTGGCGACCGTGAAGCTTTATTAGCCTATGTCAATCAGGCCAAAATCGAGGCTCGCAATCGACGCGAAGCCGAAGTTCAAGCCCGTCCTGAGATGCCGTCTCCGGAGTTCAGGACGTGGAAGGATAAAACCGGTAACTTCAGCATCGATGCGAAACTCATCGAAGTCAAAATCGATGCCGTGGTGCTCGAGAAGACGGATGGCAAGCAGATCACCGTTACTAAATCCAAACTGAGCGATAAAGACCTTGAGTTTCTCCGTAGTCGATAGTGCAACAGAAGATTGCAGCAGCAGATCGGGAGCTAGAAGCAGCAGAGCAATGGTACGAGGACACAACCGAACTGCACTACGAAGCTGGAGGTTCTAGGCGTGAGCCTAGAGGGCCCATCCATCGTAGCATGGGGCTCCGACCCGTGCGTCATTGACTCAGTCAGCCTCGCACGGGGCTCAGAGGCCACATGCTACGGCTAGACGAAGACTCCGGACCGTGCGTTTGGGTTGATGCATACCCCAAATCGGCCCAGGTCACCCACTTCAGATGCAGCGCGTTTAGCAAAACGAATACATACAGCCAAATCGGTACCAGGCACGAATGAAACCTTTTTCCGACTCGGGGAACGCCCGGCAAGCCTGCTTCTCGGACTGATAGATGACTTTGCCCGTGTTGCTGACCTTGACCAGTCGCGACAAACTGAAAGGGCAACGAGTCATTTACTGCAATGGCTGGCGTCGTGGTCGCTGGACAGGACTTTAGGGCGGTACGCGTTCACGACGGGGCTGGCAGGGGGGCCGGCCGGGGGACTGTCGGTAGAGGCACCTTGAGAGACAACCTTGCGACTCCTTCTTCGCCGCTAGAGAGACGGTATTTGAAGGCGATCTGGTTGTATCGGTTGAAATATCTGGCGTTGGTCAACCGCGGATCGACCACCTCGAAATCCTGGATCGTTGCCCCGAACATGAATCCCTCTGTCCGGAGGGCGACTACCAGGGGGCTTGCGGGGTTGCCGACGAAGATTCCTTTCCCGCCCGGAAACGTCGCCAGCAGCGCCCAGTTCCCCTGGCGGTTGATGGTGACGTGAATGATGTCACTGAGCGTCATCCCGCCAGCGGTGGCGGGCAGTGGCGTCACCGTATCCGCGATCAGGATTGGGGCCAGGCCGTCGTGGAAAAAGGCCGCTCGCGCAACACCCGGGCTACTGCAGGTGTACACGACCGCTCCCCACCGACTGACGCCGCCGATCACCATCGTGGCGCGGGAGAAATCCGCAGCGACGCCGGAGGTCCGGTTCCCGATCCTTCCCCCGCGGAACACAAAGGCGCCATTCAACAGGTCGTCCCCCGCTCCGCTGGTGGTGAACGCGACCGCTCCGCGTTCGTTGATCTTGCCGTCTAGCGGCAAGCTGCCAAGCCTTCTCACCCAGTCCGGAGCGAGGATGCGTCTGATGATGCGGCGGTGAGTACGCTCCCAAAGACACCCTCTCCCACCGAGCGAGTCGGTTCCGAAGGCAGCGACTCGGTTTTGGATGTCGAGAAGGGGCTCGCGAGTGTGAAAACCGCCCGACAGCGACCCACCATCCTCGACGGGAGCTCCCGGTCCCATGGATTCCCCTACTGGGGAGGGAGTGCCCGCGAAATCGGTCCGATGGATCACGGCATCCTGTTTGTACGCGACCACTCCCATGGCATTGATCGCCACAGGGCTGAACGCGCTGCGGTTGGTGTCGTGGCTGACTGTGATTGCGGGAGTCAGTCCATTCCCCCTTCTGATCTCACTTCCCGTGCCGAGGTCGACCAGGTAAGCGACCTGGCCGAGATCGCTGACGCCATAATGCTGCTCCGTTCGAATCCTGTATGGTAGACCGGTATCGGAGTCTATCGTACTCAGGGCAAACCCGTTGCCAACATGGATCGAGTGCCCCCCGCCGACGTTTGAGGCGGTGAAACCGACGAACGGCGCGAATCTCGGCGAGTCGGCGAGGGTCGGTGCATTGAAACCCGAGAGTGCCGGGAAGGCCCCTCGATTGTCGGCGATGCGGTTGAACGAACCGGGCATGTTGGCGTCTCCGTAGCATATAGGAAATTTGATTTCCTATATGCTGAGCAGATAGCAGATAGCAAATAGGAGATTTGACGACTCTCACGAATAGCAGAGAAACTGCTTGAGTCAAGCGATTGGAGTGTTAAAAGTCGGGCGCACCCGCCTTTTAACTATTAATCTGCAGTCCTTGCTGGAGGCGGCGAGCGGTTGGAGGCCTGTTCGAGGGCATCTGGCAGGCTGCTCTAGTCAAAATCGGCGCTGGGCTTACAACTTGCGCGCAGGTTCCCCATGCCGACCCGAGTCGGGGATGATCAGAAGCTCCCCAGGAAGGTGTGGATGTCGACGGCAGACAAGTGACAAAGTCTCCATTTGGCTGACTTGGATCGCTCCCCCCAATTGATTCCAGAAGAAGGGCTCAGTAGGACGACCTGCGTAGGCGATTGCGAGGCTACTCGAAAATCCATGTAATCTGCGACAACGCATCCTTTCACAAGTCGAAGGATGTGTGACATCTCCATGAGACAATCACACGAAACCACCGATGTAAATCGATGGAGGAGCTAACCTCCCTCGCCATAGAATGGCTCAGGCACAACAACTACTACGCCGACATGCGGAATACATTCGCTCTTGCTGTGTAGCGCACCAGAAAACGCTTGGAGCTATTTAGCGGACTTGTCGTCCATCCCAAGGGACCCCGCGGTAGGCCGTCGGAGGGAGTTGTTGCGGGGCTGCCGGGGGAGGAACTGCTACGGGACCAGGAGGGGCGACCTGGATCGGAGTGACGGCCTGCGGAAGCCCTTGATTGAATTGCACCAAATTGATCACCTCGTAGCCGTTTTGGTTCGGTAGGTCAAAGTTGACGTTGGAATTGGTGTCCAACGCATTGATGACATAACTACCAATCGTCACGTCGATCTCCGTGGGTGGATCGATCGCAGGGATCAATTGGATCAGAACCCGGTGAGGCAAAGCCATCGAGATCGAGGAGTAGAAGTTGTGATCGCTCTGGTTGGCCGAGGCAACCAACCGCCCCGTTGGATCCTTCAGGTAGACGTGTCGCGAGAAGCCAAATTTCGGGTCCATCACCAACGTGCGGGTGTAACTCCCCGTAGCGCTCGGAGCCAGGGTGGTCAGCTCGAGCATTCCATCAGGGCGCGGAATCGGCGCGCCGAGGACTTGGTAAGGGTCCAGTTCGCTGATGCCCAAGGCTTCGAGAATCCACAGCGGCGAGACCGGCAAAATCCTTCGGATCGGTTGCGCTTCGAACTCGTCGTGGCGAGCAAAAAACAGTTGGGGTCTCATCCCATCGCGCACGCTCATCCAAAACCACTGCTCGTTGCTGCCAACCTCGAAATTGTTCCCCATCATGCGGGAAATCCCACCGGAGATTTTGAATCTCCGCGATCGCTGCCAAACCAAACTCGCGTCGAGGTTGCGGATTTGGTTTGGATTGATGGTCACAAAGTTCGACTGAAGCGATTGGATGTTCTTGGAGCGATTGACCACCTGAGCCATCTGCTCGATCGAAGGTGGAGCGGTGAAAATCGGCTGCGGTTGGAATTCGGCCAAAGGGCGCTTTGGAATGCACGTCGCTCCGGTGGTCATGCACAGAACGGCAATAGCCAAGAGCCAACGAGAACGCTCGAGTCCCTTGAGGAAAACGCCCGTCGCACGCTTGAGCCGCGAGGCTCCAAGGGAAGCGAAGGGAATGGCTTTGCCGAAATTCACGGAGCGCATTAGGACTCGCTGAAAAGCAGTTGGTTCAGTTCGGCCTCGAGCAGCTCGCTTTGCTCAAGGTCCAGGTCACAGACCGGTATGCTAAAGTCGCGGTTTGTAGGGGAGTGGGTCAAGTGCAATACGAGCGATTCCTCCGGTGGTACCACCGAATCGAGTTTCATCGAAGTCGGTTCGCTCAGGATTCGTCGCCGGACCAACAGAAGGCAGAGAAGATAGGCAAGATCGACTTTGGCGGGATCCTCCAAAAGGGCTTCGAGGGTTGCTAGCAAAACGTGCGTAGGGGCAGGTTTGGGTTTGCCTGGGTTTTTCTCGGGGACTTGGCAAGTCCACCAGCCGACGGTCTGCTCCGGAGGGCCGCTCCAAGCTTCTTTGCAGAAATCCTGTCGAACCAACGAACTGCCCTGGGCCACGACCGCTGAGTAATAGCATTCGCCCGGCGCCAGGGCGCGGTCGGTCTGGTGGCAACGACGATTGCTGCGATGGATGGTATATTCTTGCATAGACTTTTCCATACGCGATTTGGCGATCAAGGGAAAGACGAATCGATTGTTCCAATCCGACCCGACCGCCGACTCAACAGCCTACGAGAAAGAGAACCCAGTGTCCGACGCTTTCTACGAAAACCCATTGATCACCCGTTATGCTTCCAAGGAAATGGCTCGACTCCTGAGTACCGAGCACCGAATCAAGCTTTGGCGGGAGCTGTGGATCGTCTTGGCTGAGACTCAAAAGGAACTTGGACTGCCCATCAGCGATGCTCAAATCGATCAATTGAAGGCGTTCCGAAGCACGCTGAATCTCGAGGTCGCAAACGCCTACGAGCGCAAGCTGCGTCATGACGTGATGGCTCAAGTCCACGCGTATGGGGATCAATGTCCCGATGCGATGCCGATCATCCATTTGGGGGCGACGAGTTGCTATGTCACCGACAACTCGGACCTGATGATTTTTCGCGATGCGATGAAGATGGTTCGCCAGCGACTGCTCGGTTGTTTGCAAGCGATGGCAAGTTTTGCCAAGCAGCATGCGGGATTGCCCTGTTTGGCCTACACGCATTTGCAGCCAGCTCAACCGACGACCGTCGGCAAGCGGATGACGCTATGGATGTACGATCTGGTTTTGGATCTTGCGGAGATCGACCATCGTCTATCGAGTATGTTGGCTCGCAGTGCCAAGGGGACGACCGGGACCCAGGCGAGTTTTCTGCAGTTGTTCGACGGGGACCATGAAAAGGTTCGCGAGCTTGAACGCAGGATCGCCCTGAAAATCGGCTTCCCTGGAGCTTATGCGGTCACAGGCCAAACATACACCCGGAAAATCGATGCCTATTTGACCGACACGCTCAGTGGTGTTGCCACCTCGATCCACAAGATCGCGACGGACTTGCGGATCTTGGCACATCGCAAGGAAATCGAAGAGCCCTTTGAGACCAACCAGATTGGGTCCTCGGCGATGGCTTACAAACGCAATCCCATGCGCAGCGAGCGGATGTGCTCGTTGGCTCGTTTTGTGATGAGTTTGCAATCGAGTCCGGTCATGACGGCCGCGACGCAATGGATGGAGCGGACACTCGACGATAGTGCCAACCGGCGGCTCGTGATGCCTCAGGCGTTCCTGGCCGTCGACGCGTGTTTGATCCTTTTGGAAAACGTTTCCCAAGGATTGGTCGTCTATCCAAAGACCATCGAAAGGAATCTACGCGAGGAGCTTCCCTTTATGGCCACCGAGTCGTTGCTCATGGCAGGAGTCGCCGCCGGGGGCGATCGCCAGCATCTTCATGAGGTCATCCGCGTGCACAGCCAAGCGGCCGCATTGCGGGTCAAGCAAGAGGGGATGCCTAACGATCTACTCGATCGGCTGGCCAGCGACCCTGCTTTTGCGAATATTTCAGTGACGGATGTGATGGCCCCCGAACAGTACACCGGTCGGGCCGAGCGACAAGTTCACGAGTTTCTTACCGAAGTGATCGAGCCGATCTTGGCCCAAACCGATGCGGCAGGGAGGCTCAGTGCAGAAGTCCATGTTTAATCTCCGGAGGCTAGTGCGTCTGGTTCGGCTCAGTGCGTTCATCGGTGGGTTGTCCATCTCGATCCCTGCCATACAACCCGGATCGGTACTGGCCCAATCGCCAACTCTGGAGGATCAAGACCAAGAGGATCGGATCGATGTTCAATGGGGAAAGGCTTGGGAAACGATGATTCAAGGTAAAGGGAACCGTTGGAATTTGGAGTTGCCGACCCTAGGAGGCAAGCAGTTCTGGACCGATCACCGTTGGTGGAACGGTTACCGCTTGCAATACAACCCGACGCTTGAGCATTGGCGATTGATCGATCCGGGTTCGGTCCGCAAAGGATGGGGGACCAAGGAAGCGATGCTCGAATTGCTCGGTCAGATTCAGGAGAAAGAGACTCAAGGCCCTCAAGATAAAAAGCCTCAGGAGTTCACCGAGGTGTTCCTATTGCTCCATGGCTTGATGCGGACAAGCTCGAGCATGAAGCCCGTCGAGGAGGAGTTGTTAGCTCGACTCGGCCAGAAGGAGCGAGCCGATTCGGTTGCCATCATACGATTCGGATATGCCAGCACCCGCTCGACGATCGCCTCGCACGCCCAAGCGTTCCGCGAGTTGGTAGAAAACCTTCCTGGCAAACCTCGCATCAAGATATCCGGCCATAGCCTAGGAAATATCGTCACGCGACTTGCGATCGCCCAGTGGACAGAGCAGGGGGATCCTCAAGGAATCCTCAAGCGAATCGATCGCGTGGTGATGATGGGACCGCCGAACCAAGGGTCCTCGTTTGCCAAACGGTTGTCATATTTGGGACTATTCGAAATGGTGACTGGCAAGTCGGGCATGCAGCTCGGTCCGCAATGGGATGGGCTTAGCTCGAGTTTGGGTATCCCGCCTTGTCCTTTCCAAATCATTGCAGGCGACCTGACTGGCTCGACGATCCAAAACCCGCTTTTGGATGGGCCTAACGACGCGGTGGTGACGGTCGAAGAGACCAAGCTCGCTGGGATGACCGAGCTCAAAACGTATCCGGTGCTGCATTCGTTTTTGATGCGGGATCCCAAGTGCGTCGCCGATGCCGTCGAATTTTTGCTTCGGGAGATTCCGCCGATATCTAACGCAACGCCAGGGCGATAGCCCAGGTCTGGCGGACAACCGCTTGCGATGATTGGCTCACCGGCAGGTGATTTACCTTGTAAGCCGCATGGGCGCAAGCCGCGGGCTATTGCTATAAGCCACACACCGAATGGATGGTACTACACCGCCGGGATCTTCCTTTGCGTCCTTGCACCTTTGCGACTTTGCGTTCATTTCTCCTAAACAACCAAACAGCCTTACGCGCGGTCGCCCCTCATCCCCCCCGCCCCTTACTCCCCCGGTCAAAGCCCCGGTGGAGAAGGGGAGCCAAGCGGTTATGGGTATTCTCGATAGCTGAAAAACTGGGGACTGTCCCCGGGTTTTGTCTCACCTGCTGGTGCCCAAACGCAGCGTCCTGGCGGGCTTAATCAAATCGCCCAACCGCTTGCGCTGGTTGGCTCACCGGCAGGTGATTGGCCTATAAGCCCCACACCGAATGGATGGTGCTACACCGCCGGGATCTTCCTTTGCGTCCTTGCGTCTTTGCGTCTTTGCGTTCATTTCTCCTAAAAACGCGGGGAAAGTCCCCACGTTTTGTCGGGCCGAGGATTGAATCCCTTCGGGATCGGTGGTGCAGACGATTTACCCGATCCGTAGTGGATTACTGGACCGGGCTAGTATTGTACCGGATGGCCGGGCCGGGCCAGGGCTTCCGTCGAGCCATGGGAATACTTGGCGGGGTGCCGAACCCCCAAACCGACGGCACCACGCTCTTCACGTTCACGTTTCACCCAATCGCGATTGACCACCGGCCACGAGACTTGTAGGATCCAGATGTCCCGTATCCGCGAGTAGCCAAGAGATCCCGACAAGTGCAGATGCGCTATGAAGTCGGCTTCACTCCCTCCCAAGGGCAACCCAATGAACACATCCGAACGCATTTTGTTTGACAAGATCAGACAACTTCCCCCGCAGCGGCTGGCTGAGGTCGAGGACTTCGTTGACTTTCTGCGGACCCGGGAGAACGAACGGCGGCTTGTGCGCGGCGCGGCCAAGGCCAGCGAAGCCAGCCTTGCGCAGGTCTGGGACAACGACGACGATGCGGCTTACGACCAGCTGTAACTGATATGACCATCGCCTCGAGATTTGACTTCGGCGACGTGGTGCTCAAGCCGGTCTTCAGCACCATCGAGCAAGGGCTCGTGATTCGCGTGTTAGGCCACCTCTCGGGCACCGACCTGCAGTCGCTGCAAGGGCTGCTCGGAAATGTCATTGGGTGAGCAAATGAAAGCGCGGAAAAGGCGGAAAAGCACAGGCATAGTCCCCGCGTTTTTCTATTGTTGATTGGCTAGCTCGTTGACATGCCGGACGCCTCTTGTCTCGCATCCATCTTGTATTGCAGCCAGCCAAAAATGCAGGCGGCAACAAGAAATGCGATACCGGCCCACGGCGCGTTATCGAGCACGAACTTGATTTTTGAGTCCGGTTTGAGTTCGATAAGCAATTCCACTCCCGGAGCCATGAGACTCGCACCGGCAATCGCCATACACCATGCGGCGTTGCGTCTTGCCCAGGTCCGATTGACCATCTCGTGTTGGAGAATCACAAGATAAACGAATCCTCCGACGAGGAGAGGCAGTCCGAAAAGTGCGATCCATTGCGGCTCAAATCCCAGCATCCATAGGAGCAGAAGGACCGCCGTCGCACCAGTCACCGCAATCGGCGCGGCGAGCGTTTGCCAGAACGGTTTGGGCTGTGCAGCAATCGGATGTGATATCCCCTGAGCGGTTCTATTGTGACTGCCGCTCGTATTATTGTCGTTACCGTTGATGACTTGGACGCTCGCTCTATCACCGGCGTAGATGTGCAAGTCGGACCTGCGGTCCTCGGTCTTTTGGATCGAAGCTACCGGCGCGATGCCGTTTAATAGCTCTCGGACATTGAACTGATGTCCTTCGAAGGCATATTTCTCCAAGCCCTCGCGTTCGAAATCGATCAATCGGAAATACTCAATCGCGGCGTCGGGTTTGTTTGGGATTCTCACGGGAACCATCGGTTCTGGGCCGATCTCCTCGAACAACGAATGAACCCATTCCAGACCCTCGCGCACGATCCGCAGGGCTTCGCGCCTCTCGTTGGCGGGTCCATGGACGAAGATCTCGACCCTGCGGACGCGTCGATCAGAACGCACCAGGATCTTGCACGCGCCAACTACCAATACGACGCCGTTGGCCCAGTAGGTTGGCGGCTTCGACAGGTAGAGGTGCATCTTCACGATGAATCGGGGTATCAAGCCTTTCGGGATGTCCTCGTAGTCGTAGCGGAAGCGGAGCACCTGCGGGTCCTCGACGCGGTCCAAGCCGGTGTCGATCGCATTCGGCGGCAACTGCTCGGGCATCAGATAGGTGCCGGGTTGATCGGCGATTTCGAAGCTCAAGCCGCATTGCACCGTCTGGTCGACGATGTATTGCCAGCGATCCTTCGGGTATTTGTGCGAGGCGTCCTCTAAACCCATGAGGAGCCGGCCGAGGTCGTCGACGCGAAACCGTCCCCCCTCCTTGACCACGTCCGAGTGCGTCAGCACGCGATAGATCGCCGTCGTCAACCAGTTGGGATCGAGCAGCGTCCTTTCCTTGTGCAGGATCACCACGCCGATGTCCCCGAGCAATTGCAGCAGGCGGCGTTGTTCGTCCTCGCTCGTAACGGGGTGCGCGACGTCGCGGCAAATGTTGGTGAAGCTAACGACATCGAACGAATGTTCTGCTTTGGCGATTTCTCGCAACTGTTCTTTGACTTCGAAGTAACTGAGAGGAAATTCGTCGCTGGCCTGAGGGATCTTGAGGCGGATCGTGTCGATGATCGTCTGCCGCAACTCGATGATCCCTTTGCCGCCATCTTTTTGATCTTGCTTGGGGTCGCGGCATGACGTGCGGATGAAGTCGATGATGGGGTAGGTTTTTTTGAGGGTCGTCTCGTCCAGCCTCAGTTCCCGATCTCCTTCGGACTTGTTGATGACGACGATGACTGGCACGTCGTCACCGCCGCGATTGCGAATGGCGCGCATCCAGTCGTGGAGTACGTTCTCGGCGTCCGCGACGTTCTCGCGCCGCGCTTCGAGCACGATCAAATAGAGAGAACGCGCCGTCAGGAAGAGCTTGTGCGTTTCGCGGGTAACCTCCTGGCCGCCGAAGTCCCAAACGTTCAGACGCAGCTCCTCGGTGTTGGGCGTCGTGTGGTGCGTATCCCAGCACGTGACCTCGATACGTTCCTGGATGTGTAAGCCTGGTGTTTTATCGGTATCGCGACAAGGTTCGTTTTTGATTAGATAGTTCACCAAAGCCGTCTTGCCGACCGCTTCATTACCGACCACGATCAGCTTTGCCTCGTTGAGCTTCCGCTTGCCTTCGCTCTGCGTCCGTCGGAAATAATCTCGCAGCCCTGCAGCATCCAAAGACCGAGTGAGTTCCTTCGGTAAACGCAGCAACTCGTTGTCGTGCAGAAAAATGGTATGAAGTAGAGGCAATCCCTCCGCCAAACGCCGCACGGAATCGTCGGTAAGACGGTTACGCGGGAGGTAGAGCGATTGGAGATTAATAAGATTCTCGGCAATGGCACGGGTCCCGGCATCGCCGACGTTATTGAAGCCGAGTTCGAGCACATAGAGGTTGGTAAGATTCTTGGCAATAGCCTGGGCCCCGGCATCGCCGACGTTGTTATTGTCGAGGAGGAGCAACTGGAGGTTGGTGAGGTTATCGGCGATGGCCATGGCACCAGCGTCGCCGACGTTGTTTGAGCTAAGCTCAAGGTGCTGGAGTTTAGTGAGCTTATCGGCGATGGCCCTGGCACCTGCCTCGCCGACGTGGTTGGAGCTGAGGTCAAGCGATTGGAGGTTGGTGAGCTTCTCGGCGATAGCCTGGGCACCAGCCTCGCCAACGTTGTTGTTGTTGAGGTGGAGTGACTGAAGGTTGGTGAGGTTCTCGGCGATGGCCCTAGCGCCGGCTTCGCCGACGTTGTTGGAGCCTAAGTGGAGCGTTTGGAGTTTGGTGAGCTTCTCGGCGATGGACCTGGCTCCGGCGTCGCCCACGTTGTTGTTAAAAATGTAGAGCGTGTGGAGTTTGGTGAGGTTTTCGGCGATGGACCTGGCGCCGGTAGTTCCGACATTGTTGCTGAAAAGTCCGAGCGTGTGGAGGTTGGTGAGGTTTTCGGCGATGGCTCTTGCGCCGGCATCGCCGACGTTGTTTCCGCTGAGGTCGAGCGATTGGATTTTGGTGAGGCTTTCGGCGATAGCCCTAGCGCCGGCTTCGCCGACGTTGTTGAGACCGAGGTTGAGCGTATGGAGTTTGGTGAGGTTCTCAGCGATGGACCTGGCACCAGCGTCGCTAACGTCGTTGAAGGTAAGGTCGAGCGATTGGAGGTTGGTGAGGTTCTCGGCGATGGACCTGGCACCTGCCTCGCCCACTTTGTTGGAGCCGAGATCGAGCGATTGGAGGTTCGTGAGCTTCTCGGCGATGGCCTGGGTACCTGCCTCGCCGACGTTGTTGGAGCTGAGGTTGAGCGACTGGAGGTTGGTGAGGTTTTCGGCGATGGCCCGAGCACCGGCATCGCCGAGATTCACATGCTGCAAGGCAAGTCGGCGAAGACTTGTGCATGCGACGATAGACACGAGGTCGTCCCATGAAACGGAATCGTCGCGGGTGAAGATTTCCTCCAACTCCCAGCCATTTTCCACATACCAATCGACGCGATATTGGCGGGGTAACAGTGCTAGGCCGCTGCGATTTCCACGCTGCCATTGGGCGAGCAATTGTGGCAATTCAACCCTGCTAATCGTTCGGACTTCGTGATTGCGACTGGGCATACCAAGGGCCTATTCTTCAAATGGCGTTAATCAAAGTGGCAACGTGATAGAGCCCTACCACAGTCGCCGAGAAATCTCAACGATCTCCTAACTACCCTGAACTTGGAACTAACAACCTCCGCAACCGGCCCGAGGCTGTCTTGGAACTCGTCGGCCTTGACGTCCACACGCTGCCGCATCATGAGCAGCAGGTTGCGGAGGCGCACGGTGCTGTTCACGTGTCGCGAGCGATAGGGTGACAATGAGCGCGAAGGTGTGCTTCATTGCGATTATTATTCTACTAGGTCCGGCATAAACTCGGGGACTGTCCCCGGTTTTTCTTAAATCGTCCAACCGCTCGCTGATTAGCTCACCGGCAGTCGGCTACACCTTGTAAGCCGCATGGGCGCAAGCCGCGGGCTATTGCTATAAGCCACACACCGAATGGATGGTGCTACACCGCCGGGTTCTTCCTTTGCGTCCTTGCACCTTTGCGTCTTTGCGTTCATTTCTCCTAAACAACCAAACAGCCTTACGCGCGGTCACCCCTCATCCCCCCCGCCCCTTACTCCCCCGGCCAAAGCCCCGGTGGAGAAGGGGAGCCAAGCGGTTATGGGTATTCTCGATAGCTGAAAACTTAGGGACTGTCCCCGGGTTTTGTCTCATCTGCTGGTGCCCAAACACAGCGTCCTGGCGGGCTTAATCAAATCGCCCAACCGCTTGCGCTGGTTGGCTCACCGGTAGGTGATTTGACTATAAGCCACACACCGAATGGATGGTGCTACACCGCCGGGTTCTTCCTTTGCGTCGTTGCACCTTTGCGTCTTTGCGTTTACTTCTCCTAAAGAGCCAAACAGCCTTACGCGCGGTCGCCCCTCATCCCCCCCGCCCCTTACTCCCCCGGTCAAAGCCCCGGTGGAGAAGGGGAGCCAAGCGGTTATGGGTATTCTCGACAGCTGAAAACTTGGGGACTGCCCCCGTGTTTTGTCTCACCTGCTGGCGCCCAAACGCAGCGTCCTGGCGGGCTTAATCAAATCGCCCAACCGCTTGCGCTGGTTGGCTCACCGGTAGGTGATTTGACTATAAGCCACACACCGAATGGATGGTGCTACACCGCCGGGATCTTCCTTTGCGTCGTTGCACCTTTGCGTCTTTGCGTTTACTTCTCCTAAAGAGCCAAACAGCCTTACGCGCGGTCGCCCCCCTCATCCCCCCCGCCCCTTACTCCCCCGGCCAAAGCCCCGGTGGAGAAGGGGAGCCAAGCGGTTATGGGTATTCTCGATAGCTGAAAACTTGGGGACTGTCCCCGGGTTTTGTCTCACCTGCTGGCGCCCAAACGCAGCGTCCTGGCGGGCTTAATCAAATCGCCCAACCGCTTGCGCTGGTTGGCTCACAGGTAGGTGATTTACCTTGTAAGCCGCACACCGAATGGATGGTGCTACACCGCCGGGTTCTTCCTTTGCGTCCTTGCACCTTTGCGTCTTTGCGTTCATTTCTCCTAAACAACCAAACAGCCTTACGCGCGGTCGCCCCTCATCCCCCCCGCCCCTTACTCCCCCGGCCAAAGCCCCGGGGGCGAAGGGGAGCCAAGCGGTTTGTATAGCACAAGGTATCGCCGAGTACCGAGTTGCGAGCTGGTGGGCGATTGAGCTTGCGGATACTACTGGGCGAGGTAATTGAGCGTGTAGTACGCGTCAGCATGGAGCAGCGGACGGGAGCCTTCGGCCGATCGGACCCCCTTGGAGGTCAAGTGATGCACATGGCCGCGTTGCAAGCCCTCGACAATCAATTCGACGCGTAGGCCGTCGTCGGAGACACTGGCCGATCGGACCGTAGGAGTCGTCGCATCGACCTCGGGGCTCCCATAGGCTCCCTGGTAGATGTAAGTGAATGTCTTGAGTTCGTAAGAGCCTACGTCTTGTGCGGTTTTCTTGTCGACCGGTTTGGTGAATACCAATTCGAACCCTTGTTTGCGGGCTTTCATTTCCTGGATTTCAAGTGGCGTTTGGCCGGTCCAATCCAAGCGTTGCACACAATAGGACTTTGTCCCTCGCGATCCCCACCCACGGTTGGTCCCACCGACGAACATCATTCCGTTGGGTTGCATCTCCAATCCGACAACTCCGCAATCGAGTCCTTCGCGGAACGGGAAACATGCTCCTTGGTAGTGGCCTTGGACTTTCTCCAGATAGCAGCGCATTACGGTGCTGAAGGTTTGGTCCCCGACGAAGACTTGGTTTTTGAAAGGTCCGAATTTTCCATCGGTCGTATCGCAGGTGATCCCGGCGGCCGACTGCCCCATTTTGCCATAGGGAAACAGAATCGCGGGTGGTTCGTACTCAGGAATTTTATCGGCTTCGACGACAAAGCGACTTCCGTCTTTGGGCTCCTGCGGTTTCTTACCCATGAACTCCTGGGCTTGTTCGTACCATTTGAAGCCCCCCGGATGACCGACGAATTTCTTGGGGCTCAAGTGCTTGAGGGCACAGGTTCCGTTCCAAGGCCCTTGGTTGTCGGTGTAGAAAATATCGCCTGACGCATTCGTTCCGATCCCGCCCGGAGAACGGATACCGCTGGTCGTCGGGATGGTCTTTCCGTCGGGTGTCGCACGCACGGCCCAACCGCGATAGAGCGCATCGCTGCCGAAGGATCCGGTCAAGCATAGGACGACCCAGATGTTTCCTTCTCTATCGAACTTGGACCCAAATGCGTACTCGTGGTAATCGCCGGTGATTTGCCAACCGTCGGCGACGACCTCGAACTCATCGGCCTTGCCGTCGGCATCGGTATCTTTCAAACGCGAAACGTCCGGACGTTGGGTGACATAGAGCCACCCATCGCGGTAATCCATCCCGATCGGCTCATGCAATCCGTGCGCGAACCTCATGAATTGATCGGCGGAGAAATCATCGCCAAGCGGATTTTCGATCATCCATACCTCACCGCGCCTTGAGGCGACGGCCATTTTTCCGTCGGGCATTCGCTGGAACGATGTCGCTTCGAGTTCGACTCCCGGTGGGATCTCAAAGGATCGAATGGCGTAGTAATCGGATTCCTTCAATTCCTTCGAGCCGCTCGATTCGTTCTTCTTGGCCTGAGCCTGTGCCTGAGGCTGATCCTGAGAACAGGCGGTCGAAATCCACATGGTCGGCAATGCCAACAAGGCGAGAAGAAAGGTCGGCTTGGTGATTCGCATGTTTAGTTTTCAGCGGCGATGGGGTTGGTAGGTAGCGGTGGTTAGGAGTCGCAGGGATCACTCTAGCAATCGGTAGGGATCACCAGCGAAGGTAGTATTCAAGTTCGGCGTTTGCGGTAATGTTTGCTGTGCTGTTGGCTGTTGGGAGAAGCACCGGCAGGAGCAACTCCTTTTGGTTGGCCGAATCTCGCACTTTGGCGTTCGATGCGACTGCTTCGGCCACGGTGATCTGATACTTATCGTCGACCGTCCAAGTATTCTTGCCGTCTTGAACGATCTTGCTGCCTTCGGCCAACCGGACGTAGAGTTTCGCATTCGTCGCGCTCTTGGGGACTTGGAACGAGAGCGTCCGTTTGAGTCCTGGCGCATCCTTCGGTCCGACACTCAGTTCGGCTCGATCGCCGACCGTCGTGTCGGCCCCGATCCTCGTATCGCTGAGCTTGTAGCGGAAAGTCGGGTGACCGGACTTGTCGGTTTTGTATCCGAGGAACTTGTAGTTTTTGGTGACTGCGTTCGCCTCAGGCCAAGCTTCTGCGGGGTCGTTGAGCCAAGCGACAGCGGGGCGCGATTCGTAGTTTAGGACCAGGTCCCCGAGAGGTTTTTGACGTCCGACTCCGCGATCGCGCCAGTGCATCGAAGCGTCAATGAACTGACCTTGCCAGAGTTTTGCCAAGTTCATGGATTGGGCATCCCAGGCGATATTCAGTCCGCCTGGATACCCCACAGCGATGCCGCGTGCGGAAAGTCCATCGAGAAAGTTTCGATAGAGGATGGGTTGGTCCTGGGGTTCCAGAACGATCTGATCGCGTTGGAGACCTTCGGGAATCGCCGCTTGAGTCCCTTGGGAAAGGTACTTCCAAAGGGCAGCGATCTGATGATCCGCATGTCCATCATAGACCGACTTCAGGACGCTTGTCCCATCGGGAAAGCTTGCGGGCATCCGAGTTCCCGGCCGGTACTTGGTCGGTTCGAGCATGTACCTTCGGAACCACTCTGGGCGAAGTCGCTCGGTCATCGTGAGCATATTGATGGCTTGGATTCCCGTGGCGCGTTGGTTGCCGAAGGTATGGCACTGTGCGCAGGAGAGTCCTTTGTTTCCGGCCAAGAGTCTTCCAGAGGCGAGCGTTCGGATTTCCGCTTCGTCGGGAGCTTGGGCCACGGAGTCTTGTGCGGGTCGATCGGCCTGCTTCCAGTGCTCAGCGAGCCCTTGGGTGGCCGAACCGTATTTGGGCATACGGACGAGCATGTAGGGACGATGGCGAGCCCCTTCGGAGAGGACTCGGTTCAAATAGTCGTCGGTGAGTTTATCACCCACACCGGTCAAACGCGGTGGCAGTCTTCCTTCGTCTCCCATTTCCGGGATGGTGGAGGTGAATCGATCGAGCTTATCGGATTCTGGGCCTCCCCAATCGTTGCGTTGATGGCAAGCGATGCAATTGAGTTTCGCGAGCGTGTGCTTTGAGTTGGCTTCTGCAGAAATCTCCCCTTGGGGATCGACCGCAAGGGCCGCGATGATGGCTTCTTTCTGAAGAGCGGTCAGTCGATAGTTGGGAAGGCCGCTGGGCAGTTGGCTTGCCAAGCATCCTGCATCGGTCTTGAGTGCATCGATCGATGGGGCTTTGGCCAGTGCCGATGCGGCTTTGTCGGTATCCTTCATCGCATGGCACTGCACGCAACCGACCGATTGAAACAGGGCTTTTCCTTCTGCGATCCAAGCCGGGTTGGATTCTTCTTCGGTGGCGGTTTTTCGAGGTTGATCGGGTCCGAGTTGGAGCCATCCATCGATCGGTTGTTTGACAAACAGAGGGCTTTCCCACTGAAGATCGACGGTCCATTCGCCACCTCCTTGGAAGTACTCGACGACCACTAGATGAGGCCCGGCAGCCAGTTGTATCTCTTCGGATTTGGTTTGATGGGGATGGACTCCGTCGACATCGACAACTTTTTTGCCGTCGACGAGCAATCGGCTTCCGTCATCGGACCCCAGGTGAAAGCGAACTTTGGTGGGTTGTTCGAGCACGAAGTAGGATTCGAACCTCGCTGCGAAGTTATTGGTTCGGCCCGCGACGGACAGATCGAAGCCCTCGCAGGTCCCCGAAGCGATCGGTTGGAGTGTTTTGAAATCGGGGAGCTTATTCCAGTTGCCTTCGTAAACGGAAAACTTGGTGTTGGGCTGTGCATCGGACGGATCGATCGCCCCGAGGAGAAAGTGCGTCAGATCGCGAGCTTCGTTGTCATCCAGATGCATGTTGGGCATACGTCCGGAGGGTCGCACGTCATGGGGTTGTTTGAGGAACAGCGCTAGGCCATCGAAGGAATACTTCTTGGCGAGGTTCGGCAGTGGTACCGACGTGGCGCTCAGTCCAGAACCATCGGCGTCGGCATGGCACACGGCGCAGCCGATCTTTTCGTAGAGTTGCTTGCCCCGAGCGACGGCTTGGGCGTCGGATCGGGAGTGCTTTCGGCTCTTTCCCGTGGATTCCAAATAAGCCGCTAGGGACTTTGCTGCTTGGGCCCGTTGTTGTTCGTTCATGCCATGGAGCAAGTCGGGCATGGTCGTCCCGAGTTTATTGCCGTGGACATCGCTGAGCATCGAGGCGATGTACCCTGCTTTCAGTCGGCTACCAACTTGCTCGAGCACCGGCGCACTTTTTTGTTCGAAGACATTGCCGAATTTCCCTGGGGCATGGCAACTGATGCAACCGAGTTCGCCGATGAGGAGTCGCCCGCTGAGTTGTTGATCGGCAAGCGTGCTGCTGGTGGCCGCAAGGCGTTCGTAACCGGCGACTCGCGGTCGTCGTGCGACTTGGTCGGCATCCAAGGGAACGAGCCAGATATTTCGATAGCCGACCGGATTGCCGTGGTCTTGGAGATACAGCGGTCCGTCGCTGGGGGTTTCATTGACGGGGGCTGCCGTTGTGGAACCTGGAACGTTTTGGTTGCGGTGGACTGGGAAACCGTTGAGCCATACGCTCAATTTCGCATCGGAGATTTTCTTCCCGTCGCTATCCCAGCGTGCTGCGGTGAATTCGACGTCGTAGGTCTGCCATTGCAATGGGGGCAAGCATGCGTTGAATTCGGCGGGTTTTACGCCGTAGATCGCGCCGCAAGTGTTTCCCTCATTGTCGAACCCGAAGGAATCGAGGACTTGGGTTTCGTATCGCCCTTGGTGATACACACCGCTGTTGCCGCGTCCTTGGCCTAGGGCTTTGGGAACAAACGGGGTTCTGAATTCCAGGTGGAGTCGGTAGTCACGAAAATTGTTTTTGGTGGTGCAACCGGCCAGGAGCAAATCCCCCTCGATGAGTTTCGCACCGCTTGCCCAGTGCTTGTCGATGCTGGCTTGGGTTCCGTCGAAAAGGACGATCGCCGCACTGGGCGGCTTGGCACCGAGCGTTGGGCTTGTACGTTTGACGGCACTGGCTCCCTCGAGGATATCCTTGAGTTCGTCTTGGTCGACCTCGACGACTTGGACCGGACCTTTGTCCCATCCTTCGCCTGGTAAGCCGCCTTGGTAGGTCGTCACGCGAAAGACATTTTTGTCCAACGCTGCAACTTGGATCCCACGAGTGTTCTTGAGGTACTCACCTTGAAGTTCGATTGGCTCGTCGGCTTGGGTCCACCCCGCAGCGCTGAGAGTTCCCAGGGAAAAGATCGCCAAGACCGCAGCGCGAAAACCAAGGGTGCTGAGCATTTGAGTCGGTTCGAGTCGTTGAGGAAAAATGAGGCTGACGGCAAGGCCAGCGCGGTGACAGGCTCGGGGATGAGCACAAAGTTGAGCATGAGTCAGACGAACTATAGCATAATCGATTTTTAAGCAGAAAAAACCAGGGAGCTCAGGAGTTCCCCGACGACTCGGGTTCTTGATGATTCATTCCGAGTTGCTTCATTTTGCGGTAAAGATTCGATCGCTGCATGCCCATGCGTTCGGCCGCAAGGGTCATGTTTCGCTTGCACGCCTTGAGTTGCTGTTCGATGTACCTGGATTGGAAGTCGTCGGTCGCTTGGGCCAAGGGCTTCGAAAGATCGATTCGCTCAGAGTCGCCTTCTCCATCGGCTCTAGGGGAACTTACGAAGTCGATCTCGGAATCCTCGATGACCTCGTCGGTCGTCAGGTAAGCGATCCGTTCGATGATGTTTCTCAATTCGCGGACGTTGCCGGGCCATTGATGGCTGGTGAGACGCTTTTTGGCCGATGCGTTCAGGGTCGGTTTACTGCGACCGATCTTGGCACAGAACGTCGTCAGGAAGAAGTCTGCCAATTGCAAGACGTCGTCGGCTCGGTGTCTCAGGGGTGGCAGGTTCAAGGTCACGACCGTAAGGCGGAAGTAGAGGTCTTCGCGGAATTTCTTCTGGCGTACAAGGTCGACAAGGTTTTGGTTCGTCGCGGCGATGACGCGCACGTTGACGGGTATCGCGGTGGACCCTCCGACCCGCACGACCACTTTCTCTTCGAGCACCCGAAGCAGTTTTGCTTGGCCCCCTAAACTCATGTCTCCGATTTCGTCGAGAAATAGGGTTCCTCCGGAGGCCAATTCAAATTTGCCAGATCTAGTTTCATGGGCGTCGGTGAAGGCCCCTTTTTCGTGTCCGAAAAGTTCGCTCTCTAGCAGCGTCTCGGTGATCGCAGCGCAGTTGACTGCGATGAAGGGTTCATAGCGCCGCTTGCTCTGATAGTGGATCTGACGCGAGACGACCTCTTTGCCGGTTCCGTTTTCACCGAGCAGCAGGACAGCAAGGTCCGTATCGCCGACGCGAGCGATGGTAGATTTGAGATTGAGCATCTCTTGCGAGGAGCCGATGAGTTGCACTTGATGCACTGCGTCTTGCGTTAAGCGGTCGCGGGTTTGGATCAAACGCTGCATGGTTTGGGTGTTGGACAAGGCCGCTGAGGCATGCCTAGCCAACTCGATCAACTCGTCTTCGTCCTGCTGATCAAAACGGCCATCGATGTGATTGATGACTTCGAAAACACCCATGGGTTTTCCTCGCAAGTCGTTCAGAGGAACTGCCAGCAGCGAGTCGGTTCGATACCCACTGCTGGTATCGACGCGGCGATCGACCTCGTCGGTCAGATCCGATCGGTCCCACCGGCGGGGTTGTTGACTCTTGAGGACCGCTCCTGCGACCCCCTTGTCGTCGGCGATGCGAAGGAGTTTACCCTCCATCCCCAACGCTGGGTGGCCGACGAGTTCCCGCGACTGTTTGTCCCAAAGAAAGATACTTGCCCGATCGCTCCGCAAAAGACCGGTGGCCGCCTGCGCGATGTCCTGCAAGAGCCGATCGAGATCTTGATGCGCATGCCAATTGGCGGCGACCTCAAGGATCTGACTTAAACGGACAACATCCCTTGATTTGCGCAGTTGTTGATGCCACAGATCGATCGCTTGGGACAGCAATCCGAGTTGCTCCTTGAGGGATTCCTGGGACAGCGGTTCCAAGGCTTGTGGATTGGGATTTGCAAAACAGAGGATCAGCTCTCCGCGATCGATGCTCGTCGCCGAAGAAACCGACGATCCGTTGGCGGCCCCATGGGCAAGTGGGTGGAGCGACCAGCTCGGAGTCGTCTGTTGTCTCCGAGTGTCGAGGCACTCCGAGAGGGATGCGTCGGCCGGTGGATGCGAGACTGCTTTGCCGACTGCGATGAGTTTTTTCCAAGCTCCTTTGGTGGGTGTCATGACCCAGAGGGTCGACCAATTGCCGTGCATGGCGAGCCAAGCGAGCGGTTCCTGAAGCAACTGTTCTAGGGTTCTCGATCGCTCGATGGAGGCAAATAGCTGATTGGCAAAGGAGTTCGATGGCATTACCGATCGTGCAGTGCTTGAGTCGAGGCGTAAGTCAGTTGGCAAACGGCTCATTCATTTTCGATCGTTTCCTGGGGCTCGGGCAGCATCCAACTGAGAATCAAACCCAGGAAGGCATAGCCTCCGGCGATGGCTGCGCCGGCTAAGGCGATTCGGCCCGGATCGGGGGGCTTGGAGGCCGAGAAGGTGATGGTTAGGAACGCGGCCAACGTACCGAGGATACGACCTCCAATGTTGGCTGCGAAGCTCTCGCCGGTACCTCGAAGGTGCAGCGGGAAGACGCGAGGTATGTAGTTGCCCCAGAAGCTGAACTGGGCGACGGTAAATAGCCCGGCAAAGAAAATCCCCACTTTGATCCAAATCAGCGAATCTTCTGCTTTATACGAAGTGCTGATCCAATAGAACAATAGGGGTACGAAGATCGCCGCTGGGATCAGGAACATCCGCAGGAGTGTTTGGCGACTGACGACGACCAAGGCGAGGACGGCCAAGAGAACACGGCCGACCAACCCGCCGACTTCTTGGAAGATCGTGACCTTGGCGACCTCTTCATCTCGAAAATTCCCGATGATGGCCTTCTTGCGCGCCTCTGGGAGTTCCTTTCCATCTGCCTCTTGGGTTTGGATGATCTGCTTTCCCTTGGCCTCAGAATCCTTGACGATGCTCGCGTGCCCGGCGAGGATTTGCGGCAATTGTTGGATGGCCCCAAAGGCGATGCCGTAGCTGGCTGCAAAGAGGATGGTGGTGATGATGGTCGTACGGGCCAAAGCGGGAGAGAAAAGCTCCGCAATGCTCGGGCGTCTGAGCGACCCGGAGAGTTTCTTTTGTTGCCACTTGGGAGATTCAGGCAGGAACGGACGAATCAGGATCAATGGAAGTGCGGGGATCACCCCTGAGATCAGCGTGTATCGCCAAGCTTCATGCTGTCCGTAGATCGCTGGAAGCCACTGCTTTTGAGCGAGCCACGTTGCCATGACGGCTGCCACGCCGACCATGAGTCCACCGATCGACGAGAAGGCCTGTGTGTATCCTAGGGCCTTCTCTTTTTTCTTCGGGTCGTCGAACAGCTCGGCAAGCCAAGCCACCGCGGCGACGAACTCGACGCAAACTCCGATGAAGACCAAGCAGCGGAAAAACAAAAGCCAATTGAGGTCTTTAGCAAAGCCAGCCGCCAGGGCCGAAAACGCATACAGCAGGATCGAACCGGTCAGGACGCGCCGGCGTCCGAAGAGATCTGTCAGGTATCCGCCGAGCAAGCCAAAGATACCCCCGATAAGGGCCGGAACGAAGAAGAGGGTTCTTGCCCAATGCACATAGTTGTCACCCCCCGGAGCCCACAATGCCATGGCTTGGGGTTTGGTCATCCCGCCAGCGACAAGCTGCTCGACCAGCGGAGCGCTGAGCGCAGCGATCGCTGGTTTGATGATCAGCGGCAGCATCAGTAGCTCGTAGATATCGAATGCAAATCCGATCGATGCCATGATCAGGATAAGCCACGTGACTGTTGAACTGGGTTGCGTCGAGGAGGTTGTTGGTGTGATGCTCATTTACCGGTAGATACGATTCTCAAGCGTGCAAAGGGATTCAAAGGATGCGTCTAAGCAGGACGACTAACTGAGCGGCTAACTGGTGCTAACGAATTGGGGTAGGGCAGGGAGGGCTGAGGGGAGGGAGGGCTGAGGTGGGGCAGGGCAGGAGGGCGCATTTCGCCCGCGCAGGTTGCCCCATGATACCCCATAAGCGAGGCGGTCGCCACCAATGAAAAAAGGCCCTGCAGTTTGCAGGGCCTTTTTGCTCAGATTGCCTTGGGGCAATGCCCCGGGCTGGATCGACTAGACGTTCCAGCCTTCTTGGGTGAAGTAGTTGTCGACCGCGTCGAGGTAACCTGGAGCCGAAAGCTGTGGGTTGTTGATATCGACAGGGTTCCAGACCAAGTCCGAGGAGCTGGCCAGGATTCGAACGTATTGGAGTCCCGTTCCAGCAGGAATCTTCAGGAATTGCTTTTTCTCGACCAAGACCGCCGTGAAGACTTGTCCGTTGCCTCGAACGGCCGTGAGCAAGGCTCGCGTTCCATCGGCGCTGAGGACGACTTCGTGGAATCGGTCTCCTTCGAATCCGTCTTTGCGAGAGGTCCACTCGGAGTATCCGGAGTTCGAGTTAACCATCGCGTACATTCCGCGAGATCGGAGGGTCGCATCCTTGAGGTACAAGCTCGATGCGAAGTACTCGATGGCTGAACCGTAGGATGGGTTGATACCCAAGACCGGGAACTGCCGCACGAGGTTTTGACCACCCGGAGGATTGATCGTGAAGGTCTGCGAGCGAATTGCCGAGCCGGATTCGATCATCGACGCTGGATTGACATAGCTGACGGTGTAGGTGCCTGGGGGCAACAGTTCGAAGTCGTATGATCCATCTGAATCGGTCATCTCGACCATGCGGATCGTATTGGCCGGATTCGATGGATCTGCGTAGCTGAGGGTCACCTCGACACCACCGACAGGAAGCTCGACGGCCCCTGCTGGGTTGTTGTCGTAGACTCCGTTGAAGTTGTCATCGACGTAGATGAGTCCCTTGATCGAACTGGGCTGGAACGGCAGGACCTTGATCGTAAAGTTTCCGACATCCGCAAGTGGATCTGGATTACCAGCGGTCGTTCCGTTGTCTTCCACTCGGTATTGGAACGTGAAGGATTCGTTGGTTCCAAGAGGAGCGAAGTAAGTGATCGACGTTCCATTTGGGTTGAGCGTCAAGGTGCCTGGATAAGTGGCTGGGAGAAACAGATCGGTGATCTTGAGCTTTTGCCCGGACTCGTTCGGAGCTCCCTTGTTCATCGCATCCAGAGCGGCCGTCAGGTCGATGACGGTGTTCACACCGGCAAAGGCGTCTCGCGAGAGGTCGTCTGCAACCGGAGGGTTATTGACTTCGCTGATGTACAAGTTGACGGTGCCGGTCGCACTCAGGGCCGGAGTCCCATTGTCGACGATGCTGTAGACAAAGGAGTCCTGTCCATCGACGAGGCTATTGTAGAACTGAGGCGGTGTGTAAATCAGGTTGCTACCTTGGCGGACGATCGTACCACCTTTGGCCGTGGTCAGCGATCCGACGATTTCCACCAACGAGACCGACTGAGCCGATTCGTTGTCTGGACCTGGCCTATCGCCTGCGATCACGTCGGCTATAGGGATGGTTGTGGTATTGCCTTCCAAGTAAACCGTTGGCGGGGTTGGCAAGGTCTTTGCAACCGTGATCGGTGCGTCATTGACAGCCGACACCGAGATCGTCAGCGTTGCGCTTGCGGTCTTCGGATCGAGCACGCCGGCGGTTGTACCGTTATCTCGAACGGTGTAGAGGACTTCCGCAACACCGTTGAAGTTCGCCGATGGAACGAATCGAATGCTGCCGTTGACTAGCGACACGGTGCCCGAACCGGCTGTAAGCAATTGAACATCGGTGATGGTCAGCGTTTGGCTGTCCTCGAAAGGACCGCGGCTGATGTCGCTGGTGAACGCTTGGCCATCGATATCCAAAGTCGTGTCTTCGTTGACCGCAACGTTCTTTCCGAACGGTGCAGGCGGATCGTTGACTTCGGAAATTTGAATGGTCAAGGTTGCGTTGACGGGTACGCTACCGGGCTTGGAATCGGTCATTTGGTAGACCACCAAGATCGGTCCGCCATTGACGTGAGCAGGAGCGGTGTAAACGACGCGGTCATCGCTCGGATCGTTCGGTGTGTCGGTTCCGACGACGGTTGCAGTCCCCTTGCCAGGTTGAGGTTGCTGAACGATCGAGAGCAGTTGGCTGACGAATCCCTCGTTGACGAAGTCGTTGGCCGTGACATTGATCGGATAGCTGGTATCGACGGTCTTTTCGCTCGTCGAGAATTGGTCATCGACTGCGAATGGGAAAGTCGGCGGGAGGATGAAGACTTCGGTGCGAGCCGTGCTTGTCAGCCCGGCGTTGTCTTCGATCGTATAGCTAAAGAAATCGGTTTGGTTGACGGCTGTCGTCGGTGGCGTGTAGATCACCCGGGTTCGGTCGGCGTTAAGCGTTACGGTTGCTCCCAAGGTGGTCGTAGTCACCGAACGGATCCTGATCGTATCGATGCTGGATTCATTGGGACCAGCACTGTCGTTGCGCATCACATCCAGCGGAGTCGGCGTTCCGGTCAGGCCGATCACATTGAATCGAGCACTCGAACCGGTATCGTCGACAGCGATCGGACCATCATTGACCGGAGTGACGTTGATCGTCAAGGTCGCATCGGTCGAAAGAGCTGGAGTTCCGTTGTCCGTGCCGCGAACGACAAAGCTCACCGGACCGAAGAAGTTAAGGGCGGGAACGAACTGCAGGGACCCGTTGGCAAGGATCGTCGCAACACCTTGAGAGGGCTCTGGAGTGCTAACGAGCGAGAGCGTTACGGTCTGTGCCGATTCGTTGGCCGGGCCTGGTGCGAAAATTTGGGTCGGCAGAATCACCAGCGGTGTTGCAGAATCTTCGGCAACGCTGAAGGTCGTTTGCACAATCACCGGTGCGTCGTTGACGGCACTGACCGTTACGGTCAGCGTGGCGTTGGTCGATTGCGCCGGTGTACCGTTGTCGGTACCACGAACCACCATGATCACCGTGCCGACAAAGTTCGCCGCAGGGGTGAATTCGAGAATGCCCGAGGCATTGATCACCGCTGTTCCCTGGTTCGCAGGTGGTGGGGTAACGATCGACAAGGTGATCACTTGGGCCGACTCGTTGGCTGGTCCAGGCGAGAAGACATCCGTAGGAGCGATCAGCAGGGGCGATGCAGGGTCTTCGGTGACACTGAAGGCTGTATTGATCACGATCGGTGCATCGTTGACCGCTGTGATGTTCATCGTGACCGTACCGGTCGCGACATCGTTGATGTTGTTGCGTATCGTGTAGGTGAACGTTACAGGTCCGTTGTAGTTGGCAGCCGGTGTAAACCGGATGGTCTGGGCCGTACCGACCCCATCAAACGAAACCGTTCCACCTTCGGTCGGCTGGGTGACCGAGATGATACCTCTGGAGGTTCCAAATCGGTCGACGTCGTTGGCCACGACGTTGTAGCTATTGACCGGCGCATCTTCGTTGATCGTAAAGACATCGTTGACCGCAGTCAGGCGGTCTTGGATGTTGATCACTGCCGTCGGCAAGATCACTTGGCTGGAGGTCAAGTACACGCCGGTGGCGTTGTACAGAGCGATACCGAGGTTTTCACCCTGACTTCCTGGAGGTGGCAGCTGCGAAACGGTCGCAGCCAAATCGACGGTACCCGATGCACCTGCTCGGAATGCGGTATCGACGATCCCGAAGAAGTTCGATGCCGAGGCACTTGGAATCGGTGCACTGGAGTTCGAGAAGCTACCGAGGTTCTTCACAGTTCGTTTGCCGGTGGCAGCAGACGACTCGTCCAACACACCGTTCGGTCCATTGACGTACAACGGGAACTGAGTGGTGATCGGCTTGTAGTTCATCGCGGCCCGGGCCACAACGGTTTGGCTCGGCGAAGGAGCGTCTTGGAATGTGATCGTCGGGTTGATAACCCCGAGGGTCGCCGTCAGGTTGTTCTCGGCGATCGACGCGTTGGGCATGTCGGTGCGAGCTTTGTCGTTCCGGAAGAAGATGTCGAAGTTGAACCCTGGATCCGGATCGATCTCGTTGACATTGACAACGACGTTGCCGGCTCCGATTCCGGGAAGGCCTTCTAGGGCGGTCCGAATGTTGTCAGCCGTCCCCGATTTGCTCGGGATCGTTACCCCTGGTCGTGGAGAGGTCGTTGCGATCGGAATCACCGACGTGATCTCCGACCCGTAGGCTAGCCTGAAACTACCGCCAATCGTACCATTCGGGTCGCTTTGTCGAAGCTTCAGCGAATTGTACTCCGACCATTGGAGCTGGATCTTCTCGCCCGATGTGCCATCTCGGTTGGTGAAGTTTAGATCATGGTAGGCGCTGAAGATCCCTGAGGGATTGCCACGAAGGTCGGCCATCAAGGTCCGAATGACGAACTTCTGACCGGTGCTAACGTTCGCTTCGTACACGAAGTCGTTGGGGTTTGGGTCCAGGTTAGCGCCCAAGGTCCCGTTATCGTTCAGCGCATAGAACTCGTACTTGATTTCTGCGAGTTCACCGACCCCTTCGCCGCGGTTGATCGAGTTGATCACCAAGAGCGCATCGAGAGGCGAGAGTGCGTTGTCGCCGTCGGCATCGACAAGACCGACTCGGGTCGTCGGTGCTTGGCGGCCTGCCAAGGAACCCGAACCCGTCGTGTTGATTTGATTGATCACCATCAACGCATCGAGGGGGGAGATTTTGAAGTCCCCGTCGACATCCGTCGAGGCAAGATAATTGTGAAAGGGAGCGAAGTCCGCGGCCATCAGTTCGCGGCGCTCAAGCGACTCGAGCCGCAGCATGCGGCTCAAAAAACTCTTCTTGGAAGATTGAATGTTCTTACGTTCCCGGACTCTGCGATTTTGCGAAGCGCTCATCGAAACTTCCACCATATGCAGTAAAGTGACTAGCTACGGGGACTCTTGGCTCAACGTCTCAGCCAAACCCCGTGCGGACTTTGAAAGTAGTTAGGCCCACTCCTGAATTCAACCTACTAATCGCTAAGACCCCTATTTTCGATCGAAATGTTACTTTCGGCCTATCCGGACACAGGGGCCTCGCAAGCAGTTTCGGCTTGCAAAAGGTTCGAAACCTACCGCCTCAGGACTTTAGAGGCGTCAAAACCGATAAAGTTCCTTCGGGAGGCAAAATCCCACTCTCATAATCTTTTTCGGCTAGATCGATGCCCAGGGCAGAAGAAAAAAACCCTACAAGGTGCATTTCCCGCAAGAAGTTGCCCGCCAATTCGAAGCCGAGCAGGGCAGGGGGGCTTGCGTTCGGATTTGAGGATTACCCCCTAGTTATAGGCCGCACGCTGAGGATGCTTGCCGACCCCGGGGAACTCCGAAAGAACCGAATCGCCATAGAATTCGATCGCTCGCTTCCACATCGATTCCTCTTTTTCGAAGACGATTTCGGGAACCGCAGGAACCACAAGCCAATGGTGATCGACAATCTGTTGCTCGAGTTGGGACTTTGCCCAAGCCGCATGGCCAATGAACCACCTGAGGTGCTCGGGTGAGTTTTGGGCCAACTGGCGAAGCGTTGGAAGTTGGGCTGAGAGGTACACCCCATGGTTATTGCCACCCTCGGCCAGCGCCGACTCGTTGTGGATAGCCAGAATTGGACCGTTGTTGGGCCCCCCAAAATTAAAATGCGCCGTTCGAACGTCTGCCGAAGCCATGGCGACTTGCTCCTGTCCTTCGAAAAGAAAGCTCATCAGAGGTTTCGGATCGAGTTCCATGGGCCGATTAAGAACCACCCCTACAGCCCCTTCCTCGCCGTGCTCGACGATTAGGCAGACGGAATTACGGAAGTTCGGTTCGCGGGCCCAGGGACTTGCGGCCAGAAGGGAGCCGGTCAGCAACACCTTTTCGGAGTTCCCTTGGTTTTCGGGGGATTGGTCGCTAGGAAGTCGATTCATGTTCGGACATCTCCTGGTGCTCTCGGCTCGTTTCGGTCTGATTTGGCACTCTTGCCAGTTCTTGGACGAACAAAATAAGCAAATGCGGTGCCAAAAAGGAGTGCTAGGTCAAATTCATCGAGGAAACTCGATTTTGCTATCGCTCCTAATGTATAGACTGCAAAAAGCAGAATAGGTTGCCAGAAAAACGTTCAGGTTGCCCAAAAACGGTCCTGAATTTTCATCTTTGGCATCGAGTGTAGAGCCATTGTCCCCAATGGCTCGGCACGGCGCGCACGCGGGGGCGCCTTAGGTTTTTTCGGCTGTTACTCACACTGGCTACGGTGGCTTCAGGCTCCGATCGATTGGGGACAATCGATCTACCATTTCGACGCGCAAGCGGAGGCGTCTTCGGGTTTTCGGTTGTTAGGCTCCACCAATTCCAATGCGAGGCGATTCCATTGCCACGAAAACCGCGTAGATGGTCGTCGTACTGACCACGACGGCCTGCAAACGCTTGTAGGTCTCCACATGATTTCGACATGATCGGCATGACGAAACGTGCTGTTTTCGAAATACAAGATACGGGACCTGCAAATGAAACGCGTCGAAACATTCTTTCTCTGCGCTTTGGCCATCTTTCTTTTCTTAGGGGTCACCGGTTGCGGAAACGGCCAGAGTGGCACAAGTCAAACGCCGAGCAGCGGCACAAATACCGCATCGGGACGGGACCCCTCTGCGACGCCCACCCCTCCGATCTCGACAAAATCCTATCCGGTTGAAGATCTACCCAACCAATAACTACGAATTTATCGAAATACGCTCCGACTCAACCATCCCATGAGCGACCTAATCTTTCCCCGATCCCGCTGGATGATCCTTGCACTCACCGCAGTTGCCATCGCATCGATCGCCTTTACGATTTTGTTGCTACCGCCGAGATACGCCTTTGAGCTCGACGGCCAGAAAATGGAGCGAGAGGACATCCTATCACTTGGCGAACTCAAAGCGGAATTGGAGCATACAATTCGATGGCAGCCAGAGTACACCGAACCGGAAGCGATTGAGAACTTAGCGATTTGGATCCGAAGTCCAAGCAATCAGAATGCCAAGTCTTTAACGGAACTACTGCGAGTTGGCGGCGTTGAATTCAGTCAAATCAATGGGATGATTAAAGCCCTTGATTCTCATGCGAATATCGATTTGACGAAACTTCGAGATAAGCCATTTGAAGGCCTAAAAAGTGACCTTCTTGCCAAGCTACAGGGATTGGCTAGGGCGGAGCGCGACGCTGCGCTTTGGAAGATAGCAAACCTGCCGAAATACAATTCGCTCATCACGAGATTCAAATGCCCTTCTTTTCCAGAGCAGCCGGGTTTCACAAGGCAATTGGTGAGCCAATTGCTAGGTACGCGGATCGATGATCGGCATAGGTGGGTCAAAGGATTCACTAAGAGTTTCGATGCAAACGTGCAACCAATCTTTGCGCAATATCAGTCGATGGATCGCCAAAACGCGATCCGATTGGAGCTGGATGGATCAACCCTGGTTCTTCAAAAACGCCTCGGTTTAAGTGTAAAAGATACGGTATACATGGGTTCGAAATCGACGACGAATTTCGATCTGAAATGGATCCCGAAATCCCAAGGGGAGGAAAGTCCTTCGCGAATCTACGACACAGGTCTGCGACTCGTTTGCTTGCCTTGGAGTCTCGTGGAGAACGGTGGACAAAAAGAGTGGCGACCCCAGTGGCCCCCTCCGGATCAAAACCTGTCGTGTCTTACTCAAACAACGATGGAGTTTTTGGTAGCTCTAGGCGCCCCTTCAGGGTTGCTGGTCACCCCTGGGACTTCGATCCAGGTCCGACAAGAAAACGGCACATCAGCAACCGAGCTGGTATTGCGAGTCTCGGCCAAGGAAGACCCCACTTGGCGGAGCACCTGCAAAATTCGTCTCGATGGACAAAGCCAAGAGGATGTCCGGATCCAGATACGCGAAGCGACCAAGGTCCTGCAATCGGAATTCACCGATCACTTGTCATCTCGCAAGTCGCTATGTTCTTGTCCAGTGCAACTGAACAAGACGACCGAAAATCAACTTAACGGAGTCCTCAAGCACCCAACTCTTGGTGATTTGACTATTAAGGGCTACCCGCAAGGAGATTTGACGACGATTTGGAAAGCCGAGCTTTCGCAAGACGATCGGAATCGATGCATCGATCAACTCATTGCCTCGACACCTTTACTCAAGGGACACGCCAGCAAAATTCGGTTGATCGATATCGAATTCGACACCAAAACAGAGGACATTCGATGCAGGTTTGCAACCACTTCGAATGCGAAATCGAACATCCCGCCCGAGCCGATTGGCATGTCGCTCAATGGTCTCAAGCAAACACCGGAAGTTGTCGTGCCCGAAAAACTAAGTGTGCTCGATTTGCCAAAGGATACCGAAGCCCCCAAGCAAGCCCAGGGAATCCAAGAATCCCTTATGCAACAGGTCCAAACCTATCTTAGGCGAAAATACCCGAAGCTCAGTCAAAAGCTTGCCGTACCTCGAACCTACAACGATGGAACGAACGATCAATTGACACTGTCCCTAAGCATCGAAGAATGGCCAGCTCTGGAACTAGGCCCCGTCGCGGTCAAAGCCTCGAACGACATCCCGTCTTTGATCGATGATCTTCTGAGCGAAAGGACTATCAAAACTGCATCTGAGTCGCAATGGAGGGAAATGGGGGAGTACCAGCACCCTAAGTACGGAAAAGTCCGAGGCTGGATTCAATCCTGGAACCCTTCGAAACCCGAAGCGGTCGTCAAGTACGAATTGGAACTAAAGGGCCTCAGCCCCTTTTCCTGGAGCGATACGTTCAAGCTCGTAGAGCAGGAATGGACCGGATTGGATACCTCGGATCTTCTCGACGCATGCGAAGCCGGCGCAACGGAAATTCTCGGTGCCGTCAGCAATGCGATGGGAAAGTACATGCCCGGTGGGTTGATCACGGTCTCTCCTGATCCTAAGGCAATCGATGGGGTTCGGTGGTTATCTCTTCAGCCGTTTCGTATGTCGTTTCGAGCGTCAACGAGCCCTTCTGTTTTAGGCGAAGCTTTCAGTATCCCGTTATCGATTCGACTCGATGGAATCATCGCGGATCGAGAGGGTCTGCATGTACCTGAAGAGTTCGGTGTGGACGTTCCGCTCGATTTGCCAACTCCTTACTTTTCAGTCGCACGACCGTTTCTTTTGTTCAGCTATAAAGGGACTGCATTGCGAATAGGAGGACACTTCGTACCACCAGGTCCGTTGCCACGTGCTTGGGTGGGGATTTTGAGCAACGAAGCGAGCATCAAGGGGTCTTGGGAGACGCCCAGGTTTGAAGGCAACAGCAATTTGACCATCGCCCAAGCTCCAGGGGTCGCTTCGGGCAACTTGATCGCTGATTTTGAAGGCAAAGAACTCGAGGCTCTATTGGAAGGAGGAGGAAGACTGCCAGGACTGCCGACCATTCCAGCAAGGGTAGGGGGGAAGCTCAAAGCCAGTGGGGCTACCAACTCGATGAGCATCAGTAGCCAAGCGGAATTGCTCGGGGTCGATGTCGTGGAACTCTCGCTTGAAACAGGGGGCAAGCCTTCCTCGATCGTCGATCGACGGCTGGCTTCCGAAGAAAGAACTCTCAACCTCAGAGGGCGACTGGGGTTGCCTCGCGGACTATCGATGTCTCTGGACGGTCAGTCGAGCTCCGATTTAAAGAAGTACACCGTTGTCGGGGTTGGAAAACTTCTCACGTTGACCAAAAAGGTCGTCGCGACCGAGCAAGCCGTTCAGTGGGAGAACATGGAAATGACCCCACTGGGTCCGTTTTACTTCGACGAGTGGTCAGCCAGCTTGGGCACCTTGAATTCCGCCGCTGAAAGATCGTCTGAGGAACCGCTCAATTACCAGGAGGCCACAGAGGTTGAAAAGGAATACGCGGCGAAGAACTTCCGCCGTCGCACCGTCGAGTGGTGGGGGATTCCGTTTCGCACCTCGAGTTATCCCGAGCCGGAGATCTATCGAAGCGTCAACGACTTGCGGTTAGAACTAAGACTTGGCAACCTTGTAGGTACCAGAACATCGATTCCCAACGCGATCGAGTTTGAGATACCGAGCGATCGACTCCCCGACGATATTGGTCAAAACCACATGGCGTATTTGACCAATGCAGCATTTTCAAAACCGGTCGATGTTCGAGCACACAGCCATCTCTTGATGCTGAATCCTGGTGGGATCCACCCAGCTTGGCACATCGCATTGAGCAGTTCGAATGAAGTCCTGCAATCCGAGCCGTTCTCGGTTCCGCTTCCGGAAAATACAACGCTAAGTCCGAAACTCTTCAAACACTATTGCAATCGTTACTTTAGGATTTCCCATCTGTGCGGGGGGCAAATGACAGTCCGATCCAACGCTCCGCGAAGTCTGTCTTCACCGCAAAGCGTTTGGTTTGACTACATCATCCATGAGCCGCAAGGGGAACTACCAGCCACTGCGATGTTTCTCGAAAAAGACCAGCAATTGACTCGTTGCGATCTTCATTTGGGTATTCTTGGGAAATCCGATTCCCAGTTTTTTTCTTCGGAGAATCTCTCCTCGATGGGCTCTCAGTTAAAGCTTCTTGGAAGCGATCCAAAAGCTTTTTCACGATTGGTCTATTTGGATCAAGACGATTCGATATTCGGCTGGTATTCAACAACATCGTTCAGCGCGGACGAAGGCAAGTTGACCCTGATCGAAAAAAACAACAGCGATACGTTTCTCGGCCAAATCGAGTTCCATACGGAACCCGGATTGGCATTGGCGGATAAATTGCGTCTGAGCCGTCGGTTGCTCAAAGCTGCCCATACCAAACCCGAAATTCGGGACATCGAGGTTTGGATCGGGCCCAAGGGAATCCTAGGTCAAAAGGGAGAAATGCTTTACATCATCCAAAGTCATGGCTCCTTGGATTCGAAAGTAGCAGCGTTTCAACGCGGTGAGTTCGACCGGTGGAGCAACTCTGAAACAGAAGACCTGCTTCCGTTGGAGTGGTCCACGCAAGAGAAACGCAAGAACCTGAGCCTCTTGGAGATCGGCTCTAAAGCCATGTCTGAAGATTTCGCAACTGCGAATCGTACAAACAACCCGGCAAGTTGGTTTGGATTGCTCCAATCGCTCCATCGAGATGAAGAATCAGAGGTCCAACCATGACGAACCCGCCGAATCGATTGAGCATGCTTACCGACATTCACAAGCAAATCACGGATTGGGGCGCATGGGTCCTGAAGTCCAGGCCCTTTGCGCTCCACCAATCGGGCTTAGACCTGAAGAGTTTCGGAATCGCCGTGATTTTAGCAGGACTAACGTATCTACTGATGAACCTTTGGTTGACCCGAAGCGTTGATGCGACGTATCGCTATGCCAAAGCGACTCCAATCACTTCGATCTCCTCTACCGAGCAACGCGCGGTGAAACTCGTCAAGCTTATCGGGGGTGACCCACGCTTTGAAGGGGAAGCTTTTCTAAAAGAATCGCTCAAAACACTTCCAGCTGACGCCACTTGGCGGGATGTGATTCTCGGGACGATCGCTGGGGTTCAAAACTCCATTCCAGACGGATTCACTAAAAAACTCGATGAGCACATGACCGGACAACGCACCGGCTTACCCTTTCTATATCTTGGAATTAAGCCGATATCCGGCTCGATGATTGTCGAGGAGTTTCGCATGATCTCCCCAACTTGGACTTCTAAAAATGCGTTGTTCGAAGGAGATGGGGCTCAGATCAAGGCGTCGGATATCGACGTGTTACTTGCCAAGCTTATCGATCGCGTCTCTGAAGAAAATCGACCGCAGATTCGAGCGCTGATGCGAATCAGCGGTTGGGTGCAGTGGCTGACGGTTTTACTCATGTGGTTCATCTTGGTTCTAGTCTCGAAACGCTATTGGCTCTTTGAATGCCCAGACCACTCCGCAATGAGCGATACCGAAACACCTCGACGGCAAGCCTACGGTACGTTTGAGTTCCTCATCGGACTGCTTCCTAGCCTTGGCTTTGTCGGGACGGTACTTGGTATGGGAGATGCGCTTTTGACCGCCGATGGACTGTTCTCCTCTGCGGACAAAACACAAGCAATCAGTGTCATCACCAAGCACCTTGGATTTGCTTTCGACACGACTCTCATCGGGCTCATTACCGCGATGATCTGTGGAGCCGCAGTGCTAGCGTTACGAACTTGGGAAAGCAATGAGCTCCGGAGCAGGGGATGATCGATCAGGAAACCGCAAACGACTCATCACTTGCTTTTGTAGATGTAATCACCAATGGACTCGGAGGGCTCCTAGTGCTGTTTTTCATCGCCGTGCTAGTGCAGAATAGACTCGAATGGAACGGTAACTCCGGAAATTCCAACCCCGTGAAAACCGACGAATTTCCGTTCATGCTCATCGTGCGACCAGTGAGCGCCGATCAAGGCGTTTGCTTTAACCCCAACGCCGACGCTTGGCATATCAGCGGAATTCCCGCTGGCAAGTTCGACCGATCCCGAGGGAAAAATCTCGATTGGGGCGTTGATTATGCGATCCTGCTTGCGCCCGAACCTTTGGACCCAGCAAGAACAGCGATCAAAATCCGAACTATGCGCAACGTACGGTTGGATGTCGAGGTTTATCCTGCGGGAGCTCGTCAAAAAACGTATCAAGTCAATGCTCAAGACAACCAATGGATCGAGGTCTGGCCTCGCAACCAGAGCTCTCAGCAATGAACGGACGATTTATCTCTTATCTCGATTTGATGTGCTGCGGATTCGGCGGCGCGATGCTCATGTTTCTGATCGTCGCGTCGGCTCAGACCAATCCCGTCAGTGGACTGCCGATGCTCGTAATCCGCGCAAAAGCGATCAACGAGAGCCAACTGCCCTCCAAAGAGTCGATCGAATTCGGAATCCAATACCGAAAAAAAGGGGAAGTCAAATGGCATAGGGCCAATGGCACCATGAATCACGATTCGATCGCCCAAGACGGGTCGCAAGCCTGGTTCTTCACCTCCAGGGCCGTCCAAAACAACAGCTCCGAAGCGGTATTCATCTGCAATCAGCCAAGATCAGGCATCTGGGAAACCAGGGCTTATTCGGCAATCATCTCTTCAGAGAATTCGCCTGCCGGTTCGGCCCAACCCACGGCTTTTAAGCCTCTGGAGGTGCAACTCGAAGTCCTCGGAGCGACGGTTCCGACCCAAAGCCGATCGACGATTTCCCGATCGGCTCAATTCACCAAGCTCGTGGAATTTCGAATCCAAGGCAGAAACTAGCTCGGAACCTTCGGTCGGCGATGGGACCCCTACAGGAGGCAACGTCGGCCAGACGTTAGGCAAACGATTGCCAAACTCGATCAGGACGGGTTCTCAGCAAGTTGGCTTGCGAGTCACCGACAAAACTCTCGGTTTTTGGATCGATGGTTAGTTTACGATTGAGGATCCATGCGATCGCAGCGGCATGGCAAGCGATATGCGAGCGCCGCATGACATCTTGGTTGGCAACGGGTTTCTGGCGAGTTCGCATGCAGTCAAAGAAGTTTCTTGCATGCGCAGTGACATCCAGTCCTGCGACTTTTTTGGAAGCCTCAGTTACCTCTTTTTGAAGCGACTCGGGTGTCGCAACGATCTGACCTGAGTCACCGGTCTCGACCGAGCCGTCCGAGCCGATAAAGCGGACCGGACAAGTTCCTAGGCTGGTGATGTAGTGAGGAGAACGATCGCCAAAGGGTTGGGCCAGAAAGTCGATGATCAGTTTCACGCCGTTGGCGTAAGTGCAAACGATCTTGTCGGCTAGTGGTTCGTATTCCAGGGGCATCGTATCGTCGGCTTGGTTGGCCCATTGGCACAAATCAACCGTGTGAGCACCCCAGTCCAACAGGCGAGCACCGGAGTCGAAATCCCATTGGCCGCGCCATTTGCCATCACAATAAGCTTGGTTGTAGGGCCTCCAGGCTGCCGGCCCGAGCCACAGGTTCCAATCCACAATGGACTTATCGGGCTGTGGCTGAGGAGCGAGCCAGTTGTTCTCCAAGACAGGGATATAGACCGAAGCGTGCATGGTTTGCAGCTTTCCGAGTTTGCCTTGGTGCACCCACTCGACAGCTTGGACGAAATTCGGGACGCTTCGCCGCTGCGTGCCGGCCTGGAAGACCCGTTGGGTTTGGTGGATGGTATCGGCTAGTTTCTGGCAAGCTTCGATGGTGATACCGCAAGGTTTCTCGCTGTAGACATCTTTGCCAGCTTGGGCTGCCATGATGGAAGCCATCGCATGCCAGCGATCGCCGGTGGCGATCAGGACCGCGTCGATATCATTGCGGTCGAGAAGTTCTCGAAAGTCCGAGTAGAGCTTGCAGTCTTGGTTGTTGTAAAAACCATCGACGAGTTGTTTTCCGGCCTCCCGCCGGGAGGCTTGGACATCGGCGATCGCCAAACATCGCACGTCGTTAAAAGGCAGCATGGCTTTAACGTCGTAAGTGCAACGCGGTCCGATGCCGACGATTCCAAATTGGATCTGCGCGTTGGGGCTTGGGGTTTGCTGTTGGGTAGCTGCCAAGGTATTGGAGGTCATTGGCCTGAGGTAAGCGGCAGCCGAGGCCGCTAGGGATGATTTCAAAACGGTTCTTCGGTTGCTCAGTTGGCTAAGGGACATCGTGCTTGGTCTTTAGGGGAAAGGAGGGTAGTGGGGTAGATTTCGTTTCGGACTGATCGGACTGATCGGACTTATCGGACTGATCGGACTGATCGGACTGATCGGACTGATCGGACTGATCGGACTGATCGGACTGATCCGACTGATCCGACTGATCCGACTGATCCGACTGATCCGACTGATCCGACTGATCCGACTGATCCGACTGATCCGACTGATCCGACTGATCCGACTGATCCGACTGATCCGACTGATCCGACTGATCGGACCCCCAAGCAACCTATCCAAAACCCACCACTAACGTCCGATAATGTTTATTATGTTCGGTTTTAAGTTGTTTTTTCCTTGGTTTTTTGCGGGTTTGTTGATTTTCAAGGTTTTCTCGGTGTCGTTGCTGGCGGAGTGGTTGCTGACGATGGCTTTCAAGCCCCTGCATCTTAGCTAGTTCCTACGACCCTTGCTGCATTCCCTAACCGCGTTTTTCGTTTTTTTCGCTATCATCGCTAAGCCCAGAATCGCTAAGCCCGGAATCGCTAAGCCCGGTCTCGCATCGCCGACTATGAACCCTCAGAGAGCCGACCAAGAGCAGATCCATCCGTGAGCGAACCTCAAAAGTCCGATCCAAACCACAAATTCCTCTTAGCATGCTCCATCGTGGCAGGAAGCTGCATCGTCTCAGGTGCCGCCATGCGGCAACTGGCCCTGGCCCTAGAATCCCCACTGGCCGCCGAACTCTCCAACGCGATCCTCTTTGCCCCTTGCTCCCTGGTAACCATCTGGATCGCTTGGAGAACCAAACCGACCTGCAGACCCTCCTGGCTCGGCGCGCCCCTGATCGCAATCGGACTGATCCTGTGCTTTTTGGCTCGATACCAAATCGCACTTGGCGCAAACGCAGTCGCAAACACGATCGCAGGACCAAGTATTCCAGGCTACTGCTCGAGCCAATCGTTTTGGATCGCGATGCAAGCGGCCCATTGGCTGGTGTTCTTGGCCGCAGGAGCACTGGTCGCAAAGGTCCTGCAATGGGGAACTGGTATCGGCATTTGGTCGATCCGAAGCGTTTCGCACGACGCCAAGCCGGGCGCTTTGTCCTTGGCCAAACTCCTTGCTCTGACGATTCTGTGCGCTGGGCTCATCGCGGCTTATCAACGCTGGGTTCTGGCCTGGCTACCGGATCTAATCAGTACCGAATCAAAACCAACTTGGTACCAGTTTTTTCCAGTAGGCTCAAGACCTTGGGTGGCCGGACTCCTCGGAGGCCTTCTTGTGCCGATCCACTGGCTTGCAATCGCCTCGATCCTGATCCTGCTCGGGCGCAATCGCCACCGAAATATCCCGCTGTGCGTGGTGCTCCTGGGGGCTTGGTGCCTCGTGGCCGCATGCCTACAGGCCGTGTGCAGCAGTCTCTACTTTTACTCGATGAGTCCTTCGTGGATTCTCACTGGTTCCGGGGCTAGCTGGTCCGGGGCTAGCTGGCCCTCGAATAGCTGGCCCTCGAATAGCTGGTCCGGGGCCAGATGGGTCGAGTACTCGATCGGTATTCCTTACAATATCGCCCTTTATAGCCAGGGCTCTGGAGGCTTGGCTGGCACCGAGCAAAAGCAATTTTGGTCTTACTGCCTTCGAGGCCTCATTCAGACCTGTTTTGTGACCCTTGCGATCCTAGGGCTTGATCGGCTTGGACTACGCGTGGGTTTCTACGGGGAACGAGTATCCGAAGGGCTGCATGGTTCCGTCCTCGAGACGCTCGAGGTACGAACCCATCTTGCGAAACTTTGAATAACGATTTTCGATCAACTCGTCGACTGGAAGTTTGCTCAACTGATCGATGGTCTTGGAAAGGTAGCTTTTGAGTCGCGATGCCATTTGGTGATGGTCTCGATGCGCGCCGCCTAAAGGCTCTTCGATCACATCGTCGACGACGCCGAGTTTGGGCAGATGTTCGGAGGTAAACCGCAGCACATCGGCCGCCTTGGACGCATGCTGATGACTCTTCCACAAAATACCCGCGCAGCCTTCGGGGCTGATCACGGAATAATAAGCGTACTGGAGCATGGCGATTCGATCTCCAACACCGATACCCAGCGCGCCACCTGAGCCTCCCTCGCCAATGACGACGCACACAATCGGGGTCTTGAGCTGGCTCATCATGAACATGCTCTCGGCGATCACCTGAGCTTGGCCTCGCTCCTCGGCACCGATGCCCGGGTAAGCGCCCGGGGTGTCGATGAAGGCGATGATGGGAAGGTTGTATTTTTCGGCCATTTTCATTTTGGCCATCGCTTTTCGGTATCCTTCGGGATGCGCGCATCCGAAATGGCATGCAGCTCGCTCTTTGAAGGTCCGACCTTTTTGATGTCCGATAACCATGACTTTGCGGCGTCCAAGCTTGGCAAACCCGGTGAGCATAGCCCGATCGTCTCCGTAGAATTTATCGCCATGAAGCTCGATGAATTCGTCAAAGGCTAGGTTCAGGTAGTCCTTGGTGTAGGGCCGGTCCTTGTGCCGCGAGACTTGGACAACCTCCCATGGCGAGAGCTTGGCGTAGATTTCTCGGGTCAATTCGGTCCATCGACGCCGCAATTGCTTAGCCTCTTCTTGTTGGTCCTCGTTGGGCTGGGTCATCGCATCGAGCTCGCGCAATCGAGCTTCGATATCGAGGATGGGCTGTTCGAATTCAAATCCTTTTGGTGCGGTGGTCATTATTTCCTTTAGGGGTCTGTATTGCGATCTTCGAGAAGTGCTTAGCTTGCCGGTTCGATTCGGCCGCCCCCTTGGTAGTCGTCGAAGGGGTTGGTCGTCGGAATGCGAGGCGGCTTTTTAAATATCGGTGTGGTTCGGACCATTTTCAGAACGTCCCACATGTTTTGCGGACGATCTTCGGGTTTTTTGGCGAGCATCTTTCGGACGATGCTATTGAATTCCAAAGAGACGTTTTCGTTGTTGACCAGCAGCGATGGGATCGAAGCCGAAACGTGCTTATTGAGAAGTTCGTTCGGGGTGTTGGCTGTGTAAGGTGCTTTGCCGCTGATGAGTTCATAGAGCATGCAGCCCATCGAGTAGATATCGCTTCGAGGATCGAGGTGATCTCCTTTGATCTGCTCTGGGGACATGTAGGAACGGGTGCCTTCGATTTTGTTTTTTCCACCAAAAAGCTTCCCAAAACCGGTCTTGATCTTTTTAGCAATCGTAAAGTCGATGAGTTTGACTTCCCAGTTGCGGCTGAGCAGAAGATTGTCGGGCTTGATGTCGCAATGGACATAGCCTTTGGAGTGCAAGTAATAGAGCGACTCGCAGGCTTGATCGACGATCGAGGTGAGTTGGTAAGCGATCGGTTCTGGTCCACGGCGAAGCGCCATTTTAAGATTCAATTCGCTAAAGAGCTCCATGACGATAAACGGAGTCTCGGCATTGGTGCGGTATTCGATCAGCTTGATAATGTTCTTGTGGTTGAGATCCTTGGCCACTTCAAACTCATGCTTCAAAAAAGCGATTTCCTCTTTGTTGCCTCGCTGATCCGGACGTAGGACCTTCAGCGCGTAACGCTTCTGATCCTGTTCGAGGATCGCTTCCCAGACCTGGCAGGTGCTACCTAAGCGAATGAGCCGTGCTAGGCGATAGGGCCCGAGAAAATCGCGAACTTTGACCATAATCCCCTCGATGGGAAGGACCCACCGGCAAGAAATTGCCGGCGAAAACACAGCACCCCCCTGCCCTCCCCCGGGGATTCTGACTCCGGGCGTGGGTGTAAAATCCCAAATCCCCAAGTCCCCCTGAAAGTCGGCAGGCTTTACCAAGCCGACATTATACGCAAAATCCCTACAGTCCGGAAGGATTGACCTTTGGCCCCGGAAGCCTACATTCTTGTCAAGTTCCGCCGGAGTACGAGAAAGCGTTGTGTTTCTGGTGATTTTGTCGACCCATTCTCAATGAGGAGTTTTCCTATGGCTAGGTCTGGAGTGATTACGTTCAAGGGTGCCCCAATGACGCTTGCAGGAGATGAGCTCCGAGTTGGCAGCAGTCTGCCTGAGTTCACGCTGCACTATTTCGAAGGTGGTCTCAAGACGATCACCCGAAGCGATGTGCTGGGTAAGCCGACGATTTTCTCGATGGTCCCATCGCTCGACACCGGAGTGTGCGCGATCCAAACACGCAAATTCAACGGGGAGCTTGCAGCCCTCGAAGGCAAGATCAACGCCGTAACCGTCAGTCGCGATCTGCCTTTTGCGATGAACCGCTTCTGCGGTGCTGAATCGATCAAGAGCATGCGAGTCGGCAGCGATTACCAATCCGGTGACTTCGGTTCCAAGTTCGGAATGACGATCGACGAGCTCAAGCTCCTGACGCGAGCCGTCGTGGTTGCCGACGCCCATGGCAAGGTCGTTTACTCCGAGATCGTACCCGAAGTGACCAGCGAACCGAACTACGACGCGGCGCTAGCTGCACTCCGTGGCTTGCTCTAAACCGAGCTCGGCTGGCTGCTAGTGCAATGGCTGCAATTGCACTCGAAAAGTTCATGGGCAGGGCCCCCCCTGCCCTTTTTGTTTTTTGGTATCTACTCTGCGATCGGCCTGACCGAAAGCCGAGGGTTTTCTGCCATAATGGGCGCATGAAACCTCTGCAAAAACCTAACGCAATCACTCGGATTTTCCTCGTCGTGTGGGCCGCAGCGATCCCAAGAGCGTCCTCGGGCCAAGAACACTGGCAAGACCCACCCATCGGCTCGATACGTCTTACGGACAACGGTCCGATCGCCGAGAGCCTTCTGGTCAACCGCAAAGTGCTCGATGCGATCGGAGTCGATCGGGCGCTGGTGGCTTTTCGGATCCAAGCTGGGTTGCCGACCAACGACGCCAAACCGCTCGGGGGTTGGGCTGGGCCAGAACCCTATGGGCCTTTTCCTGGGTTTTTCGAGTCCCACTTTCTTTCGGCGATTGCACTTCAGTCGGTCCACGACCCTGAGCTATTGCCGCTGGTGCATCGAATGATCGAGGGCCTTGCTCAGTGCCAAAGGGAGCTTGGCGGCAAGTATCTTTTTGCGTCCCCTGAAGTCGAGTTCAACGCCGATCGGCTCGATGGTGTGGCTTGGTACCGGATGCACAAACTGCTCGAAGGGCTGATCGCCGCGCATAAGGTCGCCAAGAGCCCCTTGGCTCTGCAGGTCGCTACTGGGCTAGCCGAATGGACCGAGCAGCGGGTCGAAGCCTATGGCGAGGATTTCGCCAAAGTCAAACGCATCGAGTACGGTGGAATGACCGAGGCTCTAGCGAACCTGTATGAACTCACCGGCCGCGAATCATTCCATCAATCCGCACTGAAGTGGGAGGATCCCGATCGGATTCTCAAGGCGTTTGCCGACGGAGGGGATTTCAACGAGCATGCCAATACGTTGCTGGCCAAGATGGTAGGAGCGGCGCGGATCGCGGAGCTCACGGGCTCGGAGCTTCATCGTAAGGCCTCCGAAAACTTCTGGGAGAATGTGTGCGGTGCTGGTGCCAAGACGTATGCGACCGGTGGAACCAGCGTGCATGAGGGGATGCCCGGCATGCGTCGGATCGCCAATACAGCCCTGCGGATGCCCCAGGAAACATGCGTATCGTACAACTTGATGAAAGTCACCCGTAGCCTGTATCGCTTGACCGGGCAGACCAAGTACCTCGAGTACTACGAGCGATCGCTTTGGAATGCGATTCTGGGGAGCCAGGATCCGCAGACGGGTGCAAAAACTTACTACCAGCCATTGGGCTCGAACTCGGTCAAGGATTTCCGATCCAACGAAGTCGGCTGCTACTGCTGCAATGGGACGGGGCTGGAGAATCCGCCGAGGTCCACGGCGATGATTTATGCGATGAAAGACGACGAGTTGCGGGTACAGTTGTTTATCCCCTCGATTCTGCAGCATGCGGATTGGGGGGTGAGCATCCTACAGACTACCGAGTTTCCGATGCGGCCTAGGGGCAAGTTGCTCGTCGAGTGCAAGACGCCCAGGCGATTTACGATTTCGGTAAGGGTACCGAGTTGGACTGGAACTAGCGGGAGTCTTACAGTCAACGGCGAGGCGATAGACGGCAAGCTCGTCGCGGGTGAGTTTTGTGCGATCGAGCGAGAGTGGAAGTCGCAAGATGTCATCGAGTATGAGTATCCGTTTATTACACAGATCGTTGCGATGCCAGACGATGAGAACCAAGTCGCCTTCGTGCATGGTCCATTGGTGATGGTAGGTTTGGGAGCCAACGACTCACGAGGGTGGCTTGAACTCCCTTTTGATCGCCGCGACATCCAGGCGTTGCAAGATTGGTTCAAGCCCAAAGCCACCGGATTTGCGAGAGGCTCGACGCTTGATTTCGAGGCCGAGGATGCTGCGGGTCGCAAGATACTTTTTCGGCCTTATTACCAAGTAGGTTCGGAGGTATTCTTTACCGGATATTGGCAACTTGGGAAACGCCCATATCAGACTATTACCGGGCAGGATATTACCGGGCAGGATAATATCAAAGAGCGAAATTTAGCGTTGGGCAAACCCACCGAGTGTTCGACACCGGAGCCGGCCGGGAGCAACTTGGAAGCGTTTATGCGGTCGGCCAAAGCGGTGGATGGGAATTACGGGGGGCCGGACGATTGGTATGTGAAATGGTTCCCCAATGGGCTTTCGCCCCAGTGGATCATTGTCGATTTGGAGCGGGATGAATCCGTGTCGAAAGTTCAGTGGTTAGCTGCCAAAGAGGATTTGGAAGCCAAGATCGCTTATCGTTATCGCATCGACAGTTCGCTGGACAAGACCACCTGGGAGCCGATTGCGGATGCGTCGGAGAACCGAGAGTTTCGTGAAGTATACGAGCATACGATCCCCAAGCGGCTGGCAAGGTACATTCGATTGACGACATTGCCGCATCCTGATTTAAAGGATCATCAAGCGCGGCCCAAGATTGCCGAGATCTTGGTGTATGGGGCTAGGTAAGTCGATGCTCAAATCTCGAATGAAGTGTATTTCCCGCAAAGACCTCAAAGCAAGAAAACACACGACAGCCTGCAATACACCCCGAACCGAATAGCCGATCGCAAGCTCGATCACTCGCAAGCAGGTTCCGAACCTGATTTTTCGCTTACTGCCTTGTGCATGCTTCCGTGATCGAAGAGAGGCAAGTCGCTAGTGGGGTCGAACCTTTTTACTGTTCGGCGTCGTTGGAAGAGCTCCCAGTGGCTCAAACATTTTAAAAATTTCTCAACTTTATGGTTGACTTCCCCCCCCTACCGTTAACCTCTACCCTTAAGTAAGTTTCGAGTCAGGTATTTTTCCAAGATAGGTCAACAGAATGTTTCGAGCAATTCAATTGGCATTATGCGTGGCGGTGATGGCCGTCATGGCGGGGCAGAGTCAGGCAGCAGTCGTTATGAGTATGGTTGATAAGTTGGATGGTACGGTCGAATTAACCTACACCGGCTATATCAATACAGCTGGATTGATCGCTCTAGGACCCTCAAACGGCGTGAGCTCTGGAATAGCGCCAAGTGGGGGACTTATTCAACGCGCCGGTGTTACGAGCCTTTTTTTTACCGGTTCTTCGACTGCGGGACAAACGTTTGGAACCGGTGGACTTACTGTCGCTACGACTTCATCTGGCAGTGCAATTAATGTTAATTTCAATTCACCAACTACTCTTGCTTTACCTGGAGGCTACGTGTCTGGTGGCGCGATAAGCGGATCAATGACCTTTTCGGGATCGTTTGCATCCTTGGGGATTAACCCAGTTGCAAGAACTTTTTCATGGGGTCTTGGGGGTGCAGGTAGTTCCGTGTCTTTAACTTTTTCCTCGGGTACCGGTGGTGCGGTTCCAGAACCAACTTCGATGGCGATTTTCGGCATTGGCGCTTTGGGCATGGCCTACCGCGCACGACGAAAGACGAAAGTTTAGCTTACCGTATCTTCGTCTAACTTTCCGATACTCAGGAATTTTAGTGAATGACCTCAACGCCAATCGGCTTGACGTCGATGGCGTTGGATGTATGGTATCGGAAAATAGCGAGTAAAAACCAGGGTTTCGTTCATCTCTACTTTCCACTCTCTCGGCTCCAATCTCTAGGCACCCAGCGGGATGTCGATTTCTTGAACGTATTTTTCTGGAATGTACATCAGCGACGGGCGGCTAGGCCAAAGCCCGATTTAGCCCGAGGTTGATGCAGACTGGGGACAGGCACTCGGCGGTGCCTGGGGGCGGATGCTAGCAAAAGTGAGCGGCCTTCGTCATGTGCCTGGCACCAGTTTGGGGGCCCCTGGGGCAATGCTAGCCATTGGCTGACGCGACCTGGGGACAGGCACTCGGTGGTGACTCGGGGGGGCAGATGCTAGCAAAAATGCGGTGCGTTCGTCATGTGCCTGGCACCAGTTTGGGGGCCCCTGGGGCCATGCTAGCCATTGGCTGACGCGACCTGGGGACAGGCACTCGGTGGTGACTCGGGGGACAGATGCTAGCAAAAAAGCGATGCGTTCGTCATGTGCCTGGCACCGGTTTTGGGGGCCCCTGGGGCAATGCTAGCCATTGGCTGACGCGACCTGGGGACAGGCACTCGGCGGTGACTCGGGGGACAGATGCTAGCAAAAACGTGATGCGCTCGTAATGTGCCTGCACGATTCGTCAATCGAGCGAATCTTTGAGCGTTTCGACCATTTCGTGAGCTTTCGAGCGGCGGATGACGGCCTTCTTGAAATCTTCGAACTCAAAGACCTCGTCAGGCACCTCGTCATCGATCCACCAGTAGATCTTCAGTTCGCAGGAGTTTTTATGATAGCGATGAACCTCAGCGCTCTCGATTTCGGTAGGGAGCCAGTACCCTGATTTCTCGTGCTTTTTCCACTTCGTCTTCGTGATATTGAAAGGATCGGAGTCTTTGAGCGGATCGCATTTGTCAAGCGAAGGCGTCCTAGGTTTTTGAATCCGGGTCAGAATTTGGATTGGCATACCACCCTGTTTGCGGTCAAACCGGATAATTTTTGCGAATTCCTTGTGATCGCCGGCTACCCAAACACCTAGAGTGGTGTCTTCGCCAAGCGAAGCAGAGTCATGCATTTGTCCAGGGGGCATTGCATATTTCAAACCGATACTGGTATCTCCTCCAAGGAGGACAAAGTTCGGTCCAACAATAGGTAGATAAAGGGGATTTAGAAACTTCGGTTGTGGCTCCCATTTTAGTTCGGGTGGCGCAGAATCGAGCAATTTCTTGGCATCGACGATTCCAGTACTATAGTTTCCCTCCTGTGCCCAGTCGTGCTCGAAATTCTTGAGTCTTCGTTCATCATAATTATGGGCATTGCCAATCGACGTGATTTTTCTACCGGTTCGTTCGCATCGGGTCGAAGATTTTCCCTGCTTGTCGCGTCGGAAGGCATAAATATATTCGAAGTCGAAGATCAAAGCAGTGTCTTTATCCTCGATCCCCGGACTTTCAGCTGTACCAACCATGTAAGCCATGTATTTGGGCATCTCGGCAAGTTGAACGAGATACTCAACTCCAAGCTCCTCCTCGAGCGGCTTATCACCTGACACCTGGCCCTGTACTGGAAAGCTCGTCAAGCAAACGAAACTGATTAAAAGGATAGCTCTGAAGGTAGATTTATAAGTTTCAAAGAGCATGATCGAGCCTCGATTGTATTTTTCATTTCGATTTTTTTGTTACTCAGATACAAACGCACCATCTGGAGCAAGAGGAAAAAACGCTCCAGATGACTGATTACATGTATTTGTTAAGCACTTCACGCCAATCATCAAAAATCGATTAATTCAGGTCGGGACCAACTTCGGGTTTTGGCGGATTCGGATTCGGATTCGGATTGGGCGGTAGTACAGGACAATTGCCTTTAAACTGAAAAACCTCATAAGTTTCTAGTTTTTTTGTGTTTTCATCTCTTTTGCACAGCCAGGATCCCAACTCTTGGCATTTTGGTTCACATTGCCATATTGTGAAGCAGGTTTTTTTGTCCACGCTGTACAATTTTTTGTCTTTTGCATTCGGCGCAGATTCAATCTGCTTTATATCCTTTATTACTGTTCTTGTTCCTTCGTACTCCTCAAACGGAAGGTTGTCGGGGCCTTTTTCGCAAAGATACACACCCGCATTTTTCGGATCTGGCTTACACTGCCCTCGTAGAGCACACTTGATGTTGGGCAACACGTTACTAGGGTCAACATCGGGGCCAAAGTTATACGGCCATTTGCAGCTGATTGAATCCTTCTTGATTCCGCAAATGTCCGGAATTGCTGGTGGCTGGGGTGGATTATTTGGCCCCTGTGGAGGTTGTCCATCGATCGGATCGATTGGGGCGCCTGCCGAATCTGGCGGAGTTGCCCCGTCCTGCGCTTGCAAAGAAACGCTCGACCCAAGCAGTACCAAACAGGCTCCTAAAAGGGCCGGAAACAAATAGATCGCTCTCATGGCTCTACTCCTGAAAAACAAAGGGAACTTCTACCGACTCGGACGCTGTGGAGAACTTCAATACCCCCGATGGCACTTGCCAAATCGGAGATTTTTCATCGAGAGTGAATTTGACCGAGACAAGGCGGTCCGAAGCCCCCTCCGCCAGGTGTCAAGATTCTAATCCGCTCGCCCGCTTCTAGGCGAAGCTGACACGAACCTTCCAATCGTCGCTGCTGATCCCCTGCCCCTATCCACCAATTCTCTCCGGGCAATCCAGACTCCCCCCCCTGGAGTCCATAAGGCCCCGCGACAACCCTGCGGCTCGTTACCAACGACACCTCCAGCGGCTCTAACGCCATCACCTCGCGCACCATCCCAGAGCCACCTTCATAAAGCCCCTTGCCACCACTAGAACGACGCACCCCAAAGCGTATCACCCGCACTGGATAGCGACTCTCGAGCACCTCAACGTCCGTGAGCCTTGTATTGGTCATGTGCGAATGCACCGCATCGGCACCCGGACCCCATGGGCTAGCTCCCGTCCCCCCGCCAATCGTTTCGTAATAACCGAAGCTCGTATTGCCAAACAAAAAGTTGTTCATCGTCCCTTGGCTCGCTGCGGCCAATCCAAGTGCCCCCCAAAGTACATCGACAATACGCTGGCTCGTCTCGACATTTCCACCTGCAACCGCCGGCCAGGACTCCATCGGACCAGTTCCCCTAGGATCCAGGATCCCTCGCGGTATCTTGAGTTCGACAGCTCGCATTACCCCGGAATTCAAAGGCATCGTATCGCCGATCGCACAGCGGATCGTGTACATGACCGCCGCGGTGACTATCCCGGGATTCGCATTGAGATTTCCCTTGCTCTCCAGCCCTGTGCCCTCGAAATCCACCACCAATCGCGATCGGCTTGGCACTGCCCGACTCTCTGAATGTTGCACAGTACTCTGTTGCTTGGTGATGCGAACCGCAATCCGTGTCCCGTCGTCCATCGCATCCTCAAAGCGATATTCCTCTTTAGCCAAACCATCGATCCAGCAAGCCGTCTTGGCCCTGGCAACTTCCAGGATCGACTCGAGCATGGTTTGCAAATACTCAACACCCAATGATTCCGCCAAGGCTTGCATCGCCAATACACCGCGCTGATTGGCTGCCTGCTGGGCCAACAAATCCGACATGTTCTCGGCTACATTGCGTGAAGGATATCGAGCACTCAAAAGCAAACTTTCGACACGCTCTGATCGATCGATCCCCTGCTCTGTCCAATGCATCGGTGGAATGATCACCCCCTCGTGCCCCAAACAGGTCGATGTCGGTGCCATCGACCCTGGCGCGACCCCCCCAATCTCTGCATGATGGGCACGCGACGCGACAAAAAATGCTGGTGGATCCAAGCCGTTTTTAGCAAACACCGGTGTGACCAACGTCACGTCCGGCAAATGCGATCCACCTTGGTAAGGATCATTCGTGACGAAACTATCCCCAGGTTGCATTCTAGGAAATCTATCGATCATGGCCTGGACCGTTCGGCCCATGGCTCCCAAATGGACCGGGACATGAGGCGCATTGGCGATCAACTCTCCGCGCGCATCGAATACCGCACAACTGAAATCCCGCCGCTGTTTGACATTGACGCTCATTGCGGTCTGCTCGAGCACGATCCCCATCTGATCGGCGATCGCTGCGATTCGCTGTGCCAAGACCTCGCGAAGGACCGGATCGAACTTACCCTCAAGCTGCCTTTGGAGGTTTTGCTCGGATGGCTTTTTCTCTCGATCGATTCTTAGGGATCCATCCGATTGCATCATCGCTTGCCAACCCGGGTCGATGATCGTGGTCGATCCATCCGATTGAATCAATGCAGGGCCAGCGATCGCTGTCCCTATTCGGATCGATCTTCGGTCCCAACGAGTTCCCTGCACCCTCTGCTGGCCAATGAACATCTGGATCGAACGACCGCACTGGTTCGGTGGATCTTGGTTCCCATCCCCCAAATCGGAAACCTGATTGATCTCCTGGCCGATACCCAACTCCGGCGAACCTCCTTGAAGCCACAGGCATGTAAGCTCCAGCGGATGATCCGGCCGTACCACCCCGAACTTCTCGCGGTAAGCACTTTCGAATCGAGCAGGCCACTGCTCAGTCCGTTCGTCCCAGACAATTCGCAATGAGCCCTCGCTACCTATATAGCGCAACTCAACCTCTCCGCGATAAATCTGTCGCTCCGAATCGATCCCTTCGCGAGACAATTCCCCGCCGATGCGCTCGGCGAGTTCGTTACGGATACGTGCATACTCGCTAGGCTCGACCTGACTTAGAGGACGGTAGATCGGATAGCTCGCAGAGCGTGTGACCGGTGCGAGCCCCATTCCTAGTGCGCTGAGCAATCCGGCCTCGGGAGGATCGATGATCCGGTCCATATCAAGTAATTCAGCGATCTGGCATAGGTGCTGACCTGCCGCACCGCCAAAGCCGACCAACACATGATCTCGGGGGTCTGCTCCTTGCTCGATGCTGATGGCTCGAACCGCCGCAGCCATCTGCTCGTTTGCAATCCGTCGTAGCCCCTCGGTCAATCGCTCAGCATCCATCGACTCAAACAAAGGATTGCCCCGAACCCGCTCGAGCAATTCAAGCAATCGTTCCTCGGAGAATTCTCGATAAAGTGGGATCGGGAATGCTCGTGGGTCGATCCGCCCCTCGAGCAGATTCAAATCGGTAATCGTCAGCGGTCCACCCCGTCCATAACATGCAGGACCTGGGTCGGAACCAGCACTCTTAGGTCCCACCCTAAGTTGCACTCCATCGAAACTGCAGATGCTACCACCCCCAGAAGCGACGGTGTGGATTGCAAGGGTCGGAACGCACATCCGTGCGCCTGCCTTGATCGTCTCATGCTCGAGTTGCAAACGACCATCGATCCTACAAACGTCGGTCGATGTACCACCCATGTCCAATCCAATTAGCTTCGGCGCATCGTATTGTTTGGCGATTGCTTGCAAGGCCACCGCACCACCAGCAGGACCGGATAACACCAGTTCCTTACCCGATGCATCTCGGGCATCGATCAATCCACCGCTGCTGGTCATCACCCGAAACCGACTGGGAGTGTCTTTGCAGAACTGCTCCCGAACCGAGCCTAAGTACCGACGAACAACCGGAGTTAAATACGCATCGACGAGTGTCGTTTCGCCGCGCGAAACCGCACGGATTACCGGCGCGACACGGCTCGAACAAAAAACCCACTGAAAACCCAGTTCATAGGCCAACTCGGCCACTCGCTGTTCATGCTCAGGATTTCGATAAGCGTGCAGGAAACAGATCGCAAGCGACCGAATGCCCGTTTTGAGCAAACTCACAAGCTGCTCATGAGCTTGGACAAGATCGAGCGGAACCAGTACGCGTCCCTGAGCGTCGAGCCGCTCGCGAATCCCCACCGAGCTGTCATAGAGCTTGCTCCGTTTCGAAACGCAAATCGCAAAAAGCTCCGGCCGCTCCTGATAGCCGATTTCAAGCAAATCCTCAAAGCCTTCGGTGGTTAACAAAGCAGTCGGTTCGCCAGTCCGAGTCAGCAATGCGTTGGTCGCCCGTGTCGTTCCCAATCGAATGTCCAATGTCGGCAAAGGTTCACTCCATGGAATTCGAAGCATCAGGCGAGTCGCCAACACGGGAGCTTCGACCCCAGGTACCAGTTCATAACCCACGATTGCTTTGGATGGCACTGCCGGCGACGCACTAGGTTGGTTACTGCCGAACCCTTGCCAATCCGACACAGCAAATCGTCCAGTCACCCCATCGAATTCCCTGCAGATTGCCTGGGCTATCTCTCGCCTTTGCGCATCGAAAAAAACGACTCGACAGGAGACCCAAAAACCTTCGGGCTGACCAACACAGCGAGCATCGATCCAAGCGTTTTGATCGCACCAGCGGTCGATGTGTCCTGGCATGCGTCCGTGCGATAAGACTTTGAGCCGCTGGCGTTGGCCGAGCGGATCGGTAACAAAGCAGTCGGTGAATGTCCCGCCGACATCGCACCAAACTTGATAAATCGCACTCATCATAGCCTCTTCGTCTGATACGTCTGATCCGTCCGATCCGTCTGATCCGTCCGATCCGTCCGATCCGTCCGATCCGTCTGATCCGTCCGATCCGTCTGATCCGTCTGATCCGTCTGATCTGTCTGATCCGTCTGATACGTCCGATAGGTCTGATAGGTCTGATAGGTCTGATAGGTCTGATAGGTCCCTGATTATTCCGCCAAATACTCGCCCCAGAGGCCATCGCTCAAGACCAAGCCCGAGCGAGTCAGCCGGACATAGGTTCCCGCACGCTCCATCCAGCCATGCGCGATGTGCTTGTCCAAAGTCGTCTCAATCGCATCGCCAGTGAGCTTGGGTATGCTCCCCTTGAACTCCTCCCATTCGACCCCTCGTCGTTGCCTCATTCCGAAAACGAATCGCTCGCGCCCTTGTTGATCTTCACTCAATTCGTCGCGTTCTTGGATCGGCGAATGTCCCGATTCGATCCGTCGGAGGTACTGAAGCGTCGCGCGATGATTCACGTAGCGAGTGGACCCTACGTAGCCCGCTGCACTCGGGCCGAAGCCCCACCATCGCTCGGAGCTCCAATACGCTTGGTTGTGTCGGCATTCCTGGCCCTGCAGAGCGAAATTCGAAATCTCATACTGCTCGATCCCGGCAGCCCCAAGCAGATCGATCGCAAGGTTGTACATATCGAGTTCGAGTTGCTCATCGACTTTCGTTATTTTTTGGCGCTGCAATTCGCCATAGAACCGTGCACCTTTCTCAAACGTCAGCCCGTAGGTCGACACATGACCGATGCCGCAGTCGATGGCCTGACGCAGGTCATTTTCCCATTGCACGAGCGTCTCACCAGGTGCAGCGAATATCAAATCAAGAGAAACTCGCGGCATGTGGGATGCAGCCAACTCGATGGCTCGCAACAATTCCTGCGCGGTATGGTCACGTTCGAGCGACTCGAGCTTGCGATCCTGAAACGACTGACCGCCGATGCTGACTCGATCGATCCCGAGTCCACGCCACAGGGTCAAGTTCGCTGAGGTGATGTCACGCGGATTGGCTTCGATTGTCCATTCAGGATTGCCATAGACTGGCAACCAAGTCCGAATCCCCTCGAGGAGTCGTTCCATCGCTCCTGGGCCGAGTATCGAGGGGGTACCGCCGCCTAAGAACAGGGTCTCGACAGGCTGTGGGGCTTGCAAAGAGGACAATTCGATGAGAATCGCGTCGACGAATCGTTCGTGAAGATCCTCACGGTTGGCAAGGAGTGAGAAATTGCAATAACCGCATCGTCGATAACAAAACGGCACGTGCAAGTACGCTGCGATGGGCCTTGGACCAGCCTGAGCCAATTCCAAAGCGAGCCGCGGTTGATCGGTAGTGAACATAAGTTGCAGGACACAAGGATGCTGCGAGTTACTTGGGAAGGTTGCCGGTAAGGATTGCAAGGTACTGCAGAAACACCATGAAAATCACCGTGATGATCATCGCCGCGATCATGAACCAAATGAGAAATCCAGCCGCAACAGCCAATTGCTTGAGCGATACTTGCGATTTTTCCCGATACTGAACCGCGAGTCGTTCGAGCGATTCGCTATCGGCCCCGCTGAGCTCACCGACTTCGAGTGTTTGAATGAAATCCTCGGGCAGTCGATTGGGTATTGCGAAACTCTCCGACAATGCATTGCCCTGCTCGATTCCTGATTCGATGTCGGGCAAGCCGGCGATGTAGTAATGGTTGCCAGTGCTCAAGACCGCATCGCGCACGCTCCGTTTGGCTTCGACTCCCGCACCGAGCATCATCGATAAGGTCATCGACAAGCGTGACATCGCTGTGTTCGTAAACACAGGCCCTATCACAGGAACGTTGCGGACCAACGGAACGAGCGTTTGATGGCAGTTGAACCAGTTCTTCCAAACCCCGACGAAGATAGTTCCGAGCACCACCGCTATGAGCATGAGGATGGTTAGGAATATCAGCACCCCTTTGCCTCCGCGCAAGCCCACACCTGTGATATCGAAGGGTTTTTCGCCCGGCCCACCGGCCTGAAAAAAACCATTGATAAAAATCATGCCGCAGATGATGGCGATGGCCAGCAACAACTGGATCACCGGCGCGGTGATTTGAGAGATAAAGTCTTGCCGTGTTCGCTTAAGGTCCAAATAGTAGTCCGACATGTAGCCAAGGACTCGATCGACCTGTCCGGACTCTTCTCCTGCGGCGATCATCTTGATCAAAAGAGGCGGGAAGAATCCCCTTTGAAGCCCCATGGATTCGGAAAAACTGTACCCGAGGCGAATCTTATCGGCCGTATCCTTGGCCGCATCCTTGTACTTGACCGACCCAACCTTGGACTCTGCCTCCAAGAGGCGCAAAGGATCGACCCCAGCACGAAGACCTGTCGAGAGCCGATTGCAGAAGTGATAGAGCTGCCCCAGTGAGGCTGAACCAAAGGTCCTTTCGAACATCGAATCGGTTTCTGGAAGCTTTGGAGGATTCTTGCTGTCGCTGGGCATTAGATTTTTCCATCCAGGAGGCTTGGGTAATCTTTTCCGGCTTTTCCTCAAGCTGCTGCCGAGCGGCTGCCGAGTGTGAAGAAAGAAGGATTGTAGCGATTCTACCCAAGGAATGGATAATGCAAGAGCAACATTGTGCAGGCAAACGCGCCCCGACGGCCTCGGCGCGAGCCGACCGTCGCAAGCCCCTTCGAGCAAGCCTCTATGCGGCCGTGCTCTTGGGGCTGAGTGTCTCGGGTTGTGCTTCGCAGTCGTCGAACCGCTTCGGCGGTCTAGCGATGCCCAAGCTTGGCAAGTCCGACACGGCCGCATCGATGGGATCCTCGATCGCTGGCACAGGACAGACGGTCAAGAACCAGCTTTCATCGGTGGGATCTGCGGTCTCATCGGCCTATAGCAAAACAAAAACCGCCATCGCCGCACCCTTTAGTCCCGCTTCATCTTCATCGATGGATACGCCTGAGAGCGAAACCAAATCGACAGCCAATCCGCTGAGCATCGCCCCAGAGACGCTTGTCTTCCAGGGGAACTACTTCGAATCCCAAGGCAACTACACCAAGGCGCTCGACAGCTACTCACGAGCCTTGGAAACCGAGCCTAAAAACGCCATCGCTTTGTTGAGTATGGCTCGACTTTACGACCGACAGAAGGATTCGGGCAAGTCCATCGAGTTCTATCACAAGACCATTGAGGCGGCTCCCAGCAATGCAGATGCCTGCATGGAGCTAGGCAAACTCTACGCAAGGACCGGGGATCTGGCTTCGGCGAAAACGCACCTGAGCAAAGCAGTGGAGTTGCAACCCAACAACAAGTCGTATCGGCAAGCTCTGGCCGGGGCTCTGCTCGATGCAGGTGACGCGACGAGTTCGATGTCCGAACTGTCGCAGTGCGAGTCCCCAGCGATGGCCCAATACCAGATGGCTTATTTGCACTTCCAACGCAAGAACATTCCTGCCACCCAGGAGCATCTGTCCGAAGCGCTCAAGATCGATCCGAATCTCAAGCCCGCTCGCGACCTCTTGGCCAGTATCGGCGGAGCAGCCAATATCGAACAGCTTGTCGATCGTGGGCGCCAGGTCAGTCAGCAAGCTAGCGGGATTTATCAGCAAGCGGGAGTATTGGCCAACGGGATCTCCAGCGCATGGAACGGCGTTCCGGGAGCCGCCTCACAGGCCAGCGTGCAAGGTGCACCTAGTGTAACGAGCCCGGCTACGAACCTTCTTGGGATTCCCGTGGCCCCTCTGCCGAGCAATCCTGCGGCACCTGCGACCCAATCGAGCGAAGAAGCCGTTCGCGTCCGGCTAGGGGAATAGAAACGTATTCCCCCCGCGGAATCGCCAAGAATTTGACCGCCCAGAATTTGACCGCCCAGAATTTGAGCACCGAGCACAGCAGGAATTTGACCACCGAACACACGGAAGAAAGGCTTCTTTTTGCGTGTGTTCCGTGTGTTCGGTGTGTTCCGTGGTTTGGTGTCTTCCGTGGTTCACGTATTTCGTGGTCAATACCTTGATGGCCAACCTCAACGGTGATCGATTCTAGGCTATCATGGGGGGTCGGTCGATAAAGAGGTTTACTTGAAGTGCCACCCTTGTGTTAAGTGCATCGCCCATGAACACCAAAGGACTGCTTTTGCCAAAGATCCCATGGATCTTGAATCGTTCGCCAAATCGTAGCAAAGCTAGGCCGTTGGACTTGAGCCCGAAACGTTTGCTGGCATGGTTCTGTACTTGCCTTGTCTCTTTGGTGAGCGTTTGCACAAGTCCGGCTAGCTCTTTGGGACAAGACTCCGTGACCCCTGCCGATGTGCAGCAAGCGATCGACGAGTTGCTCCAGTACTTTCGTCGCACGCAAAATCGCCAAGCCAAGGACGGACCTGTAGGTGCTTGGCAGGGCCATCAGGACCAAAACACCGGCCTGACGAGCCTAGTCGTTCTGGCCTTGCTCAGCGCAGGACGCAAGCCCAGCGATCCTGAAGTCGCTCGGGCTTTGGATTACATTCGGGGCGAAAGGCCCATGCAGGTTTACGAAGCGAGTTTGCAAGCCATGGCGATGTGTGCGGCCGAACCGGGACGGGACCGAGCATTGATCGAACGCGATGTCCAGTGGTTGGTTCAAGCCCAACAAGACGATGGTGGGTGGGCATATCGCCAAGAGCGCGGCGCTTCGGACGAATCGAATTCCCAGTTCGCTGTTTTGGCCTTGTGGGAAGCCAGTCGTATCGGGATCGAAATCCCTGCTCAGGTGATCCAGAACGGTCGGAGATACTGGCTAGAGAAAATGAACAATTCGGGGACTTGGGGATACCGAGGAGAGCCCAAACCACGTGGTAGCATGACCTGTGCCGGGATCGCATCGATGTTGATCTTAGAGGATTCTGCTGCCACGCAAGACGCAAGTGCGCAAGGCAACCAGATCCAGTGCTGTACCCCTGGCGGTCGACAGGAATACGATCTTGAGAAGTCGCTTGATTGGCTGGCAAAGAACTTTTCCGTGACCCAGAATCCTGGTTATGGCGACTGGTATTTGTACTACATGTACGGGCTTGAGCGGGTCGGACGGCTGACAGGACAGCGCTTCATCGGCGAGCACGATTGGTACCGTGAGGGATGCGATGCAATCGTCGGCCCCAAAAACTCACGGCTCATGGGAGTGACTCAAGGCTCCGGGGCACTTAATCCTCCGGCTGCCCGGGCGATGGCTCTGCTGTTTCTGAGCAAGGGCAAGCGTCAGGTGGTCATCGGCCACTTGCAGCATTCCCCCGAACCGAGCAGTCGGGATTGGAATCGCCACAGGCGAAGTATCCAGCATCTTACAGGGCATATCGAATTGGCATGGAAACGGGATCTTTCGTGGCAAACGCTTCGACTTCAACGGGCTAGTCTTGTCGACCTGCTTGAGACCCCGGTTCTTTTTATCAGCGGCAGCGACGAGTTTGTACTTTCGGCCCAGCAACGCAAGATGCTCAAAGACTATGTGGACCAAGGTGGATTTATCTTCGCCGAAGCTTGCTCCCAAGACGGTTGCAACGGAGCGGCCTTCGACGTGTCGTTTCGTCGTGAAATGGAGATGATCTTTGACAAGCCCTTCCAAAAACTACCACCGAACCACCCGGTTTGGAGCGCCGAGGCGAGACTCGATCCTGGTGCGTTACCCGAAGGATTTTGGCTCTACGGCATCGACGCTTGTTGTAAGACCAGCGTCATCTACAGCCCCATGAGCTTGACCTGCCGCTGGGAACTCTCAAAACCTTATGGAGCGAAACCTCAGTATTCAAAGGTCGTTTCTACGGAGTTGGACAATGCGGTCAAAGTAGGTCTCAACGTCGTGGCCTATGCTACGGGCCGTGAGCTCAAAGACAAGCTCGAGTCGGTCCAGATCGTTCAAAGCGATTTGAATCGCCAGGTCCTCGAGCGAGGGACCTTGACCTTGCCGAAGATCATGCACAGTGGCGGTGGGGATGAAACCCCCAAAGCGCTTGGCAACCTCATCGAGGTCTTTCGCAGGGAGACCAAAGCGATGGTCGATCCCAAGACACCCAAACTCTCGGCCTCAAGTCCCGAACTTGAGAAATATCCGCTTGTTTATATCCACGGCCGGAACAAATTCGCTTTTTCACAAGCCGAACAAGATGGGCTACGCAACCATTTCATCCATGGTGGGATGGTCCTCGGAGACTCCATTTGCGGTTCTGAGGAATTCACCAAGTCGATGCGTGAGGAATTCAGCAAGCTATTGCCTGATGCCAAATGGCAACTCCTACCGGTCGACCACCCATTGTTCCTCAAAGATGGCCCCGGCGGATACGACCTTCGCAACGTGAGTCTGATCGATCCGGGCAGAGGCGATGTAGACTTGGCCAAAGCCAAGCGGGAGGGGCCCGCCGAGATCGAAGCGTTGGAATGGAACGATCGGATCATCGTTTTATTTTCCCCGAACGACTTGAGTTGTGCGATGGAAAGTAAGCATTCCCTCCAATGCCGAGGGTACGTACGAGAAGACGCTTTCCGCATCGGGATCAACCTGCTGCTGTATTCCCAGTTGCACTAAGACAGCCGGGACGTTGAAGAAATCAAAGGACGACGATCTGCTCTTCGTTCAGCAGCACGAGTGTTACTTGTACCATCTCGGTATGCAACGCAAATTGCTTACAGAGCACTTTGCGATAGATTTGAAGTTGCGAAGCATGGTGTTCTTGGCGTTGGGCAACCCAGGTAGCGAGATCGAGGCCCGCGGGTCTTGCATCGGTCTTGTAATCGATAATCTCGGCTCGAACAACTCGGCCTTGGTCCCACCCAAGTACGCACCGATCGATGACACCTCGAATCAACTGACTATCGATTGAGACGAGGAATCTGCGTTCATTCGTCACATCGAGCTGCAGGGGTGTCGGATGGTGCCAAGCTTGATAACGCAGTTTGCTAAAAACTTTTCGTATTTCGGGTGATTCGCAGTATCGAATAAATCGCTTTACCTGTTGTTCGAGTTGCAACTGCATCATCTCGTCCTTGGTCAGTGCGCTCGCAGCGATGCTGAGCAACTGATTTTTGTCGGGATGAAAATCTTCGATCCACATCCGAACTTCTTCAAACCAACGATGGATCAATTTGCCGATTACCGTCGCTGCGGTGTCATCGGGTTTCCAGTAGCCGACTAGCGACTCGAGGGCCGCGGGCTTGATCTGCTGGCTCGGAGCGACCCATTGGGGGTTTCGCAGCAAGGTGTCTTCGAGTCTGAGTTCCAACCGCAGTGGGGCCGTCTCGGTATGTTTGGTGTCGGTATGTTTGGTGTCGGTGTGTTTGGTGTTTGTTTCTGGCTGGGCAGGCAAGATCGCAGGAGCTTGCTTTTCGACCCAATCGGGTGTGCCATGGCGATAGAGCAGTACGCCTGGCTCATTGCCGTTTTGCTCATTGGCGAATACCGAGTGGAGAGCAGAGCCCCATTGTTTGACAGGATTCTTGTTGGGGCTCGCATAGAGGTAGAGTGCATGGCGGGCGCGCGTCAGAGCGACGTAAAACAAGCATAGGGCTTCGCCGAGTTGCTGATAGCTGGCTTCTTGGCAGGCGGCTTGCCACTCGATTGGCAAATACGGATAGAGACTTCGATTGACATTCCGCAGGATACTGATGGGTGGACCTGTGCGACTGTCGCGCATTGCGATCAGGCGCGGCGATTGGCGAACGATCGGTTGGTCGATCGCGGGAATAAAAACCGCATCGAATTCGAGTCCTTTGGATTGGTGGATGGTCATGACGCGCACGACGCTTTCGGATTGGGTAGCGACGCGTGTAGAGGCGAGTCGATCGACAAACTCATGGACCAACGTCTGCTTGGCGGCATCGAATCGGTACGCTTCGTCGATCAATTGCAGCAATCGCTCTTGATCGCGTACGGTGCAAAAGGGTGCAAGATGGTTGACCAGGGCGCTGACGGTTCGACCGAAGCCCAGCGTATCGAGTCGATCGCGAAGATCCGTCGAGATGCTTGCAGCATCGCTTAAGGTCTCCTGATTCCAGAACGATTTCAAGGGTGATTGGATCGCGTGGAAATACGCGAGCGAATCCCCTGGGTGTTCAGCAAGCTTGAGGGCACTTTGGATGACCAGCACCGGCGCTGTATCGGTCAGGGGGTTGCCTCCTTCCTGGCTGGCCTCGACCCCACGATCGCGGAGTAGCGATATCATCTTAGCCACATCGGCATTGGTCCGTGTGAGGACTCCGATCGTGATTTGATCGCTTCGTCGATGCAATTGGGCGATCGCATCGGCGATGTCCAAATCGATATCGGTCTGAACCGTCCGCTTGGCCCTAGAATCTTTGGTGGCCGAATCTTTGGTGGCCGAATCTTTGGTGTCCGAATCTTTTGTGGCCGAATCTTTGGTGGCCGAATCTTTGGTGGCCGAATCTTTGGTGTCCGAATCGCCCGTCGAGGCCTCTGGTGGTGGCACTTGCGTCGCGGGCGGGGTTGGTACCTCAGGGGTGCGGTCTTGGGCATTCGAGAATTCGACGACTCCCAGCAGGTCGGTTTTCGCGGTGGAATGGTCGATGAAATAACGATCGACCCAAGCCGAGACGACTGGGTGTTGCATGTCCTCGGTCCGTTTGGTGCTGTCCTCTGCGAGGTAATTGGGATGTTTAGCCAGTCCGTGGAAAACCTTGTTGACAAACTCCATAATCACCGGAGAGCTACGAAAACTCTCGGAGAGCTTTTGCTGCTTGATATTCTGGACCTGTTCGCCTACCGATTCGAGGATTTCCGAGACCCCACCTCGCCAAGCATAGATGGCTTGTTTGGTATCGCCGACGACGAAAAACGAGGTTCGCTTCGAGCCCTTGGCCTTTTGGGATACGATCGCCTCAGCAAAGGGCTTGAGAATTTGCCATTGGTTGGGAGATGTGTCTTGGAATTCGTCCAAGAGCAGATGATCGATGGAGCTATCCATGCGATGGCTGATGCTTTGCATCTGGGGTAAAGGACCTTGATCGCCCGTTTTTTGCTGTTCCTCAAGCAGCGTTCTCATCCATTGGGCGAGTCGTTCGGCGATGTCTGAAAAGGTCACGACCCGTCTGTTTTGTTTGAGTTTTTCGAGCGTGCGATGGTACTCCTTGAGCAACCTGTGGGAGGCATCATTTTGAATTTTCCGGATGGTCAGAAACTCGGTTTTGGCCTTGGCTAGCAAGATTTTAAGAAGATTGACCAACTGCGGATCGATGTCTGCCTTGTAGTAGACTGGCTGGGAGTCTAAGCAGGCAGAAACGATGGTCAATCCTAGAAAATCGTCCCACTGTTCGGAGCGAAATACGGCGAGTGCTTTGTTTTTTGCTTCCTGCTGTCGGGTGTTCTTCAGTTCGAGGGATTCGAGGGCTCTGGTCGCTTGGAGGACTTGCTCTGGATCGGGACCTTTGGGGACCTGGATCTTCGCCCAAGCCTCCTCGGGGGCTTGGCGAAACAACTCGTAGGCATCGGTGATGAGATTTTCGACTTCAACGCGAACGCCACGGACGGCCATGCCTTTGGAGAGTTGGTAGACCAAGGTTCGGAGTTGCTGATGGTCGATGCTATCGAAGAGTTGCGTGACTGCATCGCGGATGAGGATATGTTCCTGTGCGGTATCGACCAGGGTCCAGCCTGGTGGTAGTTTGAGTTCCAGCGCAAAGGATTTTGCTAATTGGGAGTAGAAGCTATCGAGGGTACTAACGCGGAATCGATGCAGATGGGAGCACAATCGCGAGAGCTGGTAGCGCGCATGGGCTTGGGAAATCTTCATCGGCGCGATGATCGACTCGACGCGATGGAGCCCTTGGGGTGTGCGGCTTGCATCCGAGAGCCATTCGAGGATCCGATGCAGGATTTCGCCGGCGGCTTTTCGGGTGAAGGTCGTCGCTAGGATCGAGTCGAGGGGTTGATCGGTAAAGAGCAACCGCAGGGCCCGGGAGGCGAGCTGATAGGTTTTTCCGGTACCGGCTGATGCGAGGATCATGCTCGGCTGAAACCACTCCTCGAGCGGCGTGCCTTCGGCATGCACCGGCTCGACTTGGATCATCTTCGGGAGGATCGGTCCTAGGATACGTTTGGCTGGAATTCCCTTAGGCTTGGGCTCTTGCGTCGCCTGCGGTTCGGCTTGATCTTTTGATGGATTGGTTGTGGACTGCTGTTCCAAATCGGGGTCCCAGGGCCTGACGACCGTGCGTTGGGTGATGAATCGATAATCATCCCATTCCATGGGGATATCATCGCTCGGTGGCCAGAATTGACCTTGGAGAACCCGATCTGCGATGGCTTTGGCCGACTCGATCGCGCTGCGGTGCTCTTGGGCGGAGAAATTCGCCGAAATGAATTTCGTTTCGGCGATGTTTTTGGGCAAGAGGATATATCCGAATTGGACTTGGCTCGGATCCCGATAGCCGAGGGTCTCGATGAGCAGACCATAGAGAGGGAGTTGCCAATCGGTCCACTGGTCTTCTTGGTTGGAGGATTTTCGAAGGTGATTTTTTCGGGGCTCCTCGGTGGTATCTCCGGTCTTGTAATCCCAAACGGCCACTTCCCCGGTCTTTTCGTTCACATCGATTCGGTCGATGCGACCGTGGATGACCATCTGTCCGTGAGGTAGATTCCAGACGATGCCGTTGGAACGATCGACATGGTGTTCGATGTGCTTGATTCTCCATCCTTGTGCAGCCCAGGCCGCTTGGTGTTTGGCGAATTCCGCAAGCCGCAATTTGGCTTGTTCGACCTGCACGACAAGCGCCGGGGGGAGAACGGAGCCAAAGCGATTTCCGACCCAGGCATCCAGCGCGCTGGATAACCATGCGTCGATCTGTTCTGGGTCGATCGACTCGGCTACGGGCGAATCTTTGAGGCCTTCGAGAACGCTGTGGATCATGTCTCCGAAACCTCCACCGTCGAGTTCGAGTCGCAGATGCTCGACGGGACTGGCCTTGCAGAGTTTCTTCAAGTAGAAGCGGTAGGGACATTCGCTGTACTTGGTGAAGTCCGTTACGGCCATCGCCCCGAGTCGCTTGGTGGGATCCGGTCTGGGGATCTGAATGTCCGACTGCACGGGCCGAGACTGCCAGCCCGAGGCTAGCTCCACCGATTCGTCTTGTTCGGAAATGAGTTTGGCGACCCGATCGGGCAGTTGATCGGTCGGCACGGCCATCATCAGACGGCTTGGTGTCAGTGGATCTGAGTTGGAACTGAATCGGTTCATGATGAATTCGACTTGCTCACGGGTGTGCAAGCATGCCATCATGACGTAGGCATCGCGGGCAAAACGACGAGCGTTGTCGAGAAGCCCGAGTTCGCTTCGGAGACGATTCGGTAGGAACGCATCGGAGTTGACGCTTTCGGGAACCACACCATCGTGCAGTCCGGTCATCATCAGGACCGGTGCATCGTCGAGCGCAACGTCGAGCCAACCGAGCATTTCGATTGCAGCGTCATCGGCAAGGGGAGGGATCTGGACACCTTGAAGCTGTTGTTGCAGCCAGGCTAGGGCTTCGGGAAGCTCGATTTGAAGATTCAGCTTAGGTGGAATATTCGCTAAACGATCCAATACAGCGTTGATCTCGCGACATGCCCTGAGGATCAGATGGCCGACCGGTTCGTTTCGGTCGACCGATTCGAGTTCCGATAGATCGAGGAACAGTTGCCGCAAGGGATGGGCCCAGGCTTCGAGGGTTCTTTTTCCGCTGCGGAGGGGTTCGAGCCATCGATCCAGGGCTTCGACGACCGCGACAAAAACATCACGATTGGCCGCTTCGGGCCATTGGGGTACCGAAACGCTTCGCAAAAGCGTTTTTTGGAGGTACTCGTCGATCCGGGGTAGAAAAGACGCAGGCAATTGGCTGTAGGTGGATTGTGGATCCTCTGAGGTGGATGCAAGGCGCGCGTGTGCTCGGAGCCAGGATTCGATCCAAGGGATGCGTATAAGGTTCGAGAAGTTCTGGACGTTGGGGTCGCGCAGATACTCCTCGATCGCATAGAGGACCTTCATCGGTGGAGTGCCGAAGATGGGGCTGCCCGGTCCGTAGCGCAAGGCGACTTGGTACTGGGCTAGCGTTTCTTGGAGCGCCGGGACGAGGCTCGGATCGGGCACACCGATAGTGATATCGCGGACCGAACGGGAGTTGCCTAGTTTGGCCAACTGGACGGCCAGCTCGTGGGCGGCTTGAACCGCCGAGGTGCGAACGTGGATTTGATCTTGGTCGATCGGTATTTCCAGGTTCTGCCAAAACGAGGAGCGGAGCGTACCGTCTCGATCGAACCCTTCTGCGAACGACTCGGGTGCTCCGATGAGGACTTGGACTTTCGGTCCGATGGCTGCGAGGAACTGCCGTTGGGCGCGGTTCAGATCCACCGTACCGAGCAAGACGACTTCGTGCTGGACCTCGGCCACTTCGCCGTGTTCCAAGGCGAATCGGCGTGCGGATTGGATGTCCCACAGGCCCGCTTCGTGCAGGACATCAAGGTACTTGCGCTGGAGTGAGGCAAGGATATTCCAACGCGGTTCCTCGCCGGTACCTGCGAGTTTCTCGGCGACATCTTTGAAGTCTAGAAGATCCGAAGCCAGTTCGCGGTGAAGCGAACCGAGAAGCTTGGCCAGGTCCATCCAGACTCCGAGTTGTTCCTGTGCTGGGACCTCAAACAGTAGGGGTTGGAGGTGGGCCGAGGGAGTGGACCGAAGGACTTGGACCCAAGCCATGACTTGGGTCAATTCGGAAGCAAACGGGAGTTTGGCTCGGTAGAGCTCTTCGGGAAGTTTCCCGAGGGTCAGGAACCTCGGTGGCCTGAGGATCAGCCGCTCGCGCGCTGCGCGTTGGGCCATGAGGACTTGGAGTCGACGGCTTGCCATCGAGCCCGGCAGGACCAGGAGCACACGGTCCATATCCCAAGCATTCGAATTCGTATAACGTTCAAGCAGATAATCGATCGCCGAGTGGAGGATCGGCTGACTCCAGCCTAGGAACGATAGTTGGCTGACCGTTTGGAACGGGAGCTCCGGGTTTTGGGCGGCTTTGGATTTTTTCTTGGGCATCGGGAGTGTCCTCAATCGATAGCGTTCGGGCGCGAACGAACATGGTTCGAACTTGTAGGTTATCGCATAGGGCCGTACTACGTCTGATCAGGGAGCTTATTGCCAGGGACTAAACTCCCAAATGGACTTGTAGAAGCCTTGGGATTCGGTGTGCTCGATCCATTTTTTGAAAAACGCGTTTCGGCCTAGGGTTGCCCCATCGCCGATGACCATGAGTTTTCTTTTAGCGCGGGTCATCGCGACATTCATACGTCGGGTATCGGCCAGGAAACCGACCTCACCTTGGGAGTTTGAGCGGACCAAGCTGATCAGAACGACCTCTTTTTCACGTCCTTGGAAACCGTCAACGGTATCGATTTCGACGTCATTGCTACTGCATCGATCTCTGAGAAAGCGGACTTGGGCCGAATAAGGAGCGATCACGGCGATCTGTTCGGGAGGCAATCCGGCCTGAAGTAGCGCATCGACTTGTTGGAGGATCCAGTTGGCTTCATTGGGGTTGAGTTTGCTCTCCCCGTTGGGATCGAGTTGCTCGGTCCAATCAGCTCCAGAGGTATCGACAAAGAGGACAGGTTCGGAGCCGATGGTTTCGGCCTTGAAGTTGGGAAGATCTGCAAGAGAGTGGTTTGCGACGCTGGGGTCAGCGATGAGCGAGTCGTCGTAGAAGTGCTCGGATGGGAACTCCATGATCTTATGGTGCATTCGGTACTGGACGGTCAACTGTCGTGTGGCGAGGTTGTCCCAGCGGCCGACGAGTCTTTCCATCATGCTCATCGAGAGGCCTTCGAGCTGGGCTTGGTTGCTCAGCACCGTCGGTGGTAATTGGCAATGGTCACCGGCTAGGATCAAGCGATCGACGCGAAGGATCACGGGCCAGTAGCCAGGTTCGGTACTTTGACAGGCTTCGTCGATAACGCCGAGTTGGAAGGTCCTATCGCCGAGGATTTCTGGGTCGTAGTTGGTCGTCGCGCAGATGACACTTGCGCGATCGAGTTTGGTGTTGATGATTTGCTCTTCGAAGAGCTTGGCATCGGCCCTAAGCCGACGCGATTCTTGTTTGAGGTCATCGCGCGCGCCTGCCATGGGCTTGGCGCGTGTCCAGCGGCCCGCTTTGGTTGCAAGCAGCTCTGCTTCGCGTCGCATCTCGCGGACGACTTTCATCGCCGGGTCGGCATCGACCAGGTAATCCAGGGTGTGTTCCTGGAGGGATTCGAGGACCCGAGCCGGGTGTCCGATGCGGATGGCGTTGAGCCCCAAGCCCACGAGTTTTTCCAGTAGGTTGTCGACGCCGGTGTTGCTCGGAGCGCAAGCTAGAACTCTCTGCCCACCGAGGACGGCCTGTCGGATCAAATGAGCCACCGTGGTGGTTTTCCCAGTCCCTGGAGGGCCGTGGATAATGGCTAGGTCCTTGGCGCTCAGAGCATGCAGGATCGCATCGTGTTGCGAAGGGTTCAAAGGGGACTCCGAGAGGTCTGCTCGGATCGCTTCGAGGTCCTTGATGGGGAAGAACTCTGGCGGTTTATCTTCGATCAGAATACCTCGAAACTGCGCGACGCGTCCTCGTCCGTCGAGCGCATGGAGCATAGCTGTCTGCTGACGTTTGCGCGTGACCTCATCTGCCGAGAGTTCGAGTCGAAAGAAGTGACCTTCGGGCCATTCATCGAAGACCACTTCGATGCTCGAGGAAGTACGTCCGCAGACGAGCCCGTTTGCGACATCCATGAGTGTCTGCTCATCGGAGGCGACGACCGGCGATCCCACCCGGAAGCGGTTCCAGGGAAGAATTTGTTTTTGTTCCCGTTTGACAAAGTTGATGATGGTTCGTCCACCGAGTCCTGTACGGTCGTCGGCGATGACCATATGCATGAGCGTATCGCCTTGGGCCTCCATCGAACGATCGGACATTCCTCGCGCTTTGCGGGTAGCGCGTCGCGAGGCGAGTCGTTCGCGTTCGGCGTCGGATTCGAGTTTAAGGAACCAGGACCAGCGTTCGAAATACGCTTCGCTGTCGCGATAGTTTTGCATAGGCGCCAAGAGCGATCTACAGTTTTGGCAAGCGATAGAAAAAAAGGATTGGCAGGAGCATCGCGAGCATCATCGCAAAGACTGCCGAAACAGGCCAGGCCATCGAACCGGCGACGCTTACGAGGATCTGGTAGATCGGGCCGGCCAGAAGTATTCCTACAAAGTTTGCAAAGTTCATCGTGCCGATCAATCGCCCCTTGAGTTCCGCAGGCGGGCGCTCTTGCAGGAAGACTTGCAAGGGGATGACAAAAATCGCCGCGCCGATACCCATGACAATCAAACCGATGAGGGCACCTGTGTAGCCTAGGAAGAGTCCGCCGTTGGGTGTCCAAATGCTCAAGGCTCCCATGGCAAGGATCATGATCAGCACCCCGAGGGTGACCTGCTTGTCCTTGCGAATATTTCTAAGCACTAGGTTCGCACCTACAGCCCCGAGGATGATTCCGATCGCAAGCCCGCCGGTAAGGATGCTTGTTTTGGTATCTGACTGGAGTTGCAATTGTTCTTTTCCCAAGCGGTTTACTACCGGCATAACCAATCCGCCGACGAGCCAAAAGACGCTCGAGACGACCAATGCCAAGAGCAATGGGCGGTCTTGGACCAGGAGCGATCGGATCGGCGAGGGCACGATCGAATCGGCGACTTGAAATTGGGCATGAGGTTGCACCGCTGGCGTCTTGCGTATCAGCAGCGAGGTCAACGTACCGATCACAGCCACCACCGAACAGGCCAATGAACCGATCCACAGACGGCTGTAGTCCTCTTGGCCTGCTTGGTTCTTGAGCACTAGCAGATCCTTGATCGCTCCTGCCAAGACCACGCCGAGGATGATGGCAAGGAAGGTGGACATGAGAATCAGACCATTGGCTCTTGGAAGATGCTTGTGGGTAAAGAGCTCCGGGAGAATCCCGTATTTGGCCGGCCCGAAGAAGGTGCTATGGACTCCCATAAGGATCAGGACGGTCCAGGTTCCATAGTCGCCAAGATTTCCGTAGAGCCAAAAGGCCAGGACCGCCAGGAGGGTAATGGCGATCTCGGCAATCTTGCAAAGAACAATGATTTTGGTTTTGCTGTATCGGTCCGAAAGGTAGCCGGCCAGCCCGCTGAGCAGGACAAACGGGAGGGAAAACGCCAAGGTCGCCCAGCCTTGGCGATCGTCTTTGTTGATCGCTCCGATCCCGCCGATGGCCATCAGGAGCATGAGTTGTTTGTAAAGGTTGTCGTTGAATGCGCCGAGGAATTGGGTGATGGCGATCCCCCAAAACGAGCGGTCAGCAAGGAGCGACTTGGAGTCGAAGGATTCCTGAGGTTCGTCGGAAGCTTGTTGCATCGATAGGATTGAATCCTTTTCCAGTGGGATTTCATTCGCGGGTCAAATAGCCTGGGTCTGAATCAGTCTGTCGCCTGAGTTTTTTCCAAGGCGAGCTTCTGCAAGCCACGCAGATCGAGTTTACCTGTGCCCAGGATTGGGATCGCATCGACTTGGATGAAGCCATCGATACCCGGTACGTAGATCGAGGGAAGTCCTGCTTCGATGAGTTTTTTGACGATGGCCGAAGGCTCTTCGGGGAGTTGGGTGTAAAGGACGATGAGTTTCTCCCCTTTCTTTTCATCCGGGACACTGCTTACTGCCAGTGTTAGGATGTCTTCGTCTCCGCCTACGATTTTGTTGATTTCCTCTTCGACTTGGATGTGAGGCACCATTTCTCCACCGATTTTGGAGAATCGGCTTTCTCGACCGGTGATGTGGATATAACCGTCGGAATCGACCAGTCCGACGTCACCGGTGATGTACCAACCGTTGTTCATGACTTTGGCGGTCAGTTCTGGCTGATTGAGATAACCGGACATGACGTTTGGTCCGGAGATTTCGATCATTCCTGTTTGGTTCGGCCCAAGAACGATCGAGTGGTCATCGAGCGAGACGGTTCGGGCTCGAACGCCTGGAATCGGTTTGCCGACGGATCCTTCTCGAAGGCTGTTGTTGGCTTGATCGGGTCGAGCGCGGTTTGGGGGTACGTTGACCGCTACGACGGGGCTCAGTTCGGTCGTTCCGTATCCTTCGATGGGTCGCACACCGAATCGCTCTTCGAAGGCTTGGGCTAGCGGGATGGGCATTTTTTCAGCGCCGACGACGACGACATCGACGGTTTTAAATTGCTCGGGCTCGATGCGTTTGAGGAAACCTCGCAAGAAAGTGGGGGTTCCTAGGACGATGGTGCATTTGTAGGTCTCGATCAGCTTGGCGATCTGCTTGGGTTCCAGGGGGTTGTAGTGGAAAGCCCCTGAGCATGGCAGGCTACCGACGGCCCAGAGCGTGCCTGTGTACCCAAAGGAATGGAAGAACGGGAGGATCCCCAGAAAACAGTCTTCAGGGCGCACGTGGATGGTCGCATCGAAGCCTTGGACGTTCGAGGCAATGTTGTTCAAGGTAAGCGGGACCCCTTTGGGTACCCCTGTGGAGCCCGAGGTGAAGATAATGGTCAGACGGTCATCGGGTTTGTTTTTATGGAGTTGGAATTGGCGGGCCAGGATCGATTCAGGAATGAATTTCGATTGCGTGAATGCGACAATTTTGTCTGCTAAGGTGGCTTTGTCTTTGAGGTCTTCGAGGTAGACGACTTGGGCGTCGAGATTCATGCCCAACTTTTCCATGACTTTACGACTGGTCAGAACGTGCTTGATCTGGGCTTGTTCGATGCATCGGTTGATGATGGACTCAGAGACGGTGTAGTTCAGGTTGACTGCAACGCGTCGAGACAGGGTCAGAGCCATGTTGACCACGACGGCCGGTACGGTCGGTGGGAGCAGCACCCCGACCTGTTTTTCATCGAGCCCTTTGAAGCGGGTTTGCAAGACCTCCCGATCGATGATGCGTTTGAGGGCTAAAGTTCGCAGGAGCAGATCATTTCCGGAGAGTTTGACTCCTGAGGAATCGGCGACTTTTAGCTGAGCACCTTTCTCCCTGCATCGTCGGATAAACAGCCTTGGTAAGTTCCAATCCCACTGATAACCGGAAGTAGATTGCGATTGTGCACCCATAACGTTGGCTCTTTTTACTGAAGACTAGGTTACGTTTTACTTCTTGCGTTTGAAGTCTTGCAGAAGCTCAGGAACGGAAATCCCGATCGCTCCACGCCCTTCTTCGAGTCGAAACAGGACATCCTCCTTGATTTCGTCATGGTCGACACCCCAGATCTTTTTAAGATCTTCTTGGGGCAATGGCCTAGCCGATCGGACCAATCGCATGCCGACCATGCGAGCTGGGTCATCGGTGTACCACCAAGGGCTTTTGGGGACGTTGGGATCGGCGTCTTTCCAGACTTTGTCGTCGGAGCCAAGCCTCGCGGCGGACCGGAGGCGTTCAGGAGGGTCTTGCCATCCACCGCCACGGACACATCGAGAGCTTTTTTCTTTAGGCATCACGAGCGCTTCGGATACGCTGAGCGTTTTGCCCTGGCGACCTGAGTAGCTATTGGATGCATAATGGTCCAGGGTCCATTCCCAAACGCTACCGTGCATGTCATGGAGCCCGAAAGGGTTCGGTTTCTTGCTACCGACTTTGGGGGCTCCGTCGGGGCTGTTGTCGGCAAAAGCCGCATACTGATCGAGTTCTGCGGGGTCGTCTCCGAACGAATAAGCCGTATTGGTTCCTGCGCGGGCGGCGTACTCCCACTCGGCCTCGGTGGGCAGACGGTACTGCGAGCCGGTCATTCCGCTTAGCCATTGTGTGTAGAGTTTGGCCGAATACTGGGTCATTGTCACGGCGGGTTGTTGGGGATCATCGCCGAACTCGTAAGTGAAACTCGGTTCATAAAGAGGAGTAGGGATGGTGATCGCGTCGGCTTGGTCAAGCCCTGAGGCTTTGCGGACACCTTGGCGGGAGAGCCGTTTAAAAATGTCGTAGGTTTTCAGGAATGTTTTGTACTCAGCCCAAGTCAGTTCGGTTTTTGCCATCCAGAACGGTTCGACTTCGACGGTAAACGCGGGGCCTTCGTCTTGGCTACGTCCGGGTTGCTCATCGGGAGATCCGATGGTGGCTTTGCCTCCGGGGATAGGGATCATTTCAAAACTCACTTCGGTACCTTCGACGCTATGGGAATAGGGCACCATGAACGCATCGTCGGCGAGTTTTACAAAAGGACCAGAGTCGGGTTGGGTTTTGGAGATTCCTAAGGTGCCGGACTTGCTGGCTTCGTTGTCTTGGGCGCCTCTGAGACTTGCAGACAGGCTGAGCGAAACGACCAGCAGGATCGTCGTGAGGCTCCATTGGGAGGTTTGGCTCAAGAGAGTCGGATGGGACATACAGATCATGCGATTGGAGAGCGAAGGGTTCGAAGTGGCGTTCGAAGGTTACTAAACGAAGAGGATCCCCTACGTTTGAAGCTTATTAGAGTAACTGCTCGCAGGGGAAACGAACAGTCTAGCGCCTTGCTCCATCTTGTGAATACTCTGAGATTTGCTAAACAATCTGTCGATCTCTAGGGTTTAGACCATTTCGATTCCCCCCACAGTATTTGGAGTTTCAAAAAGGCGATGGATATTCATACGTTGACGCGAGAGTTGCAGTTGGATAACGGCAGTAAAATTGTGATGTTGGTGGCCGATGGGCTTGGTGGATTGCCGATGCAGCCGGGTGGATTGACCGAGCTTGAGACGGCCAAAACGCCTCATTTGGACGCGTTGGCTAGCTTGGGGGTTCAAGGGGCGAGTATTCCGGTCAAGCCAGGGATCGCGCCTGGGAGCGGACCGGGTCACTTGGCTCTTTTTGGGTACGACCCCTTAAAGTATCTCATCGGTCGCGGTGCGCTAGAGGCCACGGGAATCGGCTTTGAGTTGCAGCCGCAGGACGTGGCGATTCGTTGCAATTTTTGCACGATCGACGATCAGGATCGGATCACCGACCGACGTGCGGGCCGGATCAGCAGTCAGGAAAGCGCACCGCTTGCGATTTCGCTCCGGAAGATCCAGATTCCGGGTATCGAGATCTTTGTCGAGCCGGTCAAGGAGCATCGTTTTGTGGTTGTTTTTCGGGGAGAGGGACTTGGGGGCAATGTTGCCGATACGGACCCTCAAATGACCGGCGTGAAGGCTCTAGAGCCCGTCGCACAGAATCCTCAGAGCCAAAAAACAGCCGAGGTGGCCAAGGAATTCCTACGCCAAGCGAAGTCGATTTTGGCGGGTCATCCCAAGGCGAATTTTCACACCATGCGCGGGTTTGCAGCCAAACCGCAACTTCCGTCCTACCAAGAGGTTTATGGATTGCGGGCCGCGGCGATCGCGGTGTACCCGATGTACAAAGGACTGGCCAGACTTGTCGGGATGGACATCGTGGGAAACGCGCAGAGCTTGGAGGAACAAATCGAGGAGCTCGCTGCGAACTGGGACCGCTACGATTTCTTTTTCTTGCACTTTAAGTACACCGACAGCACCGGAGAGGATGGGAACTTCTCGGAAAAAGTGGCTCGGATCGAGGAGCTCGATTCGGTGCTCGGTCGGATTCAAAAACTCAACCCGAACGTTTTGATTGTCACCGGAGATCACAGCACACCGAGCTACCTCAAGAGCCATTCTTGGCATCCGGTCCCTACGTTGCTCTATTCCGACTGTTGCCGTCCGGACCCCCACAGCACGTTCAACGAGACGACGTGTATTACCGGGGGGCTGGGGCACTTTGAAGCCCAGTACTTGATGACCTTGGCTCTGGCCAATGCCGGCCGTTTGGGCAAATTCGGTGCGTAGCAAATTCGGTGCGTAAGCGACCTGAGCCTGTAAGTTTACGAAGTCCGCTTAGAGTTTCTCAAGGGCCGCCTTGTCTTCCGGGAGCAGATAGACGTCTCGAAGACTTTTGCGATCGATCATCGGTTTGACTGTTTCTGCTTCTTGGGTTTTTCCGGCATTCATCAGGGCGATGTACCAATGGAGAGCCGAGCGGGGATCCCCGCCGGCTTTGGTCGCTAAGCTCAGTGCTTGGGCGGCTTCATCATACCGCTTGAGCAAGATCAACACGGTCCCTTGCGTATCCAAGAGTACTGAGTTGTTGGGCAAGATGGCCACGGCACGTTCGATGTAACCGAGAGCTTCTTGGGCGTTGTCTGGGGATATCTCTATAAGGATATTAGCGATATTATTCAAAGCGGTAGGGTTTTTCGGTTCTTTCTCAACGATTCTCTTGTAGACAACAAGAGCCTCCGGAGTGGCCTTTTTGGCAAGAAAGAAATCCCCCATCGCGACCAGCACGAGCATGTCGATCTCATTGGATTCATCGAGTTTCTTTTTGAGCACTCCAACAAGTGCGTCGACTTTTTCCTGATCGAACTGCAGGATCGAGACGACGTTGAGGAGGACAGTCGTATCGACGGGAGTGAGGTTTAACTCATCGATCGAGTCGGTTATTCGCCTCAACGCGGCATTTCGTAGTAAGGAGATATCATGACGCAATAGCGAGTTAAGATAGTTCTTCGCAATCTGTGGATTGTGATCCAGGATGGCATCAAACGTTCGGTCGGCGTTTTCCTTATCCTCAATCACCTCAAAAAGGGCATTGGCAAAGGCCAGGGTTTCGTCTGAAATCGCACTCAATTCAACGCTTGTCGAGTAGTCGACTTTGGCCGTTTGCGAGAACCAATCTAAAACGACTTGGCGGGCAAGTTCTTTTTGATCTTTGGCTTGGTGCCAAAGTGCTCGAATCATCGCTGTACCTCGCGAATTAGGCGAGAGGGACAACAGCCTTCCGAGTTGAGTTTCGACGTCCTTGAGGCGATTTCGCTCGATGAGAAAACTGATGTAACCGGCGATGTAGTTTTCGTTTGGAGGAGTGCTCGATGCAGCTTGCTCAAGTGCCGAATCTGCAGCTTCTTGGTAGTTGCGTGTGTCGGTGTTCTTGATTTGATCGCGATTAGAAAGGTCCAGAAGGTATCGGTTGATCACACCGAGGGTAAAGAGGACTTCGCTGGCCGAATCGCTTCGAACACCGGTGACCCCTTGAAGTTTCGCACGTGCTTTTTCCAGATCTGCATAGGACCTTCTGGTCATTAAGAGCTTCGCATGGACCAAGCGGTCTTCGAGCGAATTCCCAAACGGTGGAGCGGCCAAAACATCCTCGATCTGTTTCCAATCCGAGGGGGCACTTCGATTGGACAGAAGCATTGCAAGGCTTTGTCGAACTTCGCGGATTTCCGGTTTGTCTTTCGCGAGCGCCGAAAGGTATTCGATCGCTTCGGATAGCTTCCCACCTCTTACCATCGCCTCGGCCTTGAGCAAACCGTTTCGAGCGACATCGCCTCCGGCGCTGATCGCTTTGTTGTAGCAATCCTCAGCGCGATCGAGTTTGTTCATGAAGAGAAACATATTCCCGAGGGTGTTCAAGCGGTCATGTTCCGGTGTAATCACCCGATCGGCTTCGACGGCTTGCACAAAAAGTTCAAGTTCCGGAGTTTGCCCTGTCAACACATAGTGTTGGAACAGAGCGCGAACCGAGTCGCATTGATCAGGAGCCAATTGCCTTGCTCGGACTAGGTACTTCTCGGCTTGCTCGACACTGGCTTGGCGGTCCTGTGGGCCCATGGTCCGAGAGGTTCGCTCGATGACCTTGGCGTACCAGATCCAAGCCTGAGGATCTAGCGGTCGAGCTTCTGTCCCCAATCTTGCGATATCCAACGTATTGGACTGGTTTCTCTCCGAAAGCCTCAAGGCGACCGAAGCGATCCTGTTGGATCTATTGGAAACTTGGCCGAGCCGTGCGATGTAGGTTTCGGCTTCTTCAAATTTCCCCTCTTGATAGAGCAGTTCGATCAATCGTTCAAAGACCCGAATATCGTCGACCGCAAGCCCCACGGCGGTTTGATAGGCTTTGATGGCCTTGGAAGGCTCTTTCATTTGTTCGCTAAGTGCACCTCGAAGCACGTACAGGTAGGCCCATTCGGGACGCACTTCTTCGATTTGCTGAATGAGTTCGAGTACCGCTGAGAAATCGGGGCGTTCATCGAACAAGGACTTGATCAGCAATCGGCGTGCTTTGGTGTATCGCCAAGCCGTTCCTTTCTCTCCTTCAAGTTTGCGGAGTCTCAGCTCGGCAGATTGCAAAACGCCATTCCAAAGCTCCACCTTCGGAAGGGACTTCGCTTTCTCTTGCTGCGAAACTTCCCCAGCATATTGAGGGAGGCGAAGCAGGTATTCACACAGATCGCTCATGGCTGAAAAATTTCTGCCGGATGCGTCGAGCATTTTTTCTGCCCGACTCGAAAAAGCCTCGTCGATCGGTAAGAGCCCGACGATGAATTGATTGAGTCGTATATCCGCCGGGAAATCCTCAAGGCGTTCCATGAGGTAATCGATCGCTTGATTGACTTGTCCGGAGTTGGCCAGTTGGGTTGCTTGCTCGAGGTGGAAATCCAAACCATCGGGGTTTTGATCCAGCAGAACCTGCCGAACGCTCCTTGCACTCTCAAGTTCCCCCCATGTGACTAGCAAGTTGACCACATTTTTTAAAAGCAGCTCTTGGTTTGGATTATCGTGGCTCAAGGCGACGAGCTTAGGAGTCCACTCGGCAATTTTCTCCTGGCGTTTCGAAGGATTCGTTTTACGGACATCGAAATCGGCGTCCAGGACATCCAACAGATTGGTAAACGAGTCATCGATTTTGTTCGCTTTGGCCGATTCGCGGGCGCGGCTCAAGGCCGTTTCGATAGCCTTCGACTCAGATGCATCGACGCCAAGCTGAAGGTTCTGCAATAGCATTCGAAGAAGTGCGATCTGCATCCAGTCACCTGGTTGCTTTTCTTGAATCGTCTCAAATTGCTTGATCGCATCGGCAGTTCGGTTCGATTTGATCAACGACTCTGCAGCACCGCGTCGAAGCGTATCGTTGGTCGGTGCAAGAGCCAAAGCTCTTAGATAGGCGTTGGTGGCTTTGTCCCAATAGCCGATTTTGCGAAACGCTTCGGCAGCAAAAGCCTGGATCCTCAGCTCGGTATTCGTATCGCTCGATGCGGTGGTAACCAACAGGCCTTCGAGCTGCTCGTTGACAGCCACAAGATTTCCTTGCGCATTGTAATACTCGAGCCACTGCTGTTTGACAGCCCTAGAGTACTCGGTCTGCTGTGCAGTGTTCAATCGTGGAGCATCTTGTCGGAGCGTATCATCAGCTAGCTTGAGCGCTTCGATCGCTTTTTGAGGCTCATTGCTCTGATTGTAGATCTGTGCAATTCGCAACCGAAGATCGATCAAAGGGGGTTCGCAGACTCGTATCCCATCCTCGAGCAACTCAATCGCTTTGTCTTTCTGATTCTTGGCCAACGCCAATTCCGAAAGGGACGAATAGGTAAATGGTGCTCGCATGCCGACGCCAAGCTTGATCTTCTCTAGTAATTTCTCGGCTTGCTCAATTTGGGTATTCAGAGAATCGATGTTGCCAGCACGTTTAGCCTCGAGCAACCTTGCCATTTTATGAACAGCGGCTTGTTGCAAAATCGAGGTGTCCTCAGGGAATTCCGCCAATGCTTTTTCGATATCCTCAGAAGCTTGCTCTGGAGCGATCCGCGAGAGTATCTGATAATTGATCAATCTCGCGTCCGGCGACGCTTTATTCTTCTGAAGCATCTCGGTGAGCCTAAGTTTCATGAAAGAAGCAAGCTCTTCTGAGGAGTACTTCGCAAGATTCGATTTGAGCAATTTGGTCGGCTCGAGAATGCAGGCATTTCCTAGCATCGCGGTCAATTCGACATCCCCTTTTCGATTCCTTAGGGCCTCCTGGAGATGGTCGACAGGATCGAGTTTGCATCGATTTTCGACCCAGGTCGCTGTGCCGGGCAAAATTCGCCCAATCGATGGGTCCTCGCCTGCTACGACCAAATGTCGGTAACGGGTCAAGGCGAGCTTTTTGTCCAAGTCAGGATCGATCTGCTCGGTGGCTAACTTTGCGATTTGCTCGACGGCTTCTCCGGATCGCATCGCTCGGGACAAGTTGTCTAAGAGTCTCCCTCGGAGACTCGGAAGCTTATCCCCTAGTTCAGGATTCTGCTCGCAAGACACAAGGGCTTGGTAGAGCATTGGGATCAACACTTCGGAACCAAGTTTCGGTGCATCGGGATCGGCCATCAATTCGGTCAACTCCACCTTTTGCCTAGGAGCATTAGGCTGGTAGACCATGAATCGATTCAAGCTCTTGATGGTTTCTTCTTGATCGCCCGATTCCTTGGCCGATTCGATTCGACCGAGCAGATGTTTTTCCAGACGCCCAAGTTGCATTCGGTGCACAAGAAACAAAGACGTTCCAACGACCAGCAATAACGCTAGACTGATCAAGCCCGCCTTCCAATTGAAGGAGTAGTCACTATCGCGATCGAACATCAAAAATCGTTCTCCAAATCGGAAAATCAGTGAAGGCAATTTATTCACGTCAACTAGGTGTGTTCCCGCCGGACTGGAACGTCCCCAAACCCATGGACTTCTTGACAGATTTTTCGCAAAACCCCCATCGGATCGTTCGTTGCCGTCGAGAACCGATCACTATCGATCACCAGCGGTGCACCGATAACCACCAAGGGGGCACCGAACCTCGGAGTGCTGATCGCCTGTTCCAAGGTCAATCCCCCGACAGCTTGTACTGGAACCGACACGGCTCGAACAACCTCTTGGAGTTGATCCATGGGGTTGGGGGCTCGGCGCCCCGATGCTGCGATCCCTCGACGCTCGTCGTACCCGATATGATGGATGACATAATCGCAGCCGAGATCCTCCAACCGCTTCGCCCCGTCGACCATCGATTCACAGCCCAGGTTATCTCCCATAACCCCGATCCCGTAATCTTTACCTGCCTTGGCGACACATTTGATCGTCTCCTCATGAGCCCTGGCCATAACCACCACGTGGGTCGCACCGGCTTGTGCCATCATCTGGGCCTCTAAATACCCTCCATCCATGGTTTTCAAATCCGCTACGATCGGAACCCCGGGAAATCGCTCCCGGAGACCTCGAATGGCACGAAGCCCCTCGGCCAAGATCAACGGCGTGCCTGCCTCAAGCCAGTCGACCCCAGCGGCCATCGCTTCTTGGGCCGTCGCTAAGGCTTCTTCGAGGTTGGTCAAATCGAGAGAAATCTGAACCTTGGGTAACATCGTTTTGCGTCTTTGCTTCCTACTAGAAAACCAACAAACCCGTTAGCTAGACCGACTGCAATTGGGCCGGAGCGGTTCGATCCAAACATGCTGCTATATGTCTTACGGCCTGTCGCAATCGAGCTTCGTTCTCCACCAAGGACATCCGAAGATAGCCCTCACCCGATGGGCCGAACCCACCTCCGGGACTGACTGCAACGTTTCCTTTCTCCAATAACATCATCGCAAAGTCGATGGAGTTCATTTGCGAGGCCCACGGCTCGGGAATCTTCGCCCAAACGAACATACCAGCCCTAGGGGTTGGTGCCTCCCAGCCCAGACGCCTTAGCCCCTCGAGCAGTACATCTCGTCGTCCTTGATAGATCCGCGATTGTTTCTCAACGGTCGCTTCCGTGTCACGGAGCGCAACGATCGCGGCGATTTGGATCGCCTGAAACATGCCGTAATCGTAGTATCCCTTGATCGTCGCCAAGCCGCGTATCATCTCGGAATTGCCCGCACAAAACCCAACCCGCCAACCAGCCATGTTGTAGCCCTTGCTCATGGTCGTAAACTCGACCCCGACATCCTTGGCCCCAGGAGCCGAAAGGAATGACGGCGGGACGTAGCCATCGTAGGCCACATCCGCATAGGCGAAGTCACTGATGACCATCAATCCATAACGCTTGGCCAGCTTGACCACCTCGACGTAAAACTCCGGTTCGACCGTAACGGTCGACGGATTATGCGGATAGTTGATGATCAACAACTTGGGTTTGGGATAAAAATGCTCGCAGGTATAAGCGATATTTTTTAGGTACCGATCCGTATCGGCCACGTCCAGAGCCACGACGTTGCCAGAAGCCAGGATCACGCCATACATATGAACCGGAAAAAAGGGGGCAGGAATAATCGCCGTGTCGCCCGCCCCGATGAGACTCAGAAGCATGTGCGAGAAGCCCTCCTTGGACCCCAAGCACACGATCGCCTCGGATTCCGGGTCCAATCGCACTCCGTACTTGCGCAAGTACTTGCTGGTCAATTCTCTACGGAGATTCAAAATCCCGTTGGCTTTCGAGTAGCCGTGGTTTCGAACATCCGAGGCCGCCTCGGCGAGTTTCTCGGTGACCAATGGATCAGGCGGATCGCTGGGGTTACCCATCCCTAAATCAATCACATCCTGCCCAGACCTTCGCTTCTGGTAGAGCAGGTTGTTGATTCGACCGAAGAGGTAGGGCGGTAGCCGGTGCACTCGGGGTGCAAACTCAACCTTAAACGGCGCGTCTTTCATGTTTCTTTCATTGGGGAATCGCAGGATCGTCCAAGTCGCCGACGAAGGTGCTCACCGGCCAAATATTAGCCTTAAAGCATAAGCGAGAGGAATGGGACGGGAAAGGTCCGCGATCGAGATTCCCCAATGAATTATAGGTTTGTCAAGGTCTTTTGCACTTGGCGATCAAGCCACATTCTTGAGGAAACCCTCAAGCATCCCGGCACGGACCGGGTTTTGTAGCTTAGCCACTGCCTTGGACTCAATCTGCCGGACCCGTTCGCGCGTCACCTTAAACATCCTGCCGACCTCCTCGAGCGTGTAGGAAAAACCGTCGGTCAGCCCGTAACGCAAACGGATGATCTCGCGCTCGCGGTAGGTGAGGGTTTTGAGAAGAGAGTCGATTCTATCCCTGAGAATTCCGTTGTTTGCGTTTCGGGCCGGATTGTCGCTCGATGGATCCTTGAGAAACTCGCCCAAAAAGTTGTCCTCTCCTTCTCCGACGGGCCGGTCAAGGCTGACCGGTCCGCGTCCGATGTCCATCACTCGCTGGACATCCTCGATTTGCAGGTCCAAATACTCTGAAAGCTCCATTGCCGTCGGCTCGCGCTGATACTCGTGGGTCAGTACTTTCTGTGCCTGCCGAAGCTTGCTGAGCATATCGATCATGTGAACCGGGATTCGAATCGTTCGAGCCTGATCGGCGATCGAACGGGTGATGGCTTGGCGAATCCACCAAGTCGCATACGTCGAGAATTTAAAGCCACGGCGATATTCGTACTTATCGACGGCTCGCATCAAACCGGTGTTACCTTCTTGGATCAGATCCAGAAAACTCATGCCACGGTTGCGATACTTTTTGGCAATCGACACGACCAAGCGAAGGTTGCCGCTGGAAAGCTGACGCTTGACAGCCTCATATTCCTTGTAGCTTTTACGAAACTCTTCGACGCGCCGACGCAAGGACCTGGGACTCTCCTGTGTCGTCATGATCAGTTGTCTGAGTTCCCCAAGGGATCGATCCAGTTCCAGGGGCTGGGTCCCTTTTTGTCTCAGATCGGCGATCCGCTCGGTGAGATAATCCATGCGTTGGGAAAATTGCTCGAGTTGTCGCATCAATGGGATCACGCGCCGGGACCGCAACGAGAGCTCTTCGACCAACACCAACGTCTTGTTCCGCCTTCGCTGGTACTGGAGTTTGCACGTCGCCTTGGCACCCTCGGAGGAGCTTTTGCGGACCACGGTTTGGAAGTCGCGACGGTTCTGTTCGATCAGGTGGTCCAAGGTCCCTAGATTCGTGGGCAACCTGCCGCTAATCTGCTCCTTGGTCAACTGTTCGGTAAGCGAAACTTTGATCGTACGGTCGAAGGGCAAAACACCCGCAGCGACCTTGCGTAAAATCTCGACAGTGTGCCTGAGTGCATAGTCGTTGCCCAGAACCGCTCGCCGGAACTTGCGCCTGGTGATTTCAATCTTCTTTGCCAACGCGATTTCTTGTTCGCGATTCAAAAGCGGAATTTGACACATCTGCGAGAGGTACAAACGGACCGGATCGCTGGTCATCGAAGCCCTCGGTGCGGGGCTTGCCTCAAGGGATGGCTGGTTCGATTCGGAATCCTCACCTCGGTAGACGCTCAACTTGACCGGCTTGAGCGCCCCTGCATTTCGATTTGGAATCGAAGCCCCTGTTGGCTGGCTGCCGGGAATTTCCGAAGCCTCGACGATTTCGATTCCGATGCGGTCAAGGGCAACGAACAACTCATCGAGTTTCTCGGCCGTGCTGGCTTCGTCAGGAAGGTAATTGCTGACTTGCTCATACGTCAAATAACCTTGATTGCGTCCCAACTCGACGAGTTGACTAAGGTCCTTTGTTTGGCTTTCCATCTGCTCCACTCCTTTGGATTTCGGAAAAATATCGACAACCAGACGTCCATGTCCAGTTGCTGGGTCTACGGTTGCTCGATCCGGTGCTTGAGCTGCGCTTGGCGTATGAGCGACTCGAGTAGATCGATTTGCGACTGGTCATCGAGCGAGCGATCCTCTAAGGCATCTCTTTGCGATCGTACAGGGTCCGATCCATCCTGGATCGCCCATCGCTCGCAGAGCGATTCGAGTCGCGCATGGGCATCCATGGTCGACTTGGTTGCCTTGATGATGGCTTGCTCTTGAATCCTCACAAGGATGTTTTTTAGGGAAGGTTCTTCGGTTGCGGTCAAGACGCTTTGAAAATCCAAAGCGTGGCCATCGAGTTCCAAATCCAAATAAAGTTGAAAAATGGCTAACGAGGTCGGCGAGGACATATGCTCTCTAGCAATTCGCTCGATGGCCATCGGAACCAAATCTGTATGCAGGACCAAGATCTCGATGAGCTCGACCTCGCTGGGTGAAAGCTCTCTAAAGTGATACTCGATCGCTTGAGGCTTTCGCTCTTCGACTTCTTGTGCCTCGTTCTCATCGGAACGGACCGACCACCGCTTGGATTGCTTGCGCAAATCCTCAAGCCTGAGTCGAAGCTGGGGAGTCGAGACGCCGAACTGACGACTGAGTCTGGACATGATCTGCTCGATACGTAGACCGGTCCGCGAATCGGACTGACTCGACTCTGGGATCTTGGCAAGTGAGCTCAGGACGCTATCGAGTGCCGTGGTAGCCCGATGGGTATCGAGCAGTGGATCAAAGCCTTGACAGGCCGTGCGAATTTTATATTCCAAGGCGTCGACTGCCTGGGGAATAAGCTCCCGCATCGCATCACCACCGTAACGCAATAAATAGTCGCAAGGGTCGAGCTGCTCGGGCAACGATAGGATCCTTAAATCCATCGACTCAGAGAGAAACAGTTCAAGGATTTCCCCGGTTCGCTTCTGCCCGGCTTGGTCACCGTCGAGCATCAACACGACCGAATCGCAGTAGCGTTTAAGCAACCGGATGTGGTTTTCGGTCAAGGCCGTGCCGCAGCAAGCCACCGCATTGTCGATTCCATACTGATGGGCCATCATCACGTCGGTATAACCCTCGACGACCACCGCCACTCTCCCCTTGGTAATCGCATCCTTGGCCAAGTTCAACCCGTAGAGCGTTTGGTTCTTCTGATAGAGCCTCGTCTCGCTGCAATTGATGTACTTGGCCGAATCACTTGGGGCCCCAGGTAGCACTCGCCCCCCTAAGGCAATGGGGCGCGATTGCGGGTCGTGAATCGGAAAAATCAACCGATCGCGAAACCGATCGTACCGAGAGTCGTTCGTGCCCCGTGCAAGCAAACCGACTTTTTCCAACGCATCCAAAGAAACCTTGGCCGACACAGCCCGATCGGCAAGCCAACTCCAAGACTCAGGGGCATACCCAAGACCAAATCGCTCCACATAGGAGGCCTCAAGCCCCCGACTTTGAATATACTCCCGAGCAACCTGCGCCTCGGGATCTTGCTTCAAACACGATCGAAACTCTCCGACCGCCCAGTCCAAAGCCCGATACAACGTACGCTTATCCTCAGCCGAGACTCCTTGGGCCTTCGAAGCGACCGTATCGATCACGATCCCAGCCTTGTCGGCCAAGTACTGCAAAGCCTCCGGAAAGCTCAATCCCTCGCGCTGCATCACAAAACTAAAGACATCGCCCCCAACATCGCATACCCAACACTTCCAACTCTGTCGCTCGGGATTGATCTGCATGCTCGGACGACGGTCATCATGGAACGGACAACGGGCCACAAAATTTCGACCCTGTCGCCGCACCTCCGAATACCCAGAAATAATCTCGACAATGTTGACCGCAAGCCGGACTCGCTCCTTGGTCTGATTGTCAAAAGTCGTGCTCATGGTAAATCCGGTGTTTACAAGCGGGCGGAGTTTTTGGTATTTCCAACGCCATGGTCGAAAGGACCATTTCGACCCACCTTGGTGAGCCACGCGTTTGGGGCAAAGAGTATCTTCGATCGAAATCCCCCAAGTCAACATCAGTCGACTTGGTTTCTCTAGGATTGGAATTTTTCTTTTTCCAATCCAAACCCTAAGGATGCGCGGTCCAGTCCTTGCTAGCTATCACTTCGCCTCCGTTGGGGCTGACCAAGGCGTCGAGCTCGGCAATCGTGGTCGTCTTGGGAATGATCATCGCTTCGCCCCGAGTGTCGACCCCCAAAGCGACCTCGGCGTGCAGGCCACCGATCGACTTCATCGACTCGCTGCCGAACTTAACCCCAGAGACACTCACGTCAATGTCCCCCGGCTCGGTCCATGCGATGAGCCCATTGCTCGTCTCGACCAACAACAATGTAGGGGAATCAGTCACTTGCGTGCGTCCCAGTGGACCACTTGGAGGAAACACCGTTGCATTGCCGGTCAAGAGCACAAAATTCGGCTGCTTGGTCCCATAAGCATCCGGGGAATTCGAACTGCAAAACACCTCGGGCATCCTCTGCATCAACGACAGGTTCAGCGGACTGTTCCAAGGTTGATCCAATGCAAACTCATCGTAAAGATCCTTGTGTCCTAAAAACGGTAAAATCAAAACCCGCCACGAAAGCAGAGGCTTGCCGGTCGGATCGTCAAGACTCGCTGGAGGATAGGTCCCATAGCGGTCGCAGTAAGCGTTTAAGGCCGTGGCGATCGCCTTCATACGGGTCAAGTCGTTGTTGCGATCGGCGATCTTCAACTGCCTACGCAATGCAGGCATCCCCACGAACAGACCAGCGAGCAACATCGTCGCGAGCAAAACCCCCGAGATTCCAACTATGGCTCTTAGCAAGGCTCGATCGGCCGGATCCCGACGGCCGGAGGTTTCGCCCACGGGCTCTTTAGGGGAGGCTTTGCCCGTCTGAACCGCCATTACCAAGCGTCGTTGGCTGTCGCGCGTAGGCATGACCACCGGCCTGCCACATTCGGCGCAAGGCCCGCTCATTCCGAGAAACTCTTCGGAGACTTGCATGCGGCTCAAACAAAACGGGCAAGTGAATTCAAAAGCCATGAAAGTCACCCGATGCGAGCCCTCAGTCGCTCGACGCTTTGGTTCCAATGAACTGGTAGTAAGGGGCTCGGACCAAGGGCATGTAAGGTACCTTGGCCCGCTTTTCCTCAAGCCACTGGCGCTTGAAGTGCTGCTCGAGGAAGGGCAAATGATCTGCGCTTGGAAACACATTGTCTCCGGAGAACCAAACCGGCCAGAAGGTTCGGTTGAACCATCCATGCTTGGCTAGCCCCTGGGCAGGGTACTTGCGAGCAACATAAAAATCGATCACTCCGATGCTTCCCCCTGGACGCAAAATCCGAAGCGCATTTTCGATTGCGCCAAACCAATCGGGAATCATCGTCAAGGAATAAGAGAACGTCACCACATCGACTTGCCCAGTCGGTGGAGTCCAACGGGTCGCATCGGCCGCCACAGCTTGCACATTCCCCCAACCGTTTTTGCTCACTCGCTTCTGGACGACCCCCAAGAGCGATTCGGCCAGATCCACAACATAGATATTCTCAAACTTGCTTATCGCCGGTCCGATGAACTCAAGATTCGCTCCGGTTCCACCCCCGAAATCAACCCATGTGCCTCGGTGGCTCTGCCCGAGTCGTTCGTAGACCTCCTGACGTCCTTGGAGCAACCGCTTGCGAAAATCGTCGTAGTGGTCGGCTTGGCCCGCATAAAAATTCTCCATCCGCTGCGCATGGTCTTTTCCACGCACAGGTCGCAAGAGCATGTAATAGAGAATTTTCAAGTCGTTGAGAAAAGACATTCGCTCAGTGGAAAAAGGCGACTATGAAAAAACCAGGGACCCGGTTCGAGCCCCTGGTTCGTATTGCAAAGCATCGACCGAAATCTAGAAACCCTTAAATGGGTGCGAAGCGGTATCCTTCTTGGCAACCATCTGGGCGACCGTCGGTAGACCCTTCATCGCGTTGGCGATCGCATCGACCGTGGCCTTGTAGTTGTAGTCGTAGATCTTTCGATCGTCGCTGGCTGCAGGGTGAATGAACACGCCGCAGACAATGACCAAGTTTTCGGCTTGATCGGCCGGAATCACGCCGCTGCCGACGCTGTCTGCCACAGCCTTGGCCACCGCGAATTGGGCAGGGCCAAACATCTGCACAGCCTGCTTCATCCCTTTAATCGTCACCTTCGTAATCATCACCGTCGAAGGTTTAACCGCAACGTTCGGTTCCAAAACAGCCAGCAAGTTCGAGTGACCGCTGCTCTGGGTTGACAAGGCATTGGCAAAGGCGATGCCAACTGGCCCATCCTTGCTCCCAATCATCAAATCGATGTGTGCAATTTCATTGCCTTCGCCCACCAGGGCTTCGCCGACATAGTAAGACATGGACCAAAATCCTATCGTTCTAGAGACACTGAGACGGAGTTTTCGCGGCTTGAGCGCGTTTCTTGAACTCTGAGGGTAGCAAACCGCTACGTTCTTGCAACGCTTTGGACCCACACTTTGATACCGTGTTCCGTTAAAAAATGTTGGAAACTCCCACAAACAAATCCAACTATTTCCACCCGAAATCAGTGGATTTTTCCGATCGCTCCGGTTAATTTGATGGGGCTAGGCATCCTATTTTTATGAATGGCACAGCACTTGCATTCCGAAAATAGAATCCGAGGCAATCCCCCCGGATTTTTCCAAAGCCAATCCGAAACCATTCTCTTCGATCTTCGATGGAGACCACCGCGATGAAAAACTTGCTCCGCCATTTGGCTCTTTCTCTTGCCCTGGCTCCCCTCTCAGGGCTCCTCTGCTCGGCAACTTTTGCCGCCGATACCGAAAATGGTGTCTCGACTCCAAAAGCCAACGTCTTGGCCCGCTCCAAGAAATCCGAACCGGCCAAACTCGGGACCGCCAAACGCGTCGCGATGTTCGACGCGATGGACCAAGGCCTCATCAGCGTCGAATACATCGGCAAGGACTCCAAACAAGCCAACATCATCTTCCGCAACAAATCCGATGAATCCATCGATGTTGTCCTCCCAGAAACCTTCGGCGCCGTTCCCGTCGTAGCCCAAGGCATGGGCATGGGCGGTATGGGTGGCATGGGCGGAATGGGCGGCGGAATGGGGGGTATGGGCGGAATGGGTGGCGGCGGAATGGGTGGCATGGGTGGCATGGGGGGCGGCCAAGGCATGGGGGGCGGCTTCGGCGGAGGCATGGGTGGTATGGGCGGCGGCGGAATGGGTGGAATGGGCGGCGGTATGGGCGGCATGGGAGGCATGGGCGGCGGTATGGGAATGGGCGGCATGATGCGCGTCGAACCAGACCGACCCCGAAAAGTCACCGTCGCTACCCTCTGCCTCGAACACGGTAAAGCCGACCCGACTCCACGCATGAAATACCGAATCGTGCGGCTCTCGGAAGTCAACCCGAACCCAGAAGTCGCTGAACTTTGCAAAGCATTAGCCCAAGGCAAAGTCCCACAAAACACCGCACAAGCCGCAGCTTGGCATATCGCCAACGGCCTGTCCTGGGAAGAACTCGCAAGCAAGCCTCGCATGATCTCCCAATACACCGGAATTGAACTCTATTTCTCCAACAACGAAATCCAAAACGCTCTGCGTCTTACCGGTTGGGTAAGTCAAGCCGCAGCAGCGACCGAATCCCATGCGAGCCCCGGGGACCAACTCCCCTCCTCCGGCCAGTCGGCTCTGCTAAGCTCACCAGGCGAGAGCACCGAAGCCCAAGACGCATCGGCTCAAAAGGAATAACCCTCGGTTTTCATTGAACATTCCACTCAAGACGCTCGGGTAATAACCCGAGCGTCTTGGCATTTGTACCCCAAGACTTGACGATTCCCACACAATGCCGACGATGTGGAACGTCCAATCATCCACTCCCATCGGGCCAATCCCAGTTTTCATTACCAACCGTTTCCCACAGGAGCACTCCACTATGGCCGTTCTGGTCACCAAACAAGCACCCGATTTCACCGCCGAAGCCGTCCTCAAGGATGGATCGTTCGCCAAATTGAGCCTCAGCCAATTCAAAGGCAAATACGTCCTGCTGTTCTTCTACCCCCTCGACTTTACCTTCGTCTGCCCCACCGAAATCATCGCCTTCTCCGAGCGTGCCAAAGAATTCAACGACCTTGGAGTCGAAGTCATCGGCGTGTCGGTCGATAGCCACTTTTCCCACCTGGCCTGGAGAAACATCCCTCGGGACCAAGGGGGCATCGGACCGATCCAGTACTCCTTGGTCGCCGATCTGGATAAACAAATCTCACGAAACTACGACGTACTCGTCGGAGATGCCGTCGCCCTGCGAGGCCTGTTCCTGATCGACAAGGATGGGATCGTCCGCCACCAAGTCGTCAACGATCTGCCCTTTGGACGCTCGGTCGACGAAGCTCTCCGAATGGTCCAAGCCCTCCAATTCTTCGAAAAGAACGGCGAAGTCTGCCCTGCCGACTGGAAGGAAGGCAAACGGACGATCAAACCAGGCGTGAACGAAAGCAAAGAGTTCTTCGGCGCCGAATACAAAAGCTAATACCATCCTGGAGTGTTAACTTTCCCCAGTGTTCTCGGGCATCCTAATGGCTGGTGTGACTTCCCATGAACCACGATCCCCCCAAGCCGTCCCAACTGACCCACGTCGATCCATCCGGCAACGCCTGGATGGTCGATGTCGGGGATAAAGCCGTGACGGTTCGAAAGGCGGTCGCTCTCGGGAGAATCACCATGTCCCAAGAGGCTGCCCGTGCAATTCAATCCAACGCGATCTCCAAAGGGGACGCGTTGGGTGTGGCTCGCATCGCCGCCATTCAGGCCGTCAAGGCCACCTCGAACTTGATTCCACTTTGCCACCCCTTGCCGATCGACTCGGTCAGTGTCGAGCATCAGTGGATCTCGGAACAGGTTCTCGAATGGCGAGTGACGGTCCAAAGTACGGGGAAAACCGGTGTAGAGATGGAAGCACTTACAGGGGCCAGCGTGGCGACTCTGTCCATCTACGACATGGCCAAGTCTTTGGATCGTACAATGGTCATAGGCCCTATCTTCCTCAAGGAAAAAACTGGGGGAAGCCGCGGCGATTTCCAGAAAGCCGAATAATCAAGCGATGGACACCTCAGAAACTTCGACGCTCAACGCTTTCCAAAACGCCCCGCGTAGCTTCGAAAACCAAGTCCCAGCAACCGCATTCCAACCCGACGCCAACGAACAGAAATATCGCGAAGCTTTTTCCAAAGCCTCCCGATGCATCGGGCCGCACCTGCGATCCTTCGAGGAAGAACTCTCCTCGCAACTCGTCAGCAACAACCCCCAGATCGATCGGGTTCTGAAGTACGTCGCACGGCTAGGTGGCAAACGACTCCGACCTGCTCTGACGTTCCTGACAGCAGAATTGTTCGGAGCAAGTACCGAAGAGACCATGCGGTTGGCGATGGTCGTCGAGTTGGTCCACACCGCAACCCTCGTCCACGACGATGTGCTCGACTCGAGCGGTCTGCGTCGCCATCAACCGACCGTCCATGTCCGCTGGGATGTACCGACAAGTATCCTCATCGGCGACTGGCTCTTTACGCACGCCTACGGACTTGCCAACGCCGGACAGTCGACTCTCCCTGGAAGATGGATCGCCGATGCTGCCAAGCGAGTCTGCGAAGGGGAGATCCGACAAAACCAAACCATCGGAAACTGGGAACTCTCCCAAGAGGAGTACTTTGACATTCTCTCCTGCAAGACCGGAGCCCTCTGCGGAGCGAGCTGTGCGATGGGTGCTTGGTCGACATCCGCCCCAGCATGGCGATGCGATGTCCTCCAATCTTTCGGCAACAAACTAGGTCTAGCCTTCCAGATTTTCGATGATTGGTTAGACGTCTGGGGCGATCAAAGCCCATCGGGAAAAACTCTCGGAACCGATTTCGCGCACGACAAACCGACCCTACCTTGGATCTACTTGCTGGGTAATCTCAACTCAACCGATCGCCAAGCTTGGTTCAGCCTCTACAACTCCGATCCCCAAGCCGCCAAGGCCGAACTTCAATCTCTGCTCAAACAGAGCGACGCATCTGGATACACGCTAGGATGCGCCAAGGGATTCGCGCAAAGCGCCTGCGAAGATCTCCGTAAGGCCGTTGGTGGATTTGAATTGAGCGAGCGTCAGACCCAAGCACTTCGAGCACTCGAAGAGATCGCCAAGGCCAGCGTCGCTCGAGCCGGTTAGCAGGTGCTCATCGGCCCGCAATGTCCGAGTACGAATATAACGAAATTCGATGCGATGCTCGTGCTCGACCCAGCATCCAATTTCATTCCACGCTGTTCAACGCGCTGCTCGGGCGGGAATTTGGTAATAGATAGGCGGATTGGGATAAGGAGCATGATCCGCGAGTTGGGGAACGGCGGTTTGTGGACCGTAACGCAAGTCAAAGCGGCCGATCGAGGGCTTCGTCTGCAACGTCTTGCTACGCAATAAGTTTTGGGTTTAGACGTTGCAATTCGTCAATCTCATTCGCCGCCCACCACTTCGCAGCATGAAAAACCTCGAGTTGTCTCAGAGTGAAAAGCGTCGACAGAGTCTGATCCATGGAGCGAAGGTTTGTAATTGCAAGGTAACGGAGATTGAGCAGTTTGCCAATCGGAGCCAACGTATCAACATGCTGCGTTGTCCAAATACTTCCCTCAACCGTTAGTCCTTCAAGACCAATCAATTTCTCCAGCGGATCAAGGCAGCGAATGCGGGTGAAGCTCTCAATCCCCAACCAAATCAGGGATGTCATCGATTCCAATGGCTCAATGGATTCTACTCCAGTCGAGCTGCCGATATGGAGATACCGTAGTTCAGAGGCATTCTCTAAGGCATTCAATTTCTTGATGCCGCCCCATTTTATGTAAAGCGATTCGAGGCCTGGAACTTGGCAAGCCGCATCAAACAGTCGCTGGGGTACCCGGGAACAAAGCCAAAGGTGTCGAACGCCTTGTAAGTTTGGCAAAGTATCACACCAACGCGTGACAAGTTTACGTTGATCATGAGCGCTCCGACTGGTTTGAGTGCACGATACACTCAAACGACCGTCGGTTCGTATCTCGCCTGGTTCCTGAACAGATTTGGGTGGCCAATCCTCCGATGGGTACCAGTAATACAAACGAGTGTTTTTGTCGTGCATGCCAACAGCTTCGATGTCGTTTCTCTGGATTGCGTGACGATTGAAATCACGGGGGCGCGGCCAGAAACCTGACCATCAAGGTACTCGAGGAGATCCAGTATAGCTATCCGGCCTATTGGTCCACAAGTTCCCGCGAACCGCTTCGATCAACGATCGGCATCGCCGAAGTTTGAACAGCCATCGAGTACGAGTACCGTTTCACTGAGTACCGTCCGCCGCGGCGGACTGAGTACGAGTACGACGAAATCCGATGCGATGCACAAACGATCGATCTAATGGGTTTCGATCGGCACTCTGACCGTGCAAATCGTTCCGCTTGGAATCGCTCGCTCGAAACGGATCGAGCCGCCGAGTCCCTGGATCACGTTGCGGGTTAGGAATACCCCCATTCCCATCCCTTTGCCAACTTCCTTGGTCGTGAAAAACGGCTCCCCGATGCGGCGAAGGACTTCATCGCTCAGTCCACTTCCTGCATCCAGGATTTGCAACTGCCAGACCCTCTGATCTTGCTTGTCCATGAGAATCGTCGAGGACAAAGAAACATGCGAGGCAGGCTCCGAGGCATCCAAGCCGTTTTGAAGCAAGTTGCGAAGCGCTTGCGAGAGAGCCTGTTTTGGGAGCATGCCCTTGAAATCCCCAACGGCCTTCTCCATCGACAAATCGACACGATGTGGCTCTCGCATCGCCGAGAGCGTCTCGTCGATGATCTCCTTTAAAGCCACGGGATGGAGACGTTCAGCGGCCGCCTCACCGGCGCCACTTTTCATTCGATGCAAGATATCCTTGCATCGCGAAAGCTCCTCGCGAATCAGACCAAAGTCCCGCTTGACCTTATCGGGAATCTCTGGCTTGTCGAGCCTGCGGGACAACTCTCCTGCAATCACAGCGATGGTAGAAAGGGGCGATGCCAGTTCGTGCCCCGCACCGGCAGCCAATGTCGCGAGTGCCTCGAGCCTCTGGGCCCGCTCCTTGTCCTTTTCAGCGATGGCCAATCGACGGTCCCTCAAGCGGACTTCCATGGCCAACTGCGAAACAAAATAGGTCAAGACCCAACTGCAAGTGGCAAAGGAAATCCAAAACGCCCACTTGGTCACCCCCCATGCGGCTCGATACTCATAAGGCGAACCCTCAAAGACACTCACAGGACTTGCCCTGTGAAGGAGCCAAAAACAACCCATCACCGAGGCTGCGGAAATCAACACCGCCCAGAATCGCGAAAGCACCACACCGGCGACCGCAATATTCGCTACATAGAAAAGTGTAAATGGGTTAGCCGCCCCCCCGGAAAAATATAGCAACCCTGTCAAGATCGCCACATCGAACAACAATACACCCCCCAAAAGCCAATTGGGAACAAACCCCTGGTAGCCGTTGGGTTGCGTCGATGCTTTGGCGATCACCCGCCGAGCGATCGCCCATAGGGCAACGTTGCTGGCGATCGTCAGGAGCACCAAGGTCAGCAACTGAGGAATCGCCAAGGGAATCCCCAGAACCAACGAGACAAAACTGATGACGATCAACTGGCCGGCAATGGCGATCCAACGCAACTGGGCCAACCACATGGCAGTCGACGCATCGGACTCGTCCCCGATTGTTTCTCGCTCTTGGTTCACTCGGACGACTGACCTTCTACTAGGAGCCATTCCTGATCAAAATTCGCCAAGTTCCATCGCTGACTCATGCCGCTGGGCCAGATCACCTCCACTTGGATTTTTGAATCCCCCCCCTGCCCTGCTGCCGCATCGAGCACCCCGGCGGGGACTCCAAAGTGGATCAGCGCGTCGTTGGCAGAGGCATAGGATCCCCCTCCGACGAGTTGTCTGACCCATCGGTTATTCCCGATCCGCAACTCGACCCTAGAGCCGATCGCATCGCGGTTGCTTCGTGTTCCGATGAGCCGCAGTCGCAGCGCGTTACCCCCGGGGGTTGTATTGATCACAACGGCAGCCTCGGCATGCACTCGACTGACGACAAAATCAAGTTTGCCGTCGTGATCAAAGTCGGCCAGGGCCAAGCCCCGAGAAGCTTGCGGTGTCTCGAGGTACGTGTTCTTTCGGGGAACGAGCTGAAAGGTTTTTCCTCGTAGATTCTCGAGGATCTGTGGGCGTTGATCGAAGGTCGAGCCAAGGGGCTTGAGTTCGATGTGTCCATTGACGACCACCAAATCCTCATCGCCATCGCAATCCAAGTCAGCAAACGCAGTCCCCCATCCGACCGTGGCTTCATCGGTCTGTGCGACCCTTGCATGGATCGATGCGTACTGGAACTGCAATTGGCCATTGCCGCGATAAAGCGCATTGAGTTCGTTCTGATAGTTCGTCACCCAAAGGTCTCCGAATCCATCGAGGTTGTAATCCCCGAACGCGATCCCCATGCTTCCTTCGGGAGTTCCGCCGTCGTTGGTCGCTACGCCACTTTGGCGAGCCACTTCGGTGAACTTAAATTCACCGTCATTGCGGTAGAGCAAGTTAGGATCGACATCATTGGAAACATAGAGATCTACATCCCCATCGGAATCCAAATCGGCAGCCAGGACTCCGAGTCCCCGCAACTGATCCTCGATCCCAGCGATTTTGCTGACGTTGCGAAAGGTCCCGTCGCCGAGGTTTTCATAGAGCACATCGCAGAGCCCCTTGAATTCGCGAGGTCCACAGTAATCAGAACTCTTGTCGGATTTCCCAAATCGAGCATCGACTCCACAGACAGGATTGTTTTCGAAACTCCAGTTGGCATAGTTGGCTACATACAAATCTAGCAGTCCATCGGCATTGGCGTCGAAGAATGCCGCCGAGGCCCCCCATTGAGGATCATCAAGACCGATCGATTGCACGTCGATGGTCTCAAATGTCCCATCCCCCTGATTGCGAAGCAATTGTCCGATGGAGTATCCGGTAATCCATAAATCTACAAACCCATCCGCATCGTAATCGGCAACGGCAATCGCGGCGTTGTACCGACTCGACAAATCGAATCGCGCCTGAGCCGAGACATGCTCAAAGCGAGTCTCGCCGCGTGCTCGATGGAGTGAACCACGATAGCCGAGCATCTTCTTTTGCGCAACTTCGGCATATCCTCCTCCGACGCAAGCGATATCCGTCCATCCATCGCGATCGAAATCCAACGCCGCAATCCCCCCACCGGTCGTCTCGGGCAGAAACAGATTGCCCTGCTCTCGGCCTGTCTTGACGATCGCCTCGGGAATCGCCCCAGGGAGCCATTTCAAGTCGATCGCTGAGGTCCCCTCGGGCATCGCCCTATCGAGGGGACGGAGCTGATTTTTTTCTACGGCGCTCGGAGTCGAAGCCGTCTTGTTCAAAAAATCAGGGGGGGCCTCTTTAGGTTTGCATGCGACGAGGCAAAGCAAGCTCATGCTCAGAGCCAGCGCGTGCATCGCCGTTGGATAGGAATGACCCGCCATGGATCACTGCACCCCACGACGGAGATTGATGTAACGTTGATGGCGAGCCGCATACTCGGGCTTGTTGATCCGCGTAAAGTAAAGAACCAGGTCCTCGTGGGCTGGCAAGTACGTTTCGTCGATCCCCAACGCCAGGTTGAGCCAATAGATCCCGTCCTCACGCGATTGCTTATGGAGCAAGATGTGGCCTAGTTCGTAGTGCTGCTGGGCCTCTCGATCGGTTCCCGACATGAGCCTTGCCAATCGTCCATCGATCGACTGCACGTCAGCTTGTCCGGCCTCAGCGAGTTTGGCGTAGCGGTCCGACTCGGCAGTGTTGCCCAAGGCCTGATGGGCTTGGCTCAGTAGGTTCGCAATTCGAACATCCTCAGGCCAAAGCGATGCGACCGAGCTGAGGAGATCGACCACCTTCTTCGAATCGTTCCTACCACTGTAGACCCTAGCCAATGTCATCCGCATGTCGATCGTGGCCTTGCCCGATGCGACCCATGGTTCGAAGAGCTCGACGACCTGATCGATACGATCCAGATTAAACAGTGCAGTACCAAGCACGCCGATCGCATCGAGATCCTGCGGATTGCTCTTGATGAATCGCTCCAGGGCCAAGACGGCTCGCTCCGAATCGCGCGATAGCAAGTAGGCGCTGGCAAGTTGTCGATAAACGGGCACAAACTCTGGGTAAGATCTCGCACAACCTTCGAGCAACTCCGTCGCCTTCTCGGCATCCCGACCCGATAGAGCGAGCATGCCTCGAAAGAAATCGATCCATGGGGTCTTTGGATCGGCCTCCGACCAAAACTTCAAGAAAGCTTCGGCCTTGTCGAATTCGAGTTTACCGAGCCGTCCATAGAGAACCGCAGGACCGATCTCCCCGAGCTCTGGCTCAGCCGTCGACATGGCCGTAGCGATCGCCGTATCCATGTTCGCAAGCAATCCACCTTGGATCTCCCTCAGGAGCTTCTCAGTCGAGAGCTTTTCCTCCGAGTACCCAAGCTGCTTGGCGATCCCAGAGAACTGACTAAAGGCCACTTCATCCCCCTGGTGCCTGTAGGCTCTAGCTCGAAAAAATGCGGATTCAGCCGATAGTCCTGAGTCCTTTTCAAGTTTTTTGATCTCCCGCAAAGCCGCCTGATCGTCCCACATCGCAAGTGATTTTTCGATGCGTTGGATCGAGCTTGTATAGCGGTTGTGGATGTATCCAAAAACCGCAAGAGGGATCAGAATCGCCAAGAGCACCGCGAGTCGAATGCTCGACGAGCCGCTGTTCCTACCGGTGACCAACTTCGATACCTTCGACCCCTTAGGATCCAGATCGTCGAGCGTCAAGAGGATCGGAAAATTGCTCGCGCCGGTTGATCCGTCCGAATGGGTGCTGGGTCTTCCACTAGCCATAGGTTTTTAAAAGTTGGAAGTCTACAGAAAGACCGAAAAGATTCGAAACCGCCACGGGCATCTCGTGCATTGTATCCTATCGAAAAGGGCTGGGTTTGCAAGAAAACTTCGAAGTCCTCGGCTCCTAAAACACTGCCTGAAAAAATAAATGCAGTCCTCAATTGGACCAATTTCGGGCGGTTGGACCACCGGCCGGTATACTGGGGGGCTGACTGTGTATCTGGCCACCGCTCCCGTCGAGCCGGCCCTATCGAAAAACCTTGCTGAGAACCTATGCCAAATCCAGGCCACCACCAGCCAAACCCCAGCATCTCGCCCCATGTCTCGCCCCATGTCTCGGACGACGGCACCACCAGAGCCCCAGTCGTTTGGGTCACCGGTAGCGGTGCCAAACGGGTCGGACGCACCGTCGCCGAACATTTTGCCCGCAACGGATATCGCGTCGCGCTCCATGCCAAATCCAGCCTCCAGGAACTCCAAAGAGCCACCGATGAACTCTCTGAATTGGGCCCCGGTTGCATGGCGACAACGGGCGATATTCGCTCCTACGAAGCGATGGAGCATGCCACCGCGGCGATCCGCTCGAGGTTCGGACAACTCGATGCCCTGGTCCATTGCGCTGCGGTTTGGGACTGGAAGTCCCTCGAGGAAACCCGCGAAGAGGACCTTCGCAACCAGTTCGAAATCAATACCCTTGGCGCCTACAACGTAGCCAAAGCTGCAGGATTGGCGATGGTCAACCAACCCTCCGGCGGACGACTGGTCCTTGTCGGCGATTGGGCGGTCTTGCGCCCCTACCGCGAATTCTCAGCTTATTTTGTCTCCAAAGGTGCGATCGAAACGCTCGTCCGATCGATGGCCGTGGAACTGGCCAGCCGCAATCCCAACATCCACGTCAACGGGATCCTCCCTGGGCCGGTCATGCTCGACCCGAGCATCTCGGCCGCACGAGCCGAACACATCCTCCAAACAAGCTTGGTCAAACGCCATGGCCGCCCCGAGGATGTTGCCCAAGCCGCATTTTTTCTATCGACCCAATCGTTCATCACCGGAACCTGCCTGAGTGTCGATGGCGGCAGGACGATTTATTCCCCTCACGATACCGATTCGGTCGCTCACCCCACGTTCAAGTCTCCTTAACGCTCGGCCAGCGAAACACGCCGGCTTTCCTAACCCCTCGACCCAGGCGACGGACGTATGGCGCATCGAGGCCCCTTCGGCCAATTCGATTCCCAAAAAGCCCTCGTAGGCTACTTCGGGAAACTCAGGCTCAGACTCCTGACCGGATTGGCCTTCTACCCCATGCTGGTCCTGCTCCTAATCGTGCTTGTCTCGATCCACATGTCCCATTGGCTCGGGTGGTCGACCTGGACGGCCTGCTTGCTTCTGGGCTGGACGCTCTTTGCTTGGGCTCGCCTCTATGCACCCGAACCGCCCGACAACGCGCCTGCAATCTGCTTGCTCTCGATGAGCCTGATCGCTCTGACCTATGGAGCACTGCACGAACGCGCCCTACTCAAAATTCGCCGCGAACTCCAGCAATGGAATCAAGCTGCCGGACTTTCTGAATCGGCTGCGATCTGGAAACCGGTCGTTGTCCAAGGCACGATCGAGGAGACTCTCAGGTACCGCCGCGCATCGATCGCAAACCCACAGGCATCCGAAGACGATTCGATCGACGATTGGCAGACACTCACACACCTACAGGTCACCAAGATCCAACGGCTAAAATCCTGGGCCGATCTCTCGCTGAGCGCTTCTCTGGTCATCGATGGCAAAGCATCGGGACACTTACCCGGCGACACAGTCCAGATTTATGGTTACTGGCGTCGCCCCCCGGAACCGAGCAACCCGGGCCAATTCGATCTACGAGGTCGCTACGCCGAACTGGGGATCGCCGCTCAACTCAAAGCCGACTCCCCTGCCCTGATCCATCGGATTGCTAATGGCTCGCCCTGGAGGCTCGATCGATGGTTGGCGCGATGGACAGCCCAAGCCAACCTTGCGATTCAAAGGTATGTGATCTTCGACCAAGCTCCCATGACGGCCGCACTGGTCCTCGGACAACGCGAGCAGGCCGCTTGGCAATTCCAAGAGCAGATGCTCGCCACCGGAACCATCCACATGCTTTCGATCTCGGGTATGCATATCGAGATGGTTGCTCTGACGCTGTTGATCAGCGGCTGGATGCTGCGTATCCCCAAAGGCCCTTTGCTCCTGGGGACCGTTTGCATCTGCGCTCTGTATGCGATGCTCTGCGGCGCAAACCCTCCGGTAGCTCGCGCGACGATCATGCTCAGCGGCGCGTGCTTGGCAAAGTACCTCGGCTGGTCGTCAAGCAGCTTGAACATCCTGGCATTCGCAGGACTGCTGATCCTCTTGCAACGAACTTCCATCGCCTTCGAAGTCGGCACCCAATTGTCGTTCCTGACCGTAGCGGTACTGATCCTGACGTTTCCCCTGTTTCGAAACCGCAAAGCCCCCATCGAGCGATTGGTCGATTCGCGACGAACGGCATCGAACCAAACACTGCGCCGAATCGGCTCACTTTGCTGGGAATCGATGCGGAGCAGTTTTTGGGTCAGCTTGATCTCCGCTCCTCTGGTTTGGTGCTCGTTCCATATCATCACCCCGATCTCGATCGTGCTGAACCTGATCCTCTGGTTGCCGATGCTCGTAGCCTTGCTCACCGGACTGGGGCTGGTTCTGTTTTTTTGGTGCCCACCCCTGGCTTGGTGCCTGGGCGTTTGCTGCGGTTTTTCCCTTTGGTTGCTGACCCTGGTCGTCGCCATGGCCGACAAATTCCCTTACGGGCACTTTTGGGCCGCTGCCCCTCCGGAATGGTGGCTCGCGGGCTTTTACATCATCGCTTTCGGAATCGCTGTATGGCTCGGTACCCAACGCGTCGCGGCGCGCCGAGCTCTACTTTGGGGACTCGGATCCTGGTTCGCCCTGGGATTCCTCTGGCTCTTTACCCAAGACTCCTTGAATCGCCTCGAGGCGATGGCAAACCGAGCCCCTCTGAATATCACCTTCCTAGATGTCGGACACGGGACCTGCGTCCTAATCCAAACCCCCGACGGAAAAAATTGGCTCTACGACGCCGGACGACTCGGCGATCATCAACGAAGCCATCAACCCATCGCCCAAGCTCTCTGGGACCTGGAGATCCAACGCCTCGATGGAATGCTTTTGTCCCATGCCGATTCAGACCACTACAATGCCATGGAAGGCCTCATCGAACGCTTCCGGGTCGGTCGCTTGATCACCACCCGCGATGTCCTAGAGCATCCGAACCGAAGCATCCAATCGCTCCTTGCAAAGGCAGAAAAACTCGGAATTCGCATCGAGACCTGGGCCGCCGGCTCCCACCTCAAAGACGCCTATAGGTATCGCTTCGCGGCTGTCTATCCTCTGAATCCATCAACGGCCAAGAAGCAAAACGTCAGCGACAATGCCAAAAGCCTATGCGTCCTGATCGAGTTCGCACAGCGACGTGTCCTGCTACCCGGCGATCTGGAAAACCCCGGGACGATGAGACTGACAAGCCAACCCGCCATGCACTCGGATATCCTCATGGCTCCCCACCACGGATCCTTGACCTCCAAACAAGATGGTCTAATCGCTTGGTGCAATCCATCGACAATCGTCATCAGCGGTTCGCATCGCTCGCTCGACCCCCGCGTCTTTGAAACCTACTCACCCAATGGACAAACCGTGCTCCACACAGCCCGCGAGCACGCCCTGCGACTGATGATCCTGCCCGATGGATCGATGCTCTGGTTTCGCTGGCAGGACAACGCATGGCAAGCGATCCGGTAAACGTCCCGGCTGCCAATGCTCTCAAGCACTTCAATAACGGTGTTCGACACTAGTCGATGCAAGAAATCGAGTACGAGTACAGTCCGCCGCGGCGGACTGAGTACGAGAAAGCAGGAAAACGATACCTTTTGGTTAGATCAAGCTATCGAGTTGCTCGACCAGAGAGCTAAAGCGTTTCAAGGCCGTTTCGACCGGCTCGGGACGGGTCATATCGACCCCCGCGTCGCGCAGAAGATCAAGAGGATCTTTCGAACAGCCCGATCGAAGAAACCCGAGATACTCCTCGAGCTCCCTTGCCCCACCCTCGAGAACCCTCTGCGACAAAGCGATCGCGGCCGATAGACCGGTGGCGTACTTGTACACATAGAACGCTCGATAGAAATGCGGAATCCTAAAGCATTCCAAATGCAACGCTTCGTCGATTTCAAAGCCTGGTCCAAAATAGTCTCGCAACAAGGCCCCATAGGTCGACTTGATCGTCTCGACGGTCAACGGCTCGCCAGCCTCGGCCATCGCGTGAATCTTCTTCTCGAACTCAGCAAACATCGTCTGTCGCACGATCGTCGCGCGGATGCTGTCGATCTCATGATTGATGATCGACGCTTTCTCCTGAGGACTCGATGCGCGCTCGATAAGTGTACGAGCTAGTAATTGCTCGTTGAACGTCGAGGCGACTTCGGCGACGAAGATCGTGTAGTTGTAGTACTGAAACGGCTGACTCGCCGCCGAGTAGTAACTGTGCATCGAATGCCCCGCTTCGTGCGTCAATGTAAACACATCGTTGAGCACGTCGGTCTTGTAATTCATCAGGATATAAGGGTCCGCGCTGAACGAGCCGCAACTGAACGCACCGCTCTGTTTACCCGCATTGGGATACCGATCGCACCAACGTCCGCTCAAGCCCCCCTCGAGGACCCGGCAGTACTCGTGCCCAAGGGGCTTCAACGACTCCATAACAATCTCTACGGCTTGATCCCACGTGCGATGGGTCTTGGACTCCGAGAGAATCGGAACATAAGTATCATAATGATGGATGGTATCGAGCTTCATCTTCCGCCGTCGCATATCGAAATAAGCGTGGACGGCCGGCAGATGGTTTCGGACCGCTGCGATCAAATTGTCATAGACAGCAACAGGCACGTTGTCGGCAAAGAGAGACGACTCAAGTGCGCTCGGATAATTCCGTGCCCTGGAATAATAGACGTCGGTATGCACGCTTCCAGCGAGAGTCGATGCTAGCGTATTTTCGTGTGCTGCGAACTGTGAATAGTACTGATGAAAAGCCTTGGAGCGGACCTCGCGATCCGGTGATTGCAATAACCCTGAAAACGATGCATTGGTCAGTTCGATGACGTTCCCCTCCTCGTCCGAAAGAGAACCGAACTTCAAATCCGCATCGTTGAGCTGCCGAAAGGTCTTACTGGCCGTCTGCGCCATCTCGCTTTGCATAGCCAATAGTCGCTCTTGGCTCTGATCCAACGTGTGGACTCGGTACCGATGGATCCGTTGGATGACCAAGCGATAAGGAGCCAACGCCGGATGCTCGAGCCACTTGGTCATCGTCTCGTCGGGGATCGCTAGAATTTCCGGACGGATAAAACTGGCGGCCTGTGCAACCCTCGAAGCCAAATTCTGGTAGCGAGCTGCAAACCCCTGATACTGACTGTTCCCCTGATCCTCGGCCGTCTTGAGGAACGCATAAGTACCGATCCGCTCTGCGATCAGATCGGTCTTTACATCGTGATCCAGGCAGGCGGCAAGCTGCTCCGGGGAACGCCCCAAGGTCCCTGCAAACCCCTGAAAAACCTCGATGCAGGCCTCGAACTGCGGCAAGGCTGCCGCCCAAGCTTCATCGTTGGCAAAGAGACTCGAGAGGTCCCATGTATCTGTGATTGCGACTTCCGAACGCTTTGGATTGCTCATGTGGAATACTTATCTGATGAAAACACTCGATTTAAAACGATCGGTCAAACTCCGACACCCCTGGCTAGAGCACCCTGACGGTGCCCGAAAGGATTGTATGTCGAATCGCTTGGCTGTCTATCAACCGCAAAGATCCGTCCGAACCGATCCCGTCGGCCCGGCCATGCCAAGTCCTCGAAGGTTGCTGGACCTGAATTTCTCGATCGGCAAGCCAATCCCAAGCCGGCCAATTGCGTTCGATCCAATCGGGCTCCGATGCACAGACTTCTTGCAGATCGAACCAGCTTCTTAGAAACCCTAACAACACCGATTCACAGCTGACTTGCTCCTGGGCCCGGTCCGCTAACACCTGATGCAAACTGACCGCATGCCGTCGTACTTCCTCGGGGGCTTGGTCGAACTCCACCGTGCAGTTGATACCGATGCCGATGATCGCATAACCTATCGAACCGACCATCTGGGAACCGACCGTCTGGGACTCGATCAAGATCCCGCTGATCTTTCGATCCTCGACAAGCACATCGTTCGGCCATTTGACCTTGGGCTGCGATCGGACCAAGGGTTCGAGGCTTTGGGCCAGGGCCAGTCCGACTCGCAACGGGAGCATCGCCAAGCGTTGGGGGGTGTTGGCCGGATCGAGTACGCTGTGCTCGATAGCCATCGAAAACATCAAGCATCCTTGGGGGGAATACCACCGGTTTGCTCCTCGTCCTACCCCTGCAGATTGCTCGTCGGCCACGGCGATGCAGGGCAACGAGACCTGACCTGCTTTGATCTGCCGATCGAGGTGCCGATTGGTCGAGTCGACTTGATCGAGCCACTGGACGCTTCTAAAAAATTCGAATTGCTCGATAGACTCCAGAGCCAGTCGACGCCTTAATTCCGGGATCATCGCGGGGCTCTAAACCCTTTGTCCCAATCGCTCTGCGAGTCGCTTGAGGGTACTGCTCGCATCGTTTTCGATCAGCTTTGCATGGATCAGATGCAAGCAACTGCGGTCGTTCCAGGCCGCATCGATCGCCGCATCGAATTCAGCTTCGTCGGTGACCAAATACCCTTTGCCACCACCGTAGACCTCGGGCAATTTCGAATAATTCCAGACGGCGATCTCATTGTACTTCCAGGTCCCCTCTTGGAGGAACCGCTCGGTACCGTAGCCATGGTTATCCAAGACGATGATGATCGGGGAGAACTTGCAACGGATTAGCGTCGACATTTCCTGGCCGGTCATTTGAAAGGCCCCATCGCCGACGATGACCAGTACGCGATCGTTGGGTTTGGCAACGCAGGCTCCAAGAGCCGCCGGGACCGAGAAGCCCATCGAGGTGTAGTAAGCAGGTGAAAGATAATCGGTTCGCTCGTGGATGACCAGTTCCGAGGATGCGAACAACGCATCGCCGATGTCAGCGATGACAATCGTATCGGCATCGAGCTGGGTATTGATCCGCTCGACGATCCGCGTGACGCTCAAACCTTGTCCAGGCTGGACGACAAAGGCATGCGGTTTCTTCAGGTGCAGTTGGTCCGGGATGTGCCTTCGCGATGGGCTAGGATTCGACTCGATGAGCTTTGCGATGAAGTCGCCTAATGGCACATTGGGGTACTGATGGTACGAGATTTGAAGATGCTCGCTGGTGGCGTAAATGACGTTTCGCACTTCGAGCTTAGCCGTGTAGATCCCCAAATTGATGTCGGTCATGAACGCACCGAGCATCAGCACGCAATCGCTGTCCTCGACATACTGGGTGACCTCTTGACGCCCCATCGCACCTTCATAGAGCCCAACGAATAAAGGATGGGTTTCGTCGACGACACTCTTGCCCAAAATCGTCGTCGCGATCGGGATCCCAGCTTGCTCTGCGAGCCGGATGACCTGGTCCTGCAGCCCGAATCGATGGATCTCCACCCCGGCGATGATCAGCGGTTTTTTGGCGGTGTTCAAACGTCCGATCGCCTCGCGGACCGCTTCGTCCAAGGCTTGGGTGTCGAAGGGGTTGACCGGCGATCGATACGATTTGGCTACTGTCGGGATCTCGTCGACCATATCCCGAGGCAAATCGATATAGACAGGTCGTTTGTAGCGGTAGCAAGCGTCGAGCACGCGATCGATCTCGCTAAAGGCCGTCGAGGGATCGTTCAGCTCGGTCGCTGCAATACAGAGCTTCTCGAAAACCTCGAGCTGCGTGCTGAAGTCGCGGACCTTGTGATGAAGCAGTGGATTGTTGATCCGCTCCTTCAGACCCGGCGAGCCGGTCAGCATCACCACCGGCGATTTTTCGGCAAATGCACCCGCGATGCTGTTGCACACGGATAACCCACCGACACAGTACGTCACGCACAAAGCACCCATTCCATGGATGCGTGCATAAGCATCCGCAGCAAATCCAGCACAGTCCTCGCGGGTGCAACCCACGACGTTGATCTCACTCTCCTCGAGCAAACTATAGAATCGCAAGACATAGTCGCCAGGGATTCCAAAGCAATCGTCAATTCCGTAATCCCGCAGCCGATCGATCAAATACTGACCGATCGTCTTGTCGGTATGCCCTCGCTTGACAGACTTCGAAGGTGACTTGGCCAAGCTGCGGTCGATCGAACTCAACGGATTTGACATCGTAAACTTCCATCCATCAAAAACAAACGGGCTAGAAAAAATTTAACTCTTGAGCTCCACCAAGGTCGGCGCGATGTCTGCCTTGGGCAAGGAATCCTCGCTGGCCATCTTGCGGATGTCCTCGGTAATACGCATCGAGCAGTACTTCGGTCCGCACATGCTGCAAAAATGAGCGCTCTTGAAGGTGTCCTGAGGAAGCGTCTCATCGTGGTAAGCTTGAGCGGTTTGCGGATCGAGCGATAGCCGGAACTGCTCCTTCCAATCGAATGCAAAACGAGCTCGAGACAAGGCATCATCGCGATCCTGAGAACCAGGTCGCTTACGAGCCACATCGGCCGAATGCGCCGCGATCTTGTAAGCGATCACACCCTGCTTGACATCCTCGCGATTGGGCAACCCAAGATGCTCTTTGGGGGTCACATAGCACAACATCGCCGCTCCGCTCCAACCGGCCAATGCCGCGCCGATCGCACTGGTGATATGGTCGTACCCAGGAGCGATGTCGGTCACCAACGGCCCAAGCACATAGAACGGCGCTCCATGGCAAACCTCAATCTGCTTCTTGATATTCATCTCGATCTGGTCCATCGGGATATGTCCAGGTCCCTCGACCATCACCTGCGTCCCCTTGGCCCAACTCCGCGTGCAGAGCTTGCCCAGCACGTCGAGCTCGGCAAATTGGGCCGCATCCGATGCGTCGGCAATCGACCCCGGACGCAATCCATCCCCAAGACTCCAGGTCACGTCGTACTGACGCATGATGTCGCACAAATCGTCAAACGATTCGTACAGAGGGTTCTGCTTGCGATGGACCATCATCCACTTGGCAATCAAGGATCCACCTCGCGAGACAATCCCCGTGACTCTCTGGGTCGTCAAATGAAGGTGCTCCAAAAGCAATCCGCAATGGATCGTCATGTAGTCGACCCCCTGCTTGGCCTGATGCTCGACCATGTCCAAGAAATGCTGCGGTCGCATGTCCTCGATGTTGCCGCCGAGCTCCTCGAGCATCTGATAGATCGGCACCGTTCCGATCGGTACAGGCGAAGCCGCAATGATCTGCTTGCGGATGTTGTCGATGTCCTTACCCGTCGACAAATCCATCACCGTGTCGGCACCGTAATGGACCGCCACGTGCAACTTCTCAAGCTCCTCTTGCACATCGCTCGTGACAGCCGAATTGCCAATGTTCGCGTTGATCTTGCACTTGGCCGCAATCCCGATGGCCATCGGCTCCAAGGCTCCAGTCAAGTGAACTCGGTTCGCAGGAATCACCATCCGACCGGCGGCCACCTCGTCGCGAATCAGCTCCGCAGTGAGCCCCTCCCGCTTGGCGACAAACTCCATCTCAGGGGTGATCTGACCAGACTTAGCCGCTAAATATTGAGTCGTCACGTTGCTTGAACTCCAGGGTAAATGAGATCTGTATTAGTTATAGTTTTAGTTTAGTTTTTTCCAAGACTCCAACAGTGTATCCATCAGGGGATAGCTCGGAAACGCTCAAGGCATGGGAGAGCCGACGATTTCCGACCAAATTCGGGCGGTAAATGCACCTGATCGCTATGTTAGAACCAACACCACGGGCAGATAAGGTCCGAACCGAGGTCAGAAGAAGGGAGTGTGAGGCTATGAGCGCCGTGCGGTTGGAGAAGCTCCGAGGGGCAGTCCGTTCGATCCGGGAAGAAAAAGTCTTCAGCGTCGATTGGGCCAAAACCCAGTGCCGCGATCTGGCTCCGGCCTACGTCACCAAGATCCTCAAGCAGTTGGCAAAAGACGGGCACTTAGAGGCATGCAAGGAAAACAAACAGACTTACTACAAGTGGCTCGTCGAGGATCCCCGTGAAGTCGATCATTGGATCGAAAAACAAGTCTATCGCCAGCAGGTCAAATCCGTACCCCTTGCCGACCGCCCCCGAGAGCAACTGCTGGAAATGGGCGTTGAAAAGTTGACCGACGCGCAATTGCTGGCGATCCTGATTCGCGTCGGCGTCCCGGGCGAGTCGGCCGTCCAAGCTGGATTGGCTCTTGCGTCGCGCTTCGAAGAACGGGGATTGGCGCGGCTGATCGATGCGAGCCTCCAAGAACTCAAACCGATTACCAAAGCGATGCGTGCCGACAGCTACTGCCAGATCATGGCTGGAATCGAATTAGGCCGCCGGATCGCGTCGTTGCGGGATATCGAACCGGTCCTCCCCGAACGCATTCGCGGCAGCGACGATGCGATCGCTTACTGCTCCCGACGATTTTCTCGCCTGGCCGCCGATGGAGTGCAAGAAGAATTCCATATCGTTTCGCTCGACACCCAGCACGGCCCGATCACAAGCCACCGGATCACCGTCGGGACCCTCGATGCGAGTTTGGTCCACCCCCGCGAGGTCTTCCGCGCCGCGATCCGCGACAGCGCCTCGGCGATCCTGCTGGTGCACAATCACCCCTCGGGCGACCCGACACCTAGCCGCGAGGACATCGCCGTGACGGAACGACTGAGCAAAGTCGGCGAGCTTGTCGGCATCCGTGTGCTCGATCACATCATCGTCGCCAAAGCCGGAGGCCGCAGCGTGATGGCAAGGTGAGCCAACGAGCGCCAGCCGTTGGGCGATTTAACCCAAGCCCGCCAGGAAGCTGCCTTTGGGCTCCAGCAGGCTAGCGATTCCCATCCATGCAGCGACCACATACTCGCTCTTGTCACCGAAAACCAAAGAACCAGGGGATGCAAACAACCACCGAACACACCGAACAACAGCCCTTCTGTTTCCGTGTGTTCCGTGTGTTCCGTGGTGGCCCCTAAGACGATCCTATCCAGCGACCTTTCATTGCCATCCAGAAGCCTGCCGAGGCCAGCAGGATCGAAAAACCAATTCCTCGTGAAGAAAACTTAGGATCCCCTTCGAAACCGAACCCAAAACGTGACATCAATTGAGAGACGAGCATTACGGAGCCGCTCGCCAGGAGCATGATCCCTAGAGCTCGTATGGCGATGGATCGCTTTGAGGGCCACAACAGCGCTGCGGCAATAACCAGGGGAAAGACAGAGCAAATTGCAGACATCAGGCAGGTTTTCAGCGGAACCTGCAAGGCATACATCAATGGAGCAAGAGCGATGAAGAGAACTCCAGCGAACAGACTCAGGCCGCCGACACCATACGTGATAAACTTAGAGGGTTGAGACATGCTATTCAGGCGATCTTTGAATGCGACAAGATTTTCGGGCTAGACGTTCGCCTAAAAATAATAAAGAGCAATTTGCCAGTCAAGCAGTTTCTGTTCACCCGCACGTGGACTCTACCACCTCGTAGATAACAGGAGGTGCGTTCGTCATATCCCCGGCACCAATTTTGGAATCATTTATTGCTACCCCGCTGTGAGCACTTTGTCGATCCATTCGACGAAACCGCCCGAATAGGTAAAGATATTATTGACATCCATGCGATTCATGTACCTGAAGCAACCCTGTAGGCGTTCCTCCAATATATCTTCTTTTGTATAGTCAATGTAGAAAATTGATTTACCATGGACGTCTCGAAGATCCTCGGCGAATTGCCTGATGAGGAACCGAAGTAGGGCGTCTTCTTCAGAAAGACTATAGCCTACGATCACCAACACGTCGCTTTCTTGGAGCAACCGGACTGCTTTGGGGAAGATAGACGAAAAATAAGGGTTTAGGTAATTCTGTTCCTTCGACGGCATCATGATCTCGGGAGCGTCGGCTCGGATCTCCTCGAACGACCTCTTTCGGTAATCGATGTCATAGCCAATTTCACCGGGTATGATCTCAAACCCTCCATTGATCTTGATCAATGAGTTTACAGACCATCGATCCTGAACGACATTCGTGTTTCTTTTACCATTGATGCGAGCCGGCGTGATGCCACGGTATGTATTTCGCAGAGCGCCTCGCTCGCCGACATTATCAAGAATCGTTTCGACGACATAGTCGTAGTTCGTCGATAGAAATTGCGTCTGCACACCGCGCACAGCCCCGTTTTGCTGGGCTTGATGAATACTCATCCACTGGAAGAACTCAAGGATCTTGGACTGGTTCGCAGTGGGGTTGGAAGGAGCCGGAAAACGTCCCAAAGCCTCATCGTAGTAGTTGAGGCTGCTCATGGTTTCAAAACGCCTGTGCACCACGGCTTTGATCTCGTCGATCACAAGCTGGATACTTATTTCGTCCATGTAGCGGGTTCGGATACCAGGATATTTCAACTGCATACTCAGATTGTAGAGCAGTTCCTTGAAAGCCGGCGGGGCAGCGTCATCGATCGTCGGGTATCCGGGGAGCGCAAGCAACTCATCGATCTCGATATTGTCGGCCATCTCCATCAGGAATTCTTTGGGGAATGTAAAAAGATCGTTCCCCGTCGGGGATGTTGTATCCCAAGTCTTAGAGAAGCCTGCCCCGACAAAAAAAGCAACATTGACCAGCCCGGCATTCTCTGCTTTTTGACTGGAGTGTCGGCTGATGATCTTCCTAAATGCCTTGGCTGCGTCCTGATTTGCCACGGAGAATGCCTTTCCAATTCAGCGTAAGTAGCGTAACCCTTGGTTGGGTGTCGCTTAGTAAAAGAACCACAAGATTGCTGGTCGTCTTTGTACCTTGCGGCAACCCCCTTTGCAAGAATTCATGCTCGATCTTCTGGGGCTTCTTCAAGCTTTCGATGCTCCTTTATCCAGGATCGCTCTCTGCTTGCCTGCGAGCATGTCTTGTCGGCCATCACCCTGGCCAAGCCAACGCGTTTTGGTTTCTCGTTCGCCACGCATCGCAATCGTGTCCTTGGCTCGTTACAATGCTCCCAACACGCTTTCATCCATAACCCTCCCGACAAATCTCCCACCCAAAGTGCACCGATGTACCGACATTATCTACTTGCCACATGCAGCGGGTTGCTCGCAATAAGCCTTGGGACTGCCCAGGCTCAAGACTCCAAGCGTGAGCCGATGGTCCCTGATCAAGGTGCCAAATTCACTCCGATCCAAATCGATACCACCGGCGACGGTTGGGTCGAACTGGGCAAAGACGATTTCCAACGCGCCAACTGCGACGAAGAAACTTGGACATGGGAAGGTCCGCTGGTCCACTGCACCGGCAAACCCGTCGGTGTCCTGCGTTCGAAAAAGAAATACCGAAACCTAGAATTCGTCGGTTGGTGGCGACACCTGTCCTATGCCGGCAACTCAGGGTTCTTCCTCTGGACCCCGGATAACGCCCTCGAAGGACTCCCGCCGAACCGACTCCCCGATGCGGGGATCGAGGTCCAAGTCCTCGACACCGGATACACCGAGCAGTACGAAAAAAGCTCGGGCAAAAAAGCGACCTGGTTTACCACCCACGGCGATATCTTCCCAGTGGGCCGCTCGAAACTCACACCGTTCCCTCCCCTTTCACCAGATGGATCTCGAAGCTACCCCAAAGGAAACTTCTCCAAGCCATCCCCCGAATGGAACTTCTACTACGTCCGCGCGATCAACGGCGAGGTCCGCCTTTGGGTCAACGGCCACGAAGTCTCCGGAGGTAAGAACGCCAATCCCGCCGAAGGCTATCTGTGCCTAGAATCCGAAGGAGCTCCGGTGGAATTTCGCAATATACGTATTCGAGAGCTTCCGTGAGCCAAATCCCTCCAACCGGAGATCCTCAGGTCGACGAGCTAGCCCTCTACGACTTTGATCTGCCCAGAGAGCTCATCGCCCAAGAACCACCCTTGCACCGAACCGACGCAAGGATGATGGTCATCGATCGATCCTCTGGGAGCATCCAACACGCATCAATCCGAGACCTGCCCAGCTACATGCGAGCAGGCGATGCGATCGTCGTGAACGATTCGCGAGTCATCCCGGCACGACTTGTCGGCTTCCGCGAAAAAACAAAAGGCCGATGGGAAGGCCTATTTCTCCGGGAAGAAAACGGGCTCGGCCAACTCCTGTCGAAGACCCGCGGATCACTCCAACCCGGCGAACGGATCCTCCTGAGAGATCCCGAGGGTCGCGAATCCCAAGGCCTTCGCGTCGTCTCGACGACCGACGATGGGAACGTCCTGTTTGTACCCGATCCGAAACTCCCCTGGCTCGAACTGCTCGAACAAAGCGGTCGTATCCCCCTGCCCCCCTACATCCGCGATGGGCAGATGACCGAGCAAGACCGCGAGCGGTACCAAACCGTCTATGCCCGTAGCCCCGGTTCGGTCGCTGCACCGACGGCCGGTCTACACCTGACCGAAGACCTGCTTCAGAAGATCCGGCAGGCTGGAGTGGCACTCGTTTCCGTTACCCTGCACGTGGGCCTTGGGACCTTCCGCCCCGTGAGCGCCAAGCGGCTCGACGACCACAAGATGCACAGCGAGTATGCGCAGATCGCAGCCAACGTGGTCCGACGTCTCCAAGCGTCCAAGTCCGAAGGGGGCCGAATCCTAGCCGTCGGTACCACCTCGGTCCGAACGCTCGAATCGGCTGCACTCCAAGGAAACGGCTCATTGATCGAATGGGCCGGTCAAACCGATCTGTTCATCCGCCCAGGCTTTCGATTCCAAGCCGTCGATCGGCTCCTGACGAACTTCCACCTACCGCGCAGCACCCTGTTGGTCTTGGTCAGCTCCCTTGCTGGCCGTGAATTGATGCTCGAAGCCTACCGCAAAGCGGTCGAAGAGCGCTATCGCTTCTTCAGCTACGGCGATTGCATGCTGATCCTATGACCGAGAAAAAGCCCACCAAATCCAAATCGCTATCCCCTTGGATCGGACTCGATATCGGAGGGGCAAACCTTAAACTCGCCCATAGCGATGCCCAGGCCAAGTGGTCCAAGAGCCTCCCGTTTGCGATGTGGAAACAGTCGGCATCCCTGGCCGCGAGCCTAGCCCAGGCGATCGACGACTCCCCGGAATTCCATGGCATCGCCGTGACAATGACCGGCGAACTGGCCGACTGCTTCTCGACCCGCGCCCACGGCGTGGCTTGCATCCTCGAACAAGTCACACGAGTCTTCCCTGCCCCATTGGTCTACGTCTATTGCGTCGATGGGAATTGGCGAAGTCCCAGCCAGGCGGCTCGCGACCCTTGGATCGCGGCGGCCTCGAACTGGCATGCGCTTGCCAATTGGTCCCGACGGTTCTTGCCCAAACCCCGAGTCAAGGACCAGGAGCCACAAGGGGTACTTGTCGACATCGGCTCGACGACGATCGATGTCATCAGGCTCGCTGCAAATGGTGTGCAGACCGACTCGAAGACCGATTCGGATCGCCTCAAGCGTCGGGAACTGATCTACACAGGCATCGAGCGTTCGAATCTATGTGGACTGATGCGCAGCGTCCCGCTCCACGGAAAACGCTGTCCGTTGATGAACGAACAATTCGCCACGACGCGCGATGCATACCTGTGGCTAGGGTTTCTTGACGAATGCCCTGAGGACAAAGACACTGCCGACTCGCAACCCGCGACCCGAGAACATGCTCGATTTCGATTGGCTCGGATTGTAGGCGAGGATGGTTCGACGCTCGCCGATTCGGACATCGACGCGATCGGCCAGTGTGTCATGAACCAGCAAGTCAAACTGTTGCGCAAATCTCTCGAGAAGGTCCTTGGAAAAGTCCCGGCAGACCGACGGGTCTCGCACATCATCAGCTCGGGTCACGGGGGCTTTCTGCTCCGAGAAACCCTCGAGGATGGATCCTTGGCCCAGCGGTTTGGAATCCAGGAGCAAATCTGGCTCGAGGATAGGCTTGGCCAGGAGCATTCTCGCTCGGCGCCAGCGTATGCGGTCTCGCAACTGGCGGCCGAGAATCTGCAGGTCTAGTGCAAGCCCGATCGGCTTTTGAGCTTTCGACCTGGTTAGCTTTCGACCATTTCGGTCGAGGGCTTGGGATTGCGACGACGCTCGTTTTCGCGAAGGAACATCTTGCGAAGCCGAATGACGTTCGGGGTCACTTCGACCAGCTCATCGTCTTCGACATATTCGAGGGCTGCTTCGAGAAACAGTTGTCGCGGTGGCTTGAGGATGATGTTTTCGTCGTTTCCGGCCGAGCGGATGTTGGTGAGTTTCTTCTCTTTGGTCGGATTGACGACCAGATCGTTATCGCGTGCGTTTTCCCCCACGATCATTCCTTCGTAGATATCATCACCTGGAGCGACGAACAGTTCGGAACGGTCTTGGAGCGCAAAGAGCGAATAAGGGATCGCTTTGCCTGGGACCATGGAGACCAGAACGCCATTGGCGCGTCGGGGCAGATCCGGTCCGATGGGTTGGTAGCCTGCGAAGCGGTGGTGGATGATTGCGGTGCCTTGGGTTGCATTGAGCATCCGGGTCCGAACGCCGATGAGTCCACGGGCTGGGATCGAGAACTGCAAGAGGGTGTATTCGCCGCGTGGGGTCATCGTTTCGAGGATACCGCGTCGGTTTCCGACCATTTCCATTACGGGTCCAACGCGATCGGTGGGAACTTCGACGTTGAGGACCTCGAAGGGTTCATGGAGTTGTCCATCGATTTTCTTGAGGACCACGCGTGGCTTCGAGACACTCATCTCGTAGCCTTCTCGGCGCATCGTTTCGATCAGGACCGAGAGGTGCAAGACCCCTCGGCCTCGGACGGCGAACGTATCGGAGCCTTCGATCGGGGTGACGCGAAGGGCGACGTTTCGTTCGAGTTCTTTATCGAGGCGGGCTCGAAGTTGGCGGGTCGTGACGTACTTGCCATCGCGACCGGCCAAGGGGGAGGAGTTGATGCCGAAGACCATTTCGAGGGTTGGCTCGTCGACCTGGAGTCGGGGCAAAGCGTTGACTTGTCCACGGTTGCAGATCGTATCGCCGATTTCGATGTTTTCGATTCCGGTGACTGCAACGACATCGCCAGCGGTGGCCATTTCGGTATCGACTCGGCTGAGCTTGTCGAAGAGTTGGAGGTTGGCGACTTGAGAGCCGACGACTTTGTCTTCCTTGGCAATATCGATCTGTTGGCCTTTGCGCATGGTTCCAGATTGGATTCGACCGATAGCGATACGTCCGACGTAATCGGACCAATCGAGGTTGGTTACCAGCAGTTGCAGGGGTGCTTCGGGCTCGACGTCTGGGCCTGGGATTTTTTCGAGCATCATGTCCAGAAGAGGGACCATGCTGTCGCCTGGGACTCTCCAGTCCAAGGTGGCATAACCGGATCGTCCCGAGGCGTAGATCACATCGAAGTGATCCATGAAGTGTTCGCCGCCGAGATCCACAAGAAGCATGAGAGCTTCCTCAACGACCTCATCGCAGCGAGCATCGGGGCGGTCGATTTTGTTGACCACGACGATCGGCTTGACGCCGCTTTCGAGAGCTTTGGAAAGGACGAACCTAGTCTGAGGCATGGTTCCTTCGGCCGCATCGATCAGGACCAGCGCACCGTCAGCCATACGGACGACCCGCTCGACTTCCCCACCGAAATCCGCGTGACCTGGGGTATCGATCAAATTGATTTTGATCCCCTTGTAATCCAGGGCGATGTTCTTCGAGAGGATCGTAATACCGCGTTCGCGTTCCAGATCGTTGCTGTCGAGGATCCGCTCGCCTTGAAGCTGCGAATCGCGGTACTGACCGCTTTGTTTGAGCAAGCAATCGACCATGGTGGTTTTGCCGTGGTCGACGTGTGCAATGATAACGATGTTTCGAATGTCTTGTCGTCGCATGAGAATCCAAGGGGGCGTTTGGAGGTTTGAAACGGATCAGCCTTCGTCCGCAGCGCGGAAGCTGCCGGTGAGTGTCGGGCTGTAGCGGCAGATCTGCTCGCCGGGAAAGTACAATGCTAGCTCTCGGGCGGCCGATTCCGGGGAATCCGAAGCGTGAACAAGATTCATTTGGCGCGACGAGCTGTAGTCGCCTCGGATCGTCCCCGGAGCTGCCTTTAGGCCGTTGGTCGCTCCGAGCATCTCTCGAATAACGCGGATCGCTTCGAGTCCTTCGACCGCCAGGGCGACGATGGGCGCCGAGGTGATGAATTCCTCAAGATTGGGATAAAATGGCTTCGAGACGTGTTCGGCATAATGCTCGCGGGAGAGCGCAGGGGAGACCTGGAGCATCCGCATCCCGACGACGTTCAGACCTTTTCGTTCGAATCTCCCGATGATTTCGCCGATCAAACGGCGTTGAACACAGTCGGGCTTGAGCAATACCAGAGACGTTTCCATGGTGATTTCTTCAAAAAACTAAAAACAAGGGGCTAGGAGAGTTAGACCAGAGAACTATCGGTGAGAATTGTCCCGATTTTTCACTCCAGGGCTAGGCGAAATGGAGCTTTTCGATTTTCCCTGCCAACGATACCCTTCTACTAGAAATAACATCTAGGAATCACTTGACCCAAGCCTGTGCCGGGCAGCTTGGCTAGCATTCCCGCCCTTTGCTCTACGATGGAAGCTTTATGAAATTTAAATTCCCAGTAATCATCATCGATGAGGATTTTCGCTCCGGAAACGCTTCTGGACTGGGGATTCGAGCTTTGGCCGAAGCCATCGAACGCGAGGGGGTCGAGGTCGCCGGGGTGACCAATTACGGGGACCTGACGCAATTCGCCCAGCAGCAGAGCCGCGCCTCGGCGTTTATCCTCTCGATCGATGACGATGAATTTGCAACCGAGACCTCGATGCACTCGGCGCTGGCGAATCTGCGTCAGTTCATCTCGGAGATCCGCTTCAAAAACGCAGACATACCGATTTTCCTCTACGGCGAGACCCGCACCTCGCGGCACATCCCCAACGATATCCTGCGAGAGCTTCACGGCTTTATCCATATGTTCGAGGACACACCCGAGTTTGTCGCTCGGCACATCCTCCGCGAGGCCAAAGCGTACGTCGAAGGTCTTGCGCCTCCGTTTTTCCGCGCGATGATCCACTACGCCCAGGACGGATCGTACTCCTGGCACTGCCCGGGGCACTCCGGGGGCGTGGCCTTCCTCAAAAGCCCCGTCGGGCAAATGTTCCACCAGTTCTTCGGCGAAAATATGCTCCGAGCCGACGTGTGCAACTCGGTCGAAGAACTCGGCCAACTCCTCGACCACACAGGCCCGGTGGCGGCCTCCGAACGCAATGCGGCTCGAATCTTCGGCGGCGATCACTGCTTCTTTGTGACCAACGGGACCTCGACGTCGAACAAAATCGTCTGGCACTCGACCGTCGCCAACGGGGACATCGTCGTGGTCGATCGCAATTGCCACAAATCGATTCTCCACTCGATCATCATGACCGGAGCCGTGCCGGTCTTCTTGACCCCAACGCGAAACAACCTGGGGATCATCGGCCCGATTTCCAAGGACGAGTTCTCACTCGAGAGCATCCAACGCAAAATCGACGCCAATCCCTTTGCCAAAGAGGCGCAAGCCAAGCACCCGGATCGCAAGCCCCGAATTCTGACCATCACTCAAAGCACCTACGATGGGATCCTCTACAACGTCGAGCAACTTCGCACGATGCTCGACGGACGCATCGGCACGCTCCATTTCGACGAAGCTTGGTTGCCCCATGCCGCATTCCATCACTTCTACAAGGACATGCACGCGATTGGACCGAATCGCCCGCAACCCGAAGAGTCGATGATCTTCGCCACCCACTCGACCCACAAACTCCTAGCGGGGATCTCCCAAGCTTCGCAAATCCTCGTGCGCGAGCCGCTCAACAAGAAGCTCGATCGCCATACGTTCAACGAAGCCTACCTGATGCACTCGTCGACCTCACCGCAGTATGCGATCATCGCCTCGTGCGACGTCGCAGCGGCCATGATGGAACCCCCCGGCGGAACCGCACTGGTCGAGGAATCGATCATGGAAGCGATCGATTTCCGACGCGCCATGCGGAAAGTCGACGACGAATGGGGCGCCGACTGGTGGTTCAAAGTCTGGGGACCAGACCAATTGGTCGAGGAAGGCATCGGTGAGCGCGAAGACTGGGTCCTCAAGGGGGACGAGGACTGGCACGGCTTTGGCAAGCTCGCCGATGGCTTCAACATGCTCGATCCGATCAAAGCCACCGTCGTGACCCCAGGACTCAATGTCTCGGGCCAGTTTGCCGAAACGGGAATCCCCGCCTCGATCGTCACGCGCTATTTGTCCGAACACGGTGTGATCGTCGAAAAAACAGGCCTCTACTCGTTCTTCATCATGTTCACCATCGGAATTACCAAAGGACGATGGAACACCTTGGTCAGCGCCCTGCAGCAATTCAAAGACGATTACGACAAGAACCAACCGATGTGGAAAATCCTCCCCGAGTTCGTTCAGCAATACCCGCAGTACGAACGCGTTGGACTCAAGAATCTCTGCCAACGGATCCATGACACCTACAAGGCCCACGATGTGGCTCGCGTGACGACCGAGATGTACCTCTCGCCGATGCAGCCTGCGATGAAACCCTCCGACGCCTTTGCCATGATGGCCCATGACGAAATCGACCGCGTTCCGATCGATCAACTCGAAGGCCGCGCGACGGCCGTCCTGCTGACCCCCTACCCACCCGGTATCCCCTTGCTCATCCCCGGCGAACGATTCAATAAATCGATCGTTGAGTACCTGCGGTTTGCCCGCATGTTCAACGAGAAGTTCCCAGGCTTCGATACCGATATCCATGGGTTGGTAGAAGAAGTCCTAGACGGCAAGTGCGAATATTTTGTCGACTGCGTACGAACCTAAGTACCCCGCAACGACGATGTTCCGATCGCTCTACGAGCCCCTAATCCAAACAGCGAACGAATCAGGGGACCGAGTCGCTTGGATCGTTCCACAGGATGGCTCGATACGATCGATTCGATGGAGCGAACTTCGACTCGACGTCGACCGTTTGGCTTGCTGGCTCGAATCCAACGGCGTGAAACCTCAAGATCGCCTCGTCAATACCGAGCCTAATTCGCTCGGCTGGGTGATCCTCGATTTGGCCTGCGCCGCGATCGGTGCGATCCATGCCCCGATCGACCCACGCTGGTCAAAACTGCAAACGGCCCAAGCGATCGAATCGCTCGAGCCCCGCGCCGTTTTCGGTACCCAACATCTGCCGATCGCGACGGCTCTGGAACAAGCCACCTCGATGCCCAAGGCCTCGCAACAGTTGCGATGGCAAGAGGCGGTCCGAACCGATCAGACAGCCAACATCCTCTGGACCTCGGGTACCTCAGCTCGGCCTAAAGGGGTCATGCTCAGCCACAAGAACCTGCTCTCGAACGGACTTGCCAAACTCGATGCGATGCCCCAAACCCCTTCGGACATCCGACTCAACCTGCTCCCTTTCGCGCATGGCTATGCGCGCACGTGCGAACTGACCGCTTGGCTCCTGAGTCGCAGCGCTATGGCCTGCGTTGCATCCTACCAATCCAACTCGGCAAATACCGCCCCGACTCGGGCTCTCGGGGATGCTCTCGGGGAACTAGCTCAAATCGTCCGGCCAACGCTCATCAATGCGGTCCCGTCTGCCTTCCAACACTGGCTGCAACTTGCCCAAATCCCAAGCCCCCAAGCGAAACCGTCCGGGCCCCTGAAGTCCTTTTTCGGGGGCCATGTCCGTCAGTTTGCAAGTGGAGGGGCACCCATTGCCGAGGCGATCCGAACGCGATTTGCCGACGAATCATTGCCGATCTTCCAAGGCTATGGATTGACCGAGGCCTCCCCCGTGGTCTGTTCGAACCGTGCCCGGTGCATTCGCAACGGAACGGTCATACCGGAGATCCTCCAGGGCGTTGGGCCTGCGGTCCAAGGAGTCCAACTGCGGATCGACCACGAGGGACGATTGTCGGTGCGAGGACCAGGGGTCATGCAAGGCTACTGGCGCGACGAACAAGCCACCGAAGCGCGCATCGTCGACGGATGGCTCGACACGGGCGATATCGTCTCGATGCAGATTGCTCCCCCGGGAGAATCATCCGAAGAAATATCAGAACAAACATCCGATACCACAAAACCGATTCGCATCGCCGGTCGAGCCGATGATGTGCAAGTACTGAGCAACGGATACAAATTTGCTCCCCTCGATCTCGAGCGAAAAATCGAACAGATCGAGTCCATCGCCCAATGCGTCGTCGTCGGCGGGGATCGACGTGCCCCCTTAGCTATCCTGTGCCTGAAACCCGATGCGAACCCCGAAAAATCGGAACTGCTCCGTCAAATCCATCTGGTCCTTGCCCATGAGCCAGAACACTTGCGCACCGTACAAATCGCTCTGAGCCCAGAGGATTGGACCATACAAAACGGACTTAGACATTGGAAAGGAGGAGTCAATCGAGTCGAAATTGCCCGCAAGTTCGCTCTGTAATGGCCGATTGCAGTTAGAATAAATCGCCCGACGTTTTGGTTGCAGACCACCCAGGAAATGCTTTTGATGAATCGACGAGTCAACGAGTTGTATCAGGCCGGAATGATGGCCTTGGCCGACGAAAACCTGATCAAAGGCAAGAAGATCCTCGACAAGCTCATGAAGCTAGCGCCCGAATCGCCCATGGCCATCGAGCTTGCCGGCGATTTCGCGCGGACCTCCGGCGAGTTCGACGAAGCCCTCGTATGGTTCGAACGACTAACGGTCCCGAGCGCCTCGGCCGAATGGCGGGCAATCGGCTTGATGAATATCGCCTCGATCCACCAAAACCAACGCGATGTCGATTCGGCCGTCAGCTACTACCGCAAAGCCCTCGCAGAATTCGAGAGCCTCGAAGACCACGAAGAGGTCTGGCATGTCAAGCAGGTCATCGGTGAGGTCCTGCTCGAAGGAGGTTTGTTCCTAGATGCCGCATCGGCCCTCGAGGGACTGCTCCATGAAATCCAAACGCACAGCAAACGCCAAAGATATCTTGAGATGGCCATCGATACCCGACGCTCTTTGGCCGAAGCCTACCGATTCCTCGGTCGTCTCGAAGATGCCAAAACGCAGTGGCTCAAAGTCGCCCAAGTCTCCCGCAAATACAACGATGGACTCCAATTGGCAACCGCTCTCGACGGCCTCGGTGTCATCTGCCAAATCCAAGGCAAGTTCCAAGAGGCCAAAGAACTCCACAGCGAATCGCTAGAGATCAATCGCAACCTGCGATACCTAGAAGGCCAAAGCGTCAACTTGGGAAATCTCGCCCGATTGCATATTCAACTCGAGGAGTGGGAACAAGCCGAGAAATACGTTCGCAAAAGCATGAAGATCGAACAGAAGAACGAAAACCTACCCGGAATCGCCTTCGATAAGCTCGTCCTGGCCGAAATCGATATCGGTCGAGAGAAATACGAGTCTGCCGAAACAAAACTTCTGCAACTCGAGTCGCTCATGGCCCGTGAGGGCAGAACCGATGACTCGCTGGCGATCTCCTCACAGATTGGCTTCGTCTACCGCATGATGGGTCGCTTGGACGAAGCCACCGAACGCCAGACGAAAGTCCTCGCCTGGGCGCGTCGGATGAACCATGCCGATGCGGTTCCAGCAACCTTGAACGAACTAGCCGAAATCGAATTGGTCCTGGGAAACAAAGACCAAGCTCGCGTCTACTGGCAAGAGGCTCTCGAACTCTACAAACAACTCGGATCCGAGAAAATGATCGAAGCCCTGAGCAAGGGCCTATCCGACCTGGACATCGAGTAGCCTAAGCCCGGCTTAACGCCCAAAAGCTTTGAATTAAAAGCGGAACGGCGCATGCCGATGGGTTTTTGAAAGCGGTTGGGCGCAAGCCCTCCGGTGAAGGTTCAAGTGAAGTGTTCCACGCTCGAACACTTAAGAAACCACTGGATATATTGACTCACCGGGCAGCTTGCGCTGCTCCGCTATCATTTGCCGATTACTAAGAAAGCAACTTCATCAATGTCCCGATTCAACGCCATTCGGCGTTATTCCACCGGGGCCAAAGGCCAAACGAGTGATGCTCCGCTCGCTCATCTGCTCGCGCAGCAAGTGACCCTCGATCCGCCCCTCTCGCATCACGAACGCACGGTCTGCCATCCCAAGTATCTCCTCCATCTCGCTCGAGACGAACAAGATCGCCGTACCCTCTTCGGCCAATCGCTCCATCAAACCGTAGATCTCCTGCTTGGCTCCAATGTCAACCCCACGCGTCGGCTCATCCAAAAGAAGCACTTTAGGACTCCGCATGATCCATTTCCCAAACACGATCTTCTGCTGATTTCCACCCGACAACAAGGCGACAAGTTGTTCAAGACTCGGTGTCTTGATCCGAAGAGAATCGACCTGCTCGTGAGCGAACCTACGATCGATCCGGCCAGAGATGAAACCACAGTTGCTGATCCGATCGAGCGACGCGAGGGTCAAGTTCTCGCCGACTCCCATCGATGCGACCAACCCCGCATGCCGACGGTCCTCAGGGACCATCGCCAAGCCCGCTGCGATCGATGATCGAACTCTACCGAGCCGCAACTCCTTTCCGTCGACCCGAATCGATCCGCCCTTGACCGGGCGAATCCCCATGATCGCCTCGAGCACCTCGGTCCGCCCGGCTCCGACCAAACCGGCAAGAGCGACAATTTCACCCGAGCGAACTTCCAGGTCGATCGGATGCTCGGTACGACCCGAAACCCGAACCCCTCGAAGCTCCAACCGGACCTCGCCAGGAGGCTTGGGCTCATGCGGGAAATAGCGAGAGAGCTCCCGTCCGACCATCGCTTCGACCATCCGATCATGATCGATCTGACCGGCTCCGAGCGTGCTCGCATTTCGCCCGTCGCGCAGAACCTCGACTCGATCGCAAAGGTCTGCTACCTCCGCGAGTCGATGCGAGATATAAACGATCGATACCCCGTCGGCCTTCAACTGACGGATCAACCGAAAAAGATTTGCCGACTCGTGACCAGAAAGACTGCTCGTCGGCTCATCCATAATGATCAAACGCGCCTTGCTCGAAAGCGATTTGGCAATCTCGACCAGTTGACGCTGCCCAATCGACAACTTGCCCAACGACACGCTCGACGAAACCTCCAATCCAACGCGAGAGAGCAAATCGTCGGCCCGCTGACGCATTTGACGCGTCTGGATCACCCCCCAGAAAGTCGGCAAACGACCGAGAAATAGGTTCTCGGCAACGGTCAAATTTTCCGCCAAATTCAATTCCTGATGGATCAGCGAAATCCCAGCCTCGATCGCTTGGCTCGGTTTGGTGAATCGGACCTCAGCACCCCTCCAAAAGAGCGTCCCAGCATCGGGCCGCTGGACCCCGGCCAAAATCTTCATCAAGGTGCTTTTGCCAGCCCCGTTCTCCCCGATCACCCCGAGAACCTCACCGGGCATGACATGCAAACGAACCTCCCTAAGGGCCTGTACCCCAGGAAACGACTTGCTCAGATTCTCGACCCGTAATAGCGGTTCCATGCGACTTTCTAAACGCATAGCCTAACATAAACCGTTCGATCGCGTGAACAATCGTTTAACCCGCAGCCAACGGCGAGGAAGTCGCTATTTTGCACTCTTGTCGTACTCAGTCCGCCGCAGCGGACGAGGCAGATTTTAGTACCAATCCGAAGTCGGGTTGCTTCCGTCGAACGAACTTTTTAGCGACAATATAGACGTGTCTTCATCCAGTTCGGGCGTTTCGTCGACCTGATCGATTTCTAACCGAAGGTGGTTCATGGCATCGCACTGCATTGACTCGGCAACTCGCTGGCTCTGGCCTATCGCGTCTCTTATGAACGCGTTTCTTGCGATCGGCTTTGTCGCTTGGGATCAAACATCTACGGGACAGACCGCTTTAGGGCAAGAGCCTCCACGAGTTGAAACACCTCAAAGAATCGAGTTCAATCGGGACATCCGTCCAATCCTCTCGGACAATTGTTTTTATTGCCATGGACCTGATGCTCAGCATCGCCAAGCCGATTTGCGACTCGATCGGTCCGAAGAGGCCATCAAAGCGGCTGCGATCCTCCCAGGCAAAGCCTCCGAAAGCACCTTGATCCATCGGATCTTCTCGGACGATGCGGACTTGCTCATGCCCCCTGGGGATTCGAACAAGAAACTCACCGATGCGCAGAAGTCCTTACTGCGAGACTGGATCGACCAAGGAGCCGAGTATCAGAACCATTGGGCTTACGAACCCCCGAACCGTTCGATCGGTTCGATCGGTTCGAGCGGCCCGAGCGATTCGATCGACGCGTTGGTCGAAGAACAACTGGCCCCCAGAGGCTTAAAGCCCGCCGAGCAGGCCGATCCTCGCACGCTGGTTCGTCGGCTTTACTACGATCTGATCGGTCTACCCCCGAGCCCCGAACTCGTCGAGGCCTTTGTCGCAAATCCCACCGAGCAAGCCTACAGCGATTTGGTCGAGTCGCTGCTTGCCAATCCGCACTTCGGCGAACGGATGGCAGTCGGATGGCTCGACATCGTCCGCTTTGCCGACACGATCGGTTACCACAGCGACAATCCACGCAACATTTGGCCCTATCGCGATTACGTCATCCGATCATTCAATTCTGATAAGCCCTTCGATCGTTTCACCCTCGAACAGATCGCCGGTGATCTCCTGCCCGATGCGGACCAAGAAACTCGCATCGGATCGGCCTTCAATCGCCTGATCCTCAGCACCGAAGAAGGTGGCGCTCAGAGCAAGGACTACGAGGCCCGCATGCTAGCCGATCGCGTTCGGGCCATCGGCACGGTCTGGCTCGGTCAGACCATCGCCTGCGCGCAGTGCCATGACCACAAATACGACCCGATCACCATGAAGGACTTCTACAGCCTCGGAGCATTCTTTAGCGATATCCAAGAACCGATCGTCGGGGCTCGCGAAGAGGGCCTCGCGATCCTCGAACCCCTCGATCATCAACGCCTTGCCGAACTCGATAAGGGGATCGAAGAGGCGACCCAAGAGCTGAACGCTCTGAAAGACTCGGAATCCCAAACCGAGTCCCAAAGCGAACTCCAAAGCGCCCAGGACGCAATCAAAACCGCCCAGGAAAAACTGGAGAATATTCGCAAGAAACGAGACGTATTCCACAAGAGCTTGCCGAAATGCTTGGTCACCCAAGCCTCTCCCAACCCACGGACCGTCCGATTGCTACCACGCGGGAATTGGATGGACGAATCCGGACCGCTGATGCAACCTGCCCTGCCGGATTACTTGCGCACCCCCCCTTCCCTAGCAAATCAAAACCTAACGAAGGAAACTTCGCAAGCTTCGGAACGTTCGCTCAATCGACTCGATCTTGCCGCCTGGCTCGTCTCGAAAGAAAACCCACTGACAGCCCGCGTGACGATGAACCGTCTGTGGAAACATTTCTTCGGCACCGGACTGAGCAAAGTACTCGATGACCTCGGGACCCAGGGCGAAGTCCCGGTGAACCCGAAACTCCTCGACCAACTCGCCTGCGAATTCATCGACTCGGGCTGGAGCTTCAAGCACATGGTCCGCGCGATCGTCCTGAGCCGGACCTACCGACAGTCCTCCCAGGCCGATGCATCGGCAATGTCTTTAGACCCCCTGAATCGATGGACCGCCCGCCAAAGCCCCTTTCGAATGGACGCCGAGTTTGTGCGGGACTATGCCCTCGAACACGCCGGGCTCCTAGCAAGGAGTATCGGTGGGCGCAGCGCCAAGCCCTACCAACCTGATGGCTACTGGGACAGTTTGAACTTCCCGACCCGAACCTACACCCCGGATGCCTCGGATCAGCAATACCGCCGAGGCCTGTACACCTGGTGGCAAAGGACCTTCCTGCACCCGAGCCTCATGGCCTTCGATGCACCTTCACGCGAGGAATGCTGCGCCGAGCGGAACCGCTCGAACCTACCCCAACAAGCCCTGGTGCTGCTCAACGATCCGACCTATGTCGAAGCCGCACGCGGGCTTGCCCATCGGACCCTTACGAACCGTTCTGCACAGACCGATCCAGAGCGACTCGAGTGGATGTTCACCCAGGTCCTGTGCCGCCGGCCGAGCCGCAGCGAACAGGACGCACTCCTGGAGTTGCTCGAAAAACAGCGCGTCAACTACCGAGCCAATCCCGAATCGGCCTTGCGACTCGGACAGACCGGCTTGTTTCAGCCCGGTCAATCCATCGATCCGATCGAGTCGGCCGCTTGGACCCACCCGGCCCGGGTCCTGCTGAACCTGCACGAAACCATCACGCGAAACTGAGATTTCTTCGATGAACCCCGAACCCTTGATGAACCCCGAACACCTCTTGAAGAATCACCTTTGTCGCAGACGGATGCTCCGAATGAGCACCCTAGGTGCCGCCGCTCTATCGAGCCTCTTGCAGCAAGACCGAGGGCTGGGCCAGTCCCAGACCACAGGGCCTAGACCAGCTCGCCAGCGGGTCCAGAGGGTCATCTGGCTGACGATGGCCGGCGGGCCGTCCCATCTTGAGCTCTTCGATCCAAAACCCAAGCTTGCAGAGTTGCACGGCCAGCCGATGCCCGAGAGCTTCACCGCCGGCCAGCAGCTTGCCCAGTTGCAGGGTCAGAAACTCCAGTGCTTGGGGCCCATGTTTCCGTTCCAAAAGGTCGGGAGTCAGGGGACCGAAATCAGCACCCTGCTGCCCCACATCGGTTCGATCGCCGACGAGATTTGCTTGGTTCGATCCATGACGACCGATGCGATCAATCACGACCCGGCCCACATGTTCATGAATACCGGATCGCAGATCGCTGGCCGCCCGAGCATGGGAGCTTGGATCCAGTATGGGCTAGGATCCATGACCCAGAACTTGCCCGGGTTTGTGGTGTTGGTCTCAACAGGAAAGGGGCGTTCGCCCCAACCGATCGCTGCGCGCCAGTGGAGCAGCGGGTTCCTGCCGAGTCGCTTCCAAGGAGTGCAACTGCGGAGCCAGGGCGAAGCGGTTTTGTACCTGAACAATCCGCCAGGGGTCCAAGCCCAGCAGCAGGCATGGGACATCGCTGCGATCGAATCGCTCAACCGCGAGCACGCCCTGCGAGTACAAGACCCAGAGATTGAAACGCGAATCGCCCAGTACGAACTTGCCTTTGAAATGCAGACCAGCATTCCCAATCTCATGGACACCACCGACGAGACCCAAGAGACGCTCGATCTCTATGGGTGCAAGCCCGGCGACGGAACATTTGCCAGCAACTGCTTGCTGGCGCGACGACTGGCTCAACGAGGAGTCCGATTCATCCAACTCTACCATCGGGATTGGGACCACCACAGCCTGCTCAAAGAAGAGCTCCCTCTGCGGGCCAAGGAGGTCGATCAAGCCAGCGCAGGGCTCATCAAGGACCTCAAACGACTGGGCCTCTTGGACGAAACGCTTGTCGTATGGACCGGTGAATTCGGCAGGACCCCGATGTCCCAAGCCAACAAAGGACCGGTCGGCCGGGACCATCACAACAAATCGATGTCGATGTGGCTCGCCGGTGGCTCGATTCGACCGGGTATCGTCCATGGCAGTACCGATGAACTCGGATATGCCGCGACCGAAAATATTTGCACCGTGCATGATCTCCACGCGACAATGCTCGAGCAACTAGGGATCCAACACGACGCGTTTACTTATAAATTCCAAGGCTTGGACTTTAAGCTCACGGGAGTCGAAGGCGCCCGAGTCATCCAGGAGATTCTCGGTTGAGATGACCCTAATCTCCTCGGAATCATCATCGGAAGCGTCACCAGAGTCCTTCTCGGAACTGAGCCGTTGGTGGGATTGGTACTCCCGACCGTTGAGCCTTGCGCGGGCCCTGAGCGAATGGACTTGGATCCAACACATCGCCCAAGAGACCCAACGCGAAAACCCGGTGTTTCGAATCCAGGTCCAATCCCCAAACGAAGCGGCCGCCGGCTACGGCGTCCTAGCCGCAGGAGCCCTGGCTATCCACGGAGGTATCCTCACCCACCCGGTGTCGAACCTTCCTAACGATCCGAAAAACACCTTGTTCATCCCCTCGCGATCGAACCAAAACGAGCTCCATGCGATCTGCTTGCATCAACTCATCCTCAAGTCGTTTGAGCAAGGGGCCGAACTCTACCAGACTCTTGTTCCAATCGTATCGGAGTTCCCCGATCGACGCCCGGATCTCCATACGCTTTGCTCGCAGGCCGGGATGACCTACATCACACGCTTGATCCGAATGGAACGGTGGATATCGCAAGTGCAGTCCGAATCCGAATCGCAATCCAAATCGCAATCCATCGAGTACGAGCACGAGTACGAGCACGAGTACGAGCACGAGCACGAGCACGAGTACGAGTACGAGCACGAGCAGGTGTACGAGCACGAGCACGAGCACGAGTACGAGCACGAGTACGAGCAGGTGTACGAGCAGGACTTGGTGGGCGAGGGACGACTGCGGATCGAACCCTATGGGAGCATCCCCTACGAGACCTGGATAGAACTGCTCGAAGCGACCTACCAAGAGACTTCGGATGTTCCCGAGTTGGCAGACTTGAGATCGACACGCAAAGCGCTCGAGGGGTACCGATCCCATTGCACCCCGGGGGTCGAAGGTTGGTATGCGATTTGGTGCCGAGGGGTTCTGGCCGGCTGCTTGATCCTGGCCAGGAACCATTTCCCTGTCGGCGAGATCAACTATCTGGGTTTGATCCCAGAGTTTCGAGCCCAAGGTCACAGTCGAGCCTTGATGCGATTCGCTCTGGATTGGATGGCCGCCGAGCGATGCACCAAGGTCGCTCTGGCCGTCGATTGTCGCAATGAACCAGCCATGCGTGTCTATCAAAAGTGGGGATTTGAGGCTACGATTTCCTACCACGCCTGGGTGGCCTCTCCCAAGACTTTTCGAACTTCTTCTTAACGATCGTTGTTTTCATTCCAAGGATACCTGCAATGCGTAAGCGACTCTCCTCGATGTTCCTCTTGGGTTTGCTCTCAGGCTCGATGCCTGCGAATGTGCTGACGTTGGGCTTATTATCGACCGATTGGGTCGGCGTATCGACCCTGCAGGCAGCACCGCCTAGTCTGGTGACGACGGTCGAAGGGGTCAGCGAATATCGCTTCGACAACGGAGCCAGGTTGCTGCTTTTCCCGGACGCTTCGAGGCCGACGATCAGCGTCAACATGACCGTCTTGGTCGGCTCACGTCATGAAGGCTACGGGGAGGCTGGCATGGCCCACCTGCTCGAGCACTTGGTCTTCAAAGGAACTCCGACATTTCCAGACGTCCCCAAAGCTCTCCGCGATCATGGAGCGAGCTTCAACGGCACGACCAATGTCGACCGAACCAACTACTTCGAGACCCTTCCTGCGACCGACGAGAACCTCGATTTTGCGATCCACCTTGAGTGCGATCGGCTCGTCAACAGCTTCATCAAACGCGAAGACCTGATGTCGGAGTTTACCGTCGTACGCAACGAGTTTGAAAACGGTGAAAACAGTCCGCAACGGGTACTGGCTCAACGCGTCCAAGCCGTAGCCTATGAATGGCACAACTACGGAAAGTCGACCATCGGCAATCGATCCGACATCGAACGCGTGCCGATCGAGAACCTGCAAGACTTTTACCGACGCTTCTACCAACCCGATAACGTCGTATTGATCGTCACCGGCAAGTTCGAGACCTCCAAAGCGCTCGAATTGGCGACGAAGTATCTCGGATCGATCCCCAAACCGACGCGCAAGCTCAATGCAACGTACACCGAGGAGCCCGCCCAAGACGGCGAGCGAACGGTGATCTTGCGCCGAGTCGGGAAAATCGGATCCTTGATGTCGGCCTACCACATGCCCGCTGCCTCCCATCCGGATTGGGCTCCCCTTTCGATCCTTTCGAGCATCCTGACGGAGGACAAGATCGGCCGACTCGATAAGAACCTCGTCGAATCGGGAATAGCCACGAGCGCAAGTGCCTTTGCCGATAGCTCCCACGACCCAGGGCTCTTCATGTTCTCAGCCCAACCCGCAGAAGGCAAACTCGAAGAAACCGAAAAAATACTCCTTGAGATCGTCGAGTCCATGGACTCCAAGCCTTTTACGGCCGAGGAAGTCGAGCGAGCCAAGGTCCGAGCCAAGCGAGGGTATGAGAACACCGTGACCAACGCCGCCTCGATCATGCAGACACTCAGCTCTGCCTCGGCGCTTGGGGATTGGCGATTGTGGTTCCTCCAGCGAGATCGGATCGCAGCCGTAACGGCCGAGGAAGTCAATCGCGTTGCCGCCACGTATTTCAAAACCCACAACCGCACGATCGGTCGGTTCATCCCTGTCGACCAACCCCAACGATTGAGCGTACCAGCCGTCGATTCGATCGCCGAGATGGTCAAAGACTACAAGGGCGGCGCGGCCATCGAGTCGGGAGAGGAATTCGACCCGACCCCCGAAAACATCGACGCGAGGACCACCGTTGTCGACGTCGACGGGATCAAGGTAGCGATGTTGCCCAAGAAGAATCGCGGCGACACGGTCAACATGACCCTGACGCTCCGTTACGGGAACGAAAACTCCTTGATGAATCTTTCGACCGCTGCGGGCATGCTCCCATCGATGCTCATGGCAGGGACCAAGAACTACGACCGCCAAGCGTTGCGTCAGAAGCTCGATGAACTCGGAGTGCGGCTTGGAGCCGGAGGCGGGATGGGTGGTGGCCGTCGAGGCGGGCGTGGAGGTGGCCCAGGGGGTGCCGGTTCGCTCTCGTTGAGCCTCCAGGCCAAGAAGGAATCGATCGGCGATGGCATCAAGATGATGGCCGAGGTGCTTCGCAACCCAGCCTTCTCCGAGGAGGAGTTCGAACAACTCCGAGCCCAATCGATCGCGATGATGTCGCAGATGACCACCGACCCGGGCATGTTGGCCAACACGCAACTCTCCCGAGCACTGTCCGACTACGAGAAGGGTGATGTCCGCTACGCTCGCACGGTCGAGGAGACCGTCGAGGAGATGAAGTCCCTTTCGCTCGATCGTATTGTTTCGGTCTACAAGGATCAGTTATCCTCGGGGGTCGGTGAGGTCGCCATCGTGGGTGACTTTGAGCCCGAGGTAGCCATCAAGGAGATCCGAGAGGCGCTCAAAGACTGGGAGACCTCCACGAAGTTCGAGCGGATTGAACGGACTACCAAGAAGGGCCTCGAGGGGAGCAAGGGAGATATCCTCACGCCGGACAAGGCCAATGCCGTCTTCTTGACAGGCCTCTCGTTCTCGATGAATGAGGATTCCAAGGACGACATTCCGTTGGAGATAGGCAATTTCATTCTCGGAGGAGGGACCTTGTCGAGCCGTCTTGGGGATCGGATTCGGCAGAAAGAAGGGCTTTCCTATGGGGTGACATCCTCGCTATCGATCCCCTCACGAGGCGACGATGCTCGTTTCACCATCAATGCGATCACCAATCCAGCCAACATCGATGCGGTGGAGAAAGCGGCGATGGAGGAGCTCAATCGGTTCATTGAGTTGGGCCCTACGGAAGCCGAATTGGTCGATGCGAAGAAAGCCTATTTGGAATCGCGCAAGATTGGGCGAGCCTCCGATGCTGCCATCGCGGGCCAGCTCGCCTCGAATTTGGACCTCGGACGTACCATGGCTTATGTAGCCGAGGAAGAAAAGCAAATCGAGAATTTGACCGTAGCCGATGTGCAGAAGGCCTTTAAGAAGTACATCGACCCGAAGAGGCTCGTGATCATTCGCGCCGGGGACTTCAAAAAGTAGAACGACAGGAATTCGATTGCTGAGGAATCCTCGATGCACTATTTGTTGATCTATGAGGTTGTCGACGACTACGTCGAGCGTCGGCAGCCTTACAGGGATGAGCATCTGCGATTGGCTCAGGAGTATGCCGATCGCGGAGAGCTTGAGTTAGGCGGAGCGCTTGCCGAACCGACAGACCAAGCGATCCTGCTATTCCGAGTCGAGGATCCCAAAGTGATCGAAGCGTTCATCGCAAAAGACCCTTATGTGCGCCACGGGTTGATCCGTTCATGGCGAGTGCGCCGTTGGACGACCGTCATTGGCAAGACAGCCCAGTCCCCGATCTTGCCTTCTTCCTCTTCTTCTTCGCAGTAAATAGCCCCCTCCTCAGCCCGGAGGTCGGCACTCCCCTGCCGTCGTGAATAAGCCGGTTAACAGCCATTTTGAAACACAGAGGCACAGAGGGCACAGAGCTCACTCTGCCCTCCCTCTGTCTGCCTTCCCTCCGTCTTCCTTCCCTCCGTCTTCCTTCCCTCCGTCTTCCTTCCCTCCGTCTTCCTCCCCTCCGTCTTCCTTCCCTCCGTCTTCCTCCCCTCTGTGTTCTCTGTGCCTCTGTGTTTCCAACCCTTCTTCTCAATTCAAACCCGCTAGACGACTCAACGCTTCATCCTGGCCCCTAATGGGACCAACTCGTTGAACCGGTCGATCGGCTCTCGCGCCGTCCATGCCATCGCGCGAAGGATCACCGTCCGGAAAATCGGATCGTCAAACGTCCAACTGTAGTGACCCGGTATGCTCACAAAGACCCGACCCTGCCCGGGCTCATACGTCCATAACTGCGGAGTGGCCAGACCGTCCTCCTGACTGGTCGCTAACAAACCGATCCTCTTGGTATCACCCGTCAAGAGCCAGTAACTCTCGTCAAGCAAATCCAACGTCGGAACGTTGCGCATGATCGGATGCGCCGTATCGGTGATCTTTAGCTCCAAAGGTCCATGCCGATACTTGATCTTGCCTCCCCATGATGCCAAGCCGATCCGCTTGGAAAAATCTTCGACCCGGTCCGATCCGTTGACCGCCCAGTGCAAATAGATCGCACCTCCCCCTCGACCGAAATATCGATCCATCGCCTCAGCACGAACCGAGTCCCAACTCCCCTTCTGAAAGAACACCAAGACATCCGCCGTCGCTAATTGTTGATCTACAGGGAACTCCCAAGCCACCTCGACATCGAGCGACTCGGCCGCAGTGAGCAACTGACCCCATTGCATCAACCAAGCGGGGTAATCGTGCTCGGAGGGACCATGGTCTTTCGGACCGGCAACCAACACCACACGCATTCTGCGAAGAGGCTCGGGCAACGGCAAGCTGCCTGCTAAAACCTCGGCCACTTGACTGGCCGTCCGAAGACTCGGCGCGGCGATCGGGCCGGACAAAGGCATCGATGGCGGTGGCTTCATCAAGTACGCCACAAGATCTCGGACTTGCTCATCCTTGAGCGGACTCGGATCGCCGCTGAACTCAGGATGAAACACCACGCTGTCGTTGGGGATATCTACATGACTCGTAGCGTCACCCCGCCAAAAGGAGGAATCCGGGACGCTATGGCACTTTACGCAGCCAGTTTCCGGGCTCAAAAACAAACGCCGACCGTTGCCCCAATTGGCCCCCTGAGGCGCTGGGAGCTCGGCTTCCGAATCGGCCACCGAAATGGATTCGACAGGATCGGCCGCTTGGGAAAACGGAGCCAAGACCACTGCCAACCCGATGAACCAACGCATTTTGAAACTGCGAATCATGACAAAACTGCACTGGGTAAAGAGAGGACCATCGAAGCCCCGCAAGGGCCAAAACGAAGTACAATACCGACCGGTCGAATCGACCGCCGTCGTCTGATTGTACGTCTGATTGTACGACGAAACCTGACCGATAGTAACCATTCGAAGTCACCATTCGAAGTTCTCAAGAAACCCCAAAGGATGACCCAATGAAATCACTTCTCACTTGGTTGATAGGATTGACGATGCTCAGTGGTTCGATGACCTCCCAGACGGCAATGGCACAGGATGCACTCTATGAGTTGCGGGTCTACACTCCCGAACCAGGGCGGCAAGCCGACTTGCTCAAACTCATGGAAAACACCGGGACGAAGTTCCTGACCAAGCACAAGATCGAACTCATCGGGGCGTGGGTCCCCAACGACCCGTCGGATGCTCGCGTCGTGACATTGGTTCGCCATGCAGACCGCAAAACCTGCGATGCTGCCTGGGCCTCTTTCGGGGCCGATCCAGATTGGCAAGCCGCTTA
>Ga0315907_10000040_pt1 | contig 183121 bp, 202 predicted proteins | sample LakEriMetagenome_3_FD_203525 | JGI IMG/M metagenome (GOLD analysis project Ga0315907, IMG submission 203525) | Freshwater fungal communities from buoy surface, Lake Erie, Ohio, United States - Buoy 12 MA123 | ecosystem: Environmental > Aquatic > Freshwater > Lake > Lake biofilm | place: USA...
ATTATCATCCTGGGTCTCCTCCTTTAATATTTCTTTAATTAATTCTCTCATTTCTTTAATTTTTTGTTTACAGTAGAGTGTTTACTGTAAACTAGTAAATTATCACGTTTGTTTTATATAAATATTACAAAGTTTATTTAAAAAAATAAACCCCCATTTTTGGTGGGGGCTCATCTCATAGGTAGTAGTTATGGTATTATACTATTGTAGTCTTAAGTATTTTTCCATCGACAAATCGACTTAATTCACACAGTTCAATGGTGTCGTCGTTTTTACTTATGGATGTAATTTCATTAACAAATCGTTCACACTCCTCTTCATTTTCAATATGTCCAATTTCGGTAGCTACAGACCCATTGAACTTTAATCTATATACACTGTAGGATTTTTCTTGTTTTTCCTCAACCACAATTAAATTATCGTATTCGAGTCCACGACTATCGTCTTTCTTCATTAAATTCCCCTCGTCATCACGTTTGTAATGTACGTTGTGATAGAACCCACATTCCGGACAGGATGAGTACATTTCACCGGTCTTATAATAAAAATCCTCAAAACAATTATCCGAACCACATGTCGGACAATCAATGTTACTAATTACACTTCCCATATTTAATATTTTTATGAGTTAAAATTAGTAGAAATAATTAAATAAACAAATTTTTTTCGATATTTAATTTAAAACACGAAATAAAATGGCTAAAGCAAAAAAAGAAGGTAAAAAGGGTAAGTCAAGAAAGAGTATCTTGAAAACTTTAAGATTGATCGAGAATAACAATCGATTAATATCTAAATACCAAGAAGAATTAAGAAAGAATTAAGGGTTAAATTCTCCTGGTTCAAACGGTTCTGTTACTGGGTTAATCGCGTGTAATGAATATGATCTATCTGGTCTGTATTCCGCGTAAACATTATCAGCACCCACAATTTTATTTTGACCATCAGGTGTGAAGAAAAAGTCAGACAAGAATGGATTATATTTTATTTCTGTTGAGTTTTCTTTGAATGACATCGGATCATCTGGTAATTCCATTACTGTTCCACCAACACCAACTTTTTGTTGTCTTTTAGACATTTGTCCTTTGTCCTTTGTTGTTCTCATTATTTCATGGTAACCTGGACTAATATCAAATGTGATGTCCCCACCAAGTAAAATATCATTAGTGTATCCAATGATACCTGGTTTAGCGTCTTTCTTTCCTCTACTTGTCAATCCAAAAACACCAAACCCACCGTTTCTATTCTTTTTTATGTTATGTCTATTGGTGTGAAACCAAACGTTTTTACCTAATAATTCTGGTGAGTCACCCTCCAAATACCCATGTTGAGCTTTTTTAGCTATTTTAGGTAGGTCCATATCCGGATGGTATGGTGGTGATTCATTTAAATATAAACCCATTATGGATCTAATTTTTGATATTTCCTCGATTAATATTTTTTTTTCCATCATATATAAATATAATATAAAAATATTTTTGTATATTTGTAGTATGTTATCTGACAAATTAAATAATATTCCAAAGAGTCCTGGGTGTTACCTATTCAAAAATGGTAAGGATCAGATTATTTATATTGGTAAATCAAAGTTCTTACCTAAGAGGGTTAAATCTTATTTTAATAAGAATCAAAAAGATTTCAAAACCTATATGATGGTGTCTGAGATTAAGGATGTTGAGTTTATGTGTACGGATGATGAACCACAATCACTTTTACTTGAGGATGATCTAATCAAGGTGTACAAACCAAAGTACAACATGAAGGGTAAGGATGATCGTTCAAGACGTTGGTACGTTACCGTGTCAGATGAAGAGTTCCCTAAAATAGAAGTATACAACTCCACAAAACTATCTGGTGAGATTTTACTTGAGTGTACCAACTCGAACACTTGTTACCTGATACATGGTTTGATTTATGATATTTTTAACCTTAGAACATGTTCTTATGAATTGACTGAGGATAACATTTCTTCTGAAAAGTTCAAGGTATGTTTGGATTTTCATATTGGTAGGTGTCAGGGTCCTTGTATCTCTGGTATCTTAAAACATCGGTATAACGACATGATCAGTGACATTAGAAAGATATTCAATTTTGATTTTAGTTATGTTAGATCAAAACTGAATCGTATGATGAAGTATCACTCGGACAAGTATGAATTTGAGTTAGCTCATAACTTCAAAGTTAAGTTGGATAAGTTATCAGAACTAGAATCAATACTTGAACCATTTAGAGTTAAACACTATTCTGATCTGTCTCGTAAATTCAAAGAGGAGTTAGGTCTAATCAATTCACCCATTACTATTGAGTCTTTTGATAATTCACACACATCTGGTGATTGTCAGGTATCAGCTCTTGTTAGATATAAGAATTCAAAACCGGATAAATCAAACTACCGTAAATTCAATATTAAAACTGTTTCTGGTCCCGATGATTACTCCTCATTTGATGAGGTATTAAATCGTCGATTTAAACGACTTTTAGATGAGAAACAAGAATTACCATCACTCGTTGTTATTGATGGTGGTAAGGGTCAATTAAATGTGGCAAAATCCGTATTTGAGTCTTTGGGTCTGTTGGGTAAAATTGATTTAATATCAATCTCCAAAGACGATCGTCACCAACCAAAGACAATTCACACAATCGATGGTAAATCTATTGAGTTGATGGGTACCAGTTTTAAACATGTCTTGGGTGAAATACAAAATGAGGTACATAGATTTGTAATTACTTTTCACAGGAATAAAAAAACAAAGAAATTGTTTAGTTAGTGTTTCTCGGATATTTCAGTCTCTATTGAGAATCTATCACTTGGTATTTCCAAGTACTTATTAATCAAGAATTCAATTTTATCCTTATTGTCATCAATATAAAACTTATGAAATGGTTCATTCATATAATGGTTGTACACTAATTTAATTTCGTAAGTGTTGGTGTCCTCATCAAAGTATGTTTGTATTGATTTGACATTTCTAAAATCAAACATAGATAGGAAAGATTTTAGTCTATCATATTCATGACCATCATCTGGTAATATGTTATACATGTAATCGTCCATATGATTAATATAAAGCTATGTTTGCACTATCTAAGTAGGTGTTCCCATTTATATATTTTGACCCAAATTTTTGTTCAAAGAATTTAAAACTAGCCGTTTTAAATATCGACTCTTGGGTAAACCAACCCTTGTCTTTTAATTGGGGTTTAAGTATTTTTTTTACTTTATCTTGGTAAGTTCTATCATACCATAATACATTATTCTTGGGGTCGTAAATGTAATTAGCTTCGGTGCCACCACCACTATTAGCCACAATGTGATCATTTTTAAGTTTAAAGTAGTTTGTATTTAATATCGATATAACTTTGACAGCGGCTCTTATTTCCATCTCATTTTCACTATCTTCATATGATGGATCATATTTTTTTGACTCGGTTATGTTTTTATTACCCACAAATGATTTTATTTCTGGGTTGGTCTTAAATCTTTCCAGATCTTTTTCTACTTGATCCTGATTACATTCATTGTTTTCAAAAAAGATATCTGGTATGTCATCACTTTCACCTTCCAGTATTGTTATAGACATAACATCCGGTAAAAACTTAATAGCTTCTTCCTCATATTCATCTATTTTATTTTGTATGTCACTATAATCGTGTACCCCCCTTGAGTCAATAAAGTTATCATTAACTTTTATATATGTATGGATTAAATTTTGTGTGATGACCTCATCTGTTTCAACGACTTTTTCTTCAGATATTATTAAATAATAACAAACGTCATCATCCGGGAATTTTTCTTTAAAGTAATCAATCACACCGTAAGCGAAGTAATGACAAAATCCATATTGGTAGTCATAATTATAATCTTTTGGTATGTCATTGTGTTTGTCCATTAAAAAATTTGTTCGTTCAGTTTAAGAGAAACTCTAACTTTATATTTAATTCTTAGTGTGTCCTTAATATAATATAAAAAATCTTCCTCATCAAACTCATCATCATCTGTATGATAAATATCAACTTTACCAATTATCATTTTTGATCCGTTATAATCCGGTTCCATTGATGACTCAACAACTTTTACTTTAGTGACATAATCCATGAAGTGACATTCATCACCATGAAACCAATCAGGTTCCTCACCTTCATAATCTTCATCACAAACGTTTCTAAAGTCCTCCAAGACTCTATTTATTAACATTTGTAATACATTATTAGTTTGATTTTCTGTTAGTAGTATTTTCATCACTTAAACATCTCATATTCATTCTCCCTCCTAATTTTTAATCCGGGATATTTTCTAAACATATTTGAACTTATGTTTTTTATTTCTTCACGAGCTTCCTCAAATCTACCTTGTTTAACCAACTGTATGAAGTCACTTTTTCTAAAATTTGTAATTCCCATATTAAATATTAGTGATATCATAGAGTTATACATACCCTGTGTTATTTTTGGTTTGATACCTTGTTCCTCCCAATCATTTAATATTTTATTTAAACTCTCGGTAGCTATTTGTATGTCATCATTTAATAATATTTCAGCCTGTTCTTTTGTGATTGTTGTTCTACCTGGTGTTATTTTATTGTACTTAGGTAAGAATTTATATTTACCCCCATTGTCACCACGTCTTGGGTTACTGAATATCGCGTGACCATAACCTATGGTATAAGCTCCATCACCAAGATCATAAGCGGTTAACACAGGTTCACCTTTGTCATATATTGACCCCTCTTCATATTTTAAATGTTCAATTAAATCTGGTGATACTTCTCTAACTTTAACGTCAACCACCTTTTTTTGTTTTGGTTTAACAACCTGGGTTATATTATTTGGTTTACTATCAACTTTTGTCCCAATAACCTCACCCTCTATTGATGTAATTTGTGATATTGTCAAAATACCTAAAAATGAATACAAAACATATTTAAGTATTTTGTTTTTGATTGGTAATTGAACGTTTTCTAACTTTTTTAATAAGTTTTTTAAATATTCAATTACATCTTCTTTGGTTTTAACCCAACCTTTTGATTTATCAATATTTTGTTTTACGTCAGTAAAGTCCCAAACCATGTCTGGTTCTCTTTCATCTTCATTTTCGGTGAGTAATGACACTAAATTAACAACACGGTCCAAATAGATATCGTGAGATTCTATTTGTAACCGTCTAGTTTCTTCTTTTAATATTTTTAAAATTAATTTATCCATTAATATACCGCTCTTGTTGCGTCTCCACCAATTGGTGTTTGTGTTGTACCACCACTAGTTGTTGATAATAAATTTGGTATTGATTTTAGAAGTTCTAATATTTTTGTTTTAATCGATTCTGGGATTAATGCCAACAGGTCCTCAATGGTTCCAGTTTTTGCTGTTAGGAATTCTGTTATTTTGGTAATTACTGTAGCGTCGATACCAGTTAATAAAGTTTTCAATGTGTCAAGTACTGTTTGTGGTATTTGTATCGTCGGGTATTTTGATTTTAGGTATTCGGATATTAAATCAATTATTGATTTCCCCGTATTTGATTTTGATTTTGGTGGTTGGAAGAAGTGTATAACCTCATTGTTTCTTTCACATCTCCAAATGGTACTTCCGTAATGTTGTCCTTCAGGTCCAATCAGTCCTGATAAGTTTTCAGGACCAAAAGAAGCGTTTGACGGTAACATGGTATTTCCAGCTAAATTACCGTAGTTCCTACCTGGTTCACCAGCTTTTAATTTATTTATCTCTTCCTCTGTCGCTAATCTACCCATTCCATATGGACACGGATTGTCCTCACTTTGTCCAGGTGTTAGATTTGTTTTGTTATCACCACCAACAACTGGTTTAACAAACGGTGTTTCAGTCCATTTATTTGTGGATTTAACCCCGTTTTTATCCATTGAGTACCCATCGGATAATAAAGTGTATGACCCATCATCCAAAACGTATCCATACGTACCATCGGTTAATTTTGTAATCTTACCTTTAGGTAATTGTTCTGGTTTTATTTGTTTTAATTCTTTATTAAAATACTCAGTATACAATTCTTCATCTGTTTTTTGTGTTGTTGACAACTGTGATGATGTTTCGGCTGTGGTTTTAAATGTTACCAGTTTTTGTATAGCACCTAATCTATTTCCAGTAGCTTCAGTCCAATTCGGGTACTGTTTTAACGGATCACCTTTAACACCTTTATAATAATATTTGGTTGTTGATCCATCATCAACTTTAAGGTACTGAAATGGGTCATTAGGCCTATCCTGATTTAGGTATTCAGCTTCGGTTAATAATCCGGATCTATATCCAAATTTTTTGTGTAAAGATTTTATTCTTTGTGATTCTTCTTCGGTTAATAAAAATTTATTTTTCATATCTATTTTTTTTATTTAATATGTGTAAATGTTTTGATTATTACTATTATCAGCCAATGAATTATTCCCAGAAGATGGAAATATTGGTACAATAAAGTCACGTAATTCACCCACATAATTACTAGATGACTGACAATATTTGTCATATAAAGCTTTTGACTCACTTTTAGTCAATGTATATTTACCGTTTTTACTTGGGTACAAATAATATTTTCCATTTTCGTGTCTAGTACATGAAAATTCATTTCCGGTGCTTCCACCATCTTGGGTTGGTATCCAAATAGTAATTCCTTTCTCACTATTTTCATATGATTTTGGTTCCTTTAGTATTTCAAGTCCGTTAGAAAATTTAAACCCAACTTTTATTTGGTCTTTGGTAACAACTGTCTCGGAAGTAGTTTCTGTACCAACACAAGCTTTAGTACATTCATCTTCACTTGAAAACCCTGTTGATCCTTGTCCATATACACATTTTTTTGTTGTTTGGTCATAAAAATATGATACATTTGTTGTGTAAACATTATATGGGTCTACCTGTGGTTTTGTTACTAAACATTTTTGATCCATTTTTTATTATTTTATTATTTCATTATTTTTAATATACACTTGTCTCTTGATTTTGGGTTTGTATTGTTGTTGTGGTTGCCTCAGATCCGGGAAATATTGGGGTAACAAAATCCCTGAAACTTTGTTGGGTCTGTCCGGGTCTCCAACCGGAACACCAAGATGTTCTAAGAGATATATATGTTTCCTTATTTTTACCACCACCTTTTTCTGAAATCCAAGAGTTTAATGTTTTTTTCCAATCACCACCATCACAAACAACTGAATAATAAGGCCATCTTTGATTACAATCCAACGCACATTGTTCATCCGAAATTTCCTTTGCGGTTTTTTGTGGTGGTGTTGTAACTTGTGGAGTTTGTTGTAATGGTGTTTCTTCCTGTTTTGGTTTTTCTTCCTGTTTTGGTTTTTCTTCCTGTTTTGGTTTTTCGTCTTTCCAAGAACAAGCTTCACTAACAATTCCGTTAAATTGTGGTGTCCAATTTTCACCAACAAAAGTGTTACCGTGTCCATCAACTTTAACTTCTTTAGTTGAACAACTAATCCTTATGGTAACCCCTTTCCAGGTTTCTACTGTGTAACCAAGATAATCGTGGATTAAATTTACAGTCTGATTACTAGTTACTAATTGGTTACCAATTTTTGTAAAAACGAACCCTTTTGATAATTGTAGTTCCATAGCATTTGCTCCACCACCTGTTTGTTCACAATTAATATTACCTTGTAGTGTTATGGTTTTACTGTTTTTATCAGCGTACGCGTATGTTTCAAGGATTATTTTTTTATTTTCGGTTAAAGTTTTTTTAGGTTCATATCCAATATTAACTAAAATTTTTTTTAATACGTTATCAATATTTTCCATAATTTATTAACTTACTAATAAATACTAACGATATTAAAAAAATAAACCCCCAGTTTTAGTTGGGGGTATTTAATCGTAGTGGTTTCATTTCAGATTCGTAGTAGTTGGTTTTATATTTCCTAGACATTTCCTTATCGTAATATCCAATTGTGTACAACCTATTGATGAGGTCTATTTCTTCTTTTTTGATTTTACTCTGTATTTCTTCTTTAATTGATAATAATACGTCATCCACTTTAGGGTCTTTACCTAAATTCCCATCAATTATTTTTAATATTTTTTTAGAAGTTAGTGACATGATAATAAATATCACATAAAATAATTATCTTCACACCATATTGGTGTTTTTTCACCAACATAAGATCCCCTAACATTAAAATCAAAATGTTCAATCGCGTCCTCAAGTGACATTTCATCCTCAACAATTAAAATTTCCAAACACCTGGTAACCGAATATACCAATCTCATTGTCCCAAGGTCAATTCCAATAACCGCGTCATCAAATCCATCAGCTTTTAGAATTTCTTCATCTTCATGATATTCAACTATTGAATCTAGTAATGTTGGGTGTTTTGGTATTTGACTACCACCTAAATCAAGTACAGCGACATCCATATCAATAACATCAAATTCAGTTGTACCGGTAGCAATTGTCTTAACGGTAAATGTTACCTCATCTCCGTGTTTTGGTTTCCCAATATAATCATTAAGGTTTTCGATTGGTAAATCAATAAAGTTTGGTCTAATTTCTTTAATTATATCAGCGAATCTAACAACAAATTCACCGTTTGGGTTCTCTTTTAAATATCCTTTAAGTTTCATGTTATAAATTATAGGATATTTTTTTTACACTGTCAAGTTACGGTTGTAAAATCATTGAAGCGTAGTTATATGACTCACTTGGTATTTTACCCTTCAGATCGGTAAATGGTGTTTTATTTTTTAACGCTTGTTTGTAAGCACTCTTATACGGACCACTATTGTATCCAGCGATAGATAAATCTAATCTACCTGGGAACATTTCCATAAGTTTACCCATGAACTTAACATAAGCTTTTAACGCTTGTTTTGGGTCACACGGACTTCCTGTACCATATGAAGGCCAAGTACCTGGCATAAACTGTGCGATACCCTGAGCACCAGCACTTGATTTTCTTTTACATTTCACAACATCTGGACTAAACGCTGATTCAGAATATAATTGTCTCATAGCCACTGTTTTATCTAATCCAATTGTTTTTAAATTAGACACAAATTCATCAAATACATCATTCCCAACAACATTTTTCATTTTTTGTTCCAGATCTGATGGATATTTTCTAACACTAACACCTGGGTTTGTTATCACAATTCTTTCACCTGGTGTAACTTCAATTGTTTCTTCAGAACTATCACTTTCATCGTCTTTGGTTTTTACATCACTACCATCTTTAATACCAAACATCGTCTTCCATAAACCCTTTAAAAAAGAATCTGAATCCGGAATGTCATTAGTTTTTTCCGTTTCAGTATCACCACTAGTTTTTATTTTACTATCTACGGTTATATTTTTTAAATCACCCGTATTACTATAAACATGGTTTTTCATTAATTTATGTTTTGATGATCCCATGTGAACCCCGTCGGTACTCCAATCAATATTTCCAACTAGCTTTGGTATTATTTTAGCTCCGGTAATAGATGAAGCTAATTCGGTTTGGTATTTTACTCTTTTTGGTTTAAATCCAATCATACACTCTCGGTCACAGTATTTTGTTGTAGCTATTCTGTTTGGATTAAATGTTGACTCACTGTCAAATCCAGTCAAAACAATAGCTTTACCCCCCTGTTGATTAACCAAGTCAACCATTTTTTGTATATTTTTAATTGGTGTTGATATTGGTAGTGGGGACATAACATCATTAGCTCCACCATAAATAAAAACTAAATCATATTTTTTTTCTTTTAACTTTGATTTGAGGTTTTCTAACATCCAATCGGTTCTCTTTCCTCCCTTAGTTACGTGTGTTGACTTCCATTCTGGGTGATCTTTATCTATTAAATAATTCCAAGTCCATCCTGGTCCAGCACTATGACTGTCACCAACAAACATTACGTTTAATTTGGTGTCCTCCTCTTCGGTTAGTAATTCTAACACTCTCTTTATTTGATATTCAGTTAACTTTACTTTCATTATGGTTGTAAAATTGTTGACGCGTATGAATATGATTCACTTGGTATTTTACCTTTTAAACTTGTGAATGGTGTGTTATTTTTTAACGCTTGTTTATAAGCACTCTTATATGGCCCACTATTGTACCCAGCGATAGCTAGGTCTAGTCGATTGGGGAACATTTTCATTAATTGTTTCATAAATTTAACATAAGCTTTTAAAGCCTGTTTTGGGTCACACGGACTTCCTGTACCGTATGAAGGCCAAGTTCCCGGCATGAACTGAGCTATTCCTTGAGCTCCCGCACTTGACTTTCTACTACATTTAACCACATCTGGACTAAACGCTGATTCAGAATATAATTGTCTCATAGCTACAATTGGATCCAACCCTATTGAGTTTACGTCTTTTACAAACTGGTTAAATGTGTCGGTTCCAACAACCTTTTTCATTTTTTGTTCCATATCTGATGGATATTTTCTAACACTGATACCTGGATTTTTTATAACAATTCTTTCACCTGGTGTAACTTCAATTGTTTCTTCGGTACCACTATCAGTATCAGATTCTGATTCATCACCATCTTTAGTTTTTACATCTTCAGAACCTTTAATACCAAACATTGTTTTCCATAAACCTTTTAAAAAAGAATCTGAATCCGGAATGTCATTAGTTTTTTCTGTTTCAGAATCCTTTTCTTTATCCTCACTATCTTTTTCTGAATTACCACTTGATTTGTTTGGTTCGTTATTAATATGTTTACTAACATGTGATTTCATTAACTGATGTTGAGCTGGTCCTGGGTGTGTACCATCCGCTGTCCACTTACTGTTACCTTGAATGGTTGGTATTATAACAGCTCCGGTTATTTGACTATCTAAGTCTTGTTGGAGTTGTGCTGTTCTATCCCTACCTTTTTTCATACATGGTTTGTCACAATACTTTGTTGGTTTTAAAGCTTCGTCAGTCATTACAGATTTAGCGTCATAACCCAAAAATACGTAAGCGGTTCCTCCTTGGTTCTTAACCGCGTCTACCATTTTCTGTACATTTGACACAGCTGAAGATAATGGTACGTTAATCCAAAACGCGTCATTAGTCCCCCCATATATAAAAACTTTATCGTATTTTTTTTCTTTTAACTTTGGTAACATGTTTTTTAACATCCAGTCAGTTTTCATACCACCTTTAACAACATGTGTAACATTCCAATCTGGATGATCTTTAGCCAATAAATAATTCCATGTAAATCCAGGTGCAGCACTTAAACTATCACCAACGAACATAACGTTTATTTTTTCGTTTTCTTCTTCGGATAATAGTTCTAATATTCTTTTTACCTGATATTCCGTTAATTGTAGTTTCATATATTAATCCAATGATATTCCAAAATACTCATCAGCGTATGGTGATCCGTTTATTTTTTTACCATTTTTTTCAAATTCAAAATGTAAATGAGCACCAAATGAATGTCCAGTGTTTCCAACTGTACCAACAACATCACCCGGACTAACTTCATCACCCGATTTCATATTTGGTTCTGTTAAGTGAGCGTATCTGGTTAAAGTTTCTGGATCATGTTGTACTTCAACAAAGTTACCATATCCACCCCCACACCTTTTTGGTCCTTCAACACAACCTGTGTGTACTCTTTTAACTTTACCACCTTGTTTTAAAACAATCTTTTCACCTTTTTTAGCTTTATAATCAACACCTTTGTGACCGGGTCTAGATTTTGTCATAAAACCATTAGATGGGTTAAACGATAGTTTTTTAGTATTTATTAAACTACTTGTTTTATTCTTTTGTATTTTATTTAAATCATAATCCTCAAATTTACCTTTGGTTAACTCGTCAACCATTTTTTCTAGATCATTAGAATCAAGTTTACCGTCTTCATCTAATCCAGTCGATTCTTCAAAACTTTTTACAGCAGCTTCTGTTTCTGGTCCAAATTTACCATCAACACCCCAAACCGGTAATGAATACCCCAAGAACTGTAAAGCAGTTTGTATTTTTTCAACATCAGAATCATGATCAATGAGACTGGTACCTACCTGAGTATTTTCATATTCTTTACCACTTTTACTTAAGTCCTCAATTCCGGACATTATGTCCAAATTTTCAGAATTTGTTTCAGACTTTGATTCAGTATCACTTTCCTCGTCCTTACTCAATATAGTTTTTTTTCCGGTTATTAGATCCACCAGATCCTTAAATTGTTCCTCACTAATTAAGACTTTCATTCTTATTTTTAATAATAAATATTAACGAATTTGTCTTTTTTTGGTATTTTTAAAATACCTAGTCAAAGCTTCTGTTATTTCTTTATCTGAATATCCTGAAAATGGATTTTGAATTTCAGCTGGTAATTTCTCAATAAACTCTTCAGTCATTAAAAATCTTTTACTAATTTCATTTATTGATTCATCCAAAAATTCCTTTGGTGGTTCTGTGTCTTCAGTAAAAACTTCATTATTATAGTGGTACTCATTTTCAAGTGCTTGTTTTGTGGCCATCATGAATACCCTTTCAAATAACTCATCTTCCATGGATTGATTTGGTTTATTTTTAAACATCATAACCAGATCAAATCTGTATCCGATAGAGTATCTATATCTTGTTGGTTCTGATCTTGATCCACCCATTGGGGATTTATAATAATGAACCTCAACAACTGTGTTAAGACCCTTAAATTCCAACTTCATCATTCCTTCATTTGTGGGTTTAACCATTTCAACATCTTCGTTGTAGGTTACATTTTGAAATTGTACTTTAACAATCTCATCGTCTTCACGGTCGTCATAAACAAAGTCGTTCATGTATTTTAGAAATGGGATTCTTTTTGTTAGGTACTTAGCCATTTCTTTTCCAGAATTTAAATTCAAACTTGGGTCAACTATTTCATTTATGGTTGATTGTTTTTTCCAAAATTTAAATAATTCTTTATCTTTATATGATTTTGTATCATTATCCCAACCACACATGTGACAGAGATTGGTGTGTTTATCATTTGGTTCTTTTTCCCAACTATGATCACACTTACCACATTTAATGGTTTTACTATTTAATTTTTTGGCTTGTTTCTCGGTAATGATTATTTTCACAAATCTTTAATATTTCCAAACTTTATAGGTGAGTCCTTCTTAACCATGTAAGCTTTTTTAGGACCATCTACTATATAATTATCGTTTGGAAATGAAACATATTCTAATGTTGTTAAATTTAATAATAATATTCTGTTAACCGATAGATTAAGATAGTTTTTAGGTGTTGGTGTGAAGAATATATGATTATCTTTATTTGTACTTGTTCCGGTTAATTCTTTGACCTGGAAACTAACTTTATGTCCCGTTTTAAACGTTACTATTATATCAATTCCATGATCCCTATCGTAAACGGATCCAGGACAAAAATATTCAACACCATAACCTAGACTTTCCAGAATTTCAATTAATATTAATTCGGTCTTACTCCCTTTACTGTAGGTTGTCATATTACAAGTAACCAACTCATTTAAGATCTCCCCATCACCAAATATATTTTTTGAGTTCGCTATTACCCAAATGTAAAAGTCAACCATGTCATGTTTAACTGGTTTATGTAATTCAACAAATAAGGATAGAATTGTGTTTTTAACAAATTTGTGACCACCGAAGTAATTAATAATTGACCATCTGGTTTTATTATTTAATGGGTGTATATCTAAGACACCCTCTTTTGATTTATCTTCGTTTAACCCTAGATTATCTTTATAAACCTCAAAGATCAATTTATTGATTAGTTGGGTAATTCTAATGGTTCTACATAAGTAATCAATGTTTACATTACTTTTTTTCTTATCAAATTCTGTAACATTAATGTAATCTGATAGATTGATAGTTGACTGGTCAATATCCGAAAATAATATAAGATTTTTATTTTCTTTTACTTGTTTCTGAACAAAAGTTTTGGTATCAAACATTTAGTTAATTTTTAATAACCAAAGTATAGATATTTTTTTTTGTATTGTAAAGTAGTCCATTATAAGTTGTCTTTGGTTATAACTAAATTTAAAAGTGTTTCACTTAGTTCTTCTTCTTTCCAAACATGTTCAATTGAGACTTCACCATCTTCTATATTAATAGTCCCGTATGATCCATCATTAATTTCCCAACCACCATAAGCGTCCTCAAGTACTCGATATAGTATGTCTTCTACTCTAGTTGGGATATCTTTATAATCACCGGATTCATCTATATAAGTTGACTCAATTTCCCCCGAATCCCCGTAACCACTATAATCAACAGCTAATTGATTTATACCACTATCTGCAATTATTTTTATTTCAGTTTCAGATAATGGTACGTTATATTCTGACGGGTTTTCAACCACTTCATAACAATCACTAGTGAACACAAATTGTTTATTTGTTATGTCAATAGTCAAATATAAACTATAATAATCACTAACTTCACTGTAAGATTCATCTCTAATTTTTTCAATATTATCGTAAATAATACTTTCTAAAAACCCTAAAAAATTAGACGGTATTGTATAACCTTCAGTATCGGTGTCATCAATAGTTCCACCAACCATATTATATCTAATCTGAATGTCGTTTTCATCTTTGTATCTTAATTTTAAGTACAACATTAGACCTTCAAATAATTTTTTCTTATCCATATTTTTAATCAAAAAAGTTTATATCGATTGTTTTTTCAAATGAATCATATTCGGTTTCAAAATCATAAAGAGCCATGATAAAAGTTAATTCGTTCTTGGTTATCTGAACACTTCCATTTCCACCGTAACCACTATACCAATGTGGATCGTGTTCTATAGTAATATCGTGAATAATAGTTTCCATATCAAATTCAATATCAATATCTTCATTCCCATCACTTTCAACATTCTCATTTATCATAAACTCCCCATTATCACCAAAAAAATTTACAACTATCCAATTACAATCACAATCGTCCATTAAGTTGTTTATTACCATCTGATCTTCATCAGGTAATTTATGTGTGGGGATCCTATACCTATTCTGTGGGAATTCTGTTTTATAATCAATTTCAGCCCAAATATCTATTGTTTTTTGTTTGGTGTTTATATTAAGTATTACTCGATACCAACTACCAAAATCGTATTCCTGTTTTGGGATGTCTAAATCATGGAAAGATGATTCAATTTCGTTTTGAAAGTTTATAAAAATGTGTTCGAAAATCTTTGTAAAATTTGACGGTATGTTGATTTCGTCACTGGTGTCAATGTCCATATATTCTTCACTCGCTACCGTTGAGTCTTCAATGTCAAGTCTAACTCGTAGCTCATCGATTTTTCTAATTCTAAGATATAATATTAAACCCTCAAATAATTTTTTCATTTGGTTTTATTTATAAATACCTAATCATCAAATTTAAGTTCCAGTGTTCTGATCATCCACATTGGTTTTTCTTTATCCTGGATTGCTTTTATCCACTCCTTAGCTGATGGTATGTGATTATAACAATCTTCCTTAACATGATCCTCACCAACATACCTTGTATAAACTGTTTTACCATCACTATTCACAAATGATGGTCCGAATGTCTTTTCACATTCAAAAATACCTTCACTGTGATGTCTAAACATTCTGTGATATGAATGTCCTATCCAAGCTTTTGTTTCATCAAACCATTCATGTATTTTAATATAGTCCTCTACTTTTCCACCATATTTTTTAACGGAACTCTTCGCGTGAATCTCTGGGTGTGCCATAATAAATTATTTTATACAAATAAATATAATTGGTTTTACCACTTTTTGTAGGTTTAAAATATTTATAATTATGATTAACATTGAAAGACTTACAAGAAAAATTGTAAAACTCATAAAAGAAGAAAAAAACGATGAGAGAGCGTTCACTGATCGTGAAGTAACTTTTTTTAGGTTTCTAACAAAATATCGACAAAGTAAAAAGCCGACTGGTGCTCAATTATATGACGTAATTAAGAAGAATTTACCGGTATTTGGTTTTAGTCCTGAATCATTAACTCATTACTCCAACACATTTACTCAAAATTATAGAGCGGATGGGAAATATAATGAGACATTGGTTAGTGACTTGGTTGACTACTCAAAAGAAAAACCAAAAAGAATAACAAACGTTAACGCTAGGGATTATGTAACTGAACTAAAACCTTTTAAAGGTTCAAATCTGGAGGGTAAATGGGAGAAAGATTACCGTGGGGATTGGGGTTACGTTGTCACTTCTTATAATTGGTACCCGATTTATATTTACAAATATAAAAAATGGTTTGAGGTTGACAATAGATATTCGTCCAGTACTGGAAAACAAATGTCAAAAGCAAGACCTTCTGGTGTTTGGGGTAATGTTATTCAACTTGGTCAACGTGAAATGGAAAAAGTTAGGAATGGTGTTGATGTTAATGAATTTATGGGTTCAAAAACAAAATCATTTACTGAAAAAGTAGATAAACTAATTGACTCAAACACTATTGAACGTATTCGTATGGGTTGGTACCCTAGAGTTAGGGTAACTTTCACTTACACCGGTGTTAGGGTTGATTCAGGTACACCGGAAATATCGATAAATGTATCTAATGTTGAGAAAATTGTTGACAATAAATTTGATCGTCAAGCTGGTGACTTCTTCAATGATGAGATGGAGGGTGTAACTAGAGAAAATGTGGAGGAATTACTTAAAGGTTATTTATCAAATACTTGGTATCAAGAGTTTGGTGAATCGGAAGGTAATTTCCATAAAAAATTAGTAGTTAATGTAAATTACCAAAGATAAAAAAGTCGGGAGTTACCCGACTTTCTTTTTTGTTTATGGTTTTTGGTTTAGTTTTTAATTATCTTAAACATATCGTTATTAACTCTCAACATGTATATACCGGATGGTTGGTCAAGTAAATTAATTGTTTCTTGTATTGAGTTAACTTGTCCTGAAACAACCAACTTACCGTTAACATCATACACACCGTAAGTTTCCCCTAAATATTTTTTATCTGAAATAAATGTAACGTTTTCGTTTGTTGGGTTTGGGTACACATTAAGTTCTAATTTAATTTCTTCTTGGATGTTAGATGTATTGTCTTTGATACATCTGATTGAATGACCTACCCCTCTTCCGGTTGGGTACATTCTGATGTAATCACCTATAATGTGAATTGTTTTTGATCTAACCCCAAATCCACCATCCATATCCCAAGAAACTGTATCTTTGGTCCAGAAACCATTTGTAAAACCCTCACCAAAATAATTAATGTTTGAGTACTGGAACTCATCACTCCATTGGTGATAAACAAACCCGGATGGTAATCCTGACCATCTTGTTTGGTTGTTACCTTCCAAACCTGAATCCCAATATTCATTAGTTAAAAACTTCTTTCCGGATTGGTCATTCATTACACCGTCATTAATGTAATTCTCGTTATAATCCAATAGATCCAATGTGTTGGAATCAACAAATGAGAACATCTCGTAGTAATCCATAAAGGTGGGAACTTTATATCCGGTGGGACACACATTTCTTTGGTCTCCAGCGACATACCAATTGTATAATCTACCGTATTGATTCATAAGGGATGTGTCCATATTGTAATAACTTTGGATTGGCGTTCCATAATCTGGACTCTGAAGGTTAACGTGTGACCACCAATCAAAAAGTGATGTAGTTTCATAGATTGGGTCCCCGTTGTTGAATCGAGAAACTTTTAGGTTCTCTTTTAACCAAACCTGGTCTCCAATCTGAACTGTGTTGTACTGGTTTCCATCGATATCAGAAACTATTTCCTGACTAAAAATTCCCGATGTCATCATCAAGAAAAAGATAAAAATGGGTAGTGTTTTCATAATGGTAAATTTAAATTATAAATCAAATATACAGGTTTTTTTTATATAAACAAAAAAAATCCAAGTTTTTTTCTTGGATTTTTAAAAATTTATCTAAATTTAATTTTTATGCTGTCTTAACAAAGACTTTGTAAAGATCACAAATGGTGAACTGTGTTGTTGCGTCACTTCTTTCAAATGTGAACTGATCCCCAACATATTCAAGTTCCCCTTGGTATATGAAAGTTTTACGTGTTCCATTTTGTTTGTTTTGTACTTCTGTTTCATCACCATCCTCAGTTGGGGTATCGAACAATAATAACACACTGATTCCACCCATATCTTCAAACTTACTTAATGGTACACCTTGGTAGGTAACCTCCAATACATGTTTAAATGGGTATGTTGTAGATCTAATTAACCCAAATCCTTCACCAGAATTACCTAATTTAATATCTTTATTACCAAAATTAACCATCGGTTCGATAATGAAGTTTGTATGTCTTTCAATCTCATCACCATTACAGTCAACTGTTTTTGTTTCATATTGAGTAACTTCAACATAACCATCCTCAGTCATTAAATTTTCAATGTCGTCAGTTATTTCTGGATTTCTACTTGAAAACCCAACTGTATCGTCTTGGATTTCATCTTCAGTCTCATCGTCAATATTTTCCTCTTCTCCGGGTACTGTTGTTGATACAGTGGTTACTTCAGATTGTTCATTTAAATACTGTTTTAAGGAAGCTTTTTTGTGCATATTAAGGATTCGATCCTTTTCGTCCTCGGTAATTAAAAATAAATTTTTTTTCATTTTTTTTTATTTTATTATTTTTATTGTTGACGTAATTTAATGTTCTTAACGTCCTCAGTTCTAATGTTCTTCAATGAAAGAGTCCCATGTGAGTTTTGGTTAAAATATCCCATACTGTGGAAATAAGTCATCATATAGTATAAATAGTCTGGAACTAGAATATTTTCGTCCATAACTTTAATTCCTATATTTTCTGAACTAAATTCTTTTGTTGGTTTACCAACCTCCTTTTCACCACCTTTTCGTATCAACCAAAAATCAGCTTCAGGAAAGTTTAATTTAATTTCACAAACGTCTTTTAATCTCATTTTTATTTTATTTAGTTAATAACTCATTTGCTCTAGTAATTGCTAAGTCTTTTGTTTTAAACCCACTCTCAATAGTTTTTTTAGAGTGTATTATATTGTAAACTGTTGATGATATGTCTGGTTTTGAAAACTTAAACTTTGATTCTTTCTTTGGTTTATAAGTGTCTTTAGCGTAAATGTCATAAAACCCAACTTTACAAATATATCTACCTTTTTGTCCAGATTTTGTTGCCATATTAAATTACTTTAAAAACTTTAATTTATATACGGTACTAAATATCAACTCTTGTACTGTATCAATTTGATTTTGGATGAATGAATCCTCACAACAAGATCTACTATCTTCGATCATATCATTTAATTCCTCAAGATAACCGATAACGTCATTAACTGATGTATAGGTTTCCAATTCAAAGGTTGAGTAGTTTTTTAATAATCCATATTTACCTTGATATGATTCAGTCAATCCGTCAACTAAACCACCTATGGAATCATAATAATCCTGTAAAGCTTTGTGTGTAGCGTAAGATCCGGGACCTTTAACACTTAAATGAAATACATGTGTTTGTATTTGTGAATGAAATAATTTGGAAATCATCTCACAAAAATCATCACTTGTTGCTCCATTATCTTCGTAATCCATATCAGTATCGTCGTCTTCGTTGTCATCATCGTCCAGGTCCATGTCTTCTTCCTGTTCGTACATTTTTCTTTTCTGAATTTCTTCGTAAAGTTTTTTAACTAAATCATTATCCATAATATATAATTTTATTAATAAATACTATGAAATTATCATTTGTTATAGGAATTTGATTTCATTTGTTACAGGATCCCAATCAATGTTCCAAGGTAACTGAGTATAGGAATATCTTTCATTCAAGATAGAAGCATTAAAATGGTGTGTAAATCCGTCAAAATGATATCCATATCCACTATGTATATGTCCACAAATATGTATTTTTGGTTTGACAACTTTTATTCTTTCAGTTAATAATTCACAACCCAAATGAACACCTCGATTACCCTCAACATCATCTAAAACTCCCCAAGCTGGTCCGTGTGTTATTAATATGTCAATACCTTCTGGTATCATATCCCATTTTGATTTTAATTCTTCACCATTACGTGGAAGATTAAACGCCCAGTTATAAAATTCTGGTTGCCATGGACTACCCCAGATTTTAACTTCCGGACCATCACCTTCTTGTATTGACATTGATTCGTCCTGAAGATAATCAATATTTTTATAACCGGTTAAAATTCCTTTAGACCATTCTGGATCATTTTCCATAATACGATCGTGATTACCGGATATAAATACTTTGGTGTCATAACCTTCCAGTTCGTCCAACCATTTAAAAAATTCTTCAGCTTCCCTTTTATAATAACCAGAGTTCATAAAATCCCCAGCGTGAATTAAAAGATCACCACCTGGGATTTCCAATAATTCATTACTAGATCTATAAGACTTTGGTGTCTTTATCTGATTGTGTTTTGTGTGGGTATCAGATAATATTGTAATTTTCATAATTTAATCATTATTTGATTCATCAGTATCTTCTGTATTTTCAGAATTAACGTCTTCATTCTCCTCACCAACAAGGATCTTAACTGGTTCAGGGAAAAACTGGTTTAGTCCAATACCTAAATTAACTTCAATTATTTTTTTCATAATACAAATATATTATATTTTTTTTTAATTTAAACTATTTGGTAAAAATAATAACGTTGGGTTTTTCTTTTGGATATCAATGCTGGGGAATTGTTTTTTAAATTCCGTGACATCAAATCTACCTGTAATAAGATGGTAACCGTTCTTAGTTGGGATTACCGATTCACATTTTGGTCCTTGGGGTCTTAAATGAGTAATAAACTTAGTGACTTCTTCAACCACATGGTGGTCGGTAACGTCAATATCTATAACCCACCTCTTTTCTTGTGTTTTGATTTGTCCAACAACAGAATCAAATAGTCCCTGTTGTTTATTTACACCATCTCTAATACGTTCAGCGAGTGTTGATAACATATTTAATGATACATCCTTATGGTTTTGTTTTTGGATGTGAATATAAGCCCTTGCTTTAAACATTTCACAAAGTTGTTTGATTTCCTCGTATCGTTTTTCAAGATGTTCAATACTCCCAATACAATAAGATTTAATTGTTCTTACTGATTGGTGATTATCTCTCTCTCCTTCAGGTTGATCTTTCTTTCTTTTAAACACATAAAGCATATAAAAATCTTCAGGATCTGAAAAATTTAATAAAGGTTTTATTAGTTCTATGTTATCAATCATAATAAAACAAATATACAAATTTAAATTAAAATAATCAAACCAGGTTATTTTTATTTGTTCAATATTTATAATAGATTATTGTATTAATTAATATGAAAAAAATAAATGAGGAGATACCGTATTATAATAAATCAACGAATACTGATACACGTAGTGCAAATGAAATTTTAATCGGTAAAATACTGTGGGACGCTAGAAATAAATCCTGGGGTTCTGGTATAATGAAAACAGTGTTTAATAATTTTTCAGACACAATACCCATTACAACTGCTTTAATTTCATTTGTAAATTCCAACAAAAATTATGATCCAAAAATATTAAAAGCTGCCGTGACATTAATTTTTAGGGAAAGTAAGGGGTCGTCAGCTTATATTAACCTAAACTATAAAGAAATACTTGGATATTTCCATAACTTATTTGGTGGGGATCATTCACAGGGTTACGCACAAATACAACCGTCTGTCGCGAAACAATACGGTGTTGATGTTAACTCTCTTTATACTGTGATTGGTTCGTTAAAAGCAGCTTACACAATGTTATCAAAAAATTATAACTACGCCAAAAAATTTTATTCAGGACCACAAGTTACAATATTTGATAATGGTAATTTGGTAAAAAAACCAGCTATTGATGGTGACGCGGCTTTACATTTAGCTGTCGCAGCTCATAATGGTGGATTAGGATTAATAGGTAAATGGTGTGAGACCAACGTTAAAAATATTGCGAATAAATGTGATGTGACTTCTAGAAAACCCTACGATAATTATATAGTAGCTACAACAAATAAGTCTAAAGTTATTCCAAATTATTTCCCAAATAAGGGTGATGGTCCAAGTACCACACATACCTATATGCCCCAATTCATAAAATGTTATAATGAATTATCTTTATTACCTGGAGTTTTAAATAAGATATCCTCAAGTAAAACAAAATCATCAACAACATCAAACAAACCTAATATGGGTTGGGATGGTTATAAATCTGGGGACCTACGGTACTGGAAGGTTTTATACGCGGTCATAAAAAAGTTAGGTTTACCTGTTCAACTAGACTCAAAATCTGGTAATAAACCTGAAAATTCAAAATACTACACTAATGGGTCTTGGGTTATATGGAAAGATAGATCTAAGAATGGTGGGTATTTCATTTCCAGTGGTAATGGTACTATCAATAAAACCTCTGTAGTTGGAAAAATAACCAGTTATGAGGGGAGATATGTGGGTGAAGATATATCAAAAACAATAGTAGAACTTAGGGGTGGTAATAAAAAGAAATACACACTATTAGCATTTTTAAAAAGTAAACCTGAAAATCTGGTATATCAAAATACTAAAAAATAATTGGTTAATTAATTAGTGTGTTATTAAAAGTTACCGAATCAGTTATCACTGAGTCCAGATCTACCGGTCCATCAATACCTTCAACATTTCCTGTATGACTATATTGCCAAATAACACATTCGTAGTTATTAAATGATGGTTTCATTCCGTAATCTTTATCAATGTAAATCCACAATTTACAGTCACTAACTTCATCTTCTAAAATTAATTTGAAGAATACGTACTCAGTGTAAATGATCGGTTTAACCCCATAATGTTCTTCAGCTAATTTTAACCAAATATTGACCTCATCAATGTTACACTCTTTTAATTCCACGTCTAGTATTGGTGGTAGATCACCCTTTTTAAGTTTTACAGTTTTTTTGAAGTTATTAAACTGTTTCTCACCTGAAACACCGGGTGTAAAGAAATGATAAGCTCCTCTTATGGTTCCTTGTCTATTCGATTCTTTCCAGTAGGAATTAAACTTACTGTCAACCCAGGATTCACCCTCGGTTGCTTTCATTATAACAAAATCATTGTTATCTGAAACTGAATTCCAATTTCTAACCCTATTGTGATGTGATATGTCAATACCTTTCAATTTAAAACTATCGTTAGTTACCGGTTCTAAATCAACAATATTAGACACACAAGAATAAATTAAAAAAATTGATAGAGAAATTATGATTACTTTTTTCATGATCTGATTTTTAAATTATGTTATCAGATATAAAGTTAATGGTTTTTTTTTAATATCCAATTTTTTGGTTAAAAAAATTTAATTTTTTTTACAATCTTGTAGTTATTAAGTTCTAACCATTTCAAAAATTCAAGTGCGTCCCAATCTTCCGGATTTAACTCCCCAAGAGTTCCGTCCCCAAACTGATCTATAAAACCAGGTAAGTAATCCTGATCTATTTCAATACCACCATTTTCAGTTTCCCTTATTTTTACCTTAACCATTTCAATGGCACAGGGTTCACATTGGGTGGCTCTTTTATCACCTTTAAATTCTTGTTGACAATTAACACACTTACACATGTAATATCCGGGAGCAAATCCCCCCACTGGGTATTTTATTTCTTCCATTATTCCGGTTTATTTATTAACGATTGTCGTTTGGATGTTACCATCGATTCGAGTGGCCAAATAACACTGTACTGATAATCTCTCCAATATTTATCTGGAGATTTAGTTCTTAATTGTTTTGCAAAATTAATAATTAATTTTTTGGCGGTAAAAGTTTGCTGGTACGTTTCACAAGAGTCAATTACCTTTTCTATCCATTTTACTACGTCTCCGTAGTGAGTACTTCTTTGTTCCATATTTATATTTTTTTTATAAATGTTCAACAAACACACAATTCTCCAATTCGTAAAGATGATTTCCCCTTTTTGATCTAATGTACAAACTAATTGTGTGTCCAAATATTTCAAACTTTTTAGGTTCTTCACCTTGATTAACTGGTTTCAAAGGTTTGGTAAGATTAGTGTGTAAACCAAACATTGGTTCAACATTTTTAACCTTATCAATCCAAGTGGATATACCGTATTTACTTTGATATCTAAACTCTTTCCCTATAAGTTCTGAAAGGTCAAAACAATAGTTAGTTTCATCATCACAAAAAGTAAATGGGTTTTTCTCCCCGGTTAATTCCTCATAATAAGGATTTAATTCCCCGGTGTACGGATCGTGTGTTGGTATTTCATGTTTACTCATTTTTTGTGAATATTCCTGGTTATTTGATTTATTAATCCTTGAGCTTCACCAAAACTGTAGAACCTAATTTCTGGGTCGGTATTGAAGAATTCAATGTACCAATTACCGTCTTTAATTTCCTCGTTTGTGGGGGTAATAAATGTTAACCCATCAACAATGTCAAGAACATAGTAATACGTTTCGTCGTCCTCGTGTTCTTTAACTAGTTCGCTTTTCAATCCAAGTAGGATAATTTCTCTTTCTGTCATATTATTTAGTTTCAATTATTTTATAAGTTCCTTCAACAACCCCATATGATGACTCCTCGTGAAACTCATAGGTCTCAGCTACATCATTTGAATCCATCTCCCTGGTTAAATACCAAATTTGGGTTTCCTTCCAGGTTACATTAATCAATTTTTTACCCTTGGGTAATTTAATGGTCCCTTCACCACCCCAAGATTTTACTCTTTCATTTTCCGTACATGATGTTAACAACATACCGGAAAGAACAACTAAAAATACTTTTTTCATTTTATTAGTTTTACTTTTGTTACGTTACTTTTTTTATTTAACTTATATTTGATTTTAAATTCGTCAGTAAAGGTATAGTTTCCTTCCGACATATCCAAACAAGACCATTCACACGTTTCGTGATGATAAAAATGAACGTGTAGTTTTTCCAAATGAACACACTTATCGTATGTGACAGTTGAATAATTCCAATTAGAACATGATGTTAACACCAATAATCCAATTATTAAAAATTTGTAATAACCCATATCATTTTCGGATTTAAAACAAATTTAGGAATTATTTTTTAATTAGACAAGTCTTATAATGATTTTTCCTGGATTTAATGGGTGATCGTAATAATTCATCGAATATTCATCACTCAAATCCCTAACAATTCTTTTCATTTGTTCGGATATTCCGGTGATCACCTCAACTTCTTTTGTACCGGATTTCATATTTTCATAAATGAACCCATCGAACATACCTTGTACGTCTGAATGTTTCACTCCGTGTAGATCAAGTATTTTCATAAATTATCAAAATAAATATCAAAGAGTTCTTCCCCCCTTTTAATATCCCTAGTAGCGTACCCGGAATTATTTATATTTTGATTTTCAATGTTAGGATAACAACTGTTAAAGAATACGTTGTTACAGGTCACGAAATTAACCCCATTAATCATTCTAACAAATATATAGTCGTTTGTTCCCCTGGTAATAAAATACATCGAGATTAATCGTTTAACGTCATCGTCAAATGAGTTATAATCTTCCACGGGGAGTGCGTAGATCTTTGTTTCCCCCAACCATAGTGGGAATAACTGTTCACCCTCTTTAATATCTTTAATTGTGTACACACCAATTCCATGAACTGGTGAACACTTTAATTCAGTTTTTAAATTATATTTAAGGTGGGTTACTAAATCATCCGATACCACAGGATAATATTCACTATCTAGAATCGGATCTTTAATCAGAAAATCTAATCTTCTTTCGGACATACTATTTTTTTAATTAGGTGGATTGAGATCAGGACAACAAATATAACTAATCCGGATAAGTGTACTATTTCTTCATATGTTATCATAGTTGACTCCTTTGTTATAAATATAGTTTATTCTTTTTTTAAGTAAACGTACTTGTGGTTATAGTTCCCACACTGATCACAATGATCTAACTCAGTGGAGTTATCAACATCATACTCATATTCGTCCGTATTGTTAAAAATGATCTCACAAATATCGGTCCAATCCTGGGGGGATAGTTTATGTCGAACTTCAGACAACTTTGATATTACGTTTGATCTTAGTTCATCAACTAATTCTGGGGATCTATTATCATACTCATGGGTAAATAAGGATTCCCCATCAATTTCAACATCAACCCCAAAACAGTTTTCACTTAGTTCTATTTTTTTCATAAGCCCAAATTATTTTTAACATTCATTTCCACAATATATCCCATTAGACTATTAACCAAAGTATCAGAGTCAATTTTTTCATATTGGTCTGGGTATCTTTCCTGGAGTAATTTATTTTCTTCATACTCCTGACAACTTAATAGAATGTCAGATAACATTGATTTTAATACATGTTCTTTGTCGTATGAGTCATTAACTTTTGTCTCCATTACTTGTCCTTCAAGTTCTTGGGTATATTCTATTAACTCTTCTACGGGACCTAAATCCATTAAATGTTCGTTGTCTTTGAATATTTGACTTATACTTCTCATTCCAAAAATTTTAATATTTTTTCCTTAATCCCTAATTGTTTAATTCCTTCATTTGACTTTGGTGTTAATACAAAGTTATCAATAGCCCAATCATCTTTCCATGATTCACCAATTTTACCCATATTCAAATCATCAATAGAAACCCAATGAGTTACTTCAGGGTGATCATGAAGATATTGTCTAATTTCAATTGTTCGTGTTTGTTCTAAATCCCACCGTGGGGACCAAATAAATAAATTACCATGAACTGTACACGTACCTATGTTTGGTGTCAATGATATTGGTTTTTTACTTATTCCGTGTAATTCATAGTACTCACCAAGTTCTTCTAGTGTAGCGTGTAGTTTCCAATCTGAGGACACCACAATTTCAGCACCTGTTTCTTCAAGTATTTCATTAAGAACCTTAACTGACTTAGTGTCAAAATCATCAAAACGAAAAGATACTGGAGCGTCTTTTTTTTCCTTACTACTGTCAGGGTTTTCACTACGGTACTTAGCCCATTTCTTTGTTCGTCCACCCCAATTGTTGGAGAGACAAATAACCCCATCGTGATCTAAAAATATTACTTTCATGGTTCAAATATAAGAATTTTAATTTAAAAAGAAAACCCCCATTTTAGGTGGGGGTTTAACTGGTTATAGATGTGACATTAAAATGTCCAAATAATAATCAATAATTTCCGGATGTACTTCTTTAACTTCACGGTTAATTAAAATACTCCCACTAAATTTCTCTTCAGACAATAGTTCATGTGTTGACTTGAAGTGTTCACCAAGGGCGTTGTTATAAACTCTAACCCTCTTTGTGTTTTCCATGTCCTCATCAGTTCCTGTTTTCTTGTCTGGAGCGCCAAAATAAGCGAATGACGAGTTTGGTCTCTCAGATAATATCCTTTCAATTTCACTAATCATTATTGATAATATCTTAAGGGTTATCTTCTCGTTAGTTCTATATGAATACTTGTCTCTATACTCTAACCCCATTGACGCTAATTTACTTTGTCTTGAATGAAACCCAGGTTGGAGTTTTGGGTAGAATGAGATTATGAAGAAATCATATTTATACTCCTCAATCTCAACAATGTATTTAAATCCGGAATATGTTTTGGGTTCACCATCAACCATTTCAGTTCTTTCAGGTGTAATAAATGTAAATATTTTACCACCAACAAAGTTCCCACCATCATCTTTAGTTGGTAGGTTTTGTGCGTACCTCCAATTATAGTCACTTTTAATTTTTTTTGCCCCCTCTTTTGAGAAGGATATCTCTCTGAGAATTTTTCTAATTACATCCCTCATTTTTTAATTTTCTTAAACCTCTCGTCATATTCTTTCGTACCATATGTTGCCATATTCCAAGTGGTATAGAAATATGGATTCTTCATCGGACGATCGGATGACTCTCGTAATTCTTTGCGAAATTTTTCTGATTGTTCTTTGGTGTAATTAAAATCAAAAATCTTATTAGTGTCCATTTTGTTTGGTTTTGTTCTACAAATATACAATAAATATTTTAATATACAAAAAAAATACCATGAAACTTTCACCATGACCCAATCTTTTTTTTACTAAAGTAAAAACCCCCATTTTAGGTGGGGGTTTTCTTTTTAAGTTAATTATTTTTAACTGAAGTCATACACACTAAATGTGTCAACTAATGATCCACCACCAACTCCAGCTTCTAAATTAGCTGTAACGGTAAACAAGTATTCTTGTAAAGGTGGTGTTGTAGTTGTTGGACATGATCCACACCATCCTGAAGTCGTATTAACTCCAGTCACACAATCTGTAGGGTTTATGGTTCCAGTACCACTTGCGGTAATGGAAATTCCAGCGTTTATATTTGGTAGTATTGCTGGGTTTATGTTTGTAACATTCCAAACCAAGTACCAACCATTTGGTCCTGATCCAGGTATTCCAACTTTCTCACAAGTCACGCCGTAATTTATAACATCTGACTTATCTAATCCATTAGTCATTGTCCAAATAAATCCTGGATTTTTGTTTTGACATCCACCAGGAGTACACCATGGATTAGCTGGTGCACAAGACCCACTTCTATAAAATGGTGTTAACATTAGTACACCCGTAGCCGGTAATATTTGTAGTTGTTGTGAAGTCGCGTTTATTGCGTTTGGTTGTATACACTCAAAATATAGTGGGTTTGTTGGTGGTACAATAATAGTGTTTGTATCTCTTTCAAATATTGTTATTTCTGGTCCAGTTAAAAGTCCATTAGAATCAATGTCTTTGGTCACTAACTTCACCCACCTTTCATCCACTGTTGGGTTAACTAGGAACCATTTGTACCAATACTTTAATCGTCGATAAACAAATCTATCGGTTACTGTTCCGTTACTTTGTGTTATTTGATTATAATTACAATTATTTATATTAGTTGGTGTTTGTTGTAAATTCATATACGATGAAAAATCACAAACTTCACCACTTAGTGCTGGTAGTGGAGTTGTCCCACTGAAAGCGTGTAAGGTTTGACTATATTTTAATATTTCAACACTATAATATGGGTCACCATAACAATGTGGACTTGAAAGAGTATTACCACTTAGTGTTGGTGCTGTTGGTCCACTTTCGGTAAATACCGCACATGCGTAAAAAGCTCTATAATTTTTGTAAGTATAACATGGTGAAATGAACCTATCATTACTTGTCCAGTCTAATATTGGACAAGTATTGTTTATAATATCAGTAAATGGGTCCACTGTTGGATTATAAGCTCTCTGTGCAAATGAATTAGCTGTATTTAATAATTGATTTACGTTTGCTGACATACAGGTTCCACACCCATTAAATGGTGGTACATATTGATTCGTTATCGTTTGCCAAGTCCAAACAATTGTATTTGGATTCGATGTATCCATAACCGCGGTTGGGTGTATGTATATTTGACTGTAGAACTCAACATTATCACCACAAGCGGTATTTGGTCCGGAATTAACAACTGACCCAAACCCTAATGGAACAGCCATTTTTATCCATCTATAATATTTAGCTTGTTGTGGTGTTGGTATTCCAGATGGTCCTTGGAAAGCTCCAACCCAATAAAAATTAACAGCGTTAGTCCAGTTGGTAATGTAGTTAGTTCTATCGATTGATGAATTTGGATTTGATCCAAATTCGAGTACAATCGTACTTGTGTTAGTTAATGAGTTAAAGTCTTTAGTGTATCTGATTGATCTATCAAATTGTGTTGATTGTCCAGTACAGTGCTGTGTTTGACTTCCGGTACAATTCCAACAACCTGGAGGGACTAAATTTTGTATATAGTATCCATTATTCCCACCTAAATCTTGCCAACCTTCATTTGGACATGTTTGATTAGCTGTAAAGGTACATGATGGTAATATTGGGTCACAAGGTGAACAACTCCAGTCATTACCACCACCCAGATATTGATTAGAATATGTATGTGCACTTGTAATTCCTGTTGGTAACCAATTTTGTGTACCCAAGAATGGTATGTTTGAGTTTAAATACACTATTGGGTCAAAGTTTGTTTCAACACAATTTCTAACCGGTTTAAAAGTTATTTGAGTATCATCATATAAACATTGTTGTACTGGACTACAACTGGTACATAGTTGATCTTCGGTATATGTTAATTTAAAATTATCCGCACATATTTTGTACTCATCATTAACATTATCACACAATAAACAATCAAAGTCATCTAAACAAGTATAATATAAATCCCAGTTTGTTTGTGTACTGGTTTGACTTACGTTTGGTGTTATTTTGAATTCAAAGAAATCTGTAGTTGGGTCTATCGTTAATCCACTTATTGGTATTACTTTTCTAAAGTAATTTGTTGTACTCATATTTATGTACTTGGGTGTTGTATTTGGATTGTTTAATCCAATATTCTGGTAATTCCCAACATAAATATCTTCAAGTGTTATCGGACTAAATGAATAATTTGAACCAAAAAATCTAACGGTTAATCTATCGGCAACCAATTCGGTTTTGAAAGCGAAAGCTATATATTTTGTAGATGCGTCTGGTGTTAAATATTGATACCCAATTGGTGCAGCTGGTGCGGTCGAAGCGAAACTACTTTGTAATTTTCTATATGTATAATATTCTGGGTAGTTTGATGTTGGGTCTGTTGTCTGACATGAAGCACCTAAAACTGTAAATTCAGGTACTAATCCGGTTAAACATTCAAAGTTGTCACTAACTATTCCAACTGAATTAACCCCTTCATAACCATTTCTAATAAAATTAATATTGTTAATTCTAATAGCCACAACTATTGGTGTATATTGACCTGGAGGGACGGTAGCTGAAGCAGCTCCGGTTAATGGGTGGGTATAATTTGAACTTGCGTTTCCTGGTCCTAATGGGTTCGGTAATAAAAATAGGTTTATTGATGAAGAACTTGGTCCGGTGGATATAAAAGATAAGACATTATTTTGGTCATACCAATAAACAACATAAGCGTCTAAAGTACATGGTTCTGTTGAACCGGAAACCGGGACTGTTATTAAATTCCCAACGGAAATTGTACCAATACCACTTTGTGTGACGTTAGTAAAAGAAAAATCACAATTATCACAGAAGTTAAATGTCGTTGCCGAAAGATCGGTATAACAGTTTACTGGTGACGTTCCATTTGTTTCGATTATCCTAAATACACTAACATTTGTTGGTGAATTAACTGTGTATGGACAGTTAGCACCTGTTAAGTTACTAACATTTATTGGTCCAGCCAACAAGGTACCATTACTTGGTGGTGGTCCTGTTGGGTCCGCGTAAATGAAGAATCCTGTTGATCCATATCCCGGTGGAATTGTCGTTAAACATATTTGATATACTGGCATTTTTTTTTGTTTTACCTTTTTATTTTATTTTTATTATATTGATTCAAATCTACTGAATAATGTAAATTTAGCACATGTAGGTGTAGGTGTTGGTGTAGGTGCTGGTGTTGCTGATGGTGTTGGTGGAGGTGGTACTTGAGCGATCGCTCCGTCTAATTCACCACCACAAGCTATTGCAACAGGTACTGGGGTTTTCGAAGGTGTTGGTGTTATTGTTGGTGTCGGTGTCATAGTTGGTGTTTGTGTTGGTGTTGGTGTTAATTTAACCTCCTTAATTTTTTGTATTGTCATCCTACAATAGTCACCAGAATTATACACATAGTTACTTCCGGTTGTATTTGTTAATTTTAAACAAAGTTGTTGACCTTGATATATAAATACGTTAACTTGTGAACCATTGATTTCAAAGTATTGACTATCGTCTGAAATATACCTGTGTTCACCAGCGTAAATAATATCATTTATAGGATCCACAATTCCAGCTGACATCATTCCGTTGTATATTTCAGAATTTGGTGTACATGGTATTGTTTCACCAGATAAACATATTTGACAGTTACCTGGTACTGAGAATTGGTTACCACAAGCGAAGCAAGTGTAACAACTATCTAATGGTCCAATAAATACCCAGTCACCAATACCTGATGGTTGTCCGTTTGGATTTATTGTCACGTTTTGACTTAACGGTACCGGTAAATCAAATGGTAATTCCATGTATATGGTGTTATTTGTAACGTCCTCAACAACCCATCTAATTAGTACTGGGTCCCAATAAATTAAAATGTCAAAACCTGCACATCCAGATGGGCAATTTCCACCCGCTAGTGTTGTTCCAGAATAAGATGGTCTACCATTTATCGGCGTGTTAGTTAAATAAAAATTACTACCGTAATTCACAGATACTCCACCACCAAGAGGACATTCCCCAAAGAATCTAATACATTGTGGTGTTACCACCGGTTCTAATGGTGGTGTTATAATTACAGTTTTTGCTGGTTTTGGAGCTAAGTCTATTAATTCATATCCATCTGGACAAATACCACAAGTTGTTTTAACACCGTTATCTAGAACTACATTAGCTGAACTAGTTATGACATAATCATTAATTATTGGTAATCCATTTGTATTTGAGTTAAGGAAGTAATATGTTGGGTCGTTTGATACTGGATTTGGGTTACTATATATTTCATAAGCTAGGACGCCCTCTCCGGATCTATTAACCCCACAGATTTTAATTGTGTTTATTTGACCACCAATTAATGTGATGGGATATACATTCCAAAATGTATAATTCAATGGTTGTGATGGATTTAAAGTTTGATCTAATATCAATGTACCATTCAATGTTATTTTTGTAGCGTCTGAACAAACCCCAATAAAATATGTTTGTGTTTCTGGGACAAACAATGATTCACATCTACACAATTCACCCTCATAGTTTAAATTATTTTCAGCCCATATACCAATATCCCAAGCTCTTCGTCTCCAAAATCTAAGTAATGGACTAACTTGTATCATAGGTTGAGTACCGGTACTGGAACAAACTTCCAAATCACTATAATTTTGATTACATTGTTGTGGTAATAAAGAGTATGTTGAGGTACATCCAAAATTAAACATAGTTGATGGTCCAGTTCCATCTAATAAAAATGTTGGTTGGAATACTGCCACACCCTCTTTACATAATAATGGGTTAAATGGTAAATTGTTATCACATAGTAAACTACTATATAATTCTAAGTTTTGTGTTTGTCCGCTACCTGCTGGTACCGTTACCCCAGAATAACACAATCCATTTGGTAATGGTTGATACCCTGGAGGACAATCACATCCTTCGGTTGGTATTTTTGTAGCGTGTACCTGGAAACTAATATTATATAGTGAACTTTGTGGACATGTCCAAATACCAGTGACTGGATCGTAAGTATTCGCTGGGAATAGAGTTTCCCAATCATCATATTGTTGTGAAGTTATTACCGGTAATTGTATTGTACCATCAAAAATTGTTCCAGATGGTACACTTGGGATAATAGCTGGTGTGTCGATTGATACAGCCTCACCCATAGCTGCTATTAAAAATATGTTGTTTGTATTTCCGGTAACAACGAAGTTATCTGAGTCTAAACCTAAGTTAGCAACATCTTGGTTGTTTGGAATATCAGTAATTCGTAATTTTGGTGTAAATACTGAATCGTCTGTGTTAATATTTGAACTGGATAATATCTGTCCTAAATCAGTTAATCCGTTTAATGATTGGGTGTTAATTAAGTCCCCACCAACAATTACTGATCTTTGTGAAGAGTTGTTTGGTATAACCGCATTAATTGATATAACACTAGATCCATCGTTCCCGGATAAAATTTGATTTGTTGTACCAAGAATAGATGATAAGTTTGACCCAGCAAAGTTTGAAGCTCCACCAAGAATAGTTGTAAAAGCTGAATCGGTAAAGTTTTTATCCCCACCAAATATTGTTGACCCATTTTGTGAAATACTGTTGTTGGTACCACCAAAAATTACAGATCCACATGAATCACCACCAATTTGGTTGTTGGATCCTCCACCAATGTAGTTAACCGATCCTTTAGTAACGTTTTGACAACCACCGAGTAATGTATTTCTATTAAAGTATGATCTATTCTCAGTTCCACCACCAATTGACGACATTCCAGTTCCTAAACTGGTTAGGTTGGAAGCTCCACCTAGGATAACAGAACACGCGTTCTCAATTAAATTTGTTTGTCCACCTAGAATTGATGAACCCACACTATCAGTGATGATGTTTCCAGTTCCACCACCAATTGAGTTGTCACAAACTTTCTTACTTGCAATCAAGTTAATGTAATTGTCGGTACCACCCAGAACTACCGAGTAATTACCAATCAATTTATTTCCCCAACCACCAGCAATTGTTGATCCATCTGACATATCACTAGTAGAGTTTATGTTACCGATTGTGTTTAAATCACCACCACCAATACTTGAAAATATACCTTGTACTTTGTTTTCTTTACCACCGATTATACTAGAACATGGTTTGTAAATTACATTTTTAAATCCTCCACCTATCGATGACCTATTTGTTTTAATACTTTGATTGTATGTGAATATTAAGTTACCGTATCCACCAATAATTGATGATTGACATGAATTATCAATTTTATTAGACGAACCACCTACTATTGTTGATCCACAGGAATCCAATTTTGTGGTTGATGAGTCTGGTCCAACAATAGTGTTTAACCTACCACCGAACACAGTTGAATACTGTGATCCAGCTAAATTACCAAGAGCACATCTAACTGTTGATGTTTGTCCACCACCCAAAAACTGGTTGTCCTGAATTATAATTTCTGTTATTACTGCCATAATGTATTTTCTTTTCAAATAAATATTATGTAATTGGTAAAAAATTAAAAACCCCCACAAATAATGTGAGGGTTTTTTATATGTCGTTATTAAATTGGTTATATAGTATGAATGATTGTTAAATTTTGACTAAAAAACTTTTGAACTTCATGAATTTTGTACTTTGAGTGCCTAATCAATATCTAACCATCGATTAACAAGTTGTAGAATTTAATATAACCATTTAATTAACGACACAATTACTCGTTAGTTTTATCTTCATCAGTTTCTGATGGTTCGAGTCCAGGTAAAGTTGTTGTTGAATTATGTTGATCCAATTCATCTTGTATTTCATCAATTCTTGCTTCAAGAAATTTAATTTCTGAGTCCCTTTCAACTACAGAAATTTCAGATTTTTTAATCGTCGGTGAATCTGAACGTCTTCCGTAGTAGTCATCCTCTGATACACCATCAGTACAGTCCACCCCTTTTAAGTGTTTAACAATACTCTTTAATTCGGACAATAAAAATATTTTATCGTATACCTCTGAATTAGCTTTGTGGATTTCAGTTTTTAAAGCTACCAACTGGTTTACTAAATTATACTGTTGTTCCAAAAGAGCTTTGGTTGAGTACGGTCTTTGATTTGACTCAGATACGGAATTGTATCTCATCATTTTAATTTGTGTGTCGGTAATCTCACCAACCAATCGATTTTTAAGTTTTAAAGCTTGTTTAATTGTCATGATTTTAATTTTATTAAATTATATAAATTTTATTTTAATATGTCAATACCTTTTTTCAATTTTTTATAATCTTCTTTTGATATTTCCACTAAATTAATGTTGGCTTCCAAATAAGAAGTCTCCGGATTCGTAAATACTTCAAACTTTTGGTGTTTTTTTAATTTTGTATTTTCAGATCTTGTTACAAAATTGTATTTACCACAATTATTTAAATAAAAGTCAACCAGGTCAAGTTCACCACTTTCAATTTTATCTATATTGTTCAGTAGATGTGTCGCGGCAATCTTTCTTGGGTACTCATGTTCTTTTGTTGGTGAGTAACTTTTATTTAATCTAATTTGGTTTAGACATTCTTCGGATATTTTTCCGGTCCAATTCTCGATTGAATCGGGTAAGTAGAATATTCCAGCCCCAAACATGGTTTCCATAAATTTCTTTTGGTCGTCACTGACGTTTGGGTCTGGGTATAATTCTTTTAATGATACTAACATTCTACGTAAAACTTCGCACCGGTCTTTTAGTTTACTGATGTTCATTGTTTAATTTCCGTTTTCGTGGTGTCATTATGAACTGGGGTGACACTTCCATAAGCGTCACACCCAGATTCTTTTTTTGATTTACATGAACCAAGTAATAAACAAACAATTGCAAATACTACTACTCTCATTACTTAACCTCCTCAAATTCAACGTCAGACATGTTATCGACATTGTCGGAGTTTGGTTGTTCATAAAGGTTTTGACTAACTTCCTGGAACTTAGAATTTAATTCATCCAAACCAGATTTCATTAGATCAAAATCACGTTTACTTTGAGAATCTTTTAAATTTTCCAGCAGTGTGTTCAACTCAGTTTTTTGGTCCTCAGAAATTTTGTCTTCCAAATCTTTAATTGATTTCTCACTCTGGAATATAGTTGAGTCTACTGTGTTAATTAACTCAGCCTCTTCTCTCAACTTTCTATCCTCATCCGCGTTCATTTCAGCTTCTTGTTTCATTCTCTCAATTTCTTCTTTCGATAAACCGGAGGATGATTCGATTCTGATTGTTTGTTGTTTATTGGTTCCCTTATCCAAAGCTGATACATTAATAATACCATTAGCGTCAATATCAAACGTTACCTCAATTTGTGGGACACCACGAGGTGATGGTGGAATACCATCCAGGTGGAATCGTCCAATTGTTTTATTATCCTTAGCCATTGATCTCTCACCCTGTAACACATGTATCTCGACTGATGGTTGGTTTTCAACTGCGGTTGAGAATGTTTGTGATTTTTTGGTCGGTATTGTTGTGTTGGCTTCGATTAGTTTGGTGAACACTCCACCCATTGTTTCAATACCTAATGAAAGTGGTGTTACATCTAATAATAAAACATCGTTTACATCACCAGCTAAAACACCTCCCTGGATTGCGGCACCCAAAGCTACAACCTCATCTGGGTTAACACCTTTGGATGGTTCTTTACCGAAGAAGTTCTTAACAGCTTCCTGGATTACCGGAATTCTTGTTGTACCACCAACCAGGATAATCTCATCGATATCTGATACAGACATCTTAGCGTTTTTCAAAGCTGACTTACACGGATCGATTGTTCGTTTAACCAATGAGTCAACTAGTTGTTCAAATTTAGATCTTGTTAGAGTCCTAACTAAGTGTTTTGGGACACCGTCAACTGGCATAATATATGGTAAGTTAATCTCCGTTGAGGATGAGGACGATAACTCAATTTTAGCTTTCTCAGCTGATTCTCTAAGTCTTTGTAAAGCCATAGGATCTTTAGCTAAATCAATACCGTTTTCATCTTTAAATTCAGATACCAACCAGTCAATGATGGATTGGTCAAAGTCATCCCCACCAAGGTGTGTATCACCGTCTGTTGAAAGTACTTCAAACACTCCGTCACCTAATTCTAGAATTGATACATCGTGTGTTCCACCACCACAGTCAAAGACAACAACTACCATGTCTGACTTCTTTTTATCTAGACCATAAGCTAAAGCAGCTGCGGTTGGTTCGTTTATAATTCTTTTAACCTCAAGACCAGCGATCTCACCAGCTTCTTTCGTTGCTTGACGTTGTGAGTCATTAAAGTAAGCTGGTACCGTAATTACAGCTTCAGTTACAGTTTCACCTAAGTAATCCTCAGCGGTTTGTTTCATCTTTTGTAGAATAACCGCAGATAATTCTTGTGGTGTATACATTTTACCATCAATTTCAACTCTAGGTGTGTTATTGTCACCTTTAACTACTTTGTATGGTACTTTACCCAACTCGGACTTTGAGTCTGAGTAACTTAATCCCATAAATCTCTTGATTGAGTAAATTGTTTTATCTGGATTAGTGACCGCTTGTCGTTTAGCTGGATCACCTACTTTACGTTCCCCATCTTTCACGAATCCAATCACCGAAGGTGTTGTTCGTTTTCCTTCATTATTTGTGATCACGACTGGTTCATTACCTTCCATAATCGCGACACATGAGTTTGTTGTTCCTAGGTCAATACCTATAATTTTTCCCATTGTTTTTTTTTATTGTTATTTATTTATGATCTAAAAGATCGATTTATTTTTCCCAAAAAATATTCCAGATGAAATTATCTGACATTTTGTCAGTTTACCAAGTACTAACGTCAGTTAAATCTAACTCTACCTTAGCTAATTCACTATAAACTATGACAATTGGTCCTATACCGCTACTTGTAAATCGATATTCATAATCACCATACTCCCCGTAAACGGCTTTTATATGTCCTTGCCACTTTTTCAATTTTTTAACCTGGTCTGGATCTATTGTAAATGACATTGGTTTATATTTGTTTTCAATGTCATCCTTTTTATCAGATTTTTCTTTTTTATTTTTTTTTGACATTTCCAAGATTCTTGATTTTAAATTTATAATTTTACTTTTCATAACATTATAAGTTTACGTATTTTTTTTTAAAGTTTCAATACTTTAACCGACCACGGGTCAAAAAAATTATCAACTTCACAAGTTTTAATTTCATTGTGTAGAGCGTCGTAGTAATAATCACCATTCAATATAGGTGTTTTTTCCATAATAAAGTATTTACGTCCATTGAAGTTGACTAATGAGGTCTCTTCTCTGTGTTCATCACATAGACAATATATCCAACCACCGATTTTATGTTGTACTCCCGGTTCACCACAAACTTCACAAACATTAAAACTTTCTTTTTCAGCTTCAACAACAAAATGAAATCCATTTTCTGGTAAATTATCTAAGAATATACTCATTCCACCAAACTTTTGTTTTACATTTAAAAATTGTTTATCCCAACCCATTGATATTAAAGTCTCAAACAATCTTTGTAAAATACCTAACCAACCATTACTGACGGAAAAATTGTGTCGTTCTAAAATGGGTGATTTATGTTTATGAAATCCGTGATTAAGTCCACCAATATTTTTTAAAAAATTATTAAATTCTTTATCGGATAAATAATTATTGTTCATTCTTACTCCCATCTTTATTGTACATTTTTAACATGGTTAACGAATTTCTTAATATCCAATATGAGTCCCAGAATCCACCTCTATCATCCAGGAAGATGTTAGCGTACAATTTCCCATTTAACCCATATGGTTTGTCCCATTCTGAGTGCATTTGGTTGACACCATGAACAACAATTCCAAGATCCTCCACTTGTTTTTTAGCGTTCACCAATTGTTTTTCACTTCTAGCGGTATTAATTAAAAATACTATACCATGTTCTTGACATTCCAAAATTAAATCAACCATTTTTTTACAGTTCTCTTTAATTTCTTCGTTGTAAGGGATAATAGTATCGTCAAGGTCACAAGCTATGATGATTTTCCCATTTTTAACCCATTCATTTGTTAATCGATTCGTATAAAAATTAGCGTGGTGTCTCATTTTAATTTAGGTTTCTTTTTATGTGGTATAGTGATATCATAATCACCGGTAATCCAAATAATATTGAAATTGTGGTCATCTGGAGTACCATACAAAACCCAACTAGGTATGTCACCGAAAATATTGTGTCGACTATAACCTCAGTAATTCCAAGTTTAGTTATCAAACCAAAAAACGATTCTAATTTTCTCGTCAAACTCTTTAGTTTTTTCATCATCAAATAAGTAAAATTCTTCTTTTAATCTCTCGGTAATCTTATTAGCCAACCTAGCTAATGGACTTTCTTCTTCCCAAGTTCTATAATCCCAACCTTCAACTGTTGTAAATTCAGCGGACATTGTTGGTGTTTTACCACTGGACTCCAATTCTTCAATTGATTCTGGTGATATCATACCCTCAACCCAGACTGTTGGGTTGTCAGATAAAAAATCATTAATTTCTTTTAGTGTTAGGTGACTGTGACTATGTCCATCAGATTCCCAATAGTCTGATCGTTTCTTTACAATCTCGGTAACATCCTCCGGTAATCCCTTTGGATCTGAAATTGTATTCTCACAATATCCCCTTACGTTTGCCAGAATACAAAATAGTTCGTAGTTCCTTCCTAGGTATATTGACCTTTGTTCGTATTTCTCCCCATTTTGACCGTCCTCACTGTAGTACGGATTAATTCTGAAGTCATCACAATTAACCCAAGTTTCAACACCATTGATTTTTATTTTTTTCTCAATGTATAAATGAATATCACATCCCATAATTTAAATTTTAAATGTTTTAATTAAAAAATCCCCCAGTTAAGAGTAATACAAAATATAACCCAGTACTAATAATTGTCACCCAAAAACTGTGATTCCCCTCTTTAGGTTTCCCATGTAGATGAGCTCCCAATAATAAGTTTAACGATAGTAAACAATACATAATAATTTGACTAGTTCCCATAATAATTTAATTTTAATTTATATTTTATTTATTTTCCAAATCCAACAGTTCCGGATCCTTTTATTCTTGGTTTCTCAGCTAAAGATTCCAAATTACTAATTGTTTCCTCAAATGTTCTTCCCATCACAATTACCGAAATAACAACCTCTTTTAAATGTGATAGGGACATCCCTTCAGTTTTTTTAACCCACAGATCAATGTCAATACCCTTAATGTCTTCCTCATTTAATTTGTGGTTAATATACGCTCTTCTAATTTCCTCATTAGGACTCCCCACCTTATATCGTCTATCAAATCTTGATGGTCGATTTGTGATTCGTTCCTGGAGTTTCTCTGGGTAATTGGTTGTCGCGATATACACAACACCTTCAATTTGTTTAACCCCGTCTAGGATGTTTAATAACCTAGCTGTTTGGTACCTACTTTCACTAGCTATTGAATCAATGTCTTCCAATAAAACAACAAGTGGTCTATTTGGTTCTACCTTTCTAAACGTTGAGATGAATGATGTAAATCTATCCACATCTTCTTCGTCTTTAACATTGATGACAATACCATTTCTCTCGATTAATTTTTGTGATATGAGTTGGATGATACCGGATTTACCACATCCTGGATCACCGTACATTAAAATTCCTCTTTTATGAATAAAATTATATGTTTTGTATTTGTCCGCTCTATTCCAGAAGTTTTCAATGTCTTCCAGGATATCTTTAATTTCTGGTGACGGTAAATGATATAACTCGTCCGTTTTGAATGGTTGTTTCTTTAATGTATGAGTTTGTAGATTACTATTCCAACCTATTTCATAAACCCCAGCTGGTACTTGTGGTACTGTGACATAAGCGGGAGCGTATTCCTCATTTTTTAGATTACTCCAACAAGAAGGAACGTCTGTATCAATTTTATGGCCCTCTTCTAGATCTGGTACTACCCTACCAATGATTGGTTCGTCAAATCTTCTTGGGTCATCGTCCGTGTACTCAAGTGTTTCTTCAATATATTTATCACTCATATTATTTTTTTTTAAAATTTCTTTTAGTTCTTTTTTCCATTCCATACTATTGTTCAGATTCCCCATAATGTTTAATCATGTGTTCTTCAATTTGATTTAAAATATGATTAGAAACCATATCATTATCAGGTCCTGTGGTAAATCTTTGTACTACCTGAATTGGTACCAACCTAGCTTGTCGTGTGACCGCGGTTACTTCTCTTTCTTCCATTACGATATCACAAACAGGAGGTTCCGGGTCAATAATTTCCTCTTGTTCTCCCGATTCATGAATCATGGGTTGGTTGATTTCATCAGGTAATTTACCATGATGTCCTCTCATTTTCTTTTTCTCATCATCCGAGAATAGTTTATAGTTTGGTATTGTTGTCGGTAATTTAAGATCTGTCTCCCTTAATATTATTTCCAAGATGGAAAGTGGTAGTCCCGTTTGTATGGTATCAATTTGTTTGTCCTCCTGGTTGAATGTTTTAAACACGTAATTTTCGTGTTCATTAAACTCTAATTCAAAGTAATTCGGACAGTGTTTGTAGAAAGCGAACTTTTTATTTTCTTTTTTATCGATTAGGTAGATCAAAATACCTCTTGAATGGTTATAGAAATAAGAATCGTCATTAATCATAGCTGTACACCATTTAGTTTGGTAACCGTACGAACAAGATGACATATAAGTTAGTGGTTTAAAAATCAAATAATTTTGATCCTCATAAATCCTATGGATTTCTTTTTTTGATTTCTTAAACATCTCACGATTCTTAGCTTCAAATAAATTTGTCTCCAACATTTCCCAAGAATCATATTTACTAATATCGTTTTCTTGTATTAAACCTTTCTCCATTAATTGTGTAAATTCCACAAATCTACTCATATTACCGTGAGAAAATATCCAGTCAGTAATATAATCCCTAATTAGAGCGTTTTCACAAGAACTGTATGGCATTACATCATCAAGTGGGTCGTTTTCACGGAATGGTCTTACAAAACTCCTGTCGTTTTCGATTGCCGATACTTTTTTAGTAAACATTTTAACTAAAAATTGTGTATATTTTTTAGTTTTAGTCGAATCAAACTTAGATAACATGTCAATGAGTGTCATGTTTAAAAGATCATTTTCTTTTTTTAATTTTTTAATCCCCATATATTATTCATTTATTTCTGTTAAACAAGATCCAAGAAGTATTAATTCAAATAGTACAAATCCCATTATATTAAAAAATCCACTAAACAACTCCCAGGTTGTGATGTCCAACGACCCAAAAACTAAGGAGAATATTGAGTACCAGAATAGGTTTTTTGATAAAAACTCTAAAAAGTTCAGTGTGTACATGTTTATTTGACGATTATTGGTTCAACAATCACTAATATTTCCTCAATACGATCAGTTTTTAATTTTACAATTCTATCCTCTTTAAGTAATAATTCCTCATCACCTGAATTTATATTGTTATAGTATTCTTTTAATTTGTCTTTTGCCGAATATTCGGACTTGTGAAATGATACGTATTTATCACACTCATCCCTTTTATCTAAAAGGGCAAACACTACTTGGTTATTCATGGTAATCTACTTGATATTTTTTTAATTAATTCTTCTTCCTCATTTGTTAACAAATAATATGAGTTCCATATTTTCGTTAACTTGTCTCTTAATTCACGTTCACCTGGTGATTCCTCATCACCCCGAACTACTTTTCTAATTTCCGGGTTTGGGTGTCCTTCTAAGACTCCATCATCGTGTAACCAATCCGCCATTATTTCTTTATCACGTCTATCCATTTCATGGTAGACCTCATCTAAATCAACATCAATTCTTATGTAAGCCATATTGTGTTTTTTTTAAGTATAAAAATAAAAATTTAATAAATCAATGGGAGTCCCCAACATTATGTTTTTCACTGAAAATTAAATAATCTGGGTTAATAACTTTAGATACCTTATTTCGTTCTCCGGTAATCGTTTTAACCACAACACCTTCGTGAGGTACTTTGGTTCCTCTAATGAAATTATTAAATACGTATTCGTCTTGTTCTTCTTTAGACCATTTTCCTATGTATAATAATTCAACGGTTGGTAACTCCAAGTCAATAAAGATCCCACGTTCAACAAAAAATTCTTTATAGTTACCATTAATTTCAACATCAAAACCAGCGAACTTAATATCCTCCAGTTGGTAATCATAATTTTTTTGAATCCCGTATCCATAGATTTCACCGTAAATAATTAAACCACTTTGTAATCTTTCCGGTGTATAATAAGTTTTAACATATTTCCATAATTTTTCTTTAATCATGTATTGGTCCGCGATTGTTCTCCAAACATCTGTTGAGTAGAATCCCTGGGATTCAGATCCCTTCTCAACGTTATGAGATCCGTATACATACTCAAAGTAAACCCACTTATTTCCAAATAATCTCCTAATACGATCAATAATGGATAACTTTTTCTTTTTAACTATCCCATACCTAGCGTTGGTTCCATGAAGTTTTCTTGTTATAACTACTGTGTCCTCACCGGTGAACATATCCGGAACATTTTTTTGATTCGGGAATTTATGGTAAACATGGAAGTTTGGGTTTTGGTGATATTTAAACTTTCGTCCACCTGAAACTAATGTAACGGTTTTTACCGGTGGTTCATATTTGGTGATCTCCATTTTTTCCATCATGTCCATACCGTCATAATACTGATCACCATAACCTGGTATGTACTTAGTGGGGATTATTAAACACTCTGAATAAACACCTCTCAATTTGACCGTACGAACTCTTTGGCCCTTACGTAGGTAATTGGTCACACCCATTTTATCGGATAACTCCTGTGGTATTATCGCGTCTGTTGTGGCTATTACAACCAGGTCACCAACTTTATATTCACCTTTTGGGGTTATGGAGTTCCATCCATTAACCATAACTAATTCAATATTGTCTGAATTTGGTATTTCGGATATTGACCCTATCGTACCAACATAAGCTACACTGTTTTGATTTTCCATATTATAGTTTTTCAAATTCTTCTTTTACTAAATCTATTTCTTCATTCAACCTCTCAAGTGATTTGGTAATCATTTCTTTAATAAGATTTGTATTATAGAGACTCACCTCTTGTTTACTCGGATAAACTCCTCCCTTTGAATATTCAACTTTTACACCTAAACTACAAGATTTAAGTGCGGATTCCAGTTTATACTTTTGTATTTCTAACCTATCAAAATTCTCTTTGATTTTTTTTGCCTGTTCAAATTTTTCTACTTCCATTTTATTTTAAATTTTTAATTTTCACCATCTTCATCAGAATACTCTTTCTTCATAGATCTTGGTTCAACAAAATCCCACTTGGTGTTTTCAAATTCTTCAATCCATTCTTTCAAATCTTCTCTTGTCCATATTGGTGCAAAAGATGGTCGGTATTTAAATGGTACATTATCTTTATTTTCCCACTCATCAAGTCGTTGTGTTACATCCTTAATAAAGTTTTTAGACTTAGTGTGTTTAACCCACTCTCGATAATCGTCCTCCGATTTGATGTACATAACATCGCCATAATTATAAAACTCCATTTCAGGAAATTCCAAATTTGGGTTATTGGTGTAAACATCAACAATGCCATTGTCTCCGTTGTATTCACCACAAAGTTCTTTTAATGAATATAAACTACTTGGTCTTTCTTCCCACACACTGCCAAACTGACGGACAGAACAGATGTATAAATAACCATCCTCATATGAATGAATAAGTCCTTCAATTTTATTTCTCAAAGAAATAAGTTCGTCCATTGTTAATTTTGTAAGATCCATATTATATGTTTAAATGTTTTTTTGCGTTCTCTAAAAATCCTTCAATATTTCTTTTTCCAACTGGGTTTGCACTATGAACCAAATACTCCGGTAATGGTTGGTTTTCATCTGCACAGTATTCCACAAGAAACTTTGCACAGTCAAGACCAGTTTTTTCTTCTATGTTATCATAATCCAAAGTTCCATTGGTTGCAACATTTCTAAAATATTCATCCATCGCGGTATCACCTAGGTCGTGATCAAATGATACAAATTTAGGGACTCCGTTAAGTTCAATGTATTCAACAAAATCATCATAGTTTGTCACTATATCCCAATCATTGGAAAAGTAAAACTGATTGTGTTTATCTGAGACCAACCCAATTGCGTCTTTTGGGATTCTTACATCATCCAAAAATAATTTATTTTTCATACAATCCGTCTTTTTCGTCGTCTTTCATCATTTTAACTATTGCACTTTCTCTTTTGTATTTTCTCAAAAGATTGAAGATTTCCTTGATATCTGTAAATTCAGATGGTGGCGAGTCGTTTCTTCCTGGAAGAAACATCACAGTAAATCCGTGATTTGCTGCAAACCTTTCGGTTACTCTAATACCATTGATTTCATCAAGATAAATCCAAGGAAAGTTTCCTGATAGTTTTACTTCTATTCCTATTTTTTTAAGTCGTTCAATAAACACTGCAAGTTTATCTGTGCTTATTTTTGTGCTGTTTCTTGTTTCCATCGTATATGTTCCAAATTTAGTTTTTACTTCCATAACATTCAAGTTTTTTATCCGTTACATTCCACAAATCTTTTTTTCCTTCCGTCATATGACAGTTGTGTTTCTTTCCGGTTCTTTTACCGAACTCCACAATCATATCATTATGACGATTACGAATAAAATGAGGACATTCTTTGCAGGGTTTTTTCACTCCGTAAAGTTAAGAAATGTTTTTTAATGAAACAAATTATTTTTTGAAATTGTAGGTGGTTTGGATTGGTCTTTTACCGTACTTCTTTTCCATAAGTTTCTGGTGTAAATCCCAATTCACGATCGATTCGTTTGTTTGTTCCTTCTCGTCTGGGATTAAGGAATAAATTTTTGATATTTTTTTTAACATTTGATTACCTAATCTATTAAAATTTTCACATTCATCTTTAAAAAACTGTACAGGATCATTTTGATACCTTACAGTTCTTGAGATGTATTTATCTCTAATCCTTTCCTTTTCTTTATCTATGAATGGACTAGAAGTTCCAATAAAATTTGAAAACAATTGGTCCAGTCTGTCTTTAGCGTTATAAAATTGATCGTCGAAAATGTTAATCTTAGCGTTTACTATGTTGATATATACAAGTTCAAGGATCTTTGATATTTTTTCATTATCTGACATATTTTTTGGGTCAAGTTTAACGTGTGTTAATAACCTATCAATTCTGTCCATTTCATTTTTCATACTTTCAATTAATTTATCAAAAGTAAGATCTCTAATATTTTTAATTTCAATGAATGTTGGGTCATTGGTTATGAACTCATAAAATTGGTCTCTGGTGACTCCTTTTAATTTCATCCTAGCAGCTATCTCAGTTGGTCTAACCAGATTCTCAATTGAACTGATGAAATAAGATTTTCTCATAAAATCATCGATCACCGGAATACCGAATCTAATTCCAGATGACGCGTATACTTGGTATTTTGCTAATTTACCTAATTGACCCATCTTCTTTTTGGATTTGTCATATCTGTGTTTTAACTCATGTGCTAATATTGAGATGGTTTCAATACTATCTTTTGTAAACGACTCATACATATCACTTGGTTCCCAATTTTCTGAAGCTATAAAACTTAAAGCTAAATCTAGTTTAGAATTTTGTAATATAATTACCATTTTAATACCCGTATCAAATCTAGATTGGTTATAAACACCCATAGACCCAATCACCATTTCACCATCATATTCATCGACAGTTTCAACGGAAACCTCAACTTCTAGTTCCTTTAATTTCAGATCCAAAATGTTAATTTCAAATGTACTCCCAAATTCGTATTTGGGTTCTTTGGTGTTAATTTTTTTCAATTGTTCCGAAATGAAGTTATATAATTTTTCAGCTTCATCTATAATACCTTCAGGTACTCCAACAGCTTCAGTTATCAATTTTTTTGATATATAATTAAGTTGATTCTCGGTTAAAAAAATATTTTTCATATTATATAAATATAAAGGGGACCCATTATAGATCCCCAGTTTAGAATTAATCAATAAGTATGTTTACTTCCGTAAAGGTACGGTGTCAACAATTTCCAAAGATACCGGAATAATTCCAGCTCTAATAATGTTTAACTTCTTAGCACATCCATAAGACAAATCTATAATCATCTTTGACGACTTTGGTAGTCTATCGTTGATCTTGACCAGGATTGTGTCATTATTTTTTAAATTTTTCACCTTAACAATGGTTCCAAATTTATAGTACTTGTGTGCTGCGGTTAAACTGTCACTGTAAAATGTTTCACCTGACGCGGTTTTCCTTCCGGTCCAGTGTTGTCCATAATACGAAGCTGTTCCCTTTACCGGACCACCACTCATCATAACCGACATCAAAAACATCGGTAAAAATAAACTAGCTTTTCTCATAGTTTTTGTTTTTATTTTGGTTTATTTATTACAAATTAATTACCCAACAACACCAACCTTATCATCCAGGTGGTGGTCATCAAGTACTTCAGACCCAATTGGTCGTTTATTCATTATTCTAACTATTTCATCAATAGTGTATGGGTTCATATTATTCCCATCAACACCAACATCCATTTTTTTACCATTACCAAATTTTCTATGTTCTGGTAAATGAACGTGACCATGAAGATGAATAACACCTTTGTTTAACCCATGCCAACTCTGTAATGGGTAGTGACACAAAACAAATGAATTATCATCTATTTTAACTTCCAAGTAATGTTGTACACTTAAAAATCTTGTTTGGATGTTTGCTCTGTTATTTTCAATGTGGTGATCGTGATTTCCTAATATTAGGTGGATGTTTTGACAAACAAGTCTATCAAGGAATATATCAATATTTTCAAATCCCCCAAATGAAACGTCACCCAACATTATTAGGGTATCATCTTGACCCACCTTACTATTAATACCTTCAACTAATCTTTCATTCATTTTTTCAATGGTGTCAAAATCTCTAGTTGAGTCGGTTGGTATCTCACCTTCCGGTGTTCTCCAGTTTGTCGTACCTCTAACTATGTTCTTATGTCCATAGTGTGTGTCTGAAGTTATAAAAACTTTTCCGGTTGTTAATATTTTTTTAAAATTCATATCCTATTTTTTATGGTAAATCATCTAACCAATCAAGATCACTTGGTGGGACAAATCTAGAAGAGTCCGGGTAACTATTAATCATATTCCTAAGTCTAGAAATCCTATCAACATTATAACTTCTATTTGGGTTTGCTGGTCTTGGGATATCTAGGGTCGCTGTTGTACTGATAGAGTATGGATTTCCCATTGTCCCGTATAATGAATCTGAATTGGTTAATAATGTATTATTTTCTATCCCAGCTAGTTCACCGGTTGTCTTATACATTTGTAATTCTTTTTTTACAACCAAAAACAATTCATCTGGGATTTCACTGATTGACATCGGGTCTATTTCTTTATCTTGTTCATTCCAAGCTTGTATTTGATTGTTTCTGTTTCTTTGATGTTCCAACCTAAAGTTTCTTGAGAACGCTATTTTTAAACCGGTGGTTTTATTTATAACATACACTAATCGGTGTGTTGATAAATAATTAACCCAATATTTTTCTTGTGTCACACACCATTTTGTGTTTGATCCGTAGGTTTTGGATGACTCAAAACTTAATGGGGTTATTATAAACCAGGTATCGTCCTCGTAAATTTTAATAACTTCTTTTTCTAGTTTTTTCCTATTTTCAATTTCTTCGGCTTTTTTAACAACCTCATACAATTCTAGAAAATTACTATAAGAACTAATATCTTTATTTTCAATTCTATTAGATCTAGAGTGTCTCTCAAATTCATTTAGGGTTTCAATCTCACCCGAACCAAATAAGAACACTCCCATATACCCCATGAACTCTTCTTTATTTGGACTATAATACTCATTGTCTCTTTTGAAGTTTTTAATCAAAAAATCCAAATACTTATACGAATCAGTTGGGTCCAAATAAGAGATTATATCAATTATTGATACATTCAAATCTGGGTGTTGTTCTTTTAATTTATCTAACCTACTCATAACTTAATTTCAAAACGATTTATCATTTGTTCAATTTTATCTTCTGGGACATCGTGTTGGTTTTTACCACCGTGTCTGTTTTCAACAATAATGGTGAAAACGGTATATCCAAACTCCTTAGCTAAATCAAAATATGGTTTCATTTCCCATTCTTGGGTTGAGGTGTTTGAGACGACTATCTTTGGGTACTCCAGGATCATATCAGTTTTAACAAAACTTTGACACCATTGGTGTGCGTCTTTGATTTTCGTTGGGTTAAATTCATATTTCCCTGATGGAGTTACAAAGTACATATCAGCTTCGTAGTGTTGTCCACCCAATGTTTTAGCAAAGGTACTCTTCCCTGATCCGGGAATTCCTCTAACGATATATAATATTTTATCCATGTGACAAATATAAATCTTTTTTTTTGAAAAAACAAATATTTATAAGTATGAAATTGGTATTATCAGAAAATCAATATAGAGTTCTGCTTTTTGAATCTTCGGATTTTGGGGAGATCTATAAGATGTATTACCAGGAAATGTATCGTAAGATCTGTTATCCGATGTCTAACAACGACTCTGACTTAGCTAAAGACTATTGTCAGTCAGCGTTTATAAAAGCGTATGAGAAATTTGATAAATTTGATGATGTACGTAATGTTCAAGGTTGGTTAGCTAGGTTAATTAGAAACCACATAATAGATCAAATGAGGGGTAATAAAATGAAACATACTTCAGATAGTGAACTGTTGTCCACTCCAGAGGAGGAGCCAAATGACCCAAATTTATTTATGAATGAGTATAGTGAGGAGGAGATTAAAAAAGCTATTGATATGTTAACACCAAACTATAAAAAAGTATTAAAGATGTACTACTTTGAAGGTCTATCTCACCAGGAAATAGCTGACGAACTGGGTATTAGTGAGGGTACATCAAAATCAAACCTACATAAAGCTAAAGCTAATTTTAAGAAAAACCTTAAAAAAATTAAAGGGGAATAAATCCCCCCTTAAATTTTAGGTCAACACTTAGATTGTGTCCGACTCCACCACCTTGTTTTTTCTAAACAAGGAAACTAACTAAATTCTGTCGATGTTGATATTCTTAAATCGTCAATATAAATATCGTGATACCTAGAACTATCAAACCATGAAACTCTACTTGATGGATTTTCTTCATAGTATGTCTGTGTGTCCCATCCGTCCTTACACCAATCAAGGGCCATTTCAATAAATTCGTCCTGATTAATCTCAACACCATACTCATCAATTATACGACCACTTCTAATAAAGTCAAATAATTCTTCTTTACTGGTGTAGAATTTTTTATCGTGGAAATTCCAACAAAACTTCCACCCCATACTCCTTTTACCCAAATGGATTAGAATGTTGTCGGTGAATTCATCCCATGGGGACCAGTTAGTCCATTCATCTGGACCACCACCAATGTTAAAATTATTATTAATTGATCTTGGACTTATGTCCATTTTCCTTATTTTAGTCTGTAACTTGTTTTTTCTTTCCTCAAGTTCCTTAACTGAAGGTATTCTATAAAAATTGGTCCCCATATTTAAATTTTATTTATCCAAAGATAATAATTAGTATTGTTTGTGGTCCCTGGTGTTATAATGTGAAATGGTACCCCAGGTATTGATCCGTAATTAAACATTGACATGTTCACACTTCCACTCATATCCCCCCATATGAACGAATACAAACTTAAGTTCATTCCGGACATGGTCTCTGTCAAATGATAAACACTCTGAGTACCGTTCATAATGTATGTGTCCTTATCAATAAAAGATATTGTGTCATTAAGTGGTAATACCTCACCAAACTCCCCAACACGATAACCAGTAACGACCCAGTCTTGACCTGACAATGTATATACACTATCAATACTTGTGGTGTCAGTTATAATTGGTTGTGGTGGATTTGGTGGATTTGGTTGTATGTTCTCCTTGACACATGACGTGAGTAGAACTAAAGAAAATAAAACTAAATAAATGAATTTCATACTAATAATTATTTAGTAACTAAAGCTTCAATTTTACTTTTAACTGGATTTACCATATCAAGTTCCTTGGTTGAGGTGACAATAACACAGTCCTTAAGGATCCGACTTGGTATGTGAATGTAGAATGTATCCCCATTAAATGACGTTAGGTCCTCGTTTAACTCCACACATCCGTGGATCATTTTCAAGAACAACTTAAACTGAATCTGATCAACAAATACTTCCTCTAACAATGTACCAAACTTCTCGTTGATAATTAATATTCCGTATCCAATCTTTTTCATATCTTAAACGTTAAAAATTTGTTTTAAAACCATAATAACTTCTGAGTAATTTCCGTGTCTTAAATCGGTCTCACACTCTTTAAGTACTTCAATTACACAACCTTCAGCGTCACTATTTGAGTGTCCTTCTGAGATTAGTTTAACCACCGCTTTGTCGGAAGTCATATATACCATCTTCAAACCTTTCGGGAATTTTTTAATGGTTTCGATAGATTTTCTTTGTTCTTTTGTCATTGGGTATCTGTTAATGTTAAGACAAATATACAAGATATATTTTAATTGGCAAAAAAAAATCCCATAAAAAATTACTTCCATGAGATTTTTAGTTATTAACCAACAATATTTTGAAAGGGAATATTAGGTTTTGTGTAATATAAATACACAATACTTTTTAAAAGTTCTTACTTTTTTAATACTTTTTTTATAATTTCCTCTAATTGATCATTTTTTTTACTAAATGGTAGATCATCTATTGTAAAATACCCACATTTACTGTGTTCGTGTCCGTCTTTAGCTTTATTTAAATTTGGTGTTATATTTTTACTTGTTTCATGTAAATAAACATAAATTAACCCACGTTTTGTTGTCTGGTCTTTATCATATTTATTAATAAATCCAACTAATTTTAATTTGTCTGGTAGTACAATATTTGTCTCTTCATTAAATTCTCGTAAAGCAGCTTGTACTGGTGTTTCATCACCTTCGATCATTCCAGAAGGTATTGACCAGACATTTGGCATTGATTCGTCTGGTGATCGTTTACATAACAACACCTTATCTTTGTTTTTGATTATAATACCTGAATACCTTTTAAATTTAACCATACGACAATATTTATAAATATATGATAAAGTTAATTATAAACAATAGTCTTTTTAATGTAAAATGTCCTATGACCGATAAAGACATTAGTGACGGTATGATGGGTAAAAAATTTGATGATGATTTTAATGGGATGTTGTTTTTAATGAAAAAGTCCAACCATTCGTTCTGGATGGTTGATTGTATTGTTCATTTAGATATAATTTTTATTGACAATAATGTAATCACAAAAATACATAAAAATTGTAAACCATGTTTAGACAGTACTGGTTCTGAATGTGAGAGATATCGTGGTTATGGTGATATGGTATTGGAAATTAACGGTGGTGATTGTGATAAATACAATATTAGGGAGGGTATGTCTATTGAGTACCCAACTAAATTAATGATCTAATTAAAAAACCTACAGGGTCTACCGTTGGGTTTGACACATTTTTAGTCAATAACTCTGTTGGTGTTGTTATCTCTTCCGCTCCGGCTAATTGTTGTTCACCTTCTGGTTGTTGTCCCCCAAATTCGTCATTATAATACTGTTGTGATTGTTGTGTTTGTGAATACTCCCCAACTTTTTGGTTGACATATTCCTGACCATATTTAGCATCCAATTCTTCTGGTCCAACCCAATTACCTAACCCAAGAAAATCCAAAAACCCTAAATACCATTTAGTTCTTCTCATAAGTGATCTAACAGATCTATTACCCCATATTCTGGGAACACCACCAGCTAATCCTGACCAAAGTGTTGGATTGGCGTTTTTATATCCCTTAAATATACTCGATCCGTCAGCTAACTTTCGTAAATTTTTAATATTTTCAATTTTCTGTACGTCACTAATTTTTGACCAATTTTTTACTAAATTACCAGTCTCAGCTTTTAACACCCTACCTTTGGTACCAGCTTGGGAGAATAGATCTATCCACTGTCCGAGTACACCCCTAGTTCTCCTGGTTAGTACACCACCAGGTACATTGTCAACCGCAGCTTTTAATTTTGGTGTCCACTGTCCGGACCCCCTAACAAAATTACCAACAACACCTTTTTCCGCTGACAACGTTTTAAGTATTCCAAGAGCCTCAGCACTTTTACCAGCTTTACTTAATTTCAAAGCGGTATCCAATGTTTTAACCGCTGGTTTACCAACTTTCATAGCACCCATAACCGGTTTAGCTAATACGTCACCAACGTACGGTATTACCGATATCATGGATAAAAACCCAAATAAATAATCACCTTGATTAATGTATGAGATACCATTAGCTAAATCTATAACACCAGTTGGGTCAAATATACCTAATATGTCACCAACAGTGTTATACCATTGTGATTCATTTAGATTTTTTTTTCTTTTTGGTAATAAATCATTACATAATGATAATAGGAATAACTTATCATTATCTGATAGTCTATTCCATTTTTCCTCCAAAATTTGTTTTTGATTTTTATTCATTAAAAATACTTAATTTATTATAAATATCCTAAGTATTCAAAATGGGTTAGTTTAGTTTAATTTTGATTCCAAATTCTTAATATGGTGATCTAGGTACCATAAAGCTTTTCTTAAGTCTTCCAATTCTTTTGTTGGGTCCTTTTTACCAGCTCTAGAAATATATTTAACAGTATTACCTAATGAAAACCCGAGATCCCAAGCGTCAATAACTTTAATAGCTTCGTATGGATTTTCACCACCACCATAATGATTTGGGTGGTCTACATGTTCAGTTGTTTGATTTGGTTTTGTATTAATTGCCCAGAAAGCTCCATCAATACTGTTTATTGTGAAGTTTTCCCAATTAATACTATCAACACCCCTATCAACATCTGGTATATTAGTTTCTGTGGATTTATAATCATCAATATATATAACACCACCTGGTTGTAATCTAGAAGCTGTCAATATTGTGTCGGATGTTACACATTCAAATGTGTGACCACCATCAACCTCAACAAAATCAAATAGAACTTCGTTTGAAGTTAGAAACAGTGGAATTGTCTCTAATGAGGTTCCTGGTATTAAATTCATGTATATACCATACTTTTTAACTTCTTCCGATAATATCTCAAAATTAGGTACCGTACATTCGTGTTCACAAATATCAAAAACAGTTATTACTACTGGTGTTTCACCGTATTCACCAGATTGTCTCATTGAAGCTATTGTATCACAAATAATAAAAGCTGAGTGTCCCATATTAAACCCGATCTGAATAATCTGTTTAGGTTTATATTCCCTTATTAAATTTGATAGTAGGTTTTGTCTGTTTGGGAACCAACTAATGTTTCCTTCATTACAGTCGGTTTTCATTCCAGGTAATAGATTCATGTTATTATTTATTTAATTCTTTAATTTTTTCAAGTATTTCTTCTTCGGTTTTACCTTCATTAAACATTCGGTATATTATCACTGAAAAATCATCGGTTAGATAAGCTGCGTCTGAATCCAAGTATTTCATTATGTTATCTAAATTTTTTAATATTCCTTCCTTACTAAAAAATCTTTTATTAAATCCCGTCATCTTCGTTAACTATAGAAAACCTATCCTTTAATTTTTTATATTTATTAATGATTTCATTTTGTCCAACATATGTTATTAACTTACGTTTAAACAAAGGTAGTAATGTTTGTTCTATTGGGAACTCACCATTACTGGTCATTTCAAATACCGGTAGTTTTCCGTCTGTGTTTTTATCAACCGTATTAAAATTATCAATAATTTTTGATATTGTCAAATCTGTGGTGTCAGAAAATATTAAATTTGTTGTTGTCTTTTTTTCTGGTGACTTTTTGGACACCTGTTTGATGTCGTATCTCCACACATATTTTTTATTTGTGTTTTTATCAATAAAATAAAAATATCCGGTAGTACTTGTTGTATTTTTTTTATTCTTTTTTGGTTTGATCTCTACGTTATCGAACACTATTGTCCATACTGATTTAGCGATATTGAAATACTCCAACATTTTTGGTGCGGTGTATTTTAGGATTTCAATAAACTCTTCAGTTTCAGATTCATCCATTTCTGGAATGTCTTTAATTTTTAAATCCCTAACCAACAATTCGTCGTCAACTGATAGAAATCGTTTATTGGTGTATACGATTTTTCTATCCTTGATTAATGTTTGGACATTAGCTAAGTGTAGGGACAACTCAATAAAACTTGGGTACAGTTCCAGATTATCTAGTTTTTCACCCATTTTTTGAAAGTACGAGAGTAGCTTGTACTCTTTATGTTCCTTATCGATTGGTTTTTCGAACATCCAGTCGGTGTTCATTAAAAATTCTATTTTTTTCTTTCGTTTCATCAATCATAATAATAAACATAAATCTTGTTGGTGTAAAGATTAATCTGTTCTAACAACATAATATCGGTCCTGATTTATTGTGTAGTAATCATATGTGTCGTCATAACCACTAATTCTACCATAATCACTATCACTAACTAAATCATCTAACATTTCATCTTTATCAATAAAAGGACCATAATCCATCCCATAATCATCCAACCATCTTGTCGGGTTATCTCTAATCTCGGACAATCGGTCCTCAACAGCTTCTTCCACTGAATCATCATCTAAATCACCATCTGGATCATCTTTAATTACTTCAATTTCAGATTCAATTTCACTAGTTCTATCTTCAATCTCACTTATTCGGTTTTCATTTTCCTCCTCATGTTCACCATCCTCATCGTCATCACTATAGTATATTTGTTCAACCTCTTTACCGTTTTGATAAATCACCCATCGATTAGAATCGTACTGAGTTATTAATTCATTATTCATGTAATCGGTAAATTTAAAATACCTTAAACTTTCAGTTACTTCTTCCGTTAATGGTGATCTAGCTCCTCTTTCAATTAAAAATTGTTCCTGAAGTAATGATCTTCTTTCATATTCTAGTTGTTCAATTTCACGTTCCTGACTACCACTAAGAGTTTTTTCAATGTCATAACTTTCTGGACTTTCATATATGTCATTTCTAACGTCATCTTCAAAGTATTCAGCGACTTCATCACCGTTTATGTATCTTTCTAAGTGGTTTGAATCAAAATATTGTTCGGGACTATCAACCCAGTCTTGATAATATTCTTTTAAAGCTTCATCAAATTGGTCTTCAGTTCCAACTGCGTATCTTTGACCGTAAGTTGTGTCATTAACAGATTTAAATATGGTTAAATCACCATAATGACCTCCATCCTCAACTAAATCATAGACATCATGAACCTCATCCATTAAATCATTGATGTCAGATTCAACCTCATCCATTTCAACAACAATGTCGTCAGATTTTTCATCATCTTCCTCTTCTTCTAGTTTTTGTTCTAATTCTTTATGTTTTCTTCTAAGTTCTTCTAATTTTTCTTGATCTTCATCATCTAAAAGTTTAACTGAACCATCGTGGTCTTCCATGAATTTAAGAACAGCGTGTGCCATTTCACCGGTTGTGTCCCCATTATTTAGGTCCCATTCATTTTCTTCACGTCTTTCCTGAGATTCTTCTCTCTCTCGTTGTCTTTTTAATCTTTCAAGATATTTCTCGTACGGTGTTCCCCAAACTCTGATATGATTGGAGTGTGTTGTTATTCCTTTAATCGTTTTGATACCGGTACCAGATAAATCAACCACACCATCAATTCTAATGTCACCCAAATCAGTAATTTTTTCCCTAAACTTATGATCACTTAAATCTAAATTCCCGGTGATTCGTATTTTTTTACCTTTAAATTGTGGGAGGTTATGAATTAATTGAGCGTTACCATTAACACCCATTAATAATTTTTTATACATCTCTGGTTGGATTTCGACGTAATTGTCCTCCTCATTCTCCAGGATAATGTTCTTAATTAAATTAATTAATTTACTTTCACTAAGTCTTACTAATTTTTTCATATATAATAAATATTAAAATCTTTACAAATATAACTTTATTGGGATATTTATATATAGAAATAAACCTAATAAAAACATTAGTCATGGGATGTGGATGTAAAAACAAAGGGAACCAACAAGCTGCTCCGGCTCCTCAACAACAAGTTAACACTCAGAATGAGGGTACAAAAAATCAAACTGTACAGGAATCTGTGAAAAAAATTGTTGAGAGATATTATAACAATAAGAAATAATCCCTTTGTCAACTAAAAGACTTAGAAGGTGGGAATGTTTCCACCTTTTTTTGTATTTATATTAAAAGTAAAGTATGAAGCCTTCAGATATTATTGAGTTATTTAACGATGGTGAATGGGAAAAAATTTCCAAATTCTTCAATAATGATATAATGACATTTTTAAAATTTTCAATTAGTAAAGGATTCTCAAATCGTTTGGATATATCTAACATATCCTGGAGGGAGTTTGAGGAAAATGAAAATTTATTTGATTTTTTAGCTGAGAACGGTTTTTTGGATAACGTTGACTACGATTCATTGGATGATGATCTTAAAAACTATTACTTATATTGGTGGTTAAATGAAAATCCAGATGAGTGTCTTCAGTATATATCTGGTGGGATATTATCGGATGTTGAGATTAGAGGTGAGGGTGAGTATTGGTTAAGACTTAGAGACCGTGATGAATTGGTGGTGTTTTTTGATGATACTGGTAGGGATGTTACAGCTCGTGATTTAGCTAAAGGTATTTTTGAGGAGGAAGATAGGTGGTATGACAGATTCTGGGACACCACGGATAATGTTTACCGAGATGTCATCGATGAACTTGATGATAGTAATTTACGGGTTTTAGCTAGTCGTATTCTCAAAGAGATCGGTAACCAGGATCTAAACATAGAAGATTATGGGTCTGATTTCTTTCACGAATTAATGAAACAACAAGGTAGGGAAGATTTTTTCCAAATAACTGATGATGTTATTTATGATTTAATAAAGGATCAGGAAGCTATGGAGGAATTACTTGATGGTGACCTAGATGAACTAAAAGGTGAGTTATATAATGTACATGATAACGCGTATAACAGTGCGTATGAGAGTGAATGTTATGATTTAGTTTATGATGGTCTTGATGAATTCTTCTCATCAAAAATAACTGAGGAAATGACAAAATCTGGTGATAAAACAAAATATACCCCCTATATTAGAATTAGTGATTTTTATAACAATGTTAAATCATTTGTTTATGAAAATAGGGGTCGTGGTTATAGTGATGGGTTATTGGAGTATCATGGATCATATACTGAAATGATGAGGTCCCTATTTGATGATAATGAATATGAGCAAATTGATTTTAGAATTCCTGGGTACCCTGATTGGGATCGTGTTAATAACAACATAAATGAATTTTTCTCAGATTATATATAATGAAAGTTTCAGAACTAATAGATAGATTTAATAATGGTGAATGGTATAAAATTTCAAAACTATTCAACAATGATTTATCCACATTTATAAATTTTTTTGATAAAAAAGGATTACTGGATAAGATTGACATAGAATCAATTAATCGAAATGATGATGATGGTACAATAAATCAAGTGTGTTTAATGTATTTGGATAAATATGGTCCTGATTACTTTTTGAAGTACCTTGGTGATGTACAAAAAAATGAGGACGGGTATTTTTTAAAATTAGATGATTTATCTGAGTTATCTAAATTATTTGATTCTGGGGACAGTCGTGGTATGACTGATGAAGAGATTGTCAGTGAGGTACTCAGTCCAGATTGGTTTGAGATGTATACTTTTTCTAGTCGTGATGTTGATTGGTACAGTGATATTGTGGATGATTTAAATGATGATAACTTAAAAACTTTAAAGGGTGTTGTATTGGATAAATTATCCGGTGTTGAGTTTGATAGTGAAGATTTCAATGATGAGTGGTTTTATGACCAATCAGACGATAATGGTATGTTCACCATAAATGAAACAAACATAGACCAGGTATTTTCTGATAAAAGTGTTTTTAATGAATTAATGTGGTTAGATAGTCTAAGTGAGACTAGAAGTGAGTTATATTCACTATATTCATTATCTTATAATGAAGCGTGGAACGATGAGGTATATGAACAAATTAAAATAAAAATTTCTGATTATTTTGATGGTGATCACATATGGGATAACGAAGATGTTTACTTTAAAATAAAGAATTTTGAGGGTGACTTAAGGGATTTTATGACGTGTATGGAGGATTACTCAGATTCAATAATTGATAAATACGACTACTTAGACATGGTTAAAATGTATATGACTACGTGTGGTGAGGAACTTAGAATATACAACCCGGAATACGCTGATAGTGATCTAGTGAAAAAAAACCTGAACGAGTATTTCTACAATTATATTAGTTAACTATTTATATATTAAATTAATTTTCATATCAATTGTAAAAAAAAGATATGAGATTAATAAACAAAAATTCTAGAAGAGGTGTTGTTAACTTATTTTCAGAATTTGTATTATCCAAAATAAATAAAACAGAAAATTCCATAATTCAGGTTACCGACTGTGGACCTTTTTTCGTTGTTAATGGTTTAACGACTAGTTTGTCAATTTTGGATTTAAACAAAGTAAGGGATGAGTTTGTCGACTGGTTTAGTGAGGTATTAACCGATGTTGATATCGAAACCATAAATATAATCGATCTGATTAAGTATGGTGAAAAAATAAAGAATATTGAACGTGGGTGGGTTAAGGTAAATAGGTCACTGTACGTTGAGGAACCGGAACCGGTATCTGAAGTATCAGTAAGTTCTGAATTCCCGTATGGTCACAGTTTAAATTGTGGTCGATTAATGGTTTATTATTCCCACTACATTTTCAACCACTGTTACAGTTCAATTGGTACCGATGAGGTGTATTTTTATTTTACAAAAGAACTAGATGAGGATGATGATTTTAAAATTAGGGTCATCACAAGTAAAGGTGATAAAGTTGACCATAGAGTTAAGTCGATGATACTGGACGTATTTGATTTTAATCTGGAAGAGTTTAGTAGTAAACTAACTAAGTATGATTTAATACATGATGTACTAGATCCAAATAAATCCAAACCTTACCTGATCCAAGACAGATTAAAAGATACTATTTTATTTTAAAAACGAAACCCCCATTTTAAGTGGGGGTTTTTTTATTTTTCAAAAAATTCTTTGATTATACCGACACCATCTTCCAGGTCGTCAAAATCCCTTTCGGGAGCGTATAAATTTGTACTAGGTTCTTCACTTTCCGGGGATTCAATCAACATAAACGCTGGAACAAATTCATTCTGTGTGACTTCCACAAACATATCATATTCTTCCTTGTGTTTATTTATATCCCTATCATAATAAGTGATGTTCTCTTTATCCAACATTTCTTTTAACATGTGACAATATGGACAAGATTCCATAGTGAATAAAATAACTACCTTATCCATTTATCAATTCGTTTACCATTCCGTTTATTTGTGACTCATTTAACACACCAACCTTGGTGTCAATGTTTTCACCTGAGTTAAATACTTTGGTTGTTGGGATACTACGAATACCAAGTGACATAGCTATCTCACGATTCAAATCCACATTCATTGTAAACATGTGAACATCTGTTTTATTTTCTGATGATACCTTTTCAAATATTGGTTTCATCATTCTACATGGTCCACACCATTCAGCCCAGAATTCAACTATGATTTTTTCACCAGAGTTTATTTTTTCCTGTAAGTCAACGCTACTAATTTCCATTTTATTTTAATTTTGTTAAATTTTTAATGAAGAGACTAACCTCATCAAATTGATCAGTTCTATAAATAATCTTCATTTGATAAATATCCTCATCTCTACTTTTGGATAAATATATTAGAAACCCGGATGGTGATATAAACGAAGCTTCATCGTGATACATGGTACCGTTTAAAGAATATCCATCGAGATGTTTAATGGTATATTTTCTTTCCATCAACATAACTGGAGTTATTTTAACTGGATCTAAGTAATGTATTACAGAATGTACCTTACCAGTATTCTCCTCAAGTTTTTTAATGAATTCTTCTTCTCGTTTAAACATTGTATTCGATTAAAGGTGGGGGGTTTTACCCCCCCACTTATATTTAAATCATTTCCTCAGCGGTTTCCCAGAGTTTTGTGTTTATGTGATTGTTCTGTAAGATATTTTTAATACCTCTAAGTTTGGTTCGTCGACCGGAGTTTGACTTATATCCAACCCCACCACGAACAAACTTCTCCTGAACAACATTGAACACCTTCCAAAGATCATCACCTTCGTCCTCAGATCTATTTGGTGTTAACAAGTCCATAATATCCAAGTCTGTCGGTTTTGATCCGGTATTCCATCTAAATTTAGATGATTTCATAGCAAAGTCAATCTTTTCTTCTAGAGTTAATTCTCTTTCCATCATTCTATCAATTGACTGTTGGATTCTAGGTAGTCTTTTGGAGAAGCTCTCAGTTAACTTTTTAACATCATCGAACTCAAACCCTGTATGTCTAACGTCAAATCTGTCAGCTACTGAGGTGGGTACAATCAATCCGTTACTACAAACTAATCGGTGTAGTCCAGATGTAATTGATAGAGCGGACATACCGTTGTGTGAGTTTCTAATCACAGCTTCAACAAGGGTATCACCAACTTTAGGTAATTCACCATTTCGAAGTCTTAACTCATGTAGGGAATGAATTCCTCGACCACTTTGTTTAACTGAAGATACTTTCCACCCTTCACGATCAAAAAATTCAATGATTTGATCTGTCGGTACAAATTTGTATCGACTTGTCATTTTTGGTGACGCTGATGTAGCGAATACTGATGGAGCTACTTGTTTGATTAATTCTGGGGTGTAGATCATGTTATTTAATTTAGATTAATAATAACACAAATATAAGGGTTTTTTTGGTATAAACAAATTTTTTTAAATTAATTCATTATTATATCACCAAATTTTGTTTTCATTACCAGTTTACTAACCTCAGAATGGTCATTAATTTGTGGTATTTTCATTTCAACAACGATATTAATAATTTGTTCCCTGGTTAAAATTATATCCAAACCTTTTTTGTGGTTATCTTCCGATTTTTCCCTCAATTTTGTGTAAAATTCCTCTTTCTGGATTTCACCAATTAGTATTAATAGGTCATTTGGGTTAGTTTCAAAGAACCTAATTAGATTTGAGATATAAATCTCGATGTCTACGTTTTTCATATATAATTAAAAGTCAAAGGTTGCTGGACAGTGTTGTTTCATCTCTGGTGGGAAATTAGGTTGTACATAACCCATAAATTCATCCTCAATAAAATATTGTTTAGCTGATTCAGGTATACTATTTTCATCAATCCCGGATCCGGATGTTGATAAAAACTCCAAACAAGTTAAATTAACAATTGATTTTGGTAGTTTTGTCAATCTAGGACAATTCAATAAGTTTAAGAAAACTAAAAACTTACATTGTCCGATAGCTTCTGGAATTGATTTGATATAATTGTCAACAATTAACATTTGTAAGTTGGTAAATTGAGCTATCTCGTTTGGTAAATCAAGATATAGGGATCCCTTACTTGTATTCTCAAGTGAAACATATGTTATTTTGGTTTTATCTTTAACACTAGCAAATAATTTTTCCAATCCAAATATAGCGGAAAATTTAGCGTTAATGTTTGATGGGTAACTTATTTCTAAAGATGATCCACCAAATTGTTCGTCAATACCAAATTCAATTTCCTTTGTGTATATTTCTCTAATTTTTTCTTTGTGTTTTTTCATTAACGGACTATTGATGAGAGCGATATCTAACTCGGTTAATTCCTTTAATGATTTATTTTCAAATTGTTTTACTTTTTCTCTCAAATAATAAGCGACTACATCTGGTTCTGAATCCTGAACCATTTGAGCGTTTAACGGTAAACTTAAACCAATGTATTTCTTTTTAAGTTCTGGTGTTAGATTCTTGTAAATTTCAGAACCACCACTTCTATTACTCAAATCTGGACCAACCAATTCTAACCACAATTCAGCTTCAGCTTCAGACCCTAATTCTTTAATAGCGTCAGTACTAACTCTAGCACTCTCAATTCTATTCATATGTTCCCTATCCTCATCACTAATTGGTAATGGTTTAAATAAATCCTCCTTACCTTTTAGTAGTGGGAACTTTTCGGTGATTTCATTCCAACTAACTGTTTGACCTCCGGACCATCGTCCTGAGTTAGTAGCGTCAGCCAATCTTTTATCACCATATCTATCAACAAGGACAACACCAGCGTGATTTGGGTGTGTTCTATAGTTTGCTGGTTGTGTTAAATCAATTACGTAATATAACGTTAAATTTTGTTTTAATCTGTAATTGTAATAGTAGTTACCCGCTCTATCCCAGGATGTACACCAACTTGAGTTAGGTGCGTATTTTTTTCTAATTCTGATACATTCATTTTTTATTGTTGGTAAAAATACTAATAATTCATCATCTTCATATATTGTTTTGATATCATCCAGGTCAATACCTACTTTCGTTTCATCCTCTTCGTCCACAGGTAAAGCATCAACAATATGTTCGAATTCATCAAATGTCATTAACATTAACGGTTTAGTGTTGAATGGTATTTTTGAATAAGCGGTGGCGTAAGCTTCAAGTCTTGGTAAGACAATTTCAGGGGTTAATTCTGGATTTTCAGTTGCGAATTTTTTCCAACCAACACTAACCACAATCTCTTTAAACTTATCGTTTAATACCTGTTGTAGTCTTTCTTTTGGCATTTTAAGTATCTGTGATGATACTCTAGGATCCATTTGTTCAAGATCTTTTATTTTTCTCTTCATGACCATTAATGGTACGAATTGGTTTTGTATCAGATCATTTAGATCAACATCGGTATAATTTAAAATATTTTGTTCTTTTGCTGGTAATACGTCTTTAACCATATCGAAAGCTTTAAAATTAGCCTTAACTTGATTAATATCCGCTCCTTTATTTTTGTCCATAAAAGCTTTAAAAGTTTCTGTAGACGCTTTTTTAGCTTCTTGTTTTTTCTTATACTCCTCTACTGTTGTTTTTAAATCGTTATATGTGTATTGTACGATATCTCTTCTATCCGGTGGAAAAGCTTGTTTAAATCTTTCAAAATCTGAAATGAGTTCTCTAACATAATCCTCAGTTGGTGGGTTTGGGTCCCCCTCTGTCTCACCACTAAATTTATCAATCATTTGTTTGATAACTTTTTCAGACATAGCTTCCGATAAAAGATCTTTTCTTTTAATATTTTTAACTACCGTTTCGGATAATATCTTTATTAACTCCATGTTCGTATTTTATCAATAAATATGTTAATAATAACCTTTTTTTATTTATTTGTCAATTTAATGTATTTATTTTTAGTAAAAAATGATAGAAATGAAGAAAGCTACGGAAGTCAATGGATGTCGTAAATGTAATAAAGGATTTACAAAAACTCAAATAGGTATTGTTATAGTTTCCGGATATATTTTATTATCCTCAATATATGGTACAGTAATGTTGTTTAAGACCCTATTGGAGATGTTTTAAGTCCTTGTGAACTTAAGTATTAAGTTTACTACCAAATCACCCTGTGGTTGTTGTTTAAACCCCTTATTTTTAACTCTTAGAGCTTTTGAGGTGTCGATTGTGTCTGGAAATTTTATTGACATGTCACCATCCGGGTGTGGTACAATAAAATCATCTTTTTGGATTTCATCTAAATTTAATACTTTATTGTAAATTAGGTTATTTGAAATCTTTTCGAACCCATTTTCGGGTGTTATTTGTACTCTAACCACCAAGTCACCGTACACTCCGTTTCTAAAATCACCAGACCCCTGTACTTTAACAAATTGACCATCGTCAATTCCGTGTGGTAATTTTATGTCAATTGTTTTTATCTCATCTTTATCACCAGTACCGTGACAAACGTGACAAGCGTTTTTAATAATCTTACCAGAGCCTCGACAAGTATTACATGTCATAGATACCATTTGAATAAACATACCACTCCCCATTTGTCTAATGACGTTTCCGGAACCCCCACATTCGTGACAAACTAATTTATCACCTCCAGTTCCATTACATGGGTCACATTTTGATTTTCGTTTAAAATTTAATTGTTTTACTTTACCTAAATAGGATTCTAATGTTCCAACGGTAACTGTGATTACAGTACTATGTACTTGTTGTCTTCGATTACCCCTATTAAACATATTAAACATTTCATCGAAACCAGGAAAACCACCACCAAACGGATTTTGTCTGGACATGTCATATTGGTTCCTTTTTTGTTCATCACCAAGAATATCGTAAGCTACTGATATTTTTTTAAACTCTTCCTCACTACCACCAACATCTGGATGTTTTTCCTTAGCTAACTTTTTATAGGTTTTTTTTATCTCATCTTGTGTCGCTTTTTCACTAACACCTAAAATATCATAATAGTTTTCTGTATTCATTTGTATTATTTATTTATTATATTTATTACATGAATTATATCGTTGTTCTCTTTAAAAATAAAGAAAGAAAGAAAATAATAAAGAAATTTAAAAGATTTGATCGTGCTAAAAAATATTATGATCAATTAATTAAAAATAATGACGTTATATTTGAAAAGGTTGTTGAGGAGAATGTTGATTGTACTTTTGAATTGTCTTTGCTTGAATTTAAACCTGTGGATCATACTCCGGTATTCATTAGGGATGAGATTGGTAGACAGTTTAAAGCTGAGGTCGATGATCCTGAATATAAGATAATAAAAATAAATCCGTTTAAACTGGAGGAGTTAATTTATGATGTCTCAAAGAACAAAAGAATATCATTTAATAAATTCATAACTGATTATATTTCTAGTAGATCATTAAAACTAATATCAAAAATAAACAACAAAATATCTATTCAAAATGACGATACCATAAATCTTTTCACATTTAAAACTGAATCAGAATCCTTTAGATTTTTAGAGATACTCGAGAAATTTTTAATCGATTCGGGTAATAAAAATTGTGTTTTAGTTTATGACACTAGTAAGACACAAAAAAAGTATATTTATGATATATTAAGTAATATGGGTGTTAGTAAAAGGAAATTGTATCGTAAATACACATCATTTCCCGGTAGGAAATAATTTACGAAACCAACTTACCCTCTTAGGTTCTTCCACTGGTTCTTCTACTGGTTCCGGTTCTTCCGATTTTTCTTCTTCGTTGAAGATACTCCCATTTAGAAAGACAATTTCTGTTTCCGATATATCTATTTTAAACCTCTTAAGGTTACTGTCGAATATGTTGAATATTGTTTTAGTTTTAGCAAACTCATATTCATCCATCTCAAATATTACTGTTGACTTTGATTTTGGGAACGTTGTTTGTATTTTATCAGTAACAACTGCTAACTCCTCTAAGATTTTGTTATCACTTTCATTATTTTCTCCCATAATGTTAATTTTTTGATTTCTATTGGTTTTGGTAGAATTTCAGATCTATCCATATTTTTTATCTGTTGGATAAATTTTAACTTACTTCGTTCAAGTTCTACTTTATCTTTTTCAATCTCACTGTTAAGCCAGTCTACTTGGCTCTCCAGTTGTGTCGGCATCTTCTTCATCGTCATCTAGTTCAATCTTTTTATTGTTTGATTCAAACAGGAACGTTAAGTTTTGTAGGTTATCAAGTCTTTGTTTTTCAAAGATACTTTTTAACTCATCCACTTTAGAGTTAAATAACCTTTCTTTTTCTTCTTTATCTTTGTTATATTGTATGATGTGAGTTATACTGTTAATTATATCATCAACAGATTCCTCAGTAAATTCACAAACAAATGAAAAATGTCTACTTCCTTTATTTGTACTATCATTCTCAATCACATTTTTCTCGTTTACATACTTTTTAAGTATCTTCCAGGTGAGTGGGAACTCAATATCAAATGATAAATAGTTTTTGAGTTTCCTTACGGATTGGATGTATGGGTATAGATGTTGGAATTCCTTGAATAAGCTCATAGTATTTTAAATAAAAATGTTATTATATATGAAAGTAATAACCCGTAAAATACTAGACCTTTGTTTCCGATGTCTAAACTTTTTGGGTTAGAACTAAACAGTGATATTAATGTGACCATTAATAACCTAAATAGTGTTAGGGTTGAAAACACAAACACGAAAAACAATATTGATTCCAACCCTAACATAATTTATTTAAGCTTTTTTAGTCTCCAAAATTTCACCTCTCAACGTCTGTAATAACGCTTTCAATTCTTGTGCTGTTTTTCTAGCTCGTGTTCCAGCACTTTTATTACCACCAAAAAACTTGGTAGTATCATTGTTTAGTGACTCAGTTAATGTTTTAATTTGCTCTAAAGTTTCCATTTTTAAAAAATTAATGTTTATTGATACTAATTATAGTCATTTTTAATTTGGTTGTCAACACTATATATTTAAATTTTTATCTAATGACTTGTAAATGGTGTATATCATATCCACATCTGACCGAGTAAATGGTTTTTCACGATCAAACACATCGGAGAAAAATTTACCAATAGAATCTTTCATATTTTTATTATCTTGTTTATAGTATATCTCATCAAAAAATGATTTAAAATAATCGTAATGGTCTCCATTTTGATTAAATTCCAACCCTTCCTTGGAGAAATTATCAACGGTTTTTTTCCAACACCAATCAAAATGTTTTTGGTTATCCTCATCCGATAAAGTTATTTTAGTTTCATTATCCACATTTTCACCTAAATAAGTATCCATCACCAAATTATATAGTGAAATTGTGAAATCATAATATAACTCCAGTTTTTCCGGTATTATATTATTAGCGTTAAACCAGATGTCAACTTCATCTTGATCTAAATTTTTCGATAAGTAATTAAAAAAATTCTCCATAGGGTATCTATGGAGAATTATAATAAAAGATATGTAAATGTAAATTATTGTGTTTTTCTATCGTAAGATATTAAATTTTTAATCTTGTTAAATTCTTCATTTATTTTTTCCACTTTCTTTTCCTCTGCTGATTCCAATTTAATATTCATACCTTTACCTTTTTCGGTTCCTGGTTTTTCATTGAAGACTGGGCTAGTTACCCTTTTATATGATTGGTTTTTTAACTTATTTAATGTTTTTCTTTCTTCAAATTTGTGAAATCTATCGTTGGCTTTTGATTTAAGTGCGTTTCCACCAGGTTCATTTCCGGTTTTACTAGACCCAAGATAATAATTTTTGATTGACTCTTCATTGTGATCAACCCCATCGGATACCGGTATTTGTAATCCACCAATTTCATAATTAAAGTCTTCACCCTCATCAGAAAGTTCAAAAGCTTTTTTATCCATATCACCATTAGCCATTGGGAACTCCTCTGGATTCATATCATATTTAATTTTTGACCCTGGTTTTTGATATTCATTCATTTTTTTGGTTAGAGCTTTAATATAGTCATCATTTTCATTACCAGACTCTTTATGTATCTTGTTGTATGTATCTAAACCTTTGTGTGATCTTTTCTTGATATTATCTTTTTCCTCGTTAACAATTTTTTCAATTATTGAGATAATTTCACTTTCGGTAAATAAAGCTGATTCTTTTACTGTTTTCTTTTTCTTACCTTTATTTGATCCTAAAAATCCACCAACATTAGCAGCAAATGTAGCCATTTTAATGACCTTGGTGTCGTTTGATTTCATAGCTTTGTCAATACATGATTTAGTCACCTCACCATCTTCATTAGTTAAATCTTGTCTTTCACACCATTTTCTAAAATTACCTTCAGTTCCTTTTTTCCCCATTTTACTTGAGTCTTTTTGTATGAATTTTTCAGAACTTTCATTTCTAACTTTATACTTTCTATCGTCAACAGTAAAATACTCATCGCCACGTTCTCTAGCTTTATTTAACTCACCACTAAATTCATTACCTTCCCAAACATCAGATTCGTCAATTTCACGTTCCATTTCTAATTCATACATAATTTCTTCATCATCGTCATGTTTTCTACTTCTGTTTGAGTGTACTTCCCCACCCATTATATCAGAGTCTTTGTAAAAATCCATATCTTCAGATTCTTTCATGTCTTTTCGTTTTTTAGATCTTAGTACTTTAAGATCCTCAGCGTCTATTTCATCTTCAGGTTCAGCTAATTTTGCGATATTCTTTTGTTTTCTAGATAATGTTTTTTCTTCTTCCATTGACATTTTTGAATACCCACATTCGTTACACTCACCCTCAACCATTTCACCTAACCCACATTCGTTACACATTTTACTCTCAGCTGTATAATCAAATTCATTATCAGGATTAATGTCTTTCATGTTCATTATTTTTTCTAAAACTTCCTGAGCTTTTGATTCCATACTTTCCCTTAAAAGTTTTTTAAATATACTACGTTTTAATTGGTCTTTTCTCATTTTTTATTTTTATTAATAAATATCTAATTATTACGTTTATTCCATTCTGATAGGATAATTGTTTTAATTGTGTCAACGTCGATACCGTATTTTTCAGAAACAGTGTTTATGACATTATTTAAAACCTCATTTTCAAATATGTTAAGAGCTTTAATATCCCCCTGATTACAGTATGGAAAACGTTTACATTTTTTTTTAACCTGAACGAATTTTCCTCCCGGTATTTGTGTTTTTGATTTTCCTCTCCAATCTTTTTTACTTGTTGACTTGGCCCAGACCTTGGGTGTTGAGTATTGACCACTAGAAGCTGTTGACGTAGCCTCCTTGGTCTCAACTTTTTGGGGTTCACTAAACAACTTTGTGGAGTATGACATTCCGGCCGCACTACTTGTGGAGATTTCTTTAGTCTCCTCTTTTTTGTATTTTTTTGTATTGTTTTTTACGGATAAAAGAAAATCATTAATATCCCCTGGATCCTTTAAAAATTCTTTTATTTTAATCCTAATGGTTCGATTGGACAATTTTTTATCCCTAATCAATTTTAAAATTTTAACAATGTCACCTCTATCATTTAAGTAACTCAAATAATCACCTTCTTTTTTATTTGTTTCTTCTAGGGCATTTTTTCTAGCTTCAAGTTCACCTGGTAATTCTTTTTTTATCTGATCAGTCAATTTATTGAGAACATTATCCATCACATACTTTTAAATTTAGATTCCCAAACATGTCTTTGTTGGTACATTATCGTATAAAACTCCCTAAATGACTTTATAACAAGGTCTTTAATATCTCCCTCGATTTTTCCTCGTTTAATGTCCCTTGATATTCTATCAATAATTTTATCCTCAAATTGTTTATAGGTATTAGACCCAAAAAAGTCTTTTATCTCTTTTTTAACAATTGATTCAACCTCTCTTTTATCACTCTGAGTTAACGCCATTTTATTTAAAAATAAATATGTAGGTTATTGATGTTAGTATCGCAGCACCAACAATTTCTATAATAGTTGTTTTTGTTTTTAATTTTCTAATATCATCTCTAAGTTTTCCATTTTCTTCATTGACAATTTTAAACTTATCCTCAGTCATTTTTATTATCTTAACGTTATTACTATCTTTCTCCTCTAGAACGTCGATAATACCATCCTGTTTTATTGATTTTTTTTCCAATTCAATTATCTCAAGTCTGGTTAATTTACTTTCATCCCGTAATCTATCTAATTCATTTAAATCTAATAGTATTTGTCTTCCTATAGTATACGGCAAACAAATCTGATTACTATCAACAACACCAGATTGTCCAAAAACCGTATATGTGTTGAATAAAATTATAAATGCTAGGAGTCTTTTCATAATGTTAGTATTTGTATCTTGTTTTAAACAGGCTATCCACCTGTTTAGCGTTAGCGTTTTTAATATCCTGGGATTTTTTATCGTAGTAGTTGTTTATAGTTTTTTTCTCAACTCTAATGTTGTTGATTGTAGAGTCTATTTTTGATATATCTTTTTTATACGTTACGATCAATTTGTCCAGTTCTTTTTGTCTTTGATTTACTTCATTAATATTTTTATCAAGTTGTTCTAATTTATATTTAATTAACTCACTGTTGTCGGTGGTTTGACTATATAACTTTGTCAAAATAAATACAATTGTACAACTGAATACAATTAATAATATTTCTTTATAATTTTTAATTAAAAATTCTTTCATAGTTCTGATAGTTTTTTTCTGTCAGCCAAAACCTTACTCCATTTTGACTTAAATTTTTCATAAAAAGTTTGTATTTTTTTTAATGTTTCAATAAAAGGTTCATCAACTTTTGACATTTCAGAATTTATATAGACACCTGTTGACTCACCAATTGAGAAAAAGAAGTCTAGGTCCATTTCAGTTATCTTACCTGACCATTCAACATTATTATCATAAACATTAAGTTTGTTGAATTCAACTAGTTCACTAACATCAGTTCTGAACTCGTTCATACTGTCTTGGAAAGCTTTCTTATCGTCACTTGTTAACTGTAATTGAGACTTATCTTTTGAGTGTAGGATCATTATCCCACCAGATATTTTAAATCCCCTAGTCTTGTCGGTTTTTGATTTTTTTTCATCGTTATCTTCAATTTCCTCATCAGAAACTTCAGCTGTTTCATAACCTGTCGGTTTTCGGTCCATATCGTCCAGATCCTCACTTATAATACCGTAGGTTGATTTAATACGTGTAAATTCCTCATTTAATGATTCATTAGTTAATAACTTTCTAGAAGCTTTAAGTAAATCCCTAATTTCATCTTGTCTATTCATCTTCAATTTTTTTTACAAACCATTCAAAATTAAAAGCTGGACTAAGATCAGTATTATATAACTCAAAATTACTTTTAGTTAAAATACCCTCATGTCTTTCAGCTCCATTTATTTTTGTATTGTGTCCAATACATTTAAGTTTTATTGACATATCTTCTGACAATTTTTTACACAATAAAACACAAGATTCCATTTGTTCTGTTGTGTATGGTTGCCAAAAAATATAATCTCTCCACTTTCTTTCAAAAATGTCCCCATTATAAATATCACCAATCCAATTAATGTATGAATTTTTAAGTGGTACTTTTTCTAACCAACCTAGGTTTTCCAGTGATACCACCACGGACTCCTTATTCATCTTATCCAATGAAAAATATTTTAGGTATTTTTCTGGACTTAATGTCTGGATGATTTTACCGTCCCTAGTTATTACGAAGTTTGGTATTTTTTTGTATTTTTTATTATTCCTGTATTTTAATGACTGTATATAGTTTATTGAATTCCTACCGGTGTGAGTTAAAATTATTTTATTTTTATTGTTATTTACCTCACCTTGATCCGTAGTATATATGTCAATAATGTCAATCATACATTTTTGGTATATGTTAAACGTTTAACTTGTTGTTCATCCTTGAAGAATCTATTCTCATCGAATAAATTTTCGTCTGGTGTGGTTGGTTGGACCTCAACTGGGATCTCAACTATTTTTTCAATTTCAACTATCCGGTCTACTGGAACCTCAACAATTTTTTCAACCTCAACTATTCGATCTACTGGAACTTCAACAATTTTTTCAACTTCTCTAATAACCTCTACCGGAACCTCAACAATTTTTTCAATTATTATTGGTTCAGCTTGGTCGGAGCTTGTAGGTAACTTAGTCGGTACTTGGTCGGTATCTTGTATGGTAACTTGGGGGGTGGTTGTGGGGTAGTTGTGGGGTAGTTGTGGAGTATCTTCGTCTTTTCTTTTTCCTTTAAAAGCTTGATTTGTCGCAATTACCAAGGTAATTGCCAATGGATCAAACACAAATATAAGGATTAATATAAAAAAGTTAGCAGTTTTTTTTATATCCCAATCTAACATCTCACTCACATATTTTATCACTCCAAGTTCACTTCCCGACAACTCTTGGGATTCCATATTTAATATCTCAACGTCAAGTTTTGTAATACTGTCATTATACCCATCAACTTTTTTTGACAATTCATCACGTCTTGTTTGAGCTTCTTTTAATTGGGATTCAAAAGTTTTACGGTTTGCGTTATTAGCTTTTGTTATTACCTGTCCGGTTTTTCTATCCACCGATTGAGTTGTTGTATTTGTCGATAATCCATCCCGTAATTTGGTGATGTCCCCATCAAGTATTGTTTTTTCTCGATTTAATTCACTTTTTATTTCCTCAAATCTTTTTTTCTTAACTTCAACATTTTTTATTTGTTTTTCACTAATTTCAAGTTTTGATATATTTCCCTGGAATCCGGTACTTAATAGTCCATATATACCAAGTGATGTAATTATTGATAGGGTAACTAAAGCTATGGTCATGTATATTTTCAAAACACCATAAGTTTGTTTCCATTTGTCGTGTAGATAAGTCGCGATAGCTATTTTGGATATTTCCAAAAATGATCCCATAATTATAACCGGTATAGCTACTCCAGAAAATACCACAGATAACCCTATAACACTATAATAAGCCGCTGTACCAGATAAACCAAGAGCACAAAACAATAAAAACCAAGGTAAAAATTTTTCTTTCATATCAATTGTTGTCTATTTATAAATACTATTATAGACATTTATTTGAATATGTCACTACTTCTAACTGGGTTCCGTGTTAATTGGATTAAAATAAAAAACCCCACGAATAATCGTAGGGTAATTAGAAATATAGGGAGATACCAAATTTACAACTCAGGTAATAGTCCGGCTTTTTCGACGATATTCCAGACTCTATCTTTGTACCTATCCACGGATTCGGTCTGATTAATATGGGTAAAACCCCTATCGGTTAATATAGCTAAGAACGTGATTAATTCACAAGTCATGTGGTCAATCTCATCAATGGTTAATCTTTTTTTTCTGATACCTTCCTTAAGAATATCATAGTTAACCTCAACTTTTCTACGTAAATCAGACATAAACAAAAAATTAAATTAATAAATATAAAACAAATATATAGGTTTTTTTTTAACTGGCCAAATTTTTAATGAATTCTTCTAAGTTTTTTTAAAATCTCATTAATATCATCTTCGGTTTGATACCCTAAAACATCATTAGTAAACTGTGTGTCATAAGTAATATCCCAATTATCCGGTGTCCCTTTAATTATTGCCACTTCCCAGGTGTTTCCATCACAATAAGATCCGTATCTTGTTGATCCTGGTATTTTAAACCTAACGACAGAAATACCGTACCCATTTGGTAAAAACAACTTACCTTGTTTCCCCTCACCAACCTGGTGTGGTTCAAAAACTATTTGATCGAAAAAAGACATAATATTATTTTTTGATGAATAATTTTGTAAAATAATCCATAGGTACCTTATATAGAGTTTCATAGAACGTTACACAACGGGTACCAATCTCAATAGACTGAGTTAAGAAGGTTACTTCCTCACCCTTTTTTACTTTACGACCATTAATACCACCACCATTTTTAAACGTGTACAGAATATAAGTGTCCTGAGTTGCTATAAATTTTTGACCTTTTACCATGACTAAATTTTAAATATTTAACCAAAGATAATGGTTTTTTTTTAATTTCCAAATATTTTTATAAATAATCAAATAATTCTGAACTTTCGTTTCTAAGTCTACGCAAAGCTTTATCTTTAATTTGTCTAACTCTTTCTTTTGTTAGATTAAAGTCAGATCCAATATCTTCTAACGTTCTTGGTGTTCCTGTTAATCCGTAATAATCTTCAACAATAACTCTTTCTCTATCATCTAGAATATTTAGAATTGACATCATTTTATCCTTTAATTGATCTTTAGTGTTGAAAATGGAATCTGGTGACTCCGCGTCATTGTTAACAATAACATCGATCAACGTATCACCTTCACTATTTATCGACATATTTAGATCAATAATTGATGGTAGTGATGTGAATTTGTCATCCATTTTTTTACCGGAGTTTTCAACTTCTTTTTTAGCTTTTTGTAAATCCTGAACAATATTAACCGGGAGTCTTATGGTTCTAGCGTTATCATTTAATGACTGGATAATACTTTGTTTAACCCACCAAACCGCGTACGATATAAATCTAAGATCCTTACCCCAATCAAAGTTTTTAATAGCTTTCATTAACCCAAAGTTACCTTCAGCTATTAAATCTTGGAGATCCATACCCTGGTTTTGGTATTTCTTAGCTACCGTAATTACAAATCGTAAATTACCGAGTAACAGTTCTTCCTCAATTTTATCCCTTTCGTATTTAGTTGTCGACTCTAATTTCATCTTTACAGCTAATTCTTTTTCCCTATCTGGGGTCATTACTTTAAGTTTCCTGATGTCTTTTAAATAATAATAAAGTTCTTCTTGATTAATTGGTATACCCCCATTTTTTTCCTTCATATTTCGTTATCCCCTTTTTGACTGATTGTTTAGTTTATTTAATTCTTGTTTAGTTAATGATTCCATACCATACTGACTTATTTTATCTAGAATCTCGTCCACACTTAATTTAGACTCCATGTTATTTACAATTTTAGTAAATCCACTCAATTCTTCTAAAAAAAATTCACCAACAAGTGATTTATATTCGTGTAATGATTTTTCATCACTCTGGATGTCATTTAAATAGTTTTTAATTTCTGATGAGATATTAGTTCTGAACCCGTCATTAGCTTGTACTATGAAATACGTAAAGTCAATCTCTACTTGTTTACCATAGATTAATAACACGTCCTCTAATTCGGACAACTCACTTGGGTCAGTACTAAAATGTATTACTATATATTTTGGTCCGTAAGTGTATTTAATGTTTTTGGAGTTTGAGAATCCCAATAAAACATCACAAATCTCTTCAGCTAAATCTTGTGTATTTCTAATATTATGTGGATACACGAATAGTAAATGTTTCATATTACATCATTATTTTTGACACATTATCAACTTTTTTAATTTTTACAATTGTATCAGCCCATTGTCCAACCATTGGGTTATGGGTGATGACAAATATTTTTTCAAAGTATTCTTTTATTTTGACAAAAAATTCAGATACCATCTCCAGGTTATCGTTAGATATTTTACCAAATACCTCATCAAACACAACGATATTTGGTTTTGGTAAACTACATATCTTACTTAAAACGGATCTTAAAGCTAATGAAGCTATTGTTCGTTCATATCCAGACCCAGATACCATTAATTTTTCAATTCCGGTCCCATTATCAATCATTACAAACTCAACTTCATTTTTATCATTTATTCTAATCTCCAATTTAAAGTATGAACTGTCTTCCATTAATCTTTGTAATTCTGAATTAATTAATGGCATCATTGTTTTCATAATCATTTTAGACAACCCGTTTTTACCAAAAGCTTCCAGGTACATCTTGTAGATCTTATCCTTTTCCTCTTCCTCAGATATTTTGATTATAATCTTTGAGTAATTATCAATTTTCTCATCAGATGACTTTATTTGATACTCCTTATTTGTGATTTCTTGGGTTTTAACCTTTTTATCACCTTCAAGTTGTTCAATTTTAAGGTCAGCTTTTATTATTTGTGTATCAATCTGTTGATTTTCCTTTATTTTATCCTGAACATCGTTCCACCTACTAATCTTATCATTTAAGGTTTCAATTTTTAAATCACAACTTTCAACACTTAATTCATACTTTTCTTTGATTAGTTTGTTTTTCTCATATTCATCAAAGTCTTTTTTAAGTTGTGTGTAGGATTTTTCTTTAACCTCAAGATCTTTCCATTTTTTTGATAGTTTGTCAACTTTAATTTCCCAATCAGATAATTCATCAATCTTTTTCTTTGTTAAAGCAGCTTCCATTAATTTGATCCCACAATGTTCACATTGAATCCCGTCACCATACTTTTTAATCAAATTTTCAATTTCTTGTACTTTGTTTTGAGAAGATACTAGCTCTCCATTTGTGGTCTTCATTTCATCTTTAATTTCATCGTGTTTATCCTCATGATAAAATTCTTTTGGTTCAACAACATTTAATTCAGAGATTTTTACAATAAATCCACTTTTTTGGGTCTTTAATTGTGAGATCTCCTCATCTGTTTTTGTTGGATTCAACATACTAATTTCAGTATCTATGGTATGTTTTTTCTTTAACATGTCGTCACGATATTTTCTACCAGTTGTCAATCTATCTTCAATGTCTAATAATTCTGACGACAAAGTTACTATATCATTCTTTAATTCGGAAATCTTATTCGAATTATTTTCAATGTCTGTTTTTAACTCCTCAGTATTGTATACGTTTGACATTTTAGACTTACTAAACTCTGAGTAAATTTCTTTACCAACTTCCTCCTTCCTTTTTAAAAACTCTAAACCCATAAACCTAGATAATACTTGACCTCTAGCTGTTGGTTTTGATTCCAGGAGTTCCTCCAGGTTAGTAGCGGTAGTCAATATGGTCATTAAAAAATCATCCTTAGTCCCGATAGAATTTTTAATAAAGGTTTCAGTTTCTCTTCTTTGTTCCCCAGTAAAATTTTGTAATTGACCATCAGAAAGTCTTTTAAAGAAGTCTAGATCGGTTTTTACATTCCAGTCACCCTTTTTTGACATCTTTCTTTCGATTGTACGAACGATTAAGTAATCCTCACCATCAATTGTTACCTCACCCTTTACCGTGACTTTATCGTGATTTGTAAACCTATTAAATATCTCCTCAGCTTTTGTTGTTTTTGTTGTCTCATTAAAAAATAAGAATAACAATAAATCAACTGAAAGTACTGTTTTACCACCAAAATTAGGTGGATCAGACTCGACAACTACAACACCGTTACATTTGTCAAAATCCATAACCTGGTTTTCACCGTAAGATAGGAAATTTGAAAATTCAATTTTTCTAATGTACCACTTTTTAAATTGTGTGTTATCAATTTCTTCCTCCGACATTTTATTTTCAACCATTCTGTTGATTGATATTACATCATCAATATAATCATCATAGTTCTTAGACTCCAAGAATTTTTTCAATAAATCCAACTGATAATTAACATCAGTAACATTTAAGGATACATCAACCGTTTGTTGGGTGTCGTCCTGTACTGCTTTGGACTTTGTCAACACATTCACATTTGTTGTGTTATATTTTTTCTGAAAATAATGTTTAACCCCTTTAATTTTATCTTGAGTAAAATTCTCGGGTAAATCTTCCCAAACAACTTGTATTGTTGGGTTCTCAAACTTTGAAAAATCTAATTCATTTATCATTATATCGTAATTAAATTGTTTTGGTGGATTAAATAGATCCAGTTGTGTCATTTCTATCTTCAATTGTGAACCCAGCGCTGTCGTGTGTTGGTTCGTTTTCAATAACTTCGATGTCTATTGTTTCGTCGTTATTTGAATCAGTAAAATCCAAATTATTCAACTCATCGTTTAGTTTTGTATTTGGAAAAATACCGGAGTCTTCAACCAAACTAAACGGTAAGTCTTTATCACCTAGTTTTACACTTAAATCAGGAGTATTCATACCATCCAATCGTTGTTCAAAAAGTTTATCAATTTGTTTTTTCATCATATACTTTTCTTGTTCGATTTTTCTGTTTCTTTTTTCAACTTTTCTTTTGTGTTCTTTAGCTTTCTTACCCATTTTATTTATTTTTAATCGTTTATTGTTTCGTTGTTATTATTTGTCATTTCCCTCACTGGTCTATTTTCTTCAAACCATTCAATGATCGAATTTAAAGCCCAAACTGATCCAGCTGATAACATTCCATCAAAGAATACATAAAAAAATTCATTATGTCCAATAAAATGTGTTACCGGTGAAAAAAAAGTTAATGATAGAAAAAATCCAACCCAAGTAGAGGTACACAAAACACATTGTATTAGTCCCGATAGGAATTCACCCAGGTACTGAAATGGAGCGTATCTGTTATTACCCCAATTATGGATTTTGTTTCTTAATCCGTTAAATATTGATCCATACACCAATATTGTTGTCATTCCGTAAGCGGCTAAAATAAAAATAATTAATTCCATGTTATATTTTTTGATTTATATTTGATCCCCTAAGATAAACCGCTATTTTTTTACTTGATTCATCCGTGAGATCTTTGTTTATTTTTTCTAATTCTTGAATTTGTTTGTTTTTATCGTTAATTTCCTTTCTTAACTTTTGTAGTGTTTCCTGTAACATCTTTGTTTCCTCGGTATTTTCTTTTGGTGTTTCTTTTAAAATGTCTAAATTACGTCTAAGTTCATCTAATTGTTCATCTTTTTTAGACATTTCTTCTTTCATTTTAGTTATACTTTCATCTAGTTCATTTTCAGTTTTTTTGTCGTAAATATATACTATTTTTTCGACAGGAACTTCCACTTTTATCTCTTTAATTACCTCTCTATCTACATATTTGATAACTTCGACTTCCGTAGGGGGGGTCGGAACTTCCTTTATAACCTCACGATCAACATATTTAATAACTTCAACCTCCTTTACTTCAGTTTGATTACTTTCACCCAGAAAACCGTATCTTTCAATATCAAACCCTTGTTTAAAACATTTAAAAACAAACTTATCAACGTCTAAAATATTATTTGTTCCACAATATTTAGATATTGATTCCAGGGTTTTTTTATCAAATATTTTTGAGAACTTCTGATCCATTTTCCAAGTCTTCGTATGATGTTATAAAAAATTTAAGGAATGGTTTAGGATTAAATAGGTCGGTATATGTGTATTCCTTCGTTTCGATGTCGTACATACCAAACCCGTGTCTTCCAATACTTTCACCAATATTGTTTTGGACTGTGGATCCAATCATATACCCTTTACCAGTTCCAAACTGAAACTCAGCTCTTTTATGTATGTCGCCACAAAGTACGGTTTCAAGACCATCAAACTTTTCAACATCATAAGCTTCTTCACCAAACTCAAATCCAAGGTCTGTTTTTAACCCGGATATTGGTCCGTGAAATAACCCTATTTTAATTCCTTTAGCTTCACTAAGATCTGGTGGGATATTCCCTTGGTATTGTGAATAAACACACCAGCTAATATTATCATCCTCATAAACACCCCTATCTTTATAATATACAATATTATCATCTTTAAGTGAGTCAATTATTGGTGTTAAAGCGTCCAACCTTTCAATGTTATTCACTAAAAAATCGTGATTACCTGGGATAATGATTGTTTTACAAATTTTAGAACACTCCGTTAAAACCCAACTAACCATCTCAATTAACTCTGGTGTCATTTGATTTTTGGAGTGGACTAGATCACCGGTAAAAACAATTCTATCTGGGGTTGTTTCACCCCATTGTTTAAACATTTCTGTTAAAATTGACCGATATAGATCATGGTCCTTAAATAATCTGATGTGTAAATCAGAAAAGTGTACAAGTTTTTTTATCATTACATTACAATTTTTGGTGGTGCTCCTAAATCATCGTGTCCATCTTCTTTAAATGGGTTTACTGATACAGGTATTGGTTCAAATCTACGAGGAATTATTGTTGATGGGTTTGGGAAGAAAGGATCAACGTCTTTTACTTCTCTCATTTTTTCTTGAATGGTTTCAATATCACTCTGTTGTATAACTGTCCAACGTCTATTGGTCATAAATCCATCTAACCATATATAAAATTCTTTGTGTGTCATATTTAATCCTCCTCAATATTAAAATCATATTCATCTTCATTTTCGATTTTATCCCACTCCAATTCTTGGTCCCCCCTGAAATCAACTTCTTCGTAAAACTTTTCTTCATCTTCTTCAAAAAGTTTAGCTTCCTCATCTGTTAACTCGGCAGAATACTTACAAATTGTTGTATAAGATTCAAACCATACTAATTTTTTTCCCATGTTTTTTTAATTTAATTCTCGATTATAAAGGTTTACTAATATTAATCTAGCTAGTTTAAACTCCCTGGATCTGTTTAATCTCAATCCATATGTCTTAGATATAGTATCTAGATATGGCATAGCTTGGGATATTGTCATTTTACCTATCTCCATTAGTCCACAAATAATTCAAAGTCTGTATTGACATGACCACAATCATTACACATGTAGGTTGGAAATGGTACTAGGGTGTCTTCTGGACTTCCGGTTAATAATTTAGGTACTTTCTTTAACATTGTGACTTCTTTAAAGAATTTACTCTCACACTTTTCACATTTAATTGTCTCTTGTTGTCTGAGATCAATCTTTGGTCTTATTATATCATCCATATTTGTTATTATTACATTTCAATAAACATTATTACCTCATTAATCGGTATTCTTACGTGGGGTATGTTTGTACTGCTCATTGGGTGTTTAACCATAACCTCATAAAACCCTTCAGGGCAAGCTTTTACTGTTGGTGTATTACTTATTCTTAAAATTTCTTTTGTTTCTTCCATGTCGGAAAAAAGTATGACAAATTTATCTGTCGTATTAAAAACTAACTTTTTCATATCTATTTATTAAAAATTGCTTGGATTACTATTACTATTATTATGAATAACAAGGCCCCAATCCATAATGGGGAGGTTACCCACCACCAGGACCAATCAATGTGTCCGGTTAATTTTAGAACTAGGAATATTAGGAATAAAATCATATTTAAACTAATACTCCCATTTGTTTCTTTATTACTCATGTTTATTTGTTTTACTAATTATATTACTTTTTTTTGACTTTGTCAAATTAGATTTAATATCCATATTAAGGATTAGGTCAATTGTTGATTTATCAACCCTATATTCCACATATTTACGGTCCTCGGTTAATCTAACAATGATACACCCAAGTAGTTTTACGTTTTCATACTTTGACCCCTCCAACATTTTCAATATTAATTTACCATACAGTGGTAATTGGGTTTTATAGTGTCCAAGTGCGTTGTTTGGTAAATACACAAACGGATATTTCATTGGTTTTGTATACCTTTGGGTTAAGAAGTTTTTTTCTTGGTTTGTTTTCCAGTCAGTGATTAATATTCCAATCTCACCCTTAGTACTAACGACCAACCACACCTTATCCGGTTGTCCTGTATATCCAAGTTCTGGGTGACCAAGTACTATTTCGGTGTCAAGTAAAACACACCCCCTATCTTGTAGTAACTTGATATATTCTTTACCAGCTATTATCATTGTGTCACTAACGATTATTTGTTGAGCGTCACAGTCAAATATTGGTTGTCTAACTTCCTTACTAATATTAAATTCTTTTAGGACGTGTTCCTCAAGGAAATAATGTACCCTGGATCCCATATTTGTTGATTTTCTACCTTTCTCAGCCCACTCATTTAATAATCTTTCAGTTTTGTCTGGATCACCACCGGACATTTCATAAGCTTTTTCTTCCGACGGGAACTCATCGTAGAATAACTTCATAACCTTGGATACTGATGGGAAATCAGTTCTTAAATTACCGTCCAGATCAACCATTGTATATTTATGTTCTTCTTCTTCAAAGGTCAATTGGAGTTCTTCCCTTTTTTTATTTAGAATTTCTCTAATTTCTTCAGCTATTTTTTCTATTTCCATATTTAATCTTTAATTTGTATAAAGTATTCTTCTATATTACCCCCAAGATCACAAACGTCTTTATCTTGTGGTAACTTCACTATTTTTATCTTTTCGTACAGTTTACCTCCGTTTAATTGTCTATATAATTTAACCGCGTTGTTAAAAGCGTCACCATCTAAAGCGATTATCACATTACCTTCAGCTTTTTCGTATATTTTTTCAAATAATAACTCCGACATGTGTTTACCTAACATGGGTATTGAGTTGTCTAGAAAAAACCCATCGAATACCCCCTCAACCAGGTATATATCTTTTTTCCAGTCGATTAGTCTCTCGTTGAAGATGATCTTATCTTTTTCAGCTTCTGGGTTCTTATATTTAAATTTAGTTCTTGGGTCCCAACTTCTAGCGATATAGTAGTTTAAATTTCCCTTTTTATCGTATGACGGGACAATTATTCTACCGGAATGACTACCTTGGTCACAAAAACCAATATTATATTTTTCAATTATTTCATCTGTTATCCCCCTATTTTTTAAATAATTGTACGCTTGTCGTCTAACTGGGTATACCGGGTTTGATTCACTAAACTTTGTGTATGATTCGGGTAATACCATTTTTTGGTATTTTTTCTTTACTGGAACAATACTCTCCGGTCTTAAAATACCATATAATTTTTTATGGGATTTATTCCCATATTTAGAAAATAACTTGTTTAATGACCCGTGAGTGTCTTCACTATCACCACAGGACCAGCATTTATATACCCCCGTAATGTAATTTACCTCCAGGTTGTGTTTGTCTCTCCCATCATCACAAACAGGACAATTAAACGATATTTGACCTTTGTTTTCATAGTGTAGTCCATAGTCACCAAGAACTTCCATTAATAAATCAACTATAGCTTCTTGTTCATCAACCATTTTAAAGTTTTTTACAAAAATATATATTTAATTCCAATAAAACAAAACTTCACAAGTTTTTTCTTATTTCTATATTTATTATAAACACAAATAGTATTAATGCCAACCAGTATTACATTAACATCAGTTTCAGGTTTATCACCATTTCACATATACGTCTGTGATACCGGTTTTACATCTTGTATTTATGTTAATACGGTGACACCAATTGATATTCCATATCAAATAGGTATACCACCATTATTTTCATCACTATCAAATGTTGTCGTAAAAGTAGTCGACACAAATGATTGTGAAATTAAACAAACCGTTTTAATTTGATGTCTGTATCTTGTGGACCATATTGTATATACGTACCTGGTTACCCATATAGTGGGAATTATACTAATGCTGGTACATATGATACATATTCATACTTAACTGGTAACACAACACCAACATATTACATGTACTATTTAACTGGTGAAACAAAGTGGTGTTTATCAACAGTACTTGGTGGTTCAATTTGTGATCAATTTGGTCCATTGGGTTCAACTTCATTGTGTCCCGATTTTGATCCATCCTTTTTTAATGGTAGTGGCGTTTGTTTGACACCGACACCAACACCGACAGTTAATTGTAGTATTCTTGATTTTGATTCAATATTAAATTGTTTTGTACCTGTTACACCAACACCGACCGCTACCCCAACTGTCACACCAACAAACACACCAACACCAACAGAGACGGATTTATGTGGTGGTTTTGGTATTAATTTAACAGTTTCCTACATAACCTCGACTCCAACACCAACCCCAACACCAACCCCAACAGTTACACCAGAAATTACAAGGCCTTGTAATTTTAATGGTCAGGTAATTTTTAATACTTTAGATGAGTTAATGCGTTGTCCAAATAGTAGTGAATTTGTTGATTGTTATACGGGTCAAAAATATATCACATCAGAATCTGTATTTTTACCAACTGGGGATATTCTAACAATTGGTACAGTGTATAAGATGAACGTTAATAGTGTTTCAGTATGTGCGACATTTACCGGATTGGTTGACAATATAATCGGTGTTGATCAAATTACTATTATATCGGTATTTGGACCATCTAGTGAGGGTAATTGTATTGTTTGTGTTCCGGATTCAACACCGACACCGACACCGACAGTTACACAAACAATGACACCAACACCATCAACAACACTTCCGGTGTGTCTTGAGTTAATAGTATCTAACACAATACCGTTTGAATCTTCATTCCAATACCACGATTGTATTTCTGGAGAATTAATCACACAATCAATCGGTCCAAATGGATCAATAACAATATGTACCAAAAAAGAACCTTCCGGTCCATCTAACATATCTTGGGATCCAACAGGTGTTAACTGTTATCCGACAACACCAACACCGACACCGACAAGGACAATGACACCAACCCCAACAATGACACAAACACAAACCCCAACAATTACTCCTAGTCAAACACCACCACCATGTATGTTTATGATGACAATTGATACAAGGATAACAAATCCATCGACAAGCCCTGGAAATAGATTTAAATTCCCTAACACACCGGGTTGGGTTGACGTAACCGTTGAGTGGGGTGATGGTAGTACTGATGTATTTGGTGGTGGGTCACATGTAGCTCATATCTACCCAATTGGTGATATTTACCAATTAAAAATTTACGCGAACCCTGGTGGGTCTGTGGTTGGTTTAAACTTTGGTGTTGGTAGTAGTGATGAAATAAAAATATTAAGTATCGACTCTTGGTGTGGATTTATACCTACTGAGAATGATAACTTACTTGGTGCTGACAATTTGGATATGTCATCAACTATTGGTGTTCCTAATATTCCTCTTGCTATTTCAACTGGAAATATCGGTTCCCTTTGGAATATGTTTCAGGGTACTTCAGTTACTAATATTAATAACGTTGGGTCTTGGGACATCTCAGGTCTAGATATTATAGACTGGGGTAACGGTGGTGGTCCTGGTACTGGTATAAATTTAACACCGACTAATTATAGTTCACTCTTAATAGGTTGGGCTTCTTTAGGTTCCTCATTATCGGTGGGTACATACTTTGATGCTGGTACATCACAATATAATAATGTACCGGTAGTTGTAGCTGCTAGAAATTATCTAATCCTAACAAAAGGATGGACAATAATCGATGGTGGGCCAATATAAAAAAAAATATCGTCTAAAAAGACGATATTTCAAATTATCATTATTTTAGACGATATTATTTCCAAATCTCATTGGACTTCATATATCCTAGAACACAAGTGTAAGCGTCTGTCTGGTCGAAATTTTCCTTTTTTAGTGTGTTGTTTTTAGTGTATAACCACCTTATTTGTGGTTCTCTTTTAGCCACATGTTCCCAAATGATCATTTTTTTATCAATATCTTTAGGTAACCCACCAAATAAGACGAATTTCTTTTTGTCGTTTTCTTGTACTAATTCCGGGAACGCGAATTTTCTTGAGTTATATGTCGATATAAATTCTGGTATGATACCTAATATATTATATATTTCTTTAAAGATGAAACTATTAAACCTTAATAGTGTCTGAATTGTATATATATTGTTAGAATTTAATAATGGTTCCTCAATTATAACTTTAACAATTCCCAAATTTTTATATTCTTTTAATTTTTCTGAGAATATTTCAGATTTAAGTATCAATTCTTTTAACTTATCGTCGGGTACCGGTTTTGGTCTTGGTGATACGTGTGTCAACTCCAACAACTCTTGTGTTTTTATCTCAAATAGAGCCCAACCTATCGTTTTTGTTGATATATCTAGTCCCAAAACCTTCGGACTATTCTTAATACTTTTTGACATAATATTCTTTTTAATTTAAAAATAATATATATCGAAAAAAAATGAATAATTTATTAAAAATCTATTTTAACCAAATACTGTTGTATACCGGTTCTTAGTGTTGGTGATTGTAGTTTCGACATAACAAGTATATCTTTATTCTCATCCAATAGAGCTATTTCGGTAATATAAGATTTGGTTCCTGGGGTCCAGGTTGGGTTTGTTGTGTTTTGGAATTCAGTATCATTCAGATTTATCTTATACCTCATCTCGTAAATTGTGGCTTGAATGTCTGACTCCAGTGATCCGTAAAAATAATATTCATCACCAAAATTTAAATTCAAACCGGTCGTTCCGTTAGGTACCAATTCAACATAATCATTTAGGTTATAATACGGTGCTGTGTTATATAATTCGGGTGTAATTATAAATGTAGTCCCGGTAAGTGAAGTCTCCGTAACATACCCATTTAAGAATTGATCTGAAATCGCTGATGTATAATCAATTATTTTCCAAAGTGATGAATCAGGTCTTTGACCTGTAGGTACTAATTGACATATAATTTCAAATGTATCAGCGTAATATCCGTTTGGAATGTCACAGGTTGTTGGACAAATTGTTGTTGTTTCGGTGACAACAGGATTAATTGTTGTTGTGGTGGTGACTGGTACATAGTCAGGTTGTGTTAAACATTGGAATTCCCCACCAAATCTAATCGCTACGTTTTTTGAAGTTTCTGGAGTACATATGTTACTTTCTGTTATTTTTGAGTAATAATTACAGTGTAGGGAGTTTGTGAAGTCCACAGTGTTTGATAACCTATATGTAACATACAACGTTTGACTACTACCTGTAATAATACCAGTTAAACTAGTTGTTATATCGCATGTATTTGGTGTTATTAGTGATATTTGTGGTGCTGGTAGTGTCCAATTCCTATTTGATTTGTATGACATAGCAGCTACCAACTCTTCGTCATCAATTACCACCATTTTATTGTCTGGGAATACTTTACCAACTCTATTTGGTATACCATCAGAATTAGGGTTTGTGTCCCATAAATGGTAATATCTAATTCCTGGTTGATTCATATCTGAATTCTTCTTGGATTTAATGTATTGTACCTTAAATAGGTCTTTATCATCAAATCCAGGTGGGTCAACCCAAAAAGTTTCACCAAAACAACATTCAGGGTTTTTGTGCCACATTAACCACGGAACATGGAATTTAAAATTCCTAGCTTGACCGGTAGTGTCCTGTGGGTTTGTTGGGTCGTATGGTTCCAACGCAAACTTTTCACCATAAAATAAATCTATGGTCTGGTTGGTGTAGTGTACTATTGAGACACATTTTTGTTCTTCTGGTTTAACCTCAATAATCTCATCAAATGAATTATAATAAAATGTTCTACTTGTATCTGACTGTCCCAAACTAGAGTTATAACCCAAATACTCTTTTGTACCTATGTAATCAATCGATCCAAACTTGGTATAATCCTCAAAAGTGTTATAATTTAATCCAGCTGGATTCTCCGTCCATGGAATATTCATATTCCAAATTTTAACATCAAACTCATCAATATCACAAACAGTTTCAAAATTAATAGCGTCCGTACTCCAGTGTGGTCTAGGTGTTACACTGTCATATAAAGTCGTCATATTTGGTGGGTATATCAACGTTCTAGCGATACATCCAGGTAATAACCCAAGTAAATTTGGTGTTGGTCTATCTAAAGTTAACTTATTACCACAAACACCAACTATTTTATAGGTTAGGATTGGATAACATGAATTTAATGACACTAAACAACTAACTTCTGGTTCTGGTGGACACACAGGTCTTGGACTTGGTGACAAACAAGGTGTTTTGGTTGGTGTAGGTGTTGGGGAAGGTGATATACAAGGGTAATCTTTTGTTGAACTTGGTGTGGGTGTTGGTGTGGGTGTTGGTGTTGGTGATGTTTCGGGTGATCCTAAACCATTTCCACCCCCATTTCCAATACCTAATGATGATTCATCACAATAAATTAAATTATCGTCATTTTCGGTCATTAGATTCTCAGTTAATTCTGTTAAAATGTTACATGAGTCTATTGTCGGTGTTGGACTTGGTGTGGGTACTGGTAAATTTGTACATTCACAGTTATATGATGACTTTCCATCATAAAAAATAGTTATTATATCACCAACACTTGGTTTTTTAATGTTTGTTGTATTACAACCAGAGTATATGACATCAATAGTATTTGACCCGTCGAGTTTTGACATGTCAACAACGTAGTTTGCACTTATAACATACCTATCACTAGTTAAAGCACTCCAACTAATTGTGTCAGCTGTTGTGTTCCCGGTAAAAAATCCTCTTAATGGTGCTCTGTTATACACAGAATCAACCACCGAATCCATATATGGTATACCATATGTATTCCCACTAGTACCGTCAACAAAATATGGATATTTTATACTGTGTTTTGTTGATTGTGGAATACCTGTACTATTTTGTGTGTTAAATGGTGGTTCAAGTACATAACTATTGGGGTAGTTATATAACTCTGGTAGTTTGTTGTACGATATTTCACTATCACCGATTTGGAAATACTTTATATTGAAGTTGCCCTGGGATAGTTTCTGTCTACCGGTATCTGTTACTCTGGTATTTACCAAACCACTTGTATTTTTAATTATGTACGCCATTTACGAATAAATATTTAGAATATCTTTTTAGGTGGATTATTGACCAAAATTTCACAACAATCACAATTGGTAACATCTACCGTACCGATGGATAAAGACATACTCAAATTGTTTCCTTTACAGAACCCAATATTTGGTGTTAAAATGTCGTCGGTATATGTTCCAGTTATGGTGTTATTTCCGGTTATAACAAATGTTCCGGATCTATTATAGATTTCCTGGATACCAGTGAATAACGGTGGACAACCATTTAATGATGGTATTATAGCTGACGTACCGGAATCTATTGGTAATTGACCATAACCATTAACTGTCACCACACAATCGTATGTTGGTACCGGATCAATAGCTCTTTTCCAATATTTAAATACACTTTGTTGGTTTAATTCAAATGATATTGATGTCCCAATTGGTAGTGGGTTATCCAGTGATATTGTAAATGAATTTGTATTTACATCTAATGATAATGTTAGGTTATAGACCGATGTTGGTGCTGGTACTAATGTAGCTGTTGTGTTACTCACACTTCCTGTTGAATCTTTTACAAAGATCAAATAAGTTCCTGGTGATAGGTTCATAAATGTTGGTGCTAATTGATATGTCACTCCTCCATTTATTGAATATTCATATGGTGGTACACCTGTCGTTGCGTTAATAATTATACTACCATCATTACCACATATTGGTTGACTTTCAACTACTTTGAAGTTTATTATTGATAGTGGTTTACACTGACCCACATTAACAATTACTGAGGATATTATTGACGCTCCAACTGGTTGCCACCCAACGACTGGTGGTGTGACTGGATTTGAGTTTACGAATTGTCCAGGGAATGGTCCGTCAATAATCCAATTGGATGTTATTCCTGTGTTCCAATATAATTCATAATCACCACCTAGTGATAACCATTGTTGTTGACCATTTATTAATCCATTAGGGTATAATACTTCTTGATAAACCGTGTCTTTAATCTCATATTCGTTTGTTATTAGATTGAATATTGCTATCGACTGAATATATGTTAAACATAAGGTTTCACCAAACGGTATTGTTGTTGTTGTGGTTACAGGTATAAGTGTTGTTGTTGTAGTTACTTGTGATTCTAAAATACAGGTTGTTCTAACAATAAAATCACCATAATAATCGGTAACAGTTGCTGGATATTCACCAACATTTAAATCACTTAACACCGTACTAACACTTCCATTTTCCCAATTTATTTGGTATGGTGGGGTTCCACCTGTAATTACCAATGTTAATAGACCATCAAAAGATGTATTGGTTGACGGGTCTACCGATAAACATTTAACACCCATGGGATATAATGTAAGTACGTCACACTCATTACCTCGTTTAATTGGTATTGGGTTTGGTTTAAAATATGGTATTGTTGTGGTTGTGGTTACATGTGGTATTTGAGTGGGTGTTGGGGTTGGTGTTGGGGTTGGTGTGGGTGACGGTGATATTGGTGGTTGTGGACACGGGTTTGATTGTTCACATAATACACAATGATAATATAAAACCTCATCAAACGATAATGTTGTCACATCCACATATAGGTCTGGATCACAACTATAGATTGGTGGACTCTGGTTATTACCAAAACTAACCAATTCAAAACAACCACTAAAATTTTGGTTTGGGTTTGATGATGATATGGCTTGATTAAAATAATACGTTTGTCCAATTGTGGCCGAACTAAACACTGGGGAGGTACTTACCCCCTTAAAGGATATTAGTTCCCCATCACAACAACCACTAAAACAATATGTGGTGTCTGTCTTATTATAAAATGATACAGTAACGTCAAGTGATGGTGATGTTACTGAAAATGAAAATAAAAAATAGGTCAGACTTGGTTGTAGGTTAATAACCTTCGACGTACCGTATCCATCAACAAAATTAAATCCGTTATAAACTGTTGTTCCGGTATTTTTAACCGACCATATAGCACCCATAGTGTTTTATTTAATAAATAATCGTTTTTTTATTTTTTTAAGTATGACTTCATCACTTCTATGTATTTTATTGTGGAACTTTCCGGATCTATATAATCAAAATGTCTAATATCTTCCGATAATTTAACTAAAGGGTCGACATTAATGTAATCCCCTTTGTAGAATTTTGTACTTTTTAAATTTTCGGTAACACCAGCCATGTGTAATATTGGTGATTTTTCATATTTTTCTATTGTGTCAGTAGCCCAGGAAAAATCTAACTTATCGGTAACTTTAGTCTCAACATTATGTAACCATAAATTCCATAACAATGACCACATTTCCGCTGTCCAAAACTGTATTTGACCTGGGTTTATTGGGAATCTTTTTTGGTAATCCATCATTTGATCGTATAGTGGTGTACAATCACAATATATTTTACACCACAAATCACTATTCGTATTTTTAATTAAGTATTGACCACCACCTGAATTTTCCTGATTATCTTTTATTACATTAATGTCAATCCCAACAACCTCAGCCATTTCCTCAAATAATTCATTTTTGTAAGTACTAATGTGTTGGTTTTCGTATTTACGACAACAACTTATTATATACTCATACCCAATGTATGAAATTGTATTTGACATGTATGTTATACCATCTTTCAATAATGAATCAAAATCTGGAAGTTCTCTGAAAATAATATCAGCGTCATGTAGAAAAAATAAGTCACCTCGACTTTCATCTTCTTTAATCCATTTATGTATTAGAAATGGTTTAATACTGGGTATGTATGATTTTTTTTCCCTATCATCAATATAAAAGTGTACATTAACACCCATGTCCCTTAATTTTTCACCTTCTTCTGAGGGTGTGTGGTTACCGTTAACTAATCCAAAAATTATATGAATATTTTCAGGTTTAATCCCGTTTTGTATGAAATTATGAACATATACCTTGGATTGCCAATGGAAGTATGGGACATCTGGTTGTGCCGTTACAAATAGAATATCTTTCATAAATAAAATATATTTGTAAAATGAACAAAGTGAACCTAATAAATCTTATTTAAAACTAATATTTCAGTAAAAATGAAATTAGCTGCGTTTGTTGAATTGAACTGTGCTGTAATGTCAAGTTGATTTGGGATTGTCGTATCAAAAGTAGTTTGATTTAAAGTACTAAAATTATCACCTTCAAAGGTACCACCGGCATTTTGTGTAAATGTAAAGAAACCCGAAGATTGTATTTTTGCATTTCCAGCAGTACCCACAGCTCTAATAGTAAATGTTACTTCAAAAGAAAAATGTGATGACGTAACATTTGGCATATTAAGTGGTCCAACAACACCAAATTCAGCAGAACCTGATTTTACTCGTAGTGTTAAATCGTCACCATTGTTAGCACCTAAGTCACCGGATACCCTAACAACAAAAGAATCACCAACAGAAAATCCGTTTGTTGGAACGTTTAATGTACCCACACCAGGTCCAATAATACTTAATTCTGATGTTGTGCCAGATACTGTAATACTATTTCCTGTTTGAGCATATAGACCAAAAACTGTTGGTCCAGGAATTGTTTTATATTTTACCATTCCAGATATGGTATCCCTAACTAAATAATCGGTAGCGGTTTGGTCCTGTGGTGGTGTATTCTTTATCAATAAATTATTTATATGTACCGTACAAGCTGATTGTGTTGATATGTTACTTCCGATTACTGTTGAAAAGTTATGATTTATCACGTTTCTACACCCTCCGACTATTGTCGAATAGCAAGAGTTTATTATATTCCCGTTAGCCAGTAATATTGACCCCCCACCAACAATTGATGAAAAAGTACCATTAACAACATTTTGTATACCACCACCAATAAAATTATAATTACATAAAGTTTTATTACCCAACGCTGGACATGATCCACCACCACCGGTTATCACGGATCTGTCCCCACTGACGGTGTTAAATCCACCTCCACCAACAAATCCAGCTAAACCTAATACAGTATTACTGATACCACCACTAACGACAGAACAATTACCGGATGAGTCTGATGATGTCCCAATTCGTTGTGTTGAGTCCGTTCCGGGTCCAACTTCATATAATGTTGTTCCGGTAAATCCGGATATTACTTGTTCAATTGTAGCTTTATATGAGGATCCAGCTGGGTTTCCTTGTGATATGTCGGTTGGTATTACGATGTGTATAAGATCGTTTAATGTTACACCAGAAGCTAATGTTTGGTCAGTTAAAAAAGCCATGTTATTTTTATTTTATAAATATTACTGGAAGTCATAAATATCCCCAGACATAAAATAAAACTCAGTACCGTCTTGGAATAGTTTTTCTGGGTCAAAGTTTTCACAATACAAAATATGGAATCTTTCACAACCGTCACTTGTGATAATTTTTAAACCGATAGCTGGTGCGGTGTCAAAAGATGGTGGTAAAATATAACTAACTATTGGTGGTACCGTACTAGTCAAATTATCCAATGAAATACAGTCATCACCAAAAACATTACAGACGTAGATCATATAGTTTGGTCCCAAACCGGTTATATTTGTTATAATAACTTGTGTCATTATGGAATTGTCGTTGTGGTGGTTATTGGTGGTAGTCCACAATCAATACATGATATATCATAAACTATTTTCAAGTTAATAATAAAATTAGACCCATCGTATTGGTTAAATGAATATGGTTGACAAGATTCTTGGATTTCGGCACAATCGTTATATATTATAATTTCATTATTATTTACATCAAAATCAACATTACCAACACCTGGGAATTGTTGTAAAGTTTGTCTAACAGTATCTAGATATTGTAATTCGGTTGGGTAATCTGTAATTCCAGATGAGGTGTAGAACGTATTTTCAATCACGCTGTCGTCAATTTTAACCTCAACAATAAATTGAGCTGAGTTGATAATACATCCATAGTCGTTCAAAGTTAGATCATAAAAACCTTCATTAAACATTTGTAATATCCCCCGTTTACCTAATTGTCCGGTGTTTTTAAAAACTTTTTCACAAACCGTATATGTTTCATATGATGATACCAATTTAGTACCTTTTAAAATCACTGATTTAGTCAGTGAACATCCGTCCGAATCAACTACTTGTAGGGTATATGTACCCGCTGATAGGTTATTTATTGATGGTGTTGTTTGACCACCTGGTGACCAAAGATATGTAAACGGTGGTGAACCACTGGTTATCATCGTTGATATTTGACCATCATTACCTGTTACCGGATCAAACGGTAATAGAGTGAAAAATACATTTTGACTTGGGTTAACGTAGAAATTGGTTGTTTGAATACATCCAACTGAGTCTAAAACATAAGCGGTGTATGTTCCAGGTGCTAACCCGTTAAAGGTGTTTGACACTTGGTATGGGTATGTAACGGGACTACTAGTTGGTCCAACAACTTGGTATGTATATGGGATAATCCCCCCAGTTGTAGCTATTATTTTAACTGACCCATTATTAAGTCCACAGGTTGTATTTGTTACGGTGGTGTTGACTCTAAATTTGTCAACATTTTTAATTTCAATTATTTCGGTATATGTACAAACACCATCATCAATTATCAATGTATAAATTCCACTGGATAATCCGTTATAGTTAAATATTGTATTTTCATTAATGTCAAATACAGTATTCCCAGAGGAATCGATTAATTGGTAACTATATGTTCCGGATGGTACACCAGAATTTAGTGTAACACTTATAGACCCGTCTAAATTACTACAAAAAGAATTTGTTACCGTGATATTTGTCACACTAAAACTATTGGTGGTAATGACGTTTGTTGATCCAGATGTTGCACAAAATCCAGAATCCTGGACAAACACATTAAATACACCTGACGACACATTTGTGAATGTATATGATGTTGAGAATGATATTATGTTTTCCCCGTTGGATCCTGAGTAGAAGAATGGTCCGGTTCCACCCAATAACTGTACTGTCACGTCACCATCACTACCAAAGCAACTGGGTTGGGTAGCTGTTATTAACCCAATACTCACATTATCTACTTTTCCAACACCTGTAATATTAGTTACGGAACAACCAAGTGAATCCGTAACTGTAACTGGGTAAAACCCTTCTGTTAGTCCGGTAATTGTTGATCCGGTTTGACCAATACAACTATATGTGTATGGTGGTGTGCCTGTAACCCCAGTTATATATATTTTACCATTTGGTATTCCAGAACAACCATAGTTATCAACAACATATGTTCCAAAATTAAGGGTATTTGATGTGTATACTAATACGGTTTCACTTGTTCCGGAACATCCACCCTCATCACTTACTGTGACATAATATGTGTCAGCTGAAACTGGGTCAAATACCGCAAACGTACCACCATTTTTAACATCTAAAACATTACCTGATATATCATATAGGGTATAACTGTTAGACCCAAAAACTGATTGTGTTGTAGCGGTTATAGATCCGTTGTCATTCCCACATGTACTACCACTGGATGATAGACTTACGGTTATACCACTGGAAATGTTAAACCCATATATACTTGGTGGATCTGGTGTAGCGTCTTGTATGTATACAAAATAACTAAACCCAGTTAGATTATTAGCTGAATAACCGGTCACACCAACAGATGTTGGTAATAACCCAGTTGTTGTAGCTTCGTACACAGTGAACGTTGGACTATCCCCAGCTATATCAAATGATACCGCTCCTAAACCACTGTTGGTACAGTCCCCGGTTACGGATAAGTTATATATTGAAATGAATCCCATTAGTTATTACATAATATATTAAAGTTTATACCGACATTAATTTCAATTGTGTCTGTTGGGTCAATTGGTATACAGTTATTATTATACACCGAAACCGTTTCCTTTGTTTGGTCAATGAAATAACTTAATCCGGAATCCTGTAATTCATCAAGTGCTTCACTTAGAGCGGAAACCCACTGTTGATTTGTTGGTATACTACTTGAATAAGTTAATCCATACCCAATATAGAATGGGTATACATTTAATATAACACCACCAATTCTAATGTCAACATACCAATTAGTCTCCAGTGTTGATAAAACACAGTCATTATTTAAATCCAACCCATTGTTGATGGCGTATGTGTTAAGTGTGTCCGATAATACAACCCCAAATGATGTTGTCAAACTATTATTACTCCAAGGATATAACCCACACTCAATAAATTGTGTCGGACAATCATAAACAAATATTTGTCCCGTAATCTTACATGAGTTACATGGTACTGGTAATAATTGACATCCAGCTTGTCGTCTCCAAACAAATTTTTGTCTGTGGAATATTGAGTTTTCCAACCTAACCCCCCCATTCCATAATGTTGTAGCTGGTACCATTTGTTCTACTAATCTTAACCAGTAGTCACCTAAACCATTAACATAGTCTATCATGGTTCTATACGTAAAATTATCATTAGGAACATTTATAGATTCCTGTGATTCTAGGTATCTCCAATATATAGACTGTAGTGTTGGGTACCCCCCGGTTTTACCGTCGTTAATATATTGTCTATTCCTAACATTTATCGTATTTTTCCAAAATGTTTGAGCGAACTCAAAGAATGTTTTTTGTTTTGGTTTTGGGATTATTTCAGTCCAATCAATACCACCTCTTTGTGGATATGGTGTGTTTGGATTCGGATTACAGTACGTCGGTTGGATGTAGTTTAATCCTTCCTCTGGGATTGGGTAGTTATATTTTCTTGACATTGACCATACGTCATAAACCAAACCTTGTGACGGGTTTAGAAATATATCCACATTTTTAACATTTAACACCAAGTTTTCGTCATAAGCTATGTAATAAGCGTTAAAGTTACCATCACTAGTATTTCTTAATGGACCAACATCATTTGACCAACTTTTATTATTATCTATTGTTTTTCTAAGTCTAAATCCTAGATCCATATATGGAAAATCCCTATATCGATTTAAATATTCTTCACCATAATTAAATGGTTGTAGTATTGTTTGGTAATTCGGATTAGATCCGGTAAAAACACTATTTGTTAGATCCACCTGTTCTGGCATTCTATGTTGTGGTGTAGACTCAAACCAACCACCCCCTTTTTGGAAGAAGAAATTTTCGGAAAATTGTGGGTTTGTCGGGTAACCATTTTCATTAATCGGGTAATCTAAAATAGTTGTCTGTACGTCTGAACTAATCAATGAAGTTGTAAATCCGGTATATTTAACTCCCATGATCGAGAATATATCTGTGGTGTCCAATACTGGTAATTCCTGGACATAAGTTCCACCGGAAATTTTAGCGTACTGTACACCGAATTCATCCATGTCAATTTTTTGATCAGCTAAGTAAACATGTTCATTAAATTCAACTAAAGCTTCTGGAGCTCCTACTAGTCTTAATAAAATTTCAATTGACTTTCTGGTTCCTTTAGATTTGAATAAATAAGCCGAATTTAAAATTAAATTCCTGTAGTATTGGTAATTAAGTTCGTCTGGTGTCATACCTCTTGACCATCCAGTAAATTCATTTGACCCAGTGTTAAATACTGAGTTTAAAAGTTCATCATTACTTATTGGTGATATATTTGTTTTCCAACCTAGTGTTTGCGCTAAATTCTTTAACAATTGTGATGGAATATCATTACCAATATTATAATTAACTGAATTCATATTTGATAGAGCTGATATAAACATTTTTGTTTCATCAAAACTTCTACCGTATATCTGTAATAGTTTTTCAAATTTTTGATCCGAGGTGTCAAATTCCTTTAAAGCTCCGGTGGTTAAAAATCTAGAGATTAAGTTTGTTCTATACTCATCTAATAAATTTGTGTATTCATTTAGTTTACCTAAATATTCGTCAAACTTTCTAGTTTTAATATCTAAGTTCCATGGACCTTCCTTGGGGAATGTTAAAATTTCATTTGTTATACTAAAAGATCCGTCATCATTCTCTTTAGGTAGTATGAATGTCGCGGTATACTCTGGTACAACCATTCTGTTTAGTAAGAATTTTTCAACCTCATCAAAATCTTCGTTAAATGATTTATTTGTGGTTAACTTATTTGGTCTTAAATTGTATGGGTCTGTAATTGTTGTATTACCAGAAAAAGGATTTCCAAGAACAACAACAGTTAGTTTTGTGTCAACTGATGGGTCAATCGGTGAGTAATAAACTATTGGATATTCATTATCATAAAAAAATAGTGAATATTTTAGGTAATTTTTTGTGAAGTTCCTAAGTGGTGATACTTCTATTTCCTTTAACTCAAAGTTTCTATCTGCGTTTGTTGTGTAATCAATATCAAATGTGTTATATAAATTATCTAAATTAATATCGAAAGTTGTTTCGTTTTCAACTTGATCATAAACAATGTTAAAAGCACTGTAATATGTACCAAAATTTGGTTGTTGGCTATATACTTGTAAAGCAGCTGGGAAGTAATTTATTATTTTTGTTATCGAAACTGACATTCTTTTACTTAGTGACCCATATAGTGTGAAGTTACTAACTTGTGATAAATCAAAATTTGGATAAACTCTAAAATTTTTAGCTAGTATTGTTCTAGACTCCTCAACACTATCGATATTCATTGAATTTAGTGATATTGGGTCGGAGAAAGCTCCTATTGTGAACGTCCTATCTTTTTTCTCACTTAACGCGGTGGTAAATTCAAAATTAGCTTGTGTTAAACCACCTCCAGCTACTAACTGGAACCCAACCAAGTTGTCCGAAAACGAACCTTCCCCGCTTGGTAATTGTGGTGGACAAGTATATTTTTTTATAGCCATTACGGAATTATATTAGAAAAACTTTTACTAAAATCAATATTACCCCCTCTATCCTGTCTAACCTCATAAAGTAGGTCGTTAAATTGATCTCTAATCTCATAAAGGTTGTATTGTTTGTAAATATTGTTATTTTTATCGTACATCGTGTAGATCCCGTCATCAATAGATTTCGTTTGATTACCGAACATAGCGATAGCTAATGTTGATATATCGTGTTCAACTATTTCAATTTCCGTCGTTATTGGGTTAAAAAATGTATTTGTTATTATGATGTTTTGATCTGGTTGACCAATAAATGGTGTAGCGTTAGGTTTGTTAGTTGGTGATGATGATGGTGATAAGGTACAGAATACTAAATTTGTGGTACCCTCAACATATCGATATCTAATTGATTTTTGTGACGTGTTTGTTAAATTTTGATAGACCGGTTCACAATAAAATGATGAGGTTATAATTCTAAAAAAATTAGGGATTTTTGTACCGTCGGAATTTAAGTACTCAACTCTAAACCCAACCAAACCTTGATTAATAAATTTATTCCTATATTGTGTGGGTACGTTATTTAAATCAATAACCAAACCTTTTACATTCGGTAAAGATGATAATATTCCACAATCGGTTATTACCGTTCTAATTTCAGCTGGTCTAATGTAAAGTGTGTAGATACCCAATCTATTAAACACGTCAGCTGGTAATTTTAAATTATATAATCCACCCAATATCTCAACATTAGTGTTCCCACCTGTTAAATTATTATGAAAATATGGTCTCAAAATGGTACTAGCGTCCAATTTTTGTAATATGAAGTTGTCGGTATCATCCCTACTAGGAGTATAATTCAATATAATCTCAACGTCGTCTGGACTAACATCCGCACTTCTTATTGTTCCGTAATTACCTGTTGCCACAATTAATTTGTTTTAATTTTAGTTTATTTATAAATACTAATTATAGTCATTTTTAACTTTGAAAAACCCATAACCGTATTTAACTAAGTCACCCAGATTATCTACCTCCCCCAGTCTTTCAATATATTCAAGAGCGGTCAACTTACCCCTATCAACATACACGTTTGTTTGAACCTCTGGTTGGTCAATGATGTTAAGGTAACTTTCATTCTTTGTAATCGCTGACAATATCATGTCATTTAACGTCAATCCAGATGATTGTGTAATGTATAATGTAGTTCCATCCTCGTAGTCATAATAATCAATATCACTTATGGTGTAAGCGGTATATGATCCACTTGGGTCCGGTCCCCAATATATCCCAACATTACCTGATGTTCCAGTTACTGGAATACCCAATTTAAATTTACCCCCATATAGATTATACTTGGGTCCATACTGTATTAAGTCATTAACTGTTGATTCTGTGTATCCAGTAACGAGAAATGGTACAGATATGTAATTACTACTTACAAAGTCATTTATATTTGTATTTGAGTCCCCTGTAAATATATAATCATAACTTATTGGGGTTCCAGACCAATTACCACCTGATGGGGTAAATGTAGCGGTTCCCTGTGGGTTAAAAGGTACAATATTTGTAAAGGGTACTGTTACCGTTTTTGATACAGTTGATATCCCCCACGGTGAAGTAGCGGTCATAACAATCGTAAATGTATCATTTGTCAGTGGGTAAACATGTGTTACTGGTGTTGTTCCACTAATAGGTTGTGACGTTCCATCACCCCAGTCAATAACATATGTCACCAATTCCAAAAACTTTTTAAATTCTAAGTCTGATGTATTATATAGGGAATATGTGGTTGGGGACATTGTGGATCCTGAAAACAAAAAGTTTTGAATAACATCTTTCTGTAATACAGCTCCGTCAAATGTTGAGTAGTACCCAATGTCAATAGCTGTTTGGGTGAACATTATTGGTATGGTTAATCCGGTCAATAATGATGTACCTCCAGTACCCCCACTTAATATGTTGGTCATACCAGTATATACACCGGTGGTTCCGGTTAGATATTCGGTGGTCGAAGCTGTAAACAAACAACATGGGTCAATAGTGTAAAACGTTTCACCATCACCGGTATATGTTACCGTAATTAAATCACCCTTTATATTTTCAGGTGATATTTTAAAATAATACTTTTGTTCTTCCATATTATGGGTTTACGTATTCATACCAATTAATCTGGTTTATCAGTATTCCACATCTAGTGTTGTTATCAGTTCTAAAAACTTGGTATGTTTTTTCATCATAATTTAACTTAACCTTATAATAAAAATATTGACCATTATCAAAATTAAATTTATTTGGTGTTATTAAACTTTGTGGTTTGTTAGTCATTCTAATAAATGTACCCAATTTAGCGTCAAAAAATTTAGCTGACATATAAAACTCATCGATATTAATGTAAGACCTGTCTCTTAACCAATAAATAAAAAATCCTTCCTTATCACCAACATAATCTAAAACAAATTGTGGTTTTTTTATATCTACGTTTGGTTGTAGTGGGTTAATTGATACCGACTCGGTTAGACCTTGTTGTACTGGTATTATTATCGTCAAATATATTTTTTGGTTTTTTTCGTCATTAGTATCATATAAATCCAATTTAAAAAATGACTTGGTAAATGGTTTTTTAAAGTAATATATTTCTTGTGGACTAAAGTCCTCATAAATGTAACTGGTCCCCCAATCAGTTGGTGTGACCGTTGTGGCGGTTATTGGTTGTAGATCCTTATAAAAATTAAAATTGTGGTATATTTGTGTAGCTTTTTTATTAATAGTAAAAATGGGTGTGGATAAAACAAAATTCCACTCGTCATGACTAAACCTGACCGTTTCAAAATCTTTAGCTATACCAATAACTTCCTTGACCATTTCGGTTTCGTATTCCTCAACACTTTGATCCCTACCCATAAAATCCCAATTCATTTCAATTGGTATATTTATTTGGTTATCAATATTATCCCTTAAAATTTTATATTTATTCACAATCATCTATTAATGGGTCTTGAATTTCGTTTATATTTTTAACATTGGTTCCTTCCGGAATTATTCTAAAAATTGTGTTAACAAATGGGTAATGTTTTCCATTTGTAAATGGGTAATCAACACCAATATTATTTTGGTCAATAAACCCGTACGGATACAAATCTCTCCACCTAAAACCATTAGATAAATTTGAATAGAAACTGTAGTCTGGTAGTCCAACAATGTTTTGATCCTGACTTTCCTCCACGTAGTCTGAAAATTCCCTAATAATTATTGGGTTGTGGGGGTAATAATAATACCCAAACTGATTTGTCTGGAAGTTATCGTTGGTCAGGTAAAACCAATTATTGTTAAATTTTATTTTATGACAATATCTGGATATTAATCTTTCTGTTTGTTGGTAATCGTTCCACTCACAAAAATCCCCATCAAGTGTGTCCCCCGAAATTACATCTTTATTATAAAAAAATGGTCCTTGTGATGGTATGGTTTCCGATGTGTAAGTACTTTCAGATATTGTGGTATTGGATAGGGTGTTAAATTCATCCCACCAAGAACTTGGTTGACTATTAACTAGTGGGATATTAAACTCCCAACCTTGTTTTAGTTTCCTTGTCCACCCAAAAAATCCTTTCCAGATTGTCGTGAAATATAATTGACTGATCGGTCTATTTTGATTATCTCTAAGTGGGTTTATATCTATATCAACATTAAATGATAATGTATACGATTGGGATCCTTCTTTAGTTGAGCTTCTTTGTTTATTATTGGGGGTTAGAATAGCTATCTCATCTTTAATGGTATTCTTAAAGATGTTTTGTTCAAATCCGGATTTAACTAAAACAGATTCATTACTATTTGTTATAATTTTGTGAACTCTAACATAATATTTTGATGTTGTTTCATTTTCATTTGTCTTACTTATCACTCTTTTAAAAGTACCCGAGTTGTTAGTCAGGAAGGTTGTACCGGTAAATCCTACATTTCTAATGTTAAAAATATATTCATCACTACCATACCCAAAATCACCCAATTTAGTCACTTTAAATGTGGATTCCCCATTATATGTTATTGGTAATTTAACGTATTCACCCACACTTAGTCCGTGTTTTACTGGGGATCTAAATCGTATATGTCGTCCATTAAGATCACTACCCAATGTAATTAAATATGGTATTCCATCACTAACCACCCATGACCAAGATGTTGTTGTGTCATAATCAACAGCGTACATTTGTTTTGTATAATCATTTTTAAATGGATAACTCATGTAGTGTGTCCAATTATATGTTGTGGCACTTTTATTTAGAAAATCTATATGGTTATTTGGTGGTACTGTATACCCAACAACATTGTTATCAGTTCTAATAAAATCAAACTCTTGGTACTGTGGGTAACCTTCCCATGGGACTGTATTTGGACTTGATGATAATAATTGTGATGAAGCGTTATTGATTGGGTTTGTGTAGTATAGATTGTTTTTATACGGTGTGTAAGTTGTACTACCACTAAATTCATTTTTAAAGACCACTATAAACTTGGTTGATGGTCTGAATACAGTTGATTCTTGTCTTTCATTATCATATACGGTTTCAAGATTTAGATCAACAATACGATCAAAATCAACAATTTCTTTGGTGTTTTGTGTTAACGAAATATCAATTTCATCATTAACATTCGGTGATGTGGTATATCTAAGACTACCAAGTATTATATTTGTTGTTGTTTCTACACCCATATTAGTCGATAATATTTACATATAATTTTATAAATCTATTCACAGCTGTTTTACCGTTTTTTAAACCAAAGTAAAAATGGTATGGAGCTCCCACTATAAATTTATTTTGTAATGGTGTTCCATTTATTACTGGATTACCAGAAGAATCAATATTAGTAATAAAACCATACTGTAAATTTGGTGGTACTGCTGTCATAGTAGATGTTTGAAAATAGTTAAATGGTGAGACGTTATTACTTGTGTCCAGTGATTGGTATTTTCTTGATGGTAACCTACTTGACCCCAAAACCCAGGATGTGTCCCAATTGTTAAATTCATTACCAAAAATAGTGTTATTATCATTTAGTGTCCAACGGTATAGTGGAACTTCTTGTGTACTATTATATGGTATTAGATCCTGTAATAAGGGTGAAAAATTATAAATTTTATATCCGGGTGACAAAGCTCTCCTGTTTTTGTATTGATCCTCACTAGTATTGTAAAATACACCAAAAACCGGTTTATTAGCCGAGTCAACCCCAACCCAAATAAACTGATCTGGGTAGTTCGATCCAACAAATGGATTTATTTGGTATTCAGAATTTATTGACATTGACTGAGCGATATCACCATCAATTCTAGAACCTGTTCTTGAAAAATATTGTTGTACTGAAGCGTCATTTGTATTAAAGATCTGTTGTAGCCACGTTGAGTTAACGAGTCTAGATATTATACCCAACTGTAATACTAATGATGAATCATTGTATGATGAACTTGTTAGTGTATCTGATAAGTATTCCCCACTAAATTCCGGATTTGAACATATGTAGGATATGAATTCATCCCTTTTACCCAAATCCATGATGGTTGTTGGTGTTTTTATCTGTCTATTATTTACCGAATTATCGGATGGACTGGTACTTTGTGACCCAATAAACCCAACAGCTGGGGATATTCTATATGGGGTAGATCGATAAAAGAAACTATTACTAGCTGTATTATAGTTTATTATCTCTTCACAATATTTGTAGTCTGTAAATTCACCAAATTCATCATATAATGTCAACTTATTAAATGTCGGCATGTATAGTGTTCCGTTAACCCAATTATTTTGGAACATGTGTGAAAATACTCCACGACAAGCTGCGTACATTATTCTAAATCTAGCTTTCCATTCCAAAAATAATTCAATGTCAGAACCGATACTACTGACATATGGTTCGTTCAATAAATAATAACATCCATTAATTACTTTATCATTATCAGCACATGTTTCATTTACCGTAAAACCAGTTCCGTAACCATCGTAACATGATAATTCAGTCATACCTTCACATGTTAAACTACCAGCTAACGATTCTGGTATACCTGAATCAACTAATATATTATTTGGGTCGTCTGACTGTAGTTGGTATTGGAATATTGTATCACAAATCCCTTCATCTGGTATTTTATAATACATGAAAGAGTTGTTTTCATGTAAAACAAATCTAGTGTACGGGTCACCGTTATAACCTGGTATATACGGGCCTTTGCTCTCCAAATTGGTTGACGTTGGTAATCTATCACTTCTCATAACAATACCAAATCTATCATTAAAATTAATACCTTTAACTGAACTTGTATTACAATTCAAATAAGGACTAGGACAACTAGTTGATGGTATGTCGTAATAACTAATGTAGGCTGGAGAACAAAGATACCAAATTGTATTTGTTTGGGCTTTGTAATTGGAGGATCCGGATCTCAATCCATCAGCTATTGGTGGATTTATAGCGTAACCAGATTGATTATCATTTGACCAAACACCGTTATTATCAGCTTCCGCTGAAATGTCACCTAAATAACTACCGAAAGTTGATAGGAACGATCCACCACCCACATACATAAATTTGGTTGGGTATTGACTTTCGTCCCAAGCGTCTGCCGTACCACCACAAACCCCAATAGGTCCAATTGTCGTATTGGATAAAACCTCCGAAGTTACCCCTCTGTAAGGTAATACATCATATTCCGCTCCCGTTGACCAATCAATTGAGTTAAACCCATCAATATAATTAGGTTCAATTCCGGTATATGGTTGGACCGATGTGTCAGCGAGTAATGGTCCCGAAAAATACGGTAATACGTGTCTCATTTCAAGGCCTGAATTTTCAAAATCAAGTGATGAGTAGTAATACGGTAATGTGGACCCACTATTTGTGTATTGATTAAACAATGTGGAATCTGGTGTAAAACTAAAAGACTTGTGGTATTGACTTCTGCCACCATTACCCGACGATAAATAATTTACATTTGTTGGTACATTATGTCTAGCTGGTGTAAAATTACTACCTGTGGTATATCTTCGTATAGGATAATTTAGTTTATAATAACCAGTCACCGAAACTTGATTTGCAGCTTTTCCGAATAAGGTCCCTAATTCATATTTAATTAGTTGTCTATCGGTATATGGATCAACCCCTCTAGTTAATATTATAACACCCAAATTTTGACCGTCAAAAAAATTATCTAAAGCTTTTGCTTGTTGTTCATATTCATTATTACCTTGATATTGTTCGTATCTCCATTTAACAATGTGATTTAAATATTCTCTAGGGAAAAAACCAGAACTAATTTCGTTAGACATGGACAGATAATTTGATATTGACATACCGGTAATAACTTGGAAATACTCCATGTCAGCTGGGAATCTATAACTACCATTTTCGGTATTCGCACTTATAGGTACTGTTATTGTTTTATTAGCTGGTTGAGTTGGGTCTCCTGGAACGTAAAATCTATTCGCGTAGTCGATGTTCACACCGTGTACCCCAGGTGGTAATGTTGTCCCAGTTATTGATCTACAATTAAACTCATTATAAAGTGTACCCCCAGTTGAGTCCGTTAATCCTGTAATTCTATGGATGTCCCCAGACATTCTTGGGTTTTGGAACGTTATCATCTCTCCCGGTTGGAAAGCGTTATACATATTCCAATCGACGACAATTACCAAGGGTTGATCCTCAAAGTAATCATCAGCGTTATTAACGTAAGTTCTAATGAAGTTTTTACCTGAAAAAAACTTATCTCTAAGGTTAAATCTATTTAATTTGTTTGGCCAATGTTCGGTAATTGGATACCCCCATTCTGATGGTGGTGTACCTTTTTTTGTTAAAAAAGCTGTAACACCTCTACGTGGGTTACCTAGTCTGTCGATACCAGAAAATAGTTGGTAGAATTGTGCCGCAGCGTCAAATGAGACTCCTGGGTCATCTTCATCAATACGATTCTGATACGGATTTCTTGGGTTACACCCCAATTCTGGGTTTTGGTAGTTGTATGAGGCTGTTGTATCAGCTAAAAATGAATTATTTGTATCAACAATTCCCTGACCAAGGTCGTCTTCAGGTTCATTTAAATTAGCTAATAATGGGTCACACGGACAAGCGTCACAATCTGGATATGTTAACATTGGTAATCCAATTCTGTTAAATGTGTTCCAGTTAACTAATCTAGGTATTATATATACAATAAAAAATACTAATAACGCAATATATAAAATAGCTGCGATTATTTGTGGTATTACAATGAACACCGCTGGGAATGAGTATATCGCGGTTCCAATCGCTTGAGCGATTTGATACCCTAACCATATTGGTATACCAATCGATACCAACCATTTTAAAACAGGCCAAGAAACTATCACAAAATGAGCTATTGTTATTAACACAATCATTGGTAGTGTCAATATATTTAAAAGCAATTGTACAACAAACTCAATAAAATCAAAATTTCTTTGTAGGTCGTTTACTGGGAATTTATTATTTTCAGTTTGACACCGTCTATCTGTAATTTCTTTAATACCCAAATGTCTATCTTTATTTTTACCTTTCTTGTACCTATCAATAAATGACGATACTGTATAAACTTTATTATAGTGGAATTGATAAAATGTATCCTCACAGTTTATAGCCACATTTTTGTCCACATAGTCATCCCAATCTAAACTAAAAGCGTATGATCTTATGTAATTAAAATAATTTTGATTTCCAAAACTATATACAACCTGTTGTGGTTGACTTATATCAACAGCTGTAGGTGTTATTCTTACAAATTCACCAACATTAACAGGAATTGAGTTTAAACTACCTGAATATAATGTCCATGGACCTAAACCAGATGGTCCTATTTCCACAATATATGATTGTACATTTGTTGTTGTGTCACTCACTAAACCACCTTGTTGGGTAAACGCTCCCCAAACCGTGGATATTGTATTAGGTGGTATTGAGAATGTTGTAGGTCCTAATGAACCCCCAGGATATGTTATTGTAGCTGGTAATGTTGGGTCTATTGGTGTAAAAATAATATTTACGACATTATTGTTTGTTAATCCGGTAATTCCCAAGTTTGGGTCCCCTAGGTATGGTGACTGACTTGATAGTGGGTTAGATTGTATAAATACACTAAATGTCAATACGTTTGATGTCACCACAGGTCCCAATAGGTCACCAGATCCAACAATTGTTAAACTATCCTCATAATCGGGTACTGGTATATTTGAAACGTAAGGTATTAGAACTATGTTACTCGGATCTGAACTAGTGTTGTCCCATCCATATTCTCTAATGTTTGGTACAAGGTAATTAGCTCGAATAAAATTATTGTTATTCCCGGTTTCATTTTGCCATTTAATCTTAAATCTATATTTTGATTTTGTTGGTATTCCAACACTTGGGTCGTTTGAAATTACTTGATTACCGAACTCGTCTGTTGTTATGTAATCTAAGTTCATTGGTAGATTAGCTAACCACGTTCCGTTTTCATCAATAATTTTACCATCATTTTCTAGAATATATTGTTCTAGTATCGGATCCCCAAACTCATCAACATTTATTGTTTGTCGTATTGATAGAATTTGTCCTGGACCGGAAACTAAATCACAAAGATTCCCCATGTCCAATTTTGGTACACACCCAGTACTTAAATAGTCATCATTTGATGTTGACACTATTGACCCCATAAAAATAGAGGTTGGTTCAATTTTAACACTACTTTCAGTTGTTAAGTCAAAATCAACTCTGGTGATACCAATTTGACAAACGTCTTCTTCACCCCATAGTGGTGAGACCTCAACAATTTTATTTAATGTCTTTATCTGTGGTAATTCATTTAAATCTGTTGACGTTTTAAATGTTGTACCGTTTAATTGGGTTTCGTTAGCTTGACCCGTACGTATTAAATCTTGTGGTGACAAAGAAAAACAACCCATATCGGATAAATCTATATCCATGAAAATGGTTTGACTACCTGTTGGTACACCGAATATCATGTAGTCACCACTATCGTTTGTTTTTACCGTAAATTTGTAGTATTTGTCATAAACTTCTATAGTTGTTTGATCAATAAGAACTTCTTCCTTTGTTGGAAATGTCCCGGTGGCTGAGTGTCCTGGATATGATGGTTCTTTCGGTAATAAATTATACCTATACCCGTTTTCATTTAATGTTGATAATGTTTTATACGGATATAGTTCAGAAACCACCGGATTTAATTCATCCAAATCTTCTATCGGGATAAATAAAGATACTTTAGCGTTTGGTAACCCATAACCCCCATTAACAAATACTCGACCAACAATGACCCCATAATCAGAACAAATTCTTGTGTATATATCACTTTGGTTAATCTTTAATGATAAGATCTCCAAGGTTTCAAAGTCTTGTTCTAACTTGAGATTAATGTATTTGTCAACACCTACTTGTGTTCGTATTCTATATGATTTAGGCATTAAGTCTTTTTTTGATAAATAGTTTATTTCCTATTTTCAAAAAATAGTCCTAAATATAAAAAAATAAATTATCAAGAGAAATTAATGTTCTTAAAATTAAGAACTCTGACAGATATATCCTTATTTGGGTATCTTATTTGATAAATTTGACTTGGTTCAGCGAAAATAGTATCAGCTACCAATTCTATTTGTTTTGTTGTTGGGTTGGAATATCTCTGTGACGTTTGGTTTGATGAATATTGACCCCCAACTTTATTAAAGAATCTAATATCGGAAATACTAATCACCCCGTTTTCACTTTGTATTAGTCGTCTAATTTCAGACACATTAATGTTTCTACCTAATTGTTGGTTTAATGGACTAAAATACGAACTAATAATATCTATTGTTTTACTAATTAAAGACCCTTGGTTTTGTGTTGAGTCTAGAACAACGTCAACTTCAATACTAAGATCTATTGGACTAGCTGATTCTATAGAAATGTAATCATTTATCATTCGATAGTTAGATAAGTAATTAGCTACGTTTGATTTTATTGTGTTCGATATGTTATCAGTTAGATTACCTTCGGTGTCGTATGATAACATTTTTATTTTAATTTTATTATTTTCCTCCAATACCGATACCTTAGCTGGAGCACCAAATTGTGATGGCATTGTTCTTAAAATAGATTCGTAATCATTAATCGTTACCGCTCTGTTTTGTGCCGCAAAGTTAAATGATACATATTGTCTAACCTCCTCAACTGTTGGTTGGTTAGATCCACCAATAGCTGCGGTAACATTATTACATTTTAATGAGTTTATTACCAATCTATTCTCACTATCAGATGGACCGTTAACGGAGAATGAGACGGTTCCTATTTGTGTGATCACATTAGAACCTAAATTTGTCGCTTGTCCACCACCTATTCTATACTGTATAAATAAAGTTGAGTTTGATTTTAAAGCTGATCCCAATCCTAGGTTATTTGAGTACTTATTTAGATCAAAATAAGCTCCATTTCTAGCAAACTCCCGTAATTGTTCTTCAGCTGAAACACTACCCCCACCAAATGTCATTTTTAAAAATCCTTCAGGTGTATATTCGGTAACAAATTTTGTGTTAGTAGTTATATATTTCCCAACTTTAACCCCTGGTTGGTCAGAAACTTTGGTTGGGTCCTCAATAAAGACTCTGTCCTCAGCTAAAGCTTTTACTTCGTACCATCTATTATCTAACCCTAAAAATTCTTGTGGTTGGGGTATCGTGTTATATTGTGTACCGTCTTTGAGTAATACACTAGTAACACCTAATACGTTTTTTTCTGGTAAAAATAACTCAAAGAATGGTCTAACATCGTTAGCGGTTATAATTCTTTTAAATACCTTTGTTATACCATTAACAACAACTTCTCGTTTTGTTATGGTGTAATTACTTAATGACCCATCTGAGTTAAAATTAGGTACTTTCAATCTATTTGGTGATCCTTCAGAGTTAACTGGTGATGAAAAGTCTATATCATATACCGTTTCAAATGGTTGTCCAGCTCCACTAACCTGAGATCCCCTTCTTAAAATACCACAATATCTTAAATCTTCACTGTCCCCAAAAGCTGGAACCTGTATTGAGAAATCAACCAAAGCGACTGATGGTCTTTGTCCTGGGATTTTTAAACCATATGTTCTAGCTATGTTATATACTGAAGATTTTTGTTGAGCGTATTGTAAAACTGTTTCTTGGATACTTCTATCAATTTGAAATTGTAGGTTGTCGGTTACCGCAGCATTTAAATCTAACATCACTGAAAAAATACCAGCGTCGTTAAAATTTTGAATTAGGTCTGGATAATAAGTTCTAGTAAAATTAATCAACTCAGTTCTTATCCCCTGGAAATCCCTTGTTGTGTACGATATTTTCTTTTCAGCCATGTTATATGTTAATAATTACAAAATCACTGCTTTCTAAAGCTTGATTGGTTATTCTATAGTCTATTCTAACTTTAGCGGTGTGTTCTCTATCACCTATATTGGTTACCTTAAATTCTCTCTCACCAGAATCCGTAATATAAGTACCTTTGTCTTCCAAACCTAACGAAGCGTCAGTTATTTTTATGTTTGTTATAAGTATACCTGGTATGTATTTTTCAACCGAATCTCTAATCTCAAACTCAATATCACTAAATGTTGGTCCATCCAATGGTTCAAATATATATTCATATAATCTTGTACCAAAATCTGGTAAAAAATATCTACTACCCTTTCTAGTTAATAAAAGATGAATTAGATTATTTCTAATTTCTTCATCAATAGTATCTGAAGCGTCAAGATACCTCCCAACAAAAGAATCCCTAAAGGGAAATGTTATACCATATGTTATACCGTTAGACATATCTAATAAATATAGTATTCAGATATTTTATATAAATAAAAAAAATCACTGATTTCTCAGTGATTCCTTTAAATTAGTACTTCCTTTTTGGTATAATGGTTCGTAAGGACAGTGTTTACAACCGGATCCACAACACTTTCCTCGTTTTATGTGGAATGATTCTGTCATTACAATATTACCAAACTTATCCTTATAAAAGTCAGGTTCGGGAGTCTTTTTGGTGATCTCCCGAACATATAACTGTTGTATCCAATCGTTTGATGAGTTAACTGTCATCTTAATTCTTTTTTCTTAGATTATAGTACGCTAATAAAACTTGGTAAGTTAAAGTAACGTTGTTTCCCCAGGTAACTTTCATCTGTTAAACGATTTCACAAGCTCCACCAGCACAAGCGGCTTCACCTCTAAGGTCAGTGTTATCTTGTAGTTCGATTACTTTTGTTAGATCAACATCTTTTAATGTAATTACCAATCTTTCAAAATCCTCTTCAGTACAATCTTCAAAAGGTGCTTGTGTGTATGTTCCACCATTGTATGGTAAAACTGACAATCCGTTATAGAACTTTCTATTTTTCCACATCCAATCACCAACTAAATCCCATTCATCATCTTTGATAGAAACAGTTGCCGAAACATTATGAGTGTTTTGACCACTTCTATGTCCAGTTCTTACCCACTCTTGTGATACCTTCTTAACTCGTTCCAACATTTGGAATACTGACTCATGTCTTAAAATTGACCCTTCAGGTGCTTTCTGTGGGATTGTTATTACCGCGGTATCATGTGGTCTGAAATATTCATCTTCAACTAACTCTGGGTGATTTGTCACTAAGTGTTGGTATATTGATTCATTTTTACCAACTCGGATTCTTCTTAAGTAGAAATCATTGTGCCAAGCGTGAATACCAGAAGATGTTCCTAAGACTAATGATGAGGTTCCGGATGGTTTAACCGTTGTTGTTCTAGCTGATTTGTTAATACCAATTAGGTTAGCTACCCTTTGATTTTCCTCTTTAACAGCTTCAGCGGCTAATTTCATATCGTAACCTAATACCACTCCAGATCCAATACCTGTCATACCAATCCCAATAAGAGCGTCTTTCTCAGTTGTTCTTTTCCAAACATCTCTTAAGTAATGGAAATCTGTGTATCCAGCCTGTAGTGTACCAATGAAAGCAGCTCCTTTAACTCTTTTTTCAAAGTCTTCTTGTGATTCAATATCAGAAGCGTTAACCTCACATAGGTTACAAAATTGATATGGTCTAAGACCGATTTCACAACATGGGTTTGTCCCCCAATCTTTATCGTTTGATAAATAAATTCCTGGTTCACCAGCTCCGGATAACTCAATTCGTTTCCAAAGACCCATAAAGTATTCTTGTGTTACCTTATGTCTAAGTAATACCGCTGAGTTATTAGCTCTACCTCTTTGTGGATTCGACTCCCACCAGTTTCCAGATTTACAAGAGATCATTTCATCATCATCAGCTGAAAATAGTGAAATAAGAGCGGCTCTTCTAATCCCACCAGCTAGTACCGCGTCAGCGATATGACAAACGATGTCATGTGTTTCAATCGGTGTTAACCTACTTCCATCAGTTTTATTTTCCAAAACTTTTGTAATATTGTGTATACAATCTTTCAATGGTTGTGGTCCTGGTGCTTTACCACCTGATGTTACTAATAAAGACCCTTTTTGTCTAATATCTGAAAAATCAAATATTGGTGTTGACGATTTAGATCCAAAGTATGACTCCATTAATACTTTAATAGCGTCAGCCCACCCTTCAATTGAATCACCAATCAAATATCTTCTGGTTCTACTTGGATTTGGTTTTTTAATCTCCGATAATTTATCTACGTGGTGTTTTTGTACTGAAAACCCTACACCGGTACCACCTAACAATAAGAACATTGTTTCAGCGAAAGCGTCTGTGTGGTCAATCGGTAAATAAGCACAATTGTAGACCCTATTTGGTGATATCTCAATAGGTTTTCCACCAAATTGTAATGACCTCATCGAAGGTAATATTTTTTTATCATACACCATTTTATACACCTCTTCGATCTCATCTTTGATTTTAGGGTATTTCTTTTGGTGCATTTCTTTATTTCGTGTAACTAATTCGTCCCAGGTTTCTCTTCTATTTTTCTCTGGTAAGAATTTAGCGTACTTCATGTAAACAGTAATGTCACTTAATATTCTTTGTGATACATCCATGATTTAAAATTTTTTTATTTAATTTATTGTATTATTGGTGTTATTGTTTTGTTTTCTTTTTTCCATTAACTCTTTAACCCTTAATCGTTGTCTCTCTTCTTTTTGTTCTTCCAACCCTAAAAAGGTCATTGAACTTTCAGTGTCGATTTCAATCATAGCGTTATCAAATTTACAGTTCTCGAAAACCACTCCATCATCACCAATTCTTGATTTTGTTATGGCTATTGTCGCTAACTTCATTTCTTTTTGTTGTAGTGTCTTAGCTACTGAGATTATTACGTGACCTACCTGTGCCTTTTTAATTGATCCACCCATTTGGTCGGTAGTTACCACTTCAGAAGAAATCGATGATCTATTCCCTTGTGTAGCTGTCCATCCAACAATGTTTAGTTCGTGACACATAGCCTCGAAAGCTCTCATAACCGATCCTTCACTTTTCCATTCGTCACCTAAGTTTTTATCCGGAACAACACAATCTATATAGTCTAAAACCACCATATCAACCCTCATACCATCAGATATTAATTTTCTGATCTCATTCTTTATCTGTGACATAGTTTTAGTGTCAGAGGGTAGTTTTTTTAACTCCAATCTGTTGTCCATTGTCTCTTCAATCTTTTTAACTTTACTAATTACTTCCTCTTTACGTTCAGACAATTCATCTGGGTGTATTTTTGTCCAAAGTGTAAAGTGTTTTCGTTGGATCACTTTTGGATTGTCCTCAAAAAATATTTGAAGTACGTTTTTTCCTAAGTTAAAAGCGTGGTTTGATATCTTTGTTAATATTGTGGATTTACCAACTCCGGTTGGTGCTAAAATTACACCAATTTCACCTTTAGCTAATCCACCTTTTAACAGTCTATCAATACCTGGTATTCCCATTGGGATCGGGTGTCTGTAATCTTCTTCAAGAACTTGGTCTATGTTTGAAAAGACATCTAACATTGATGTGTCTTTTGAACCAACCATTAAAGCCTCTTTTACCATTTCTTCCAGTGTATCGTAGTTTTCAAATTCCCCACCATCGATAATTTTCTGGGCTTTTTTCATCACTTTCTGTAGTTCTTGTTGTTTACAGAATTTAAGTGCTTTCTCTTGAACAAAATTAGATCCGTCCAATGGAGCTTCTTTAATCTTAGATATTGTATCCAAGACTATTTTAGAAGCCATTTGATTTTGTAACTCAGACTTTGTTATTTGTTCTAGTGTCTCAAAGGATGGTGTATGATCGTACTTTATATGATACTCTTTGACCATTTGGATGATTATTTTGAAGTATTGGTTTTCAAAATAATTTGTATTAAGTACATCTATTATCGACACAGAAAAGTCTTTGTCTAAAATTATTTGATTAAGTAGTTGTAGTTGAAAAGTGTTACCTAGATATTCAAAATTTTTGTTAGTCGCCATATTTTTTTATTACTTTAGTATTGATAAATAGTATTAATTCTCGATAAATTGCGGATAAAAATAATTAAATTTCTTACCAGAAAAAATGTCAGTAAGGTCACCCAATATGGATTTTAACTTTGGTCGTAGGTCTACGGTATATCTTACCTTTGGTGGGTATACTTTAGCGTCGAATGTTCTCTGACAAATTGTCATATCGTCCAACTTAATGTATATGTTAAAGTTCTCATCACCATCCGTTATTGACGTGTTTAATATCTCAGGATTTTCAGTAATTTCAAACTGATTGTCCAACATATAAACTACACTTCTCATTTTTAAATCATACTGTAGTTTATTACACAATCTGTCAATATATTCGTAGAACTCAATAGATTTGTGTGCGTTTTTGTTGAATCCCTTAACATTAAAATATCGTTGAACTACAATGTTATCGTTACACATTAATAAAAATTCAACTTTCGTTACTTCTTGATTTTTCATATTTATTTATTTATTTATTTGTTTTATTTCTGTATTTAGTTTTTTCTTTCCTTGAAAGTTTTAAAAATGGTTTTAAAAATTTAACCCAAGCGTCATCACCTTTCGGTAGGTATTTGAAGAACCCGTCTTCCATCATCATTTTAATTAGATTTCTGTGTCCTCTACCGTTGGGATCTAATGATTCCTTACAATAAGATTCTACCAGTTCTTTACCTTCATCACTTATTAGTGGTTCAGATAAATCCACTAATTTTTTATTTACCACAAAGAACTCATCACCATATATCCCCTCCCTTGTTTTTCCACTTAGTAAGTTCTGTAAAACAACACTATCTTTTTGTTCTTTTATCAGTTCTTCACCTTTGTTTAAAATATCGGTAAAAGAAATTTCATTTTCAAGTATCTCAGGAAATAATTTTACAAAAGTTTTTTCACCCAGGTAAAATATCCCATCAATATTGTCTGAAGTATCACCAGCTAAGATTTTATAAGTTTTAATATTGTAGTGTGGTATTTCAATATCATACATTTTTATCTTATCACCCAGTTTATAAAACTGTTTTGTATTTGGTGAATAGATCCTAACTTTTTCGGAGATTAACTGGGTTAGATCCCTGTCACCGGAAAATATTGTTTTATCCTCATCAAGTGATATTTGACAATAATAAGCGATTAGATCGTCAGCTTCACAATGACCAACTTCAATTTGTCTAACAAACATCTCCTCAAGATATTGTTTTACTCTTTGTTTTTGTTGGCCAAAGGAAACTTCCTTAAAATCAACCTCATCTGGTATCTTTCGATTTAACTTATACTTTGGGTAAAGTATCCTTCTCTGTGATGTACTGGTTTCACTGTCCCAAAAAACGACTACCTTGGTGTAGTTTTCTTCCTCTAGAAATTTTCTTAACGTGTTTAGAAAGTGCCATATACCACCAACATGTTGTCCTTTATTGAAAAAGTCTTTTACTCCGTGAAATCCTATCTTTAATAGGTTATTACCATCTACTAATAAAGTTTTTGACATTCATACATAATTACGTGGTTTGACATCTATCTAATAATTTCATAATCCATATTCTGGATCTTTTCCAATGAATAAACTTCCAGGTTTTCCTTAAGTCTCATTTCAGAATTAAGTTTTTCCCATCTTTTTTGAGCCTTTTTTCTCCAAACTTCAATTAAGTGTTCTAGTTTGTGTTTTTCAAAGTTTTCCTTTTTTTCCAATTTAATTTCTCCGTTGGATAAAATGTGTTCCTTAATGTTTGAATAACCAAAATTGGTATAATAATACCTCTTTTTTGTTTTTGTCTTCATACAACATTTAACAAACTCATTAAACTTTGTAAACTCTTCCGGATCTAACTCTTTTAGGTGAGCTTTAATTATTTGGATTATTTTAGAGTACTCCCTCATTTTTGGTGCTGATGGTACTGGATCAACTAACATCCCATTCCATTCTTCTTTACCATATATTGGTCTCAAATAATTCCTAAGTTCCATGTAAATTTCATCACTTGGGAATAAAAATAGGTCGGACTCAGTCATACCATTGTATCTAATGTATGGTTCAAGTCCATCGTATTGTGATGAACTTTTTATGTTCCCATATAATGATGTGGTCTCAAGAAAACATAAATCCATTTTGTCACCATACTTTTCGTTGAACATATCCACAACTAAATGTGAACTACATATCAAAGCTAATAATTTACCACCTAAACAATTAAAACCAAACGGTTGTGTTGGTACAATTATAGCTCCGTTAACCATGTGTCTGTTTACGTGGGTAGCTCGTAACGTCTCACCAAAAAAATCATTTCTAGGTTTTATTGACAATACCGGTGAAGCTATTTTGATAAACCCTAAGTATTTACCGGACTTACCTTCTTTAACTCCCAGTGTAACTTGTCTTCCTATTTGTGATTCCAAGGGTAAACTAATGGTTATCTGTGCTAAATTATTTAATGTATTTTGATCAACAACATCAACAACTATGTCCATGTCCTTTGGTTCTAATGTGTGATCATTAAATAATTGTTTACTCCAATGTTCAACATCGATATTTACAATTTTTTCTTTTTTTCTTTCAAGAAAGTAATCTTGAATTGTTGGTACTTTGCTGTAAAAACTATTTAGGGTTTCTACCATACCCATAACTTCCTCGTGGGTTAATTTGATTTCCATCATTCAGTTTCTTCTTTTTCAGTTTTCAAATCAAAATCTCCCTCAACACCAATAACTTCTTTCCAATAGTCAGCGTATTCTTTCTTATATTGTTCAATCGATGTCTTCTCTTCTGTAGTATCTTTTCCTGGTAAGAATCCATGTGGGGTAACTATTATCTTACCATCCTCATATCCAAGACCATTTATGTGATTTTTCATTACAGACACTTTAGTTCTTGAAGCAAACTTAACAGTTCTTTTGTCTTTGGTTGCCGTGATTTTAGTTGTTCCAGCTCCTTTTTGATTCCCATATAAGAACACCAATGAGGAATTTAACCAAATCGCTTCACCACCTTTAGCTTTAATTTTTGGTTGTCCGAATGGATTATCCGGTAATTCAACCCAAGGTTGGTTAACAATAATTAATGTGTTCTCATATTTTGAGTCGGACTTACGACTTCCTGAAATACGTTGATTGATGCCCATACCAATTTTATCAGCTAAAACCGAAGCGTTATGTTGTTTACCACCTTTACCTTCATATGTCATTTTACAAGGAACTGAGCCAACAGAATCCCACATGATACATAGTGAATAATCTAATTCACCCTTTTCTTGTGAATCTAATAAGTCGTTAATGTAATCCGTAATTTGTTCGATATAATCAAAGTTGTTGTTAAAAATGTAAAATCCATCCCACTCCAACTCACCGGTATCAGTGTCAACAACTTCTTCACATTCAAACCCCATAAGTTTAGCGTGATCAAAACTCCATTTTTGTTCAGTAATAATGAACACTGGTAAAATTCCCTTTTTTTGAGCGTCGACGGCTGTTTTAACTAAGGCGGTTGTCTTACCTGTGTCACTATGACCCAGGAACATATTAATGTGTCCCATCGCTGGACCAGGTAACCCAACCGCGTCTAAAAAGGCTTCTCCAAGATCGAAGAATCTTTGTGGTTTGTATTTAGCTGATGTTGAGAATTTCTTCTTAATACCACTAAAATCGTTTTTCTTTATTGCCATATATTTGTTTTTTAAATTAAAAAGTTAGATGTCGTTGTATTTTTTCCGTGTATATTCCAAATTATATTTTCGGTGTTGTCTATTTCACATATTTTACATTTATTTTCACACCAAACATCCCTCCACATATTGTCCTCAAAAGCATAAATTTTTGATAAATCTTTTATTAAATTAAGACTCTTAAGGTTAAAAGCGAATGTCGCTGGGATTTTAAAATCACAATTTTCAGGGTTGGCTCCTAAATTATGAGCGTTTACTAATCTCATAACATTACCATTTAACTGATACCTTATTGTTGATGATAAAACATCCACATCATTTTCTTTAAAGAAATTAACTATATTCATTATGTAGTCTTTTTTATATATGTCATCATCATCTATTTTCACAAAAATGTCATATTCTTCATAATTTTCTACAGCTAAGATTGTATTGATATGGTTTGTATGTTGGTGTTGGTTTAGAGTATATGTGAAACTATTTTTATCGGTCTTAACGTCGTCAAATATTTTTTGGATGTAGTTTTTTTGATGTGTTGATCTTTCCATCGTAATATTCACCGAGTGAAATATATCCTGGTACGTTTGACTATTTATGTCTTGTACACATCCTCTTAACATTTTATACCTATTTAAACTTGGGGTAAAACACAATACTCTCATTTTTTTCCATTATAAAACTTGGACACCCATTTTAATCGAATGTCCAAGTTTGTTAAAAATTAAAACGGTAACTCCTCGTCAGTGTCGTCATTCGTTTGTGGATCCTCAACTTCATTAATCGATTTTGATCCACCACCAATTGTTGTAGTTTCCTCAATGTCGTTGGAATATACATATTTACCAGCGTCGGAATCCCATCTTGGTGTCTCACCTCTTGAGATAGCTTCAAGATACTCAACTGGTTTTTTAGAGTATACGTCCTCCCAAGTTAATTCATTATTAACCCATCCTTCAGTTTCATCAGAATCTGAACTGATAGAACTTGGGTCGTCATACATAATTGTTTGGATTACTGTATAAACCCCTCCCTTTGGAGTTTTAGCTTTGGTCAACTCAAGGATTAAATCTCTACCATTTTCTGGATTTGTGATATCACCCTTAGCTTTCCAAATTGGAATGATTTTATCTAGGATTCCTTCTTGTTTGTAGTTGTGTTTGAATCTCCAGAATTTAACTCCGTCTTGTTCGTTATCACGGTCGATAACTTTAACAATATAAAACTTACGTGCTTTATACTGTTTTGCCAATTCTTTATCGGAATCTCTACCGGTTGACATTAAAGTTTCATAAACCTCATTCAAAGGTGAACGTTCGTTGTCATTCTTTCCTGGATCGTAAAATTTCTGATATTTACCATCCACTTGGATTTCGTGAAACCATACTTCTTTGAAGGGTGAAGATCCGTCACTTGTTGGTAGAATTCTAATTCTTCTTTGACCTTGTTTTTCGGTATCTTTTAAGATAGCTGCGAAATACTTTTTCATTCTCTCTTCCTGAGACATTTTTGAAGTGGAGGAAGAACCACTTTGTTTTGATTGTTCGTACTGTGCTAGTACTGCGTCTAAGACATTTGTCGCCATAAAATATATAATTAAAAGTTTACAATAGAAAGTATAAGTTAAATAAATTGGGTTGTCAAGTAGCTGAGTAAAAAAAAATGGGACTTTTGATCCCATTCTATTAAATTATTTAAATTTGTTAAATTCATCTTCGGGACTAGGATCAAAACTATCCCCAATTTCTTTACTAGAAAAATCCTCAACATCATCAGTTGTTAGTACGTATTCATTTTTACCTGACTTTTCCATTTCGTCTTGTTTGTCAACAAAGAAATCAGATAGTTTCTGTTGGAATGGTCCGGAATCCAATGACCTTAATTCTAATTTTTCTTGGGGTGTTTTTGGTCTATATTTTTCTAATTTAGTTTCTAAATCATTTATTTTGTTAACTAAGTTGTCCATCTCACCTAATTTTGACTCTAGGGAACTCAATTGGTTAAATAGGTTATCAAAATATTCTTCTTGTTTGTCGGACATCGTTTTTTGTGTGTCCACTAAGTCTGTAATATCTAGTTCTTCAGTATCACCCTCCTCACCTTCATCTTCACTTTTACCTAACTCTTCAACATCAGGATCTTTTGAGACATCCACAGCTTCTGGTCCAGATGGTGCTGGTGGTGCCGCTGGTGGTGGTACTCCTCCAGGTGTTACTGGGGGTGCTCCAGCTGCTGGGTCAGCTCCTCCAGGTTCAGCTGGTGGTGGTAAATCAACTGGTTCGTCAACAGGAGCTGCTGCCGAGTCTAATTCAGCTTGTTCGACAATATATTTATTAATAGTATTGTACCTTTCGATTTCCTTGATTATTTTTTCGTCTATTCTCATTTTATCCGTTTAATAATTGTTTAATTCCTGTAGTAGTCTCAACTTGAATTTTTTTAAATTTATTCATAGTATTGTCAACTCTCTCAATTAGTCCGTCTTTCATTCTTAAGGTGTAACAATCACCGGTATCTAAATCACAAACTTCTTTATACCCATTACCAGAATCCTTTTCACTGATTCTAGTATTTTTTCCAAGGTAGTTATCTAAAATTAATTTTGTATTACTCATAATATTGTTTTTTATATATATAAATATATCAATTGCTGATAAAATTACTTTTTATATAGTTCTTGGAATTTCAATAATCCTTCTTGGATTCTAGCTTGTATTTTAACCTTATCGTCCTCAGTTAATAGGGTTAAGACATCGTCATTTTGTTTTATTGGCCATTCTAATACGTAATACTTGAGTAGTGTATCAATAGCTGGTGTTGCTGACGAATTTATTTCTTTGGTTAATGAAACTATTTTTCCACTAAATTTAGCCACAAAAAAGTCTAAGAATTTATCCAAGGTTTCAAATTGAGCCACGGGTATGTTTGTTGTTTGTGAATTACCTCGAGTAACACAAAAATATTTAGTTGTCATGTATGATGTTAAATCACCACCATAAAACTCAGTTAGATTTATTGTTGAAAAATTATTTTCATAAGCTTCGAAACCGGTAGACACTCCAGTATCAGCGTACATAGCACTGAACATGAAAGAGGCTCCGTTTTCTAGGTAAAATAAATTGTTTGTTGTATCATCTTTAAATTTTAAATCTTCCAATTTATTTATAATTTTATCAAACACATCTTTAAACGTTACCTTGGTTAATGTTGGACTTGTTAAATTAACATATAAACCGTATTGTGGTAACAACTTATCTGAGCAGTCTTGGTTAGTTGTTAATGTCTCCTTGGTTCCTATATTACCCAATATGGTATCTTTTTGGAATAACACGTTGTTAGGGTCCAATTTTGATCTATTATAACTTTCTTTAATCTCCTCCCTAATTTTTGATACGATGTTTTTTGTTAATGACTGAATGAAATTGTCTATCTTTGGTATACTGTAGAAAGGTTGACGTATACCCTCAAACGAAGTGTCAAATCCATTTTCACTAATCCTATGTAAAACTTTTGTTATCATATAAGGACCACTAAACATTGGTACGTATCTTAAATTAAAATACATCATCGGTTGGATTAGTGCGTTCCCCATCATTTCAACTGAACAACTATAACTTCTGTTTTTGTAAATGTTATACAATGAATTACTTTGAGTTGTCGATGTTCTGTTTCTATTTTGGTTTGCCATATTATCAATAGCTGCGATTGATTCACTTGTTGGTTTACCTGGATCCTGTGATACACTAAATTCTTTAAATATTTGTTGGTTTTGTGGACCAACGTCTACGTTAAATCCAACTACTTTATTTGATGTGGCCCAATTAGTTTTATTTATTTGGTTTTCAACTAATGGATTATCACTAGCTCTACGTAAATCAAAAGCGTCATTTCTAAACCTGTAATCAATATTCTCTTTCATGTCCAAATGTTCACTTGGTTTTGAAGCGTACATACATAAAAACTTTGGTGATGATTTTCTATAATCAACATTTAAGAATGTACCAAATAATGAATTAGCAAATTCCAAACTACCCTCCGATCTAGGTATTGGGTTTTTAACAACGTCCTGTACATTATAAAAATTAACATAAGCCGGTAACATGAAATGTATAAAATTATTCTCCGTTAGTATGGTTGTTACCACATCCAATAGATTTATTTTTACATTGTCATTGTCAATTAGTGTTTTAATCTTAAAGATGTCTACGAGTATTTTATCACCAATATCTCTACTAGCTCTATCAACCAACATAACATCCTCAAACAAAGTTTTTGTTTTAAAATCACCCCCAGCTATCCAAGTATCATTTAATGTTTTAAATAATTCCCATAATTCAAATCTAGTTTGTTCACCTTGATATTCCTTAAATTTACTTTGGTCTTCAATTGATATCGTCACCACACCTGGTAAATCTTTTCTAACTGAGGTCATAAGTACTTCAAGTGAATCATTTAAATATTTCTCAGATGAATCTAAATATTTATTCATTAAATCATAAAATTTAATATAATCTAATGTCGGGTCTTTTAATTTTTGTGTTGCGTATATTTTAATAATCGGTGCGAAATCAATAATATTTTTTGAATTAAATTGTACATTTAAATCAACAAAAAAATCTGTGATGTATGATCCGGAATCTTTATATTGTAATTCAGGTATTTCTGAGAAACCAACATATAATTCCAAATCTTTCCATGTTTCTGGATATATTGATTTGGATTGAGCTAAAGTTATTGTTCCACCACTTGTTGGTAAAAATCCAGGTGTTGTTTGGTTGTACCCCAAATAACTAATCGGGTCCACAAAAAACTTATTTGAGAATGTATAGAATACCCGTCTATTGAACATTGTTGGGTTTCCGATTTTTAAAACCGTGTCATACTCAATAAATTGTTTAAAGTAGGATTCAAAGGTTAGCTTTTGGTTTGATACTGTTTCAGAAATTATTAAATCCCCAGTAGTACCGGTTGGTTTTTTTACCACAAACATTTTTCTCATTAACTGTTGGAAATTTTTATTTGTGATTTCAGTTTCAGTTTCGGTTGTTTGGGTTGGACTTATTGTTTGTTTATAATCATATACACTTCTACTGAAATTTAAAAATTCTGATTCAAATAAATCTAATATACCTTTTTCAAAGGTTGTAAAAATTTCACTAATTTTTGTATAGTTGTTAACGTCACCGTCAATTAAAAAATTTTGTTGTATTGACTGACCGGATAATATATGTTTAAAGTAACTATCTGGTGATGATTTAACAACCCTACTATTATCAAAAAACCCAAAATTAGGTGCTCCCCAGAATAACCTAACCGATCCGTTGTAAAGTGAAGTATTGTCGACAACCTCAAATTTCATTTTACCAACTTTAAATAGTTCACCTTTAATTTGACTAACAGTAGTTCCAAACGATGGTAACACATAGTATTCTGTTTCACTTTTTTTAGCTAAAACACTCCAAGGTGTTAATTTTAATGTTCGTAATGGATCATTCGGGTCAAATCCAATTTCCTCTAGAATTTTTGTATCTTGTGTATTTGTTAATATTATACCACCAGTATCAATTAAACCCTGTAAGTTTGTGTCTTGATATGGGTCAACACTTAAATTTGTAACATAAAAGGATTTTTGTTCGATGTCTGGTAAAGTTGTGTTAATTGTATATTCACCAATCCCATTTGCTGGTCCAGAAATTTGATTTACGATTGTAAACCCAGTAGTAACCCCAGAAAGAACAATTGTTGATCCTGTAAGTAATTCGTTTACATTTATCTCACTAACTGTAAATGTTGTACCACTCACTTTACCCTTACCAATTACTTGGGTTGTTCCAGAAAATAATCTGGTTCCTTGAAAAAATGTGTTAAAGTCGTCAATTAATTGTGGGTAAAATCCCGTATTTATTATCGTGTTAGTTTTTGTTAAATTCAATATTTCATCTTGTAGAACAATTTTTGTTGGTGTGTTTTCAATATTAACGGTAAAGGTTTTTGATGTAGCTGATGGTGTGTATGGGTTATAACTAAACTTATAATCAAAATCTTTCCACACCTCATCTAGTATATCAACCCCAGTTTCATTCCATGTTTTATATCTGTGCCAAATTGATCCGTACTTTAATACCCAAGCGTATGGTAATTTATGTACCGCTCCAAACTTTTTAAATGTGGATATTAAATAATCTAAATCAGTTGTACTATTGTTTGTATCATCAAAGTTTTTATATTTCTCCCTAAGAGTTGATAATGGTAAACTATTTAAAAATAAAAACGCTGCCGATTTAAATGGGTATAAATTAAGTGTTTCATACCTGAAATTGTATACACCTTTCTGTATAGAGTTTATAAAATATGGGGTGTTAAAAATTGACGTGGTTTGATTACTACTTACAGTACCACTGTAATTGACATAATTTAAATTACCTTCCGTGATAAACTGGTTCTCATATTTCCTAGTTTCATAAAATGATTTTAAATTAGATAAATTAATTTCCTGACTAAATACATTATTTTTATAATTAAAATTGGTTATTGGTCTACAAGTATTAAAATTATAATCATTTAAAAAATTCGTAATAGTTTTTAACGTTGGGTTATATTTTAGAGTATTCTTCGTATTATAAGCGTTTTCACTTAATAGTACTGTCTTGCCATTAGCGAGATAGTTGTTGTCCCAAAATAAATTTGTTATTGGGTACATATCCGAAAAATCAAAACTGTTTGATGTGGTTTGATTTTGTACATACTCAGTAATATTAGTTTCCGTTTTATCGATTAGACTGACATCCGGTTGTGATTTTTGATTCCCAATTATATCTGAATTAAACAACCCGTAAGGTGAGTCCACAAAATTTTGAATGTATGGTGTGACAAATTCACCTCTGATATATTTTTGCCAACTCTCACCTTCCCCACTATTTGATATGTGTCTTAAAAATGGTAAAAAATTTGTTTGGTTTAATTGGTATTCTCTTAATGTTTTTATTAGGAATGGATTATCATCACCCAAACTATTAACAATATTAACTTTCTCACATTCAGATTCAACAGTGTAAACACCAGAGTCATATCCAGAAATTCTACTTAGTTTACTGTAAAAACTATTTAGAAATATTCTTTCATATATTTCAAAGAAAAATTTAACTTCTTCTTTATTCTGGAAAACTTGGTTTGACACCGGAAATTCAATACCATTTAAACTAGATCTATTTGGTCTACCATCTGAGTTAGATAGTGGACCTGGATCCGGAATTTCTTCCTCCCTAGTTGTAAATCCTTTAATCCATTCTTCAACAAACTCAACCTCCGGCCAAATTTCAGGTGAGAAAGCTCTAGCTGTTGTTGACACTGATGGGTCACCTGGATATATTAGTTCAAATTTTTCTTCTCTGTCTTCACCGATGGTTTCTTTAATTACTTGTGGCCAAGGGTATATTGGTGTATCGTTTTGGGATGTATCTTTAAAGTCAACACTTTTAACAGTTGTGTTACTAAATATTAATTCTTTTCTATACTTGTTATTGTTTAACCCCCAAGCTTTTATATGTACATCGTCAAGTAATCTAATGAAAGCTTCACCCTGAGCGTAGAACACAGCTAAAATATTTCTAATGGATGGTTTAAATCCTAGTTTGTTATTTTTATCATTTAATTTACTGGTAATAGCTTTGGTCATATCCTCCTCAATTAGATTCCTAATTTCCAAAACTGTTTTTTCTATGGTTATTATTTTATCCCTAAACGAATTTTTACCTTCAAAATAATAAAACGTTGATTGTGTTGTCCCAGCTGAAAAAAATTCATTCTTACTATCTGTAACAAATTTATCATAAACGGGACCTGAAGAATTTTTTACTGTTGGGTTTCTTTGTAGGTAACTCTGTTCAAAATTAATATCATCAACAGTTATTGGGTACTTAAATGTTTGTAGTGATATGTCAACGGGAACTGTTTTTTGTACTTCATTGACATTTATTGTTACCCTACCGTTTTTACCAAGTACCGGATTGTCGGACAATTTTTTATTATACTCAGTTATGTATCCTTCTAATATGGTTATAGCTTCAGTTCTTAATGTTTCAGTGTTTAATTCTTTTTTAAATTGATATACCTTAACATCTGTGTTTTTAATAACTAGATAATTTGTGGTATCCATAAATTTATTAAACCACGATTCTGTTTGTGACTGAAACACTTTTTGATTGTACTCGTAGATAATTCTTGAATAGTTATCTATTTCGGTTAGTACAGCGAAATTTTGTTTTGAGAAACTGTTTAAAACATCGGTTATGAATAAATCTAATCTGGATTTTAATTGTTTTAGTGTTATCTCTGGGAAATCGTCACCAATTAAACCTTTTGATTTATATTCCGAATAAACTTCTTTTATTTTTTGGTACCCACGACTAACCGTTTTTTTACTGATACTTGATACGTTTGTTTGATTATCTGTCGTTGTGAATTTAACTGTACTAACATTACTGTTGTACATATGTGGTACCGACATTAATGAAGCCCAATTTATATACGAAAGTAATGTGTATTTATAACCATAAAATTTTAATTTAATTACAAAGTTTCCACTGGACGGTTGGAATGTCGATGTGAAGGACTGTAACATTATAGGGTACTTAACCGCTTTACCATAATACCCTTTAAGTGTTAGTGTAAATTGGGGGTATGGTAATTGAAAGAAAGCGGCGTATGGTGAGTTGTCCCCCCCTTCAAATAAAGCTCTACCCTTAACGTCCTCTAATGTAATATCAATAACCGGTAAATAGTCTAGTCCAACTGAAACATTTATGTCAACAATACCAAGTAATCCATTATCAATTGATCCTGGTTTACCGTTACTATACGTTTCTTGTGTAATATAATAATCACCCTCTTTATTTGGGTTTTGTATTGAATTTAATTTAGGTTGGTTCACTCCTTGTCCGGTTAAGGATCCCTTACCTGTTACCTCATCGGTGTATGAATTATCTAAAAATGTTTTAAATCCTGGGTTTAGAAAATTAATTTTACCAACTGAAATTGTCCTAACTTGATCATTAACCGCGGTACCTAACGCTAGTTTAGTTCTTGGTAATACATTACACTCTAGGTTAGCGTAAAAAACTAAATCTTCTTGTTTAACAAATCTTTCCGAAACATTCCCTAAATCATCAATTACTTTATTTGGGTCTATTACGGTTATGTTGTCGTAGTCGTATTCTACTAATATATTTTCACCGTTACCTACCATAATAGAAGAAATGATTGTCTAATTGAGTTTTATAGTCTTGTAAAGAACTTACTAATGGAAATGGAATTGTCAATACTGTACCGTCAGGAATATTACTTTCTAGTCCTCCAAGTTGGGGGTTAGCTGTTTGAATTAGCCATCCAAAGAATGGTGTTCCATAGTATTGTTGGGATATTTTATCTAACCTAGATTGATTAGCTACGTAAATATGTTTTTTATCGGATGACTTTGATGGTAAAGTAATATACGGAACCACGGTTTGTTCACCGTTAATTAAAAATTCATTATATCTGTTATAATATTGTGATCCCATAATTAATTTAATTTAACTTTACCATTAAATGTTTTTTTATCTTGATTCAAATTAAGATTTGAATATAACTCTTTTATTAGTTTATTTTTTGAGTTTAAATCGGTAGTTGGTGGTGTTTTATAATTCACGGTATTTCCTGGTATATTTGTTGTATTTTCAATATTGTAATTTAAATATTTTTGGTATGATTCAGTTTTAAATAATAATGTGTCAATTTCACTAACCTCATTGTTGTGTATTGTTGTATATATGTTTTTTAAAAAATCACATAATTCTTTAATTTTATTGGCCGCATTTTTTGTTTTAACTTCATTCCCATTTGTTAAATCTGTCACAAATAAATTATACTTACTATCATCTAAAAAGTAATCAGACATTGACAAATAAAATCTATTAGCTTCTTCACCAGGAAAAGGATTTTTATAATATGATGAGGTTGATGTTTTTGGATCGTACTTACTTGGTTTTAAAATAAAAGCTTCTAAAAACTCATAGAAGTTTTTTAATATATTTGACACACCTAACCTATAGGATAAATCCAATTTACCACCCTGTTTAAAATATGTATCACCACTTAAATCATATGATTGTGGTTCATTATTTTGTGTTAACACTCCGTCAAGTTTATTCATCACAACGTCCATCTTTCTTAGTGAATATATTAAATTCTCTTCAACTTTGACAATTTGATTTGAGGTTGTTGTTATTACTTCTTTTAAAAATTCCTTTCTTGTGTTTACTTTGGTGATTAATTTTTCCGTTACCTCTCGTAAAACTTTTTTATCCATAGATGGATTAGATTTAATAGCCATCGTAATTGGGTCTTTATTATCGGTTACATCTTTAACTACGTCTTCAACTAAATCATCCACAAATTTTTCAAAAGAATTAGGTTTACCATATAACTTAGTTGGTCTTGGTGATAGTATCCCGGTAGTAAATTCGGATATTACACCATCAATATAATTTCTTTTACTATTAGTTAATTGTACAATACCGTAGTTTGTTGTTTTTAATAATGTACTTAATGAATTGGGTACTATCTTAAAGTAATCTATAAGTTGTTCATTTAATTTTGTAAGAATTACATCATATGATATTGTACCGGCTGTCACACCATCAATTATTTTACCAATTGTTTCCCCACCTTTTTTAGGTTCTTGGTTTACAATATCCTTTGTGGTTACTTTTTTCTTTAATTCTAATATCCTATTAACAACCAAATTATCTAATGTTGTTTGACTTTCGATGTCGGTAGCTGTAGCTCTTTCATCATAAACTTCGGTATTAGCGTAATAATTAAATGAAAGTGCGTTTTGTAGTTGGTCTACCGGTTCTTTTAGTCCGTGACCACCAATAAAGTTAAATCCTAAACTTATCTTAGCTATCATTGGTTGTACACCAATACCTTCAGGGTTCATATCGTAAATCAACGGATCATACGTTATACTGAGGTTAGTTGGGATTATTTTAGTGTGGTAGAAGTCACCAATTCTAAGTACTAGTACTGGTGGTGTACCAAACGATGTGTTAAGTGCGTCATTTGTTTTTGGTCTACCGTCAGTACCAATAACCGGTATTGATTGTCCAGGCCTAACACATTGATTTAAGAATGTTAATCTGGAGTTTAACCCTTCCGGTGTTGTTGAATGAAAGGTTGGATTAAAGTATTTTATTTTTTCCTTAATACTATCAAACACCATCGGACTTTCTTTTTTGATCACCTCAAAATAATCACACTCAGAAAATAATGTTCTAACTACTTTTTTAGATATGCCATCTTTAATTTTTTGTTGGATGGTTTTTGTTGGTAGTGGTTTAATTGGTTGGGTGTTCACTTGTGGGACATCAACTGTAATTTCGGGTGCTGTGGTTGTTTGTACCGTTTCAACTGGTTTTACAACTTCTTTCACAACCGCTTTTATTTGTGAGATAACAACCCTACGACAAGCCATAGCTGGTATAGAATATTTTTTACCAGCTGACTGGGATGTCATTTTAACACCGTTGGAGTCATAACTAACTATTGGGGTTCTACAATTAACATCTTGTTGTGGTGGTATTACGTCATTTAATTCTGGGTTATTAGGGTCTGGTGTTAAAGTAGCGTCAATAGCTTTAGCTATTACAGTTCCCTCACCAAGAGTATCACTCTTTAAGAATGTGATTTTTCCGTCTTTCTCCCATTCAGCGAATGTTTTTTCACCGATTTTTTGAGCTCTAAACCAACGTTTTACCGCGTCATCTCTTCTTATTGATATGTTTATATTATAATCGTCAGTATTTGGTGATGAAGCTGAAGCTATTAACTTTAATTCAAATGTACCTTTTTGTTCTGATACCACCTTTGTTATTTTAGGTATTAAAACATCTTGGATTTTTTTATAGTTGGCTTCAACAACTTTATTGAAGAAGTCAGGTACAGATGATCCAGAATATGTTTTATCAGTTCTAACTTCATAGGGTGCGTTGTTTATATATGTATCCTTTTTACCAACATATAAATCATACCACTTGTTATATGGTTCTTTACCGTCGGTACCGGTATCATTTTTACAAGTAGGACAGTTATTGTCAAAATAGAAACCTAAATCTATAATGTCATTAAATTCACTACTCACATCTTTATCAACTGTTTGTTCTTCGGTAATTGTTCCATTACCCCCAACTCCATCCTGATTCGTACCAGCGGCACCTTCAGCGTTTTCTTTTATTAAAATGTTTATAACCGGATCGGGTCTTATTTCGACCGCTACTGATTGTAGTTCCTCATCGGTTAATCTTGGACTCTTAAGTATGTCTTGATAAGTATATAAGTCACTTACTGGTATTTGATTGAATTTAGCCGCTAATTCATACAAATCATATTTAACACAACCAGCGAAAAATGAATCCATTATTGAATCAATTCGTTCTTTTGGTATATTTTTTAATTGTTCCGTAACAATTTTATTCATTATTTGGGGGTGGTCAACAACTATTTTCCAACTAATCGTTCCACTACGACTTGTGTTTTTATATGTGTATATTGGTTCAGGTCGTCCAAGGAAATTTGTTTGATTAAAATCAGGTTTACTATCATCGGAGAATTGTAAATCATACGGTGGGAACCACATGATTCTACCCCCATTTGGTCCTTGTTCACAAACAGGTAATTCACTAACGGTGTATCCCGGTTTATCTGAGGTTCTCCAAGCTAAATTCTCAATCGAGAACATATACTTTTTAACTTTATTATCAATAATGTTAGTTGATCCTGGATTTTTTAATGGAGCTATATTTAAATTGTATGTATTATCCAACACAGAGTAACTAAATCGTCTATTGGCTATTGTTATACCTTCAGTCTTTTGTAAGTCATCATATGTAAAATACGGGGTATCTTTAGTGAAAACTCTACAATACTCAATACCCTCCTCAACACCTGTTGTGTCGTTTGTATATGAAAGTACTTGTGATCCTTTGGTTAGTTCCTTATACCCATCGTTAAACACCTTTGAGACCTGGTTAATTGCGTTACCCACATGTTTTAATCTAGCTATACCAGAAACGTTATCAGCTGAGTCGATTAACCTTTGTGTGTTATCCAAAATGGATCCTGGTTTAAATTCACCCACTTCGGTAGATTGGTACTGATTATACTGAGTGGTTAAACTTTCAAACCCAGGATCTAAACTACCTTTCTTACCATTTTTACCAACTCTAAGTCCAGCGTCACCCTTGTACTTTGGTGATGTCCAAACCATTTGACCGGTAATACCCCCATCGTTAGAGTACGATTTACCTTTTAATCCGAAGTTTAATTTACTTTCATTACCTTCATATAAAATACCAAGTTCAGATGGACCGTATACTAATGATTGGGTTTGTTTACCAAATCTATCTACGGGTACCTGATTAGCTGGTGATGTTATTTGTGAAGGTTCAGCGTCTTGACTACCGACATAATACCCACCGGTATTTGGTCTATCTTCATCAAATAAACGACCAATAGCGGTTGTTAGTCCTTGGGTTAGTCCTCGGTTATAAGCTGGTTTATATCTATTATAATCTAAACTTTTAAATAATACAGATCGTTGACCGTTACCTGTATTTTGTACGAAAGTCTCTGACGGGTTTCTAAATTTGTTTAATACCGGACCTAAGAATCCACCTGTGAGTTTATTCACCACACCAAGTGCTGATTCAACCTGGGGACTTTGTATTGGGTCTGGGTCATTAAAATAATCACCAGGAATAAATGATACCGGAAAATAAGTTCCAGTCAATCTATTAGCTAATGATACAGCAGCTAATACTGGTGATTCGGGTACGGTAATTTTCCAATCCTTATCAAAAAAAGGTTGTTTACCTGTCGCCACCATAGCAGCTGTGAACGGATCTTGTAATGTGTCTAAATTAAATCTACCTACAGTAGCTTGTGATATTTCAGCGGCAATCCTTTCTTGGAAAGCACCCTTTAGTTGTGTTGATCCTATTTTAACAATAAAACTATCTTGTGATAACAAACCATTAGATCCTGTTGGGTTGTCCTGGAATATCATTGAGAACGTACTGTACGATGAATTGATAAACATGTCGGCGTACGGTAGGAAATATTGATTAACGTTATAGTTATCTGTTACAATATATAAATCTTTATACCCATCTTCTGGACCAAATATGTTTTTTACATAAGCTGAATCAATAAAAAATTCATTAACCAACTCTAGATTTGAGTCGTTTATATCGTAAGGACCTTGATTTGGGTCAACGGGTAATAAATTATTGACATTTATTGGGTTATCAAACCCACCATCGGGTCCATACTCATTTAGTGGGTAAACCGAATTAGCGAATTGATTTGTGGATACTAGATTGTTTGGTGAATCAACAACACTAAAAACATTTAAATTTGTTTGTTGTACAACGTTTGTTACCGGACCAAAAACCCCAGTAACAGAGTATGGTGGTAAGTTTTTAACTAATAGGTTATTCCTAAAAGATTCTGTTGATACAAATGATAGTGAACTTGACATTCTCCTTTTATTTTATAAATACGATTTGGGTTCATTTTTTAATGTTTGATTAGTTTCTTAATCCACTATCTTTCACCTCAAACAATTTATTTAACCAAGATTTTCCTTCAGCTGTACTTAACCAGTTGTTAATTGTGTTTTGGATCTCGGTTGTTGACATGTTTGTTAATGTACCGGAACCTGTTATTGTTATGTTAGCGTTAACTGTTGATTTTGTTATTATCTCTTTCTTTTCAATAACTTCTTTTTTTGCATTCAATTCCTCAACAATTAACTCAGCTTGGGTTTTTTTTGGTTTTGGGTTTAATTGGTTTTCGTACGTTTTTGTTAACTCTTGTCGATATTCTTTGATAAATTCGTCAAACTTATTTTTAACACCCGTTTGGAAATTTTTTTCTAAATTACCCATAGATGTGAAAGCGTTTTTAAAAGCTTCAAAAGATCCTGTCTCATCTCCTTTAGCTAATTTTAAAGCCGCATCTTCTAATAACCCACTAAACTGATCAACACCAGTTCTAATAGTTTCTGTTGTTACATCTCTGGTAGCTATTTCGGTGTATTTTGTTTGGACTTTAGTTAAAGCATCAAAAACACGTTGGACGGGTGCTGCGGTAGCTTTACCAAGTGTTAATTTACCCAACAAAGAACCAAGATTAGCGTTTATAGCGTCTAATGTGTTTAATTGATCATAAGCTAATTCCTCCAAACTTTTATTTTGGTCGGCAGCTTGTTCTCTTAGTTGTTCAATTTCTTGTGGTAGTAAATCTTCCACTTTTTTAGTGACTTCTTTACCTTGTTCATCCCTAACCTTAATAACCGCGGTTCCACCTGATAGTGTTGCTAATGAAGCGATCATTTCTCGAGTTTGTTCGTCTTCTGTACCAACTAATGATGGAAATTTAATCTGTTGTAGTTTTTTATCGAAGTCGGCAGCTCTTATTGACATTTTTGTCAATTCTGAAGCTGGTATATTCAATTCACTAGCTATTTCCCTAATCCTACTTTTAGCACCTGGTAATATTTCAAATTGTTGGGTTTTTTCATTAAACGTTGTCCATTCTTTAGTAATATTAACTAATTCCTTTTCCAATTGTTCTGGGTCATTACGTGCTAAATCCATAGCTCTTAATGGGTCTAAAAGACCATTAGCTGTAACCCCCAATCTTTGTAACCCAGCTGCCAACTCAATCGCACCTTCCGGGTTAAATACCTTCTCAGCAATAGCAAATACGTGTGACATATCAACACCTAGTCTAGAAGCTTGAGCTGCCATCTTAGCTAAACCTTTAACACCGTTTTCAAAATTGTAAAGATTCATTTTGTCTAGATTAGTCAAAACACCTTTTGATACCGCTTGTACACTAACACCCACGTTTTTAGCGTAATCAATAACTTCCTTCATTCTATCACCAGCGTCATATATTGACACACCAACGTCTCTAAAACTAGACGCAAGTGTTGTGATATCTTCACCGGTTAACCTACTTACCGCTGATAACTCAACAACGGCCTCTTTCCCAACCATAGCGTTTGTCCCTAAACTTTTGGTAATGTCTATTACGGCTTGGGTAGATTCTTCTTGACTAAAACCCATTTTAATCAATTCAGGTGTGGTGTCAGCGATTAATGTTTTAAATTCACTCAATCTTTGTTTACTTACACCAAAAGCGTTTTGTATTTTTGTGGCTTCTTCATCTAAAAATTTTAAGGAATTAAGTTCGGTAATTGAGTCAGCTGATATCTCAAGTATTTTTTCCATACTTTTGGTTACATTTACCAAATCACCCATACTACTAACGAACGATTGATTCAAATCAAAAGCTCGTGACATTGTTGATTGGTATTTTTGATACCCTTTAAATTTCTCAAATTCTGGATCTAGGGTGGAAGTACTTGATATAGCCATTTAATAATATTTAATGATAAATATTTTTAGTTTCGTTTTCCTTCATTAAATATTTTTTCAAGAAGATATTTACGAACATACGTTGGGATTTTAAAGAATTCACCGTACTGTACTCCCAGGTGTTTGGCAAGATAATAATATTCGTCTAATATAACTTTTGAGTAATCAGAAGAAAGGCCGAAAAAATTCCACCCCAAAGGCAAGACTCACGGTCACCTTTTCTCCAGACGGGGCTACAATTTCTTTTTTTAGGTCTAATCTTGGTTCGTTGTCTCTTAGAAAATTTCTAATGTGTTTTGAATCTCCGATTGGCATATTTTCACAGAATGTGGATATATCGTTTCGATCTGGATTACCATTTAACTCCACAACCATTCTATTTAATCTTGTGGTTACTGTTGGTGTTACACGACCAGCTGGGTAACTATCTAGAATTTTATCAATTTCAATTGTGTCATAAAGTGACAAAAATTTAACTTTAACCGTATTCTTTGAAAATGGTAATGTTAGGGTAAATGTACCGTCATCATTTGGTTTCTCTTTAGATTGAACAATATTCATCCTATCTAACATTATTGATGTTTCAAATTGTTTACCGGTTTTTGGATCCTCAACACTTAATTTATATTCAGGACCAAATGATGTATTTCTTAAAAATATTAATATTGATTCAACGTCACCTTCTAAAAGTTCTTCGGGTCTAAGTTCTCTCTCATATAACTTATTTCTAAGTAATGGTAAAACAATAGCTTCCTTTATTGATTTACGACTATCGTTATTTAGTAAAATGTTTTCATCTGAAGCTGTTAGATATCCAATCTTAACACTTTTCTTTTTAGATTTATAAAATATTCCACCAGAAGGTAATTCCAACACGTCGTGTGGAAGATTAAAGTCAGTCTGACCGTAATTAACTATATCATTTGTTTCCATTGTTATTTGAAATTAGGTTTTATTATAATAAAAAATCCGCATACACTAATATAGTACACGGATTTCAATATAAGTAAATATTATTTAGTAAACTAATATACAACGGTCCATACGGATACTAGCTGAGATTCCAGCTATTTTGTCACTTGAATAATCTAGTGTTCCACCATCGTAACCAAGTAAGAACGCTCCCTCCAAAATCCACTTTTCAACCACAACTCCAGTTGGGTCTAACATTTCAAGATCAACATTCTTTTTGTAACCAGCTGCGTAACCCATACGACCTGTAACTGATTCAGCACATAAACGAATCCATTCCATAACCGCTTGTGAAGCTGAAGGTCCAATTGGATCTCTAAACTTAACGGGGATTTCTTCCCAGTTGAATCGTCCAGCTACATATGTTGAGGTATTTAAGAACGGGATTTCAGTCGAAGCTATTTTAAGTTTCGGTCTTGAAGTACTCTCTACGTACCATTCATTGATACCTAAAGATGATGGGAATCTAAGAATCCAACGGTTCTCACGTTTAGGTTCATAGGGTATAGGCATTTTCATTAATAAATCAGCCATAGTAAATTTTTTTAGTCTTGTTTATTTTCATATAATAAATATACCAAAAAAATTTTTTATTCTATTGACTTTTATTTTTTTTATTTATATAATTGCCAGCAAGCTAGCTTTTTATATTAATAATAATTAGCTAGCTGCTAATAAAAGATATATAAATATAATAATTAATTAGCTAGCTGCTAATAAATTATAATAATTAATTAGCTTTTGCTAGGTCAATCTTAACTTTTTTACCGTTTTTTGTGTGGTAAATACTAATATTGAAGTCCTCCCGGAAAATTTTATCTCGAATTAAATTAACATTATCTATATCATCATCTGAAAATCCTATTGATGGTTTAATGTTAAAATCCAAATTAACGTAAGAAACAAGACTAATCCTTACTTTTTTTGATTGTTCCTCAATGTAATTTAAAAAATCATTCATCGCTTTAACTTTACCCTCCGATGGATCCGACATTGTACCATGTAGATAAGTTATTGGGTAGAACCTACACTTATCCAAATAATCCTTAATTAACCAGTCATAATCATTATTAAATTTTGAGTTGGTTATTATATGATACCCAATTAGATTATTTATCAATTTATCCCTGTCAATTCCCTCGTATGATATATCTATAAGATTTTTTATACCATTTTTAATTGTTTCTGGGTTGTGACCCCTAGCAGTAATAATTGAAAATATTGATCCGTTGTTTATGGCCTCAACAAAGTCTTTCCAAATATCTGATGAAGCTATCTTAGCTTTCTTAATGTCCATCATAAATCTATCGTCACCGCCCTGTAGGAAATCCCTAAACGGTTCATTATCATACCCAACAATTAAATTACCATTAAATTTAAATTGTCTTTTACCGATTATAGATTTCTTAAACGAGTATTCATATGTTGGCATACCAACGACACGATCATCCTTTGTTTTCAAATAAACCATTGTTGGCATTTTTAATATATTGTCATCCCAATCAAAAGCGTAATACTTCAATCCAAAATCGGTGATATTTTTCATAAATTAATTTTAAAGGTTAACAAATATAAATAAAAAAAGGGAGATAATCAAATATCCCCCTTAATTTTTTTAAACTATTTGTTTTTTATACATCATCAAACGAAGCTCCGGTTGGTGTGATATAGAATGTTATATCAATAAACTCAAGAGATCTTGTTGGTTTAATGTATATTTTACCAGTCATCTGATTTCTATCTAAGTCAGAAGTATCTGATGATACTGTAACTCGGAAGTCATATAAACCTCTATCTCTTCTAATTGCGTCTAAGATTGGATTTACTGAGTTTAAGAAATCTTGTCTAACTTGTTCATCGTTTTGGTCAAACAATAACCTTACAGATACCGCAGAAATCAATTTACGTGCTTGTAGTAGTAATCGTCTAACGTTAATTCTATCAAGTGCTGATTCACGTACCTGTAAAGTTTTATTACCCCATATAACTGTACCAACATCAGCGAAGGTAGCGATTGGGTTAATTCTACCCGTATATAACACGTCTCTATCTTCTTGTGTTAATTTTTTACGAGCTTTAATTGAGTTAACAATACCTCTCGTGTAACCTGCCGCTGCGAACCATGGGAACGCTATGTTGTCAGTTAAAGCTAAGTTTCTTGTAACCTCAGCTGTAGGTGGTATGTAAATTTGTGTATTGTTTACCGTATCTCTTGTTAATACCCAAGGGTAATAAGTAGCTGTGTAATTCGAATCAAGTCCGATTAACTCAAGATTATCAACCGCTTCCTGTGGGTATATTAATCCATCCGTTCCGGTGGTTGTTGGTAAATATAAATTATAATCTGGTGTTGTTGTGATATACAAAGAGTCCGCTCTGTCGTTCTCGATCATATCTATCGCTGACTCAACCAAATTACTATTATTTACATAATCAATACCAGGGGTAACAAATACATTAATGTTAACAGATTCTGGATTGGAGAATGTTTTAATACCTAATAGGTAAGCGTAATAATCTGTGTTAGCGAATTCAGTTGTACCATCACCAACAGAGATTTGTTTAAACGCTCCCCATCCAGATGCGTTAGGGTACCTATCACTAGGACAAGCTCCATTCAAGAATCCGGATTTACCTAAAACAAACTCATCCTTATTTGTTCTATATTCTCTATAGATATCCCAACCATCAAAACCACCTTGTACTAATAAAGTAAATTTACGAGCGTACAGTCTATAATATGGGTTTGCGGTATCTGTTGGTTCACTACTAAACGAAGCGTCACCAACATAGAATCTAGGTGTTCCACTTGTTGAGAATCCGTTTGAGATTGTAATTCCACTAGCGTTTTTATCCATGTGGAATCCTTTACTTAAATAGGACCACTCAACACCATCAATGTCACAAGAAGAACTAGGATTTCGTTTACCTTTATATTCGTAGTAACTACTGTCATACCCAAAACTATTTGAGATACCTAGATATGTTCTTCGAATATTATCACCAGGTTCTGTGGTAGCGTCATCATTACCATTAGCAAATCCAAATGGTGGGTTAAAGAAAACTTCACCAGGGAAGAAATATTTTGTTTTGATGATAGGGAATGGAGATCTAACACCATCGTACTGACGGAAATTATACCCATCAAAACCACAAGGTAGTGAATCATTAGGTGCGTCCTCATTAATCTCAATCATTATGTATTTTGAATTTAATTCGTACTCACCGTCAAGTGTACCAATTTTTTTAGCTACAAAACTATTTTCATTTGGATTCATTGAACAGTTTGTGAACTTTTCTAAAACCACGGGGTTTGAATCCGTATCATAGTAATCCCTAACTAAAACATCAAATGTTAAATTATTAAATGATATATTAATAATTGATATTTTTACTTGTGTATTCGCTGCGTCACCATCAGATACTGTGTAGAATTTAAATAGATTATACACTTTAGTACCCCTCAATTCGGAAACAACCCAAGGTGAGTTAGCTGATTGATATCTATCTAAATACCACCCTATTGAATCCGAAGTTTCACTTTGAGCTGAATCTAAAGCTACTAATTCAGAATTAATACCCCTAATGTATCCTTTTCTAAAACCAAAGTTCAATAAAGATTGGAACCTCTCCTCTAAAAATACAGGAACAACACCTTTAGGTTTACCAAAGTTGTCGGTACCAAATACTTTAGTTACGTAGTTTGAGTCAGATATACTGAAAGATGTTTCAAATGTAAAGTTAGTTCCATTATCATTTGTTACATTGACAGCAAATGGTAAATATGGATTTTTGGTAGCTCCAGAATAAATCCCAGATACATTTAAAGTTACGTTATTAATGTTTGAAACTTCATAACCTGGGTTTTCACTAGATGTATAATTTGATAAACCTCTAGATCTTAAAGTAGCGATAACTAAATCATCATACTCAGTATATGAAGTACCGGTATATGTGTAAATTACACCAATCAACGAACCAGTGTAACACTCAACAATTAGTGGAACTGGTGTAGCTGTTGGAACTGGGGTCGGAATAGGTGTAACACAAGGGTCTGGTGGTGGTGGGGGTGGTGGTACAGGTTGTGTAGTTGTTGTTGTCACAGGTGTAACATTTGTTAATCCAGTAATATATGAAAAGAATGAGAATCCTGAATACTCACCATTACCTGTATTATCAAATTGTGAATAATACCAAGGGTCGTTAAACGCTGATTCCAAATCAGTATCATTTAGTGATACATCAGGAACACCATATACATTTGTTTCAGCTGTAAACACAGGTGATAGTATATTATAATCCTCAGTATCAATTGATCCGAAGTAACTAATTGTTGTAGCTTCAGCTAATGACTGATCGACAGATCCTATAACGTCATATATTAAATCATTTAAATAATCGTTTATTGATGAGGTGGACCCGTTGAATTGTTCAAACTGTAGATTTAATTTTTCTAAAATTAAAGGATCAATTCCAGACACATCAAATGTTGATTGACCAGTTGAATTTGTACAAGCTGTAAAATTGAATGTATATCCAATTTTTTCATACTCATTACAAGCTGGTAAACAATCCACGATAACTGGATCGGTACAATATCTACCAATTGTGTTAGGATCAACATTAGCTTTAGTCATGATTGACCAAGATGGTCCAGCGTCATAACCAGATAAACCCAATACTCTAGTTACAAACAATTGATTTGATTGTTGTAAATAAGCTTTAGCTATATAAGCCGCTTCATATTTAGGGATTTGTGTGTTTATAAATTTTTCAGGTGTTGTACCCCCAAAGTAAGTCTGGAACTCATCGTAATTTCTAACGAATATTGGTTCAAAAGCTGGTCCTTTGATAGTTTCACCTACGATACCTAAAGTGGTAACACCGACACTTTGAGCTACAAAACTCAAATCGACTTCAGACGTATACACTCCAGGTGATACAAATACTTTACTGTTAGTAGCCATTTTCTATTAATTGTTTATTCTTTTATTTTAATAATAAATATTGACGTTTTTTGTAAAAACTTTACTTATCAAAAAGTATTTATATATTGGTATGATTTTTTTCTACCTTTTTTCTACCATGGATAACAACAAGAAAATAAAGAACTTAAAGATATCACCAGAGGTACATTCTGTATTAAAAAAATACTGTGATAAACGAGGTATTAAAATGTATAAGTTTTTGGAAAATTTAATAATGGAGAAGTGTAAAGATAAAAAGGATATTTACGGTGAAAATTAAATTAATTCTTCATTAAATATAATCTCAGACGGTTGTGTGTTATCTAATTTTGTAATAACAACCCTAACAAGATCCCCATTATTGATTTGAATTTCCGTAATATCGTTACCATAAAAATCATCATTTATGAATACCTGGTAACTGTCAACATTTTTGTCACTAACATAATGTAAATTAACGACGTAATCGTAAGTCTTCTCATTAACCAAATTACCGACCGGATAAGTAAACAAGGACGTACCTGGGGTTGGGGGGATTTCTTTTCTTATTTTTTTCCTTTTAACTTTTGTATCCGTTTCATACATTTGAAATACTCGTGTTAAAGCTGGTTTCACCTCAAACTCATCTTCATCAATTAAAAATCCAAGTAATGTGAAGTTGTATTTTTGAATATAGAATTTTCTTTTTTCCATATCCATAACCGATTCGTCTTGTATGTCGTCATTAATAATTGGAATATAATGTCCTTTAATTACTTGGTACGCTTGTCTTGACGCGAACTTCTCGATAATAATTTGATTAAATTTATTTAACTCCCTCATTCTATTACATACAATAGCTACCGTATATTTAATATCTACCGGGACTGGTTGTGGTATTTTATAAATGTCCATCCCATGTCTTTGTCCATCCCATGTTGGAACCTGAGCGTAATAGTACATTCTTCTATTTGGTATGTTATATAGTGTAGCTGGATTGGTACCAAATTTAACTTCCGGTGTTCTTATTACCGTTATAAATGGGGGTTCAGCGTTTTTATCTATATTTTGAAAGTCCCAAGACTCGGTAAACTGAGACCAATTCTGTGTCGTTAAAAGTATATCAACCATCGGTACAACACTACCCTCAACTACACATCTTAACTCATCACGTACAAAATCTAAAAACCCCCGATCTAAATCAGCGTGTAATAAACTTTTTGGTAGGTAAGTACCATCCATAGAAATCATGTCAGCCATTTCATGTCTTCTAGGTAATAAAGTTTTCTTATCAATAAGATCTATATTCTTCTTTATTTTTTTAGGTAATCCCATTTTTACAATCCTCTAAATTCGTTAGGTCCAACAGGTGAACCAATTATTGTTCTATAGAATGGTTTATACCCCCTATAGTTATGTTTTGTGTCGGAAACAACACGACCATCATTTACCACTGTGTAATATCTAACAAAAGTCTCACTTTCATAGTACCCAATGTAATCCCCAAAACTAATGTCAATTTCCAAATTCTCCAATGTTTTTTGATACACCGATACCGTAATATTCCCAGGTTCCATCTGATCCATTTTGGTTGTACCCAATGATTTATTCTCAGGAGCTGCTATACCGACGTAAGCGTTAAACTCAACCGGAGGTAGAAATTTTATCCCATCAGATACCGTCTCACCGTACACATCATCAGTTTTTGTTTTTGTTCTATCAATTCGATATAGTATACAGGTGAAGTTCATATCACCAACTAACCACTCCTCACCCATGGAAATTTCAAGGTCATAATCACTATCACCAAAAAATTTTCCTAACCTTGTTATTGGAATTTTATTCGACATTGTCAACTTTTTATTGATAAATATTAAAATTTTTGTTATTTTTAAAATAAAAGGTATTTTGGATATCGGACAACAACTAATAGAACACAAAGCTTTAGACTTACTCGACGTGTATTCCGGGTCGAATAATTATATATTGTTTTTAAAAAACAAAAAAGAAACAAATAAAAAATTTTACCCGACTAGAACTCAAGCTGACTACATTGTAAATTATTTTGACACCATACCAAAAGTGGCTAGAAAATGGGTTGAGTTGGATACATACTTCGCACAAAAATTTTCAGAGGAAAAATATCTATTAAAGGTACCAGAAAAGGTATACGTAGAGAAACTTCTTGTTGAGAAAGATAAATCGTACCATATATGGGCTAAATTCTTTGAGGAGGATCAACTAAGTGAGTTTTGGGTTCCAAAATCATCACTAATTAAATCACAAACCACAAAGGACGTAACTATAGATTACTCAAAGTATTCACATAGACCACCCCTACAACATCAAAAAGAAGCGATTGAAAAACTTGTTGGGTCCAGAAGATATATTTTAGCTGACGATATGGGTCTTGGTAAAACAACATCAACCATCATCGCAGCACTTGAAACAGGATCCAAAAAGATACTGATAGTGTGTCCAGCGTCGTTAAAAATAAATTGGCAGAGAGAGATCGAGAATTATTCAGACAGAAGTGTTTATATCTGTGAAGGTAAGAAATTTTCAACCGAACACGATTTTGTTATTGTTAACTATGACATTATAAAAAATTTCCACGATCCCAAGAATCCAAACGAGTCGTTAATTACTCAGTCAAATTTTGATTTGGTTATTATGGATGAAGCACACATGATTTCAAATACCCAAGCACAAAGAACCAAAGTTATTAATAATTTTGTGAAAGGAATTAAGTATGTTTGGTTATTGACTGGTACACCAATGACATCCAGACCTATGAATTATTATAATTTGTTATCGATAATTGAAAGTCCGGTAGCTCAAAACTGGATGGCGTACGCCATAAGGTATTGTCAGGGATACCAATTCAGAGCTGGTAACAGGAAAGTATGGAATGTTTCGGGAGCCTCAAACCTGGAAGAATTACGTGACCGAACATCAAAACAAGTTTTACGACGATTAAAGGAGGATGTGTTGGATTTACCTGAAAAAATAATATCCCCAATTTATTTAAGATTAAAATCAAAAGAGTATGAGGAAGTTATGGGTGAATACTATGATTGGTATGATAAAAATCCAGACGAATCTTCATCGTTAACTGTACAGTTTTCTAAATTAATGAAGGTTAGAAAAATCATCGCGAATGAAAAAGTTAACCAAACAATTGAGATTGCTGAAAACATTATTGAACAAGGTAAGAAAGTTATTATTTTCACAAACTTTACAGACACACTCCAGTTAATACACAACCACTTCAAAAAAGAATCGGTATATCTTGACGGTAGTTGTTCAAAACAACAAAGACAACACTCCGTTGATCAGTTCCAGGAAAATGAAAAAATAAAAGTTTTTGTTGGGAATTTAAAAGCTGCTGGTGTTGGTTTAACTTTAACATCCGCTGAGGTTGTCATAATGAACGATTTGTCATTTGTACCGGCGGAACACTCCCAAGCTGAGGACAGAGCTTACCGATACGGTCAAAAGAATAATGTCATTGTTTACTACCCCCTATTTGACAACACAATAGAAGGTATCATATATGATATATTAAATAATAAAAAACAAGTTATTAGAACCGTAATGGGTGATGGGGAAATAGAACAAACTAGTGGTGACATGGTTGAGGAAATTTTAAATCTAATAAACAAACGTAGATAGTCATCTTTTATTATTGGTAATATTTATCATTAATGAAAGTTAATGTCAAACATATTAAATGTGATATGTCTTCGGAAGATAGAAAATTAACCGACGACTTTATCAGATACCTACAGAAAAAAATTCCGATTAAACGTGAAATTACCATAAATTTTGTTGGTGAAAGAATTGGTAGTATGTCAACTGGTGGTCACCACCCAGAACGAGGTATAAAAGTTCTAACAAAAAATAGATTAAACCGGGACATATTAAGAACATTAGCTCATGAATGGGTTCACGAATACCAACGAGATGTTTTGAAACGTGAACGTGGTGAGGATATTGGTGGACAAAACGAAGACGAAGCTAACGCGTACGCTGGTCGACTGGTTAAAATGTTTGAAAGGGACTACCCACAATACGAAAATTTAGTTTATGAAAGTTTATATGGGGTTGAAAAAAAACTTAACCTAATCAGTGAACAATTAGTGATTCAGGAAAAAACAAATTTAAGATCTGAATTACTTATGGAAATGAAAAAAATTGGTATAGAAAGATTACCATATTCATATTCATCAATGAGTCAATTTGTGGATCCAAAAACAATGGACATCCATTATAACAAACATTATAAAGGGTATGTTAAAAAACTTAATGACGCGTTGTCCAAAAAAAACTACAAAGGTGATTTAGAATTGGAAAGTATTATTAGAACCATAAGTAAGTATAACGATACAATTAGGAACAACGCTGGGGGTGCGTTTAATCACGCGTTGTTCTGGAAAATGTTATCACCAAAGAAACAAGTACCAAAAGGTGAAGTTTACGAGAAAATCACAAAACAATACGGGAATATTAAAAAAATGAAAGATGAATTTGAATCGGTAGCTAAAGATCGATTCGGATCTGGATGGGTTTGGTTGGTATTAACCAAAACAAATAGATTGAAAATTGTATCTACACCCAACCAAGATAACCCATTAATGAATACAGTTAAAGATGGGGGGTACCCAATTTTAGGTTTAGATTTATGGGAACACGCTTATTATTTAAAATACCAAAACAAACGTGATGAATATATTAAAAAGTTTTGGAATCACGTTAATTGGGGATTTGTTAATGAGTTATACCTTCTTAGAACAAAACAATAAGATATTTATATAAAAACAAGTATCATGGCAATAATTCAAGAACCTGAAAGAAGTAAATTGTACACCCAAATAAGACATTTACTTGGTGCTCCACAAAGAAGTGTTGAGTTGGAGGACGAACAAATGGACACACTGTTGGAATTCTCAATCGATGAATATTCACAATACATCCAAGACTGGTTAATTGAATCCCAATGGACAAATTTATATAATCTAAACATGGATACTCAGTCATTGTCAAGAGCGTTCACAACTAGAAGTTTAGATTATGAAACAAGATATACTTACGCTTATTCAAAAATAGTTGGTCTTCAGGCCGGTGGTGATTACGTTTTGAAAAAAGATTACATCCAATTAGTACCTAATCAACAAATATATGAAATCCCAGCTAATAGGGAATTAAATGAGTTACTTTGGTTTACACCAGCTGAGTTAAATAACACTATGTTTGACCCTTGGTCATTTGGTGCTTTAGGTGTCGGTGGTGGACTAGGTGGTGGTGGTGGACTAGCACAGATGGGTAATATGGGTGGTAGTTACTTTATGATGCCGGTATTTGATATGTTATTACGAATGCAGGAAATTAACATTCAAAGAAGAATAATTGTTGGTGATTTAACGTATAGAGTTACAGCTTTACCTGATGGTAAAAAAGCTATTCACTTAATGAATACACCAGGTGGTAAGTTTGACTTCGGTAACTCAACACTCACTAGAGGTAAAGTTTGGTATTGGTATTATGACGTTGGTCCTGAAGATAGGGACAAATGTTTAAAATTAAATCCAGACATCATTACAATGCCATCTGACGTACCGTTTGATAGGATGAGTTGGGTTGACTTAAATAACCCATCACAGATCTGGGTTAGAAGATGGTTTATTGCTTATTGTAAAGAAACTTTAGCTAGGGTACGTGGTAAGTTTAGTGGGAATTTAAAAACTCCGGATGGTGATTTAACGATGGATTACACTTCATTAGCTACCGAAGCTAAAGATGAGAAAACAAAATTAATCGAGGAACTTATTGGAGCTGAAGGTAGATTAACCAGACTTAAACCAGAAAAGGTTATGGAACGTGAGGCTTTAATCGCTGAAAATCTAAACAAATCAATGAAGTTTAGAGCAATGCCAAGTCAAATTTATGTCATTTAAAATAACAAACATATCACCAAGAAAAACCGTAATGAGAGGACCACAAAGTATAAGTGTACCAGTAAATAAAAAACCGGTTAGTAAAGTAGTTGACACACCAGAATATAAAGTATCAAATGAAACTTTATTAATTGTTCGAGGTACCCAAGAATCAACAATAACTTTAAACTCGGTAGATAATCACATGATTATCGTTAAGTCATTAACAACGGTATTGGTTAAACCTGACATTGGTAAAATTGATGAGGAGTGGGACGAACTAATGATGGAAAAAGGTTCGTGTGTACAATTATTTTTTGTCGATGGTAATTGGTACATACTATCATCAGATGGACTGAAGATAGATTAAGTCACCCTCATCCACATATTTTAACATAACTGGGTCAGCGTCTTTGTACATGTGGTAAGGACTAACACCCACTTTTTCCCAAAAAAATCTTTCATCTTTTGTTATATACATAACATCCCTATCTAGATCATCCTGATCTTTCTGTTCAAATGGTTGACCGTTTATTAGTTGGGATTGTTCTTTAGTAAAGAAAGATCTATCTTCAGGTTTTGTTACCAATATGGAATCACGGATTTCTGTTTTAAACACAACTAGTAGTGGTTCCACTCGTTTGTTAAATGTAGATACAGCTCTTGGTATGTTGTATTCCCCTAACATTCCCGGATTATTTTCCAAGTCTGACGGATCAATTCTATAACAATTAAGTTGTATAACCGAATCTGAACTAGACGATCTATACGCTACATCTGTTGGTACTCCGGTGTTAGATTCTTTATTTTTAGAGTCACTACGTACCCAGTTATCGTCTGACCAGGATTTTTCCCAACCATTGTTTAATAAGTATTGTTCTTTATTCTTATAATCAGATCTTTCACCTTCTGAAAAGAACAATCTTACCTGTTCCTCACTCCACCCCCTCTTTGGTCTATTAACTTTCTGAACATCCCCCTGGGAAACTTTTGTTCCATTATTAACATAATAAATAACATCACCTAGACTTACATTTAAATTATCTTTAATAACAAGTTCCATGTGAGCTTGTCTAGACATTAAACTACCAGCTTTTGTTCTTTGTGTACTACGTATTTTGTAATCCTTTACGGTTTGTTTTATCCTACCCTTATTAGCGATCTCAGATAATGGTATTTTCTGATCACAAATCTTTTGTAAGTACTCATAGTACCACTCAATAAATTCCTGACCCTTACCATCTAATAATAACTTAATACCTTTTTCTAAGAATACCTCAATGTATTTTGGCATCTTCTTAGACTTAATACTATTACCAGTTAACTTTATTTTTCCTTTAGCTGTGATAAGAGCGTAGTTCTTTCTAGATAAATTAATACACGCTGGCCATTGACCATCAGTGTCTAGAGCCATTTCACCTCTCATCGCTAGGTCGTTAAACTCCATCACATCAGCTTCCTCACCAACATATTCCTTACCCTCAACGACTTTCCAGTTTAACCCCTTACCGACGTATCTTCTGGATTCAGTACCATCAGGTACCGAAAAGTTAATACCATCGGTATCCATCACCAACGGGACATACCCACGATCCATGAAGAAATGGATCATCATACGAAGATATTGTCTACCGGTACATGTGATCATTTCACCTTTATCGATATCAGCCCAGTGAAATACTTGTGGAGCTGATAACGCACCAAACATGGAGTTAATGAAAATCTTAACTGGTAATTGTTTACGGTCAAATGATAATGATTTTTTCTTATCTATTGTTGAATACTCTTCAGCTAAGTTTTTATACATAATACGAGAGTTCCTAAAGTAAGATAATAAACCTTTCATAACTCCAGTCACATCACACTCCGGGAATACATCGTGAACTAATTGGATTGACGGGTATAGTGAAGAGTAGTCAAGTTTTAATACATTTCTGGAGTACCCGGTTTTTATTAACCTAGATAATCCACCGACAAATTCACGTCTTTCTTGTTTACCTGGAACAGCTAATCCATTTTTATATGACCAAGCCAACATTAATATTTTCCATAGAGTAGCGGTACCCATGGTGGACACCCTCTCATATGTGGTTGGTAGTAATGACGCGAGAAGAAAAGATCCCTGATTATATTCATCATCAACCAATAATGTTTCTTCTAAGTCATCATCAAGATACCTCTCAACAATATCATCACCAGTTGTTTTTATGTATGTGTCAGACCTTCTTTCACACACCTCATCGACATTCGGATCAACACCAACCTTTTTATAATTACCATTTTTAATGTTTAACCAATATTCTTCCTTATCCCTATACATTGGACCAATTCTAGTATGGTCAATATAGATTCGATCTTCAGCTTCAGCGTCAATAAATTTTGTGATATACTTAAGACCGGCTTCCTTAATGTTTGAGTTAATCGCTTGAGCTCTACGAACTGAATGTAGTATGTCAATAACATTATAACCCCATATCTGAGTCTGGGGGAATTTCTCAACCTCATTAGCTAATTTTAGTAATGAATCTTTTTGTGATATTGATTTATCTTTGGACAATGACTTACATATTCTTTTAATATCTAAGTTTAACATTTTACACCTTTCAAATATCCAATTCCAGTCAAAGTTAAATGAGTTGTACCCAGCTACTATTGATGGTTTAATCTCGTCAATAATTCTAAAGAATTCGGTAATTCCTCTTCTTTCTTCATCCTCATCAGAACACTCAATTACTTTTTTGTATCCTTTATTTGTTTTAATTCCTATCATGAATATACGACCGTCTTTAGGTTCTAGAGCGGTCGTCTCCAAGTCGAATACAAGTCTAGTGATATCATTGTATTCTTCAAAACCTTTAAATAATCTTTTTTCTTTTGATATTAAGTATTGTTCTACCGGATTTAGAACTAATATTCTATCCTTAGTATTTTCACCCCAAGGATCCAATCCACCATCTCTAAAGAACTGAATCAAGGACCTGTAACCTTTTAATGATTTAACCATGAATGTTAATCCAGATTCCAGTCTTTCATTCCCATCGGTACGTAATTTTTCAATCATTATACCGTACTTGGTCATAGCTTGTTTTTGTAAATCCTTTGACGAGTTGTAGAAGTTTAAACCTCTTAAGTCACCCACCCAAGCGAACGCTATTAATGTGTCTCGTTGGACTGTTTTACCCTTACCGGGTACTTCTTTAATTTTGTAAATGTGATCTGATTTGTGATCAAACTCTACGGAAACAATATATTCTTCCGGGTCGTTTCCTTCTAGGAAATTTTTAATTTCTTCTTGTGATATCATTTGTTAAATTTTGGTGTATTAGCTATCGTAACCTTTACGATATTTACCTTGACCACAAAGATATAATAAAAAAATAATTAAATCAAATTAAATCCAAGACATTTCAACCCCAGTCACATGAGCTGTCCATCTAATATTATCACTAGCAACCCCAGTCACTAAAATTTCTAATTGATCTAAAGTGTTATTTGCGGAAATAGAAACATTCCAAGCAGTATTATTTTCAACGTCGGTACCCACTGTTGAAACCGCCCCAATAAGTGTGGTGTTCCCACCAACATTTTTAACAGCAACTTTTCTAATATAATGAGCTGAACAACCAACACCACATGGGAATGTTGCGTTTTCTTGAACAGCTGAAATTGATACCGTTAAAAATAAAGCTTTACCACTAGGTACTGTTAACCCTACTGTACTTGTTGGGTAATCTAAAAATAATTTAGTTGGTGTTGCTGTATTAGTTTTATTTGAAAGTAAAAACTCTACCTTTTGATTATCTCCCGGATTTGAAAACGTACCTATCGATAAACTTTGTTGACCATATCTGGATGTTAAAGCACCACAACCATAAGCTGTACTATATTCTGATTGTACTGTATTACATCTACCACCAATTATTGAACTATAAGTGGAATTTGAGGATATTCTATTTTGTATTCCGTTAATTATTGTACTATAACAAGTCCCCCCAGATATAAAATTAAGTTGACCATTACCGATCATATTAACACATCCACCACTAAAAATGTAATTTAATGCACCACCGACAATTATACTAGAATTTGACAAAATTGTATTACAAACACCACCATTAATTATACCATATATCGATGAACAACTAATTGTATTATGTATACCACCATTAATTGATGACCCCGTTGTTCCTGTAAATACCGTATTTTTAGCCCCACTATTAATGTTTGAAAAACACGAGGATGATGCTACCGTGTTCCCACTACCCCCACCTATAAATCCATGATCACCATTCAAACAGTTTGATACCCCACCACCAATAACACTATCCGTGGACATTACTGTATTTGTTGATCCACCACCAATAACAGATCTGGATCCTCTAAGGTTATTAAGTAATCCACCTAAAACTGAAGAATGGTTACCAATGTTTTGATTACTTTGACCACCAACAATAACACTACAACCACCTAATGATTGATTACCTAAACCATTACCAACAAATGAATATTGACCGCAAGATTGATTACAATACCCACCAACAATTGATGAATAACAATTATCTGTTATGTTATTACAACCACCACCAATAAATGAACAACAAGAGTTTAATTTGGTTAAGTTCTTTTCCCCTCCGGAAATGACAGAACTACCACCACATGATGTATTACAAATACCACCACCAATCAAAGATTTTGTACCTGTTGACCATATTGTGTTTTTACAACCACCATTAATTACTGAACAAAAAGAGTACGATGTATTACATTCTCCACCACCTATCGTATTTAATACACCTTCACTGTAATTTAAAATACCACCAGATATTACACTCTTTGAAGTAGGACACATTATTTTATTTTGACATCCACCACCAATTACTGAACAATCACTAGTCCCCCAAATTGTGTTTAAACACCCACCAGCAATTGTACCATTAGTGGATAAGATGGTGTTGTCATTTCCACCACCAATAACAGCCCCTCCAGACGATACCCAAACCACATTTGAATTACCTCCGTTTATGGAACTAACCGTTCCCTCAGATACATTAAAAATTCCACCGGTAATAACCGAACCAATACCATTTGATGTAATAATGTTTCCACTACCACCACCAATATTACCACCGGTCTCGATTGTGTTATTATCACCACCACCGATTGTTGACAAAGTACCAATCGCAGTATTAGAACCACCGCCAGCTATGACTGAACATCTACCGTTTGATGTGTTTGATATTCCACCACCAATTACCGAAAAACAAACTGAAGCGGTATTACAATACCCACCACCGATTGTTGTGGAACAACCTACAGATGTGTTATAATACCCACCAGTCACGTTACTATATATAGTATAAGAGGTATTACCCTCACCACCAAGTACTGAAGAACAATCACCAAAAGAATTAGAATTTACATTTATTCTTTGTGTGGAATTAATACCAGTACCAACCTCATGTAAAATGTCTATCCCAGCTATTGATGCCGTAGTTGTTTGTGTATTTAAATCTAATGTACCAGTTGTTATGTCATAAGTTCCACCAGTTACATAGTGATCTGTATACCCAGTCACAAATCCGGTTACAGTAAATGTACCACCAGTACTGTTTGTAAATTCAACATCGCCAGTATTTAAATCGTAAGTACCTCCTGTCACAAAAGTATCACCAAGTAAAGGCAACAGACTTACAGTATCACTAAACCCATCATTTCTAGTTATTGTCAAATCCATCGCTGGAGTTTGGAATGTTAGTCCAGTGAAATATGTGTCAGTAAATCCAGTTATGAGAAAATTACTACCATCATTATTTGTTAATGTTAATTCTTCGGTAATGTCATTATATGACCCACCGACAACGTATTGGTATCCAGGTATAGTTATCGTACCACCGGTTGAGTTATTTAATTGTAGTAATCCTGAAGATGGGAAATATGTCCCACTTACAATATCCCCGCCAGAAGTAACCCCACTTAAAACATAAGGTAAAAACTGACTTAATGGTGTATGTTTTGTCGTACCACTAAATACATCATAGTTTACTATAGCTATTATGTCATTAGTTGTGTAGCCTGTGTTCCCAACGTAAGGTAACTGTGATATTCTTTTATCTGCCATGTTCTTTATTATATAAATATTAATTATAATTAAAAATTACTCCCCAATCCTAACCACCTCAAAATACGGCTGGTTAAAAAATGTATTATCAAATACTGGGTACCCTTGATTACCTACACCACCACTAGCACCACCATGTAAACAAACGATCCCGATCCATTCGTTACCTAATGATGTATATATTTTTGAACCGGATTTTGTTGACTCACCATTCCCGGTTGTACCAATGAAACCTTGATCTAAGTATTCAATCTTTGTACCTAGATCCCCACTACTTGATGTTGTTGAGGTTATCAAGGCCAACCTCAAAAAGTCAGTTCCGTCAGTCATATCGTAACTAGAGTACCTAGCTTTAATTAAATATCTACCGGGTAATATTAGTTCTATTTTACTGCTGGTTGGATTAAAAACCGACGGAGAAGTGTTAATTACGGTATTATTATACGGGACTAAAAACTCAACACCATTGGTCGTATTAGACAAACCAGAAGAACCATTAATGTTTATTTTACAATATGGGAACTGTAAATATTCGGTTATTGATGAAAATGGAGTGTGATAAGTTGTTCCGGTTAATTCGATGGGGAATAGGGTATCCTCAGTTATATTAGTGAGTACTGGTAATTCACCGATTGTTTTTCCTGTTAGTGACATAATCTTATTTATTTATATTGGGTTATTATATTTTAAGTAATTGTTTAAACCCACATTTAGATACGTATCACTGCCAACTATAATTGGATCGATAATATAATATGTGGATGTTGGGGTTACAGTTGGGGTTGGTGTTATAGTATTTGTTGGTGTTACGGTAGGTGTTACAGTTGGTGTTACAGTTGGTGTTATAGTATTTGTTGGTGTTACGGTAGGTGTATTTGTTGGTGTTACGGTAGGTGTATTTGTTGGTGTTACAGTTGGTGTTATAGTATTTGTTGGTGTTACAGTTGGTGTTACAGTTGGTGTTATGGTATTTGTTGGTGTTACAGTTGGTGTATTTGTTGGTGTTACAGTTGGTGTTACAGTTGGTGTTACAGTTGGTGTATTTGTTGGCGTTACAGTTGGTGTATTTGTTGGCGTTACAGTTGGTGTTACGGTAGGTGTATTTGTTGGTGTAGGTGATATTGGAAATATTTCCTCAATTTGCCAATTTAAATTTGACGGGTCCGTAGTCACATCTGTAAATTGATCCACACGAGTTAAATTAGAGTAATCCTCACCCAGGTTAATTACTGTAGAACCAAAATTACTACCCTGTGATATGGTAACACCGGTAGTTATTGTTATTGGTAAACCACTAAATACACCTAAATTGTGTGTAAAATTTAATGTGGTATCGATAATTACGGGTTTATTAGAAAATAGATTATACGTTATGTTTACCGACCCGGGTAATACCGTAACCACCAATGTCAATTCCGTTGGTGTTTCGGGGTTTATAAAACAAAATTGAGTTGTTGTCGTTGTTATCACCGGGTTAGACGGTACACAACAAGGAAATTCCGAAACATAACATGAGTCGTACATCAAATCGTCAGAGATAAAACTATCCTGAACTGTTATATATAATTTTTCCCTGATTGGTAATATTAAATTACCCTCATTTGTTTTTAATAAAAATTGTCCTTCATACCTACCAACACGATTTGTGTCTTTATTTGTGAACTGGTAATACACATAATATTCTGGACTAGCGTTTGGGTCTAACATTATTTTATTTACAAACCCAGCTGGTCTAGTTACTAACTTTGGTATCCCATTTTCAGTATCAATCATAGAGAAGAAAATGGACGATTCCTCAATAAGATCCATCATCTTATTGTAATCACTACGACCATCCTTCACTACTTGTAATTTTAAAACCGGTAGTGTGGCATTTTTTTTAATGAAAAACTCCATTTAATGTTTTTAATATAAATATATTAATTAACATTCTTTTCTTAAATTTCCATCATAAAAATCAAATCGATTGTGTTCTGTTGGTGTTAACAACAACAATCCAGGTTTAATATTTCCCTTAATTGTTTCTTGATAGCAATTAGACATTAATGTCTGTTCGTAAGGATGTTTAAATTTTGTTTTTAAGTAACACTTATAATTACCCACTTTTGACATTAGAATAGGCCAATTTGATAGGTATATCTCCCCAGATACATATGGAATACCACCATACGATTTTATGTGTTTAAATTCTAAATCAGGTGAGTTTGGGTCCAGTCCAATTAAAGGCAGTGATCTGTTGTTAGGCCAATGACTTTCTCTAAAATGTTGTGGTACATTATACCAAGACCATTGTTTATCGTGACTCCCAAAAAATTCGGTAAAGTTTAATTTTAAAAAATCAAACCCCTCTTTTTTTAGAATTAATAATGATTTTTTAAATAAGTTTTTAACTTTTCTGTTAAACCCGTTTTTACATGTTTGATCAACACCATTATAAAAAAACATATCATCCTCAAAGAAATAGTAAAAGGATAGATCTTCTTGGTCATTAAAATGTTCAGATATAAACTGTCTACCACCAGTAATTCCGATGTTATCTTTTTTTATATGTTCAAAACCATACATTTCACATAACCTAACATATTCATCCGTAGTCGTTAGATCGGTCGAGTTATTAAGTAGAAATTTTTTAGTACTAAAAATAAAATCAGAGTCATACTCCAGTATGGACTCAATCAAGGTTTCGAATTGTTTTGGTGAATTAAAAGTGATGACATATAAACCCACAGAACCATTATCATTAGAATAGTCATTTGGTTCTTTTTTGTTCTTTGTTTTTAAAACTAAATTATTGTTTTTAACATCTTCAAAAAATTTATATAATAAACCATTACCCTCAATCTCGTAATAGTTTATCACATCCGGGTTATGGTATAACAATATAGTAAATAAACTTTCCTCAGTACCCATGAACCCCTCACTCAATGTTTGAGTTAAAATATTATAATATAATGTATTTAGTTCTGTTATCAACTCCTTATCCCCACCAAAAAATCCACCTCTAGCCACAATATTAGGGTTATCATTTGTCATCTCACACATTTTACTAAATGTAAATCCGTGTATTTCCGAGTTAGTTTCATATGGGAAACATATAAAATTAAATTTACTTAATTCACTATCTATTTTAGATAAAACTAAATCCTTTGTAAAATAACCTAAATGAATGGTATTTGTTATACCAGCGTCAATCCAAAATAATTTATCTGAATCAAATCTGTCTAAAATTTTTGCGTCATGTAATAAAAACATTTTAGACATTACTAATGGATTATACATCTCCAACTTAGCTTGTGTCGAATCAGATAACCATCCGACTTGATTATACCAATCGGGGTTGTTTCTAATCGTTTGGATTTTATCATAGTATTCATTGTTTTTAAACCAAGTAAGGTCTCTTAAAACAAATTGGGTGTTTTCCCTGGATCTATGTTTGAAAACAAACTCCATTAAATTTTCATCACCAAAAATTATAAGATTACAATCAATGGTTAATAATTCCGTGAATTTTTCTAAATAATAATCAAATGACCTGGACCATCCTTCAGACATATCACCACGACCAATATCCCACAATCCAGTAACTAAAGTTGTTTTCATTAATCAAATATATTGTAAAAATATTTTATACTATCGTCAGTGTGTTCAGGTCTTCTATACCAGTCATCAAAAGAAATTAAATTAATACCGTTATTATTGTTATAAAATAAACAAGATAGTATTTGTTCTTCCATATATAACTCCTTCTCACTATTGAGTAACTCAACCAGTAAGTTCTCAAATTGATCCCTAAAGTTTGAAAATAATTCAGGTTTCCCACCAAAAAATCCACCTATAACATGGTGATCCCTTTGGTAATCTATATAATACTTGGTTGGTAAGGTTTGTGACCAGAAAAATCTACCGGTATTATTCTTCCCAACCAAAATAAATTTTTCATCTGACATATCATTAAGTTTATTTAAAAATCCACTATTAAATGATGTGAATGAGTAATACCTATCATAACCAGTACCGTAAGCTAAATTTTCGGGGAATAACCCACTATGTGATAGTCCAGCGTCAAACCAATATATTCTATCATATTGGTTTTTATTCTCTAACATATCGTACCAAAAAAATTTATTATACTGAACTTCAAAACATCGGTCAATAGTCTTCATAAGTTCTAAATCTTTTAAAGATCTAATCTGATTAAAATATTTAGTGTCATGTAAATCAAAAACAATAAACTCAAGTTTTTCTGGTGAAACACCCCAGTTATTATAAAAATGATTTTTTAAATCATTCAACTCTTCTTGCGGTACAAAACAAATAAATTTATTAGCTTCTAAGTTTAAAATATTTTTTAATGAAGATCTGTAGTGATAATGTCTCGACGGTCTACCACCAAATTCAGTTCCCCATAAATTTGAGTATATTGACGTGTAAATTAATGTTTTCATATTTATTATAAATTTCCTGTTATACGATCACACCAACCTTTTGATTTTGAGTATGGCCAAACAACCCAATAAGCCGGTTTTTCTTTAGTGTTAAATTGTCTCCATATTTTACAATATCCGTCTGGATCAGTCATCATCATTTTTATCTCATCTGTACTAGCGTCTTGTCTATAGATTGTTTCATCTGTTTTATCGTGAAAAGCAACCACCCAATATTCGTAATCGTTTTCCGGTACCTGTAAAAAGGATACATCAATACAGTGTTTAAAAATTGATGAAAAACTCTCAACCCAATCCTCTTCGGTTTCAAAGTCGTATGGATTTGGTGGGTATTTCTTATCTATGGTGTATTTTTGTACAGCTCTTTTAGAGAATAAAACACCGGAATATTTTTCATAATCCTTAATTGTTCTTTCGGTACCAAAACCATATTTACCAAGGTCACCGTTATATACTTCACCATCCACACCTAATACCTCCCTGTTTTTTTTGTGTGAAGATTCATTTTTTAAGTACCAAACTTTATCATCGTCCCATTGTTTTGTTCTACCTTTTCTGGTGTATTCGTGCCAAATAACAGTTTTATGGGGATGAAACAAATCATAACCGTGTGTATAAGCTCTAACAGCTATAGAAATTTCCTCACCATGAAAGTAATATTCCGGGTCGTGTTGTACCTCAACACTAAATTGACCAAGAGTAAAACAAAAATGAGCTGAGTAAAATCTAGATGTTATCGGTTCGGTTAAATCTTTCCACCCAGGAATTGTCTCCGGTAAAAAGAAAACACAACCCTCTGGGGTGAACCGATCAAAAACCATCCTCCAAGGGTCAACAACCCGACCATCTGGATCGTTTTCTGGATCGAAAGATGATACATATCCGGTTAATAGGGGTTTTTTATATCCCTTATCCTGTAGATCAGATAACATATCTATTAATGTTTGATCCCAGTCTTGATCAAATCTCATGTGTGAATCAATCTGTAGTGTATATTCCTCACCACCGTACAGTTGTTGTACTTGATTACGAGCCCAACAAACACCTTTAGATTCCTCGTGTGGAATATTTAGAACTCTAAATCTTTTATCTTCTTCATAAGATGAAAGATCATCAAATTTATCTTCTGGGTGGTATTGACGAGCGATACCAAATACTAAATTTTTAGGATGTTTTGATTTACTAATAGCGTCTTCTATTGTCGGGACTAATTGTGGATCCCTATATGAAGCGATTTGAATGAATATCTTCATGATTTTTTATTTAAAATATATCATGAAACAAAAAAAAATAAACTATACTTTAGTTTTTAACATTAGTATAAAATTATCCCAAATATCCTTTTCGTCTTGATTTAAATCGTCGTATTTAACTAAGGTTTGTGATTCAGGTAAAAAATCATTACCATACTGTAGTATTGATCTAACATCAGGACTATTTGTTAATTGAACCACTATTTGTTGTAAATCTTTCATTGTGTAATATTATTAAACTTTTATATTTCCATAACTATCTATAAGGCCCAAACTTCCCTGTGATATGTTGGTATTCACTGGTGGGGTCGCTGATGTTTTAAATGACAAATTAACAAAAGCTACCGTTATTGGTAGACTTGACGTTAAACACTCAGCCGAGTTCCAAACGTCTAATGAACCACCCATTATTTTTATATTATTATTCCCACTTACAGTACAAGCGTATCCGGATCCACCAGACAATAATGAGGTTGATTGTAAATTTTTAACCACCAATGACGCGGTACCTAAAGCACTTAACCCACAACTATAGTTGGTGGCTGAACTAGATGTTAAATTTTCTAATTTGGAATTCACACCATTAGTTGGTACTGAAACATTAACACCAAGAAATGTGTATGAATACCCCAACATATTCGTACCCAAATACACGTTCTCCAAATCCATACCGATACCACCACTTGAATAACCCTTACAGTCTTGAGCTATTGAGTTGAGGATGGCCATTCCATCACTTGCTGTACTATAACCAACACAAGACTGTATTCTATTTACGTTAGCGGCATATATTCCAGCGTTTCCGAGGGAGTACCCGACTGAATTTGTTATTGACCCAGCAAATGACGGCATCAACATACCAATACCAAAACCTAAACCGTTTGATCTACCAATACAATCGTAAACCTCGGAAGTAATCGAGTTACAATATATCGCAGTTTCAAGTGTAGCTATAACATTTAATGAATATAGTTTGCCACTATTAACAACCCCCCTAGTGTAGGATTCAACTAAAGACCCTCTAACCGTACCGTTATTATTTATTCCGGTTGTCGCTGGTGATATGAAATAAACACCCACAGTTTCAATTACGGTATTAGTATTTTGAACATATAGACAAAGTGATGTTGTATCATTAACGTATGACACATTACTTCTAACAATATTACCATTATATATTTTACAATTAACCGTAAGATTATTATCAGTTAAACAATGGTCTGTGGAGTTTCTGTCTAGAGTGTATGTGTACCCATTCATATTTAAATCAACACCATCCTTTAAAATTACGGTAACAGGTGAAGATTCAGTAACGTTAGCAAACATTTGTATCACATCACCGGATGAAGCAGCGTTTATAGCTGATTGTAACGTTGAATAGTATGTGTATTCACCTAAACTATCGGATATACCAAATATTCCATAACTTGTCGAAGTACCACCAGTTGTAAACCCTGTGATTGAATTTGTACCACCGGTACTATTAATTAATGTTAACGTTCCTGTGGTGTTGTTATACGTACCACCGGTAACAAAAGAACCTGAATTACCAGAAAATATTGGAATTAAATTCTCTAAAGTTGTTTTATATGAGGATCCACCACTATATTGTATGGTGTCCCCAGTGTTAACAATATGAATTAAAGTATCCTTATCAACGTAAGGAGCTAAGGTTCTATCTGTAAGTCTTTGTTGTGGCATACCAATAAATATCTATCCCTCAAAAATATACTCAACCCCATCCTCGAATAAAAAGAAAATACCGTCCTCAAACATTTTATTTTCCACCGGACAAGTTAACAATTCAAATCTCTCACACCCATTCGAATCTATTATTTTTAATAAAAATGATTCAACAACATCTAATGGCGGTGGTACATAAAAAATATATGCTGGGGGTATTGTCTCACCACTAGATACCAAATAACAATATGTGTTTGTTATATCACAAACTTGTATTTCGTAAGGTGACGTACCCGTTGTTCCAGAAATTATTACTTGATGTGCCATTTTAATTATGATTAAATCTACCTTTTAAAGTATTATAGTTTTGTCTTATTTCGTCTAAACTTAAACATTTATTATATATTGAAGCTGTAGCTATTTTTCCGTTAAATCTAGTACTACCAGCACTAGAACCCCTACCAATATCTGGTTCATTTGGTCCAGATGGTCTACCTGAAACTCTACCTTGATTTGTTAGTTGTCTTACTAAATTACCATTGATATATATCGATAAAGTACTGGCTGTTAAACTAGGCTCCAATTGACATGTAGCCACCACATAATTAAATTCATTTGGAAAATTAGATGCAGTGAATTGATTATATGTCACACCAAATTGTGCCGTACCATCTGTTAGTGCAAAATTAATACTATTACCAAATGGGTATAACCAAGTTCTATTAATTGACGCTCCGGTACCAGGTAAAAATAACACACTACCTTGAGATAAACTTCTATCATGACTAAACCAACTAGCGTAAGTTATGTTTGGGGGTATGTTAACCATTGGGGTTCCGAAACCAGTCGACGATAGATAGTTTACTCCATTTAAAAAAAAATAACTAATATCATTCATTGACTGAATTGTCACCCCACTTTGAATTGTTAATCTTCTAAAGTTTGACCCATTTTCACGTTTTACAAGTGAATAAGCTTCGGTACCTATATTATTGTACGATTTAGAATTTTGTGCGTCTATATGAAACACCAAACCATCCGTAACTATATTTGGGAAAAAATGATAACTCATCTTAAATACTTCTTATTATAACTCTAACCTCCCAGGTACCGGAAATAACAGATACTCTAAGAGTAGCGTTAGTACCGTTAGAAATCATGTTAAATGTTATTGGTGTCGTAACACCTATACTAGTGGTTGTAGTTTCAGTAATGTTAACGGTTGTACCACTAAAGATTGACATTATTTGTCCTGACCTAGCTCCGGTAGTACTTTTAACAGTATACTCAAACCAAGCTCCGGTATACGCACTCAATGGTAAAGAGTATACGTTTGTAGTACCCACAGGTGGTAAAACCCTAACCGTTGTATTTAATGATGGGGCAAGGTATGAACCCATTAGTATTGTGTTATCTGAAAACACCTCAAATATTGGTATTCCGGAAATATCATTTACACTAAACAACGATCCGATTAGACTATCATTTACACTAAATAATTCTCCGTTAGATCCTTGAACACTAAAAATTGGTGGTGACGATGTATTCCCGGAACCAATAATTGTTAATACATTCTGAGAACTTCCAGACATTATTGTGTTCCCACTAACATTAAAATTTCCCTTAATATTAACCTCATCTTGTAAACCATCAACCGTTAGAAAATCATGATTATCGTTATCATCTCTAATAACAAAATTACGGTCTTGATAAACATAAAATATTGATTCTGTTATTGTGTGTTTTCTAATCTCCTCACCCGCTGAGTATTCGATAATACCAGGTGTTGTTGGATTTACGGTTTGATATATGATTGAGGATCCGCTAGGTGTTAACATTCCCAAAGAAACAGATGAGGTATCAATACCTAAATAACCTTCACTATAGGATGTACCATCAGTTGACAAATACACCCCGTAACCATCCAAATCGTGAACCCTATAACCAGTAAATGTTAAATCGGTATTTGCAAAGTTTGTATCTGTAGTTACCGGTAAATTCAAATATGTTGTCGCGGATAAAGTCCCATTTACCGTTAAACCGGTCATCGTGTTTATTGACGCTGAAAAAGTATTCCCAGAATTATCATAGATGTTAAAAGTATTTGAGTCATCATATGTATACCCGGTTACATAGTGATCAGTATACCCAACTAAAAAACCAGAAACATTAAATGTCCCACCTGAATTATTTGTAAATGTCGCGACACCACTACCAGAATTATATGTACCACCAGTTATAGTCATATCACTAGATAATATTGATAAACTAACTGTATCACTCCACAAATCGTTTCTTGTTACCGTTAAATTATAATTTGAATTGTTAAATGATAAATCCGTTATATATTTATCTGGTGTATTGGTTAAATTAGATCCGTCCCCGTAAAATGTTCCACCACTTATTGTTGTCGCTGATAATACGTTTATAGATGATGAAAATGTATTTCCAGAGTTATCATCAATACTAAATGTATTTATATTATCATATGTAAATCCTGTAATATATGTATTAGTTGTGTCTAATCCACTAATTTGATACCCACCACCAGTATTATAATAAAAATTTAAAATACCAGATGAATAAGTTCCACCCGTAGTATATGTATCACCAGTAATACTCACACCGTTAACATTTAATGTTGTAGCTGTAACTCCCTGTGTGAATATTGTATCCCCACTTATTGTACCCCCAGTAAAGGTACCACCACCACCCCCACTTTGGAATATTGACCAATCACTTAATGATCCATTCCATGGTGGCGAATTTAATTTGTAATATATTGAACCGTCATTCACACCAACAACCATCCCAGGTCGTCTCCTTTGATTTGTTATTGAGTTTAATTCGGTTATAGTATTAACATTTCGTAAACCGTCAATACCATACAATGGGTCAATTACTGGGTATGTATCATTTGTATCCGTGGGGGAAATAAATCCCAGAACCTCAACCCCACCTGAAAAACTAAAACTTGGCATAATATTTTTTAACTACATAACCAACAATCAACAGTACCCAAGAAGTCATTAAAGGTTCTGTAGACATTGTAATTTATCTGGAATCCATTTCCATCTACTATAATTATTGTACCTATATTGTTTGTTGGTATGTTAAATCCATTACAACCAATCGTACTATTTCTAAATCCTGTTGGTTGTGGTAATGATATCGGTATTAAAATGTATCCCCAGTATGGTGTAACACTACTCGTAAATGTAACATAATCATCTGTTGGGTCATTTGTATACTCGAAAGTAAGAAGTGAAGAGTCCCCACTAGTTATTGACGAACCACTAAATTTACCAAAATAAATTCCTGGTAAGTCTGGTTCCGGTGAACTACTAGGTGTTGGTGTTGGTGTATTCGTTGGTGTGGTAGTATTGGTAGGGGTAGGTGTCATAGTATTTGTTGGAGTAACTGTGTTTGTTGGAGTAACTGTTGGTGTAGGTGTAGGTGTTGATTTACATATTTGATATGTTGGTGTGGGTGTTGGTGTTTTTGTTGGGGTTGGTGTATTACTTGGATGTGGACATCCACAAGGACTTGTACAAGTTTCAGTTGGTGTTGGTGTTACAGTTGGGGTAACGGTATTCGTTGGTGTGTTCGTTGGTGTTGGGGTTGGTACCTTACAAGGATCAAATGTTGGTGTTGGTGTTACAGTTGGTGTTGGTGTAGGTGTTTGTGTCCTTGTCGGAGTCACAGTTGGTGTTGGTGTGGGGGTAGGTCTTGGAACATTTAATATATTCGGACAATCCCCATTCTCAACTAGTATCGTATAGACACCGTACACTTCCCTTGGTGGTACTAATAAGTCCGGGAAAAAAATAAACGGTAACGTAACTTGACCTAGATTAATGACAACATTATCATTATCCGGTTTAAAAATAACGGTAGCTAATTCACCGTCAAAATTTATACTATCTATGGTTATACTTTGACTCATGGTATATAACCATAAATACCCCCAGGTTTAGTAATTTTCTTTTCTAATTCTAATTTTGTAAGGACTCGACAATCTCATCCAAATTAAAAATATTATTATCGAACATAGGACATTCATGTGTTGTACCATTGAAGTCGTAGTCAAATAAATAACTATCTGGTAATTTAACAGTATTTGGTAATGTAGCCACTATATTTTTGTGTAACCCATACCCAAACACAACCGGAGATGTCCCAACCCAAAGAACTGTTGACTGGAGACCTAAAGCTGCCGAAGCGTGTTGTAGTGATGAATCAATTAATAATCTTTTTTCTGAAGCTAATAACATTGAAAATAATTCCATATTTGATAATGGTTCATGTACAACCTCAACATTGGGTAAAGAGTTGTGTTCATGTCGACAAACTTGGATTATATGATATTTCTCGGAAAATACCTCAACAATTTTTTGAGCTACTTCATATGGAATATCCCTAGTCCATGAATATGTGTGTGGTTGTTCTTGTAACGGACCACCATTTGTTTGAATAACCATTACCGGTTTTTCTCTTAACCATTTACCATGTGCTATTTGTAATTGTCTAATATTGAATTTTAAAACAGGTTGTTCGTTATTATATTTTAAATTATGTAGTTTACACCAATTTAACAATAAATGTAATCTTTTGTGTATGTGATCATCGGTAAAATATGGTTCATGTTTAAATACCATAGTATCTTTATTATTAATAAAATCGTCGTAGAAATATGGTGTCATACCAAGTCTATATACTCGATCAACAAAATCTAAGTTTAGAAATATTTCTGGGTAAGCACAAACAATTATTAATTCTCTGTCCGGGTGATTATTTTTTATACATTGGGCTACCGCTGTAGCTAGAACGTGCTTACCCAAACCACCCTCAATGTGAAATAAACTATATTTTTTTTCCATACTAAATTATATAACTGTTTTATTTATTTGTAAACGACAAAGCTAATTCTATTTTTTCCCAGACCATATCTGGGGTTATTTTTAAATGACATTCATTTTCCCTACCGGTCCCCAAAAATACCGGACAATGTGTTTTAATGTTCATAAACATATTAAAACATCCATTACACACATTTGGGTTTAACACACGAAAACAATCAAATTCATTTTGTTTTTTTGTAAAGTTAGATATCATAACCACCGGTATGTCATACGCCCAAGCTAACCAAGATAAACCAGAGGACAACCCAATAAAAATCCTAGATTCGAGTATGTGGTTTAAGGACACCGTAATATCATCGAAACCGTTACAATTTGTCACACCTTCAAGATTTAGTGTATTCTCATATGATACATTTGTCACTTCATACCCAGATGAGGTCAATCTGTTAACAATTTCCTGCCACCCATTATCATAATCCCACCTAGCTATTTTCTTTAATGATTCCGGTGCGATTGAAATTTTATTATTTTTTTTGTTAATTTTATATGGGATAACCGGACATTTTCCGGGTTTAGTATCTTGTGGTAACATCATGGTATCTTTGGTAGCGTACATCATACCATTTAGGGTATGTTTTAAATTACCTTTATCATAACCAATGTCCAACAATCTATCAACCTCAATATAAACCGGATTATTAGCTTTTATAAATTCACACCTATCAACATCTTTAGATTGGAATAAATGTGGAAAAAAGGTTGATATGTAAATCTTTTTGGGTTTGTGGTATTCAATAAACGGATCAATGAAAGATGAAAAACATATTGTATCACCCAAACAAAATGAGTCAAAATGAAGTAGTAACGTACGACCATTAAAATTTGTAATATTTGGATCTAACTGTATGTACTTTAATAATTCCTCTTCTTCGTAATGTCGTTTAACCATTTTTAAGTTTTAAAATTTTAGAATAATAATCAAACCAATATCTTTCTTGCCACAATGTACCTTCCTCAAGTGAGACTAACGGTTTATTTTGCCAAGGTTTTTTAGCTATAAAATGTAATATTTTAATATATTTTGGTAGACCTGTATTTATGAAAATTTGTTTAGAGTACGTCTTTAAGTAATTATACTCGATTGGAATAGTACTAATTACGTCACTAAAGTACAAATTAATAATATCCTGATCAAAGTGTTCAGTAATACCATATATTAATGTTAGATTAATTAAATCATTTGTTATTTTTTCTGACAAATATTTTTTGTCGATAACCATAACACCCGTATTATATTGGTCAATATATAATTCCCGGACACACCCGAACGAATGTGAATAATCAATCAGGTAATCGATATTACCAAGAACAACAATATCTGAATCTAAAAATATTATTTTATCAACATCACTAATTGAAAATATCTCATACTTTGTGTAATCACCAAACCCAGTCTGGTCTGATTTTAATTCGTCAATATTACCGTACTTTGACTGGTCATAATTTTTTAATGAAATATTATTATGTATTTTCCTAGAGGTTATCAGATCATCCGAAGTTAAATCATTACTGATCACCATAAATGGTATATTTTCATCAACAACCCTGGGATTGTTTTCCACTAATGATTTTAACATTACCTCAAAACCAATTAGATAGTCCTTATTACATACTGATACAAACATAAATTAATAATAAACATTATTGGGAAAATGTCATTATTAAAATAAAAAACCCCCATTTAAAGTGGGGGTCTTCATAATTATTTTTTTTTATTTTAGAATGGTGCTGAGTCGTTAGCGTACCAGTCAGTACCATTACTAATAAATGTTGTTTTAGTATATACAGCTGTTGGTAAGTTTTGAGCTATACCAACCCCATTTATTTTAGCTCCTCCACTACCAACAACAAAAGCACTGTTAGTGTTATTAGTTCTAATTAGAATAACCTCTTTACCATCTCTAGCTGTTGGTAGATAAATGGTACCACCAGGTCCTGAAGTGTTATAAAATACAATACTATCGTTATCCGTTAAATTCGGATCCGCTAACGCGTCAACCATTGTTGTTTTATAATTTACTGGTCCAGTAAATTGTGTTTCACCAAGGTACACAGTGTTTGGGGTTGTTGCGGTCAAACTACTTGTGTTAATTAATACTACATCATTAGTTAACACTAGATTACCACTACCCCCGACAGTATTTGATCCATCCCCAACGATTGTATTCCCTAGCCCACCAAGTACATGAGATGTTTCACCAGTTATGTCGTTACTTGCACCACCAAAAACAGATGACCCAGCTCCAACTACACTATTCCTCGATCCACCCAAAATTGTTGATGTGTCCCCAGAAGTTGAATTAAATCTACCCCCACCGATAAATGAGTTATTGGAATATATTGTATTATCTTTACCTGCACCAACGGATGAGTAGTCACCAAATACCACACTTTCACCACCAACTTTGGTAATTCCAGTTATTGGGATTGGTGTTGGTCCGTCGGGATTTAAAATTATATCCCCGGTTCTACCAGAATATGTCCCACCTGTTATACAACAATCAGCGTCAGTGAAACCAGTGACAATTATATCTTGATTGTTATCATATCTTAAATTTAAAGTACCAGTGGTGTTATCATATGACCCACTAGTAATGTAAGTTGTTTTTGGGAATTCAAAAACCCTAACAAACCCATCACCATCAACCCCAATAGGGTCAATACCCGATAATGGTACTGGTATAGTTGTATATGTTACAGATGTTGGGTCACTATTGTTAAATAAATTTAATTGATCAACATATACTGTATTATCCGAAAAACCACTAATGTTACTACCACCAAGAATCACAGAATTATTACCAACTAGGTAGGAATTATTTGACAAAACATGTGAAGTATCTCCAGATACAAAGTTACCGTATCCAACAGACGATGACGTGGAACCTAAAACAGTGTTGTATATTCCACCACCAACTGTTGATCCAACACCTTCGACTGTATTAAATCTACCACCAAGTACGGATGAATATTCTAAAACAGTTTTATTGTCCATACCACCAGCGATTACCGAAGACCCACCCTCAATCATATTTAATGATCCACCACCAATGAATGATGATTCGGATTTAATTTCATTTAAATACCCACCACCAATAACTGATAGATCAGAAGATATTGAGTTATTTATACCGGTGTTTATTGATGAATTACTTGATGTGATTATATTACAAATACCATTATTAATAACTGATTGTTCTCCGGAAATTTGATTTCTAAATCCATTCCCGATTGACGAAAGTGATCCGTTAACAGTATTCGACACACCATTTAAAATTGATCCGTTTTGTGAGTTTACGGTGTTACCCTGTCCATTCAGTATTACTGACGATGATTTTGAGATAACATTTGACGACCCACCACCTACTAAACTATGATCACCAGTAACTATATTACCGATACCATTTGTTACCGTTGAATAGTTCGAATTTACTGTATTTGTTAAACCGTTAGAGATTGTCGAGTAGTTACCAAATAGGTTATTATTCAACCCATTGTTTATCACACTAGTCGAACCAGTTATAATATTATTAGATCCACCAATTATAACCGAGTAACTAGAACTATTTTCAGATATTCTATTTGATTTACCACCAGAAATTACTGTAAAGTCGGACTGTGAAAAATTATCATAACCACCAGCTACCGAGTCATTACCAACCAATGTATTGCCATAACCACCCAATACGGTTGATCTAACACCGTTTGATGTATTTTTACCACCTCCAGATATTGTTGAGTAAGAACCAAGACTAATATTACCTAATCTGTCTCTCACTGTTGTGGTGCTCCCACCATTCACATCTGTTATAATTATTTCTGTCATAATTTATTTTTTTCTTTTTTTTATTATGGGGTACATGGATTTAATAATGAAGGATCATTAGTTAATCCTACTTGCCAGTACGTATCACCACTACAAACTACAGTTGGGTTAAAACTTTTACCACAAGCTGTTACAGTATGTGGGTTCGGATCTATATGACACTTAGGTGTCCCGTCCCAAGCTTGAATATTTAATTGTGAAGCTATGTTAGTTATTTTACAACCAAACATATATGGCCAAGAAGCGTTACCAATTAAAGCTGGACCAAAACCAACTATAGGTCCAACAAATGGTGGATAATTGATTGGGTTTATCGTGTTATTAACATACCAAGTTGTATTTGGATTTAATAGTGGTTGTTTATTTGGACTACCAGCCTGTATTAAACCAATTACTTTCCAAGTACCACCAAATTGAGCGAACATAGCTGAACCAGAATCACCTTTAAAACCTGGAAAAGCACATAACTCACCAGTTGGTGAATATCTAGCAAAACTCATCAAATCTTGATATATAATCGGGGTTTGTAACCCCTGCATTGATTGGGTGTATTCGTAAATCACACTCAGTAGATGTATTCGTAGCGAACAAACACCTTCTTTACCTCCGGAAGTTCTACCAGCACTTATAATCGAATCAGCTGGAGTTAATGAATTTATTTCCAAGTTGGTAGCGAATGGTTGAGGAGCTGTTATTGAGGATAAACCCAACTGTCTCCAAGAAGCGTTCGGACCTGAAGTACTTATAGTTTGATTTCCTTGTGCGTCAAATTGATCGATACTGACAATTGCAGCATCTGAAATATTTATACCATCAACAGGAAAAACATTACTAAATACAGGAACATACCTAAGTACAATCCCAAATGACCTGTCAAAGTTGGTACCAACAAATGGATCCGATAACCCAGGTTGATAAGCGTTTATCGCGGAACCCACGCCACTTGGGTAAGTTACGTTTGAAATACCACCATTTAATTGTCTATCACCAGTATAGAATGGGTCGTTTATTACAACGTGGTTATTAGTTAAACCAACATAACAACCTGTTTCTCCATCCACAGCTATCAAACCTAATGTTCCAGAACCAGCTATATTTGAAGGACCTAAAGAAATACCACCTTGTAACGGCCTTAAATAGTTCCTATTTGCTGGTGGGGTAATCGTCCAGTTCCAACAAGTTGGACTTAGGTCCGGGTTTGGTCCGGCACAATAAAATGCGTATGGTTCCGCCTCTGAAAAAGCTACAACATCTGTGGGGTAAGTAACTCCATCAACTGTCATTTCTTTTGGGAATACTTCACCACTAGATAAAGAACTCAAAGGTTTCTTTTCTTTAACAATTAACGTAAATGATTTTTCATTTGTTAATTGACCATCTTTAATTTTAAATCCGAACCCAACACCAACTTTATCAATGTTTGATTTATATATAGACTTTAATTTTTCCTTAATTGAGTCTGTGACCATTGTTATTGTTATTTTTTTAGTTTATATTATCCAACTCTTTGTGTTGAGAACCTAACATAATCATCAGGTGCTACAGTTGTGTAGTTTAATCCTGTTGTATTAAGTACTCTAACACATAATTGGTCACCAGCGTTTAGTAACACACCCCATTGTCCACCGTTAATATCAGCGTATTTTTGAATGTTTGACGTGTAGAATGTACTTGAAGCGTAAACCTCACCAGTAACAACATCAACAATACCAGCGTAAATCATACCCTCAGCTAATGAATACCACCCATTAACCGCGTCTGGACCAGTTAAATGAACATAAAAACTCATGTTCCATCTACCACTTTGTGGACATGTCCAAATACCAGTAGCGTTATCATATGACCCGATGTAATCATTATATTGTAATGTCGGTGTTTGTGTTACCGCAACCAATGAGTTTGATAAATCATTACCTAAACCAGAAGACACACTATTTACTGGATCTGGTGAACCTTCCGATAAGAAAGCGTCAACCACAAAGTTAACACCTGGATTAGTTGATGGTACAACAAATCCGTTAGCGTCAACCGCTAATCCGTATATTGGTGAAGTGTTTGGAAAACTTCTAATGTTAAGTTTTGGTACGTAAACCGAATCATCAACAGTTACGTTAACGTTAGATCCACCCAAAGCTACACTTCGGTTAGCACTAACACTTGAACTTGTAGCGATTATGAATGAATCATTACCTGTAATTTTATTTGATGAACTACCTAAGATTGCTGATCTTTGTCCAGTTATTGTATTACCAAATCCACCACCGATTGTTGATGAACAAGCTGTCGTTGTTATTGTGTTCCCACTACCACCACCAATCGAAGATATTTGACCAAGTGTTGTATTACGAACCCCACCACCAATTGCTGGTGAAGCAGCATTAGCTAAGTTAAAAGAACCACCACCAACGATTGAGTTTATTTGTAAAGCCGTGTTATTTGTTCCACCACCAATTACTGTGTTAGCACCACTAGTGAAATTACACTGACCACCTAGAATTGTTGAGTAACTAAATATACCAAACGGGTCAATGGTGTTTCTTGCACCACCACCAATAACGTTTATATTTCCTTTTCCATCAACACTTGGTAGTATTGTGTTATTATCACCACCACCAATAACACTACTTATTGATTGTGTTAGGTTACAGTTACCCCCAAGGATTACAGAGTTAATGGCAAAAGCCCTATTAAGTTGACCACCACCTATTGTCACATTTGATTCTCGTATAGAGTTACTTGAACCACCAGCAATAGTGTTGTCAACACCAGTAATAATATTGTTACAGATACCACCACCAATGAAACCTTCAATACCACTGATATTGTTACACGCTCCACCACCAATAGTTGATCTCTCACTGTTCACATTAATTACGTTTCTCCAACCACCAACAATTGTACTACAAGGTGCTGACCCAGAAGCTTTTGTTGTTGATATTCGGTTACACGCTCCACCACCGATAGTTGACCATACTGGTCCAGCGGTATTTTTACAACCACCACCGACGATAGTTTCAGTTAATTGTGACGTATTTAATTGACCACCAGCTACGGTACTACAGCTTCCGTTCGATAGGTTAGTGTTCGAATCTCTTAGTGTTGACCCAGGTCCTATACCTTGAATTATAATTGCCATTATTAATTTTTTTTTTAAGTTGTTTATTTACTTTTCTATAAATAGTTAATATCTTGGGAAAATTTTTATTCGACTAAATTTTTTTTATATAATTGTTGTGGTTGTTGTTGTGTAATCGTTTATGGTATATGTTAAATCATTAGTTTCACAATATTTTGTATCACAATTTGGACAGTCTGGATCAAACATTTCAAATTTATTTTTTAATAAATTAAAATTATGTTTAACTTCCGACGAGTTTAATGGTTCAACATACATTCTAAATTGAGTTATCCCACCCTCAAAGTAACCACCAAAATTTTGTTCTAGTAAAATGTTAGTTTTTAATTTTGAAAATGTTGTACCACTTAATATATTATTTGGAAAACATTCTGGATCCTGAATATAATTTGATGTTAATCCGGTACAGGAAGAGAATGTTAAGTTCTCATGTAATCCTTGTGTACCCCCACCCCAAGAGATATTAAAAGGAACACCAACTTGTTTTTCTTTATCGGTATGTAAAGCTCTAGGAATTACTTCCTCAAAGTCCTCAATAGTGAAGAACCGTTTACCGTTCACATAGATCTTTAATCTACCCATTCGATATTTTACATCATCTAACCACTTTTTATTTAAATTAACAAGTTCTACAGTTTGTGGTGTTTTAATACCATTAGTAACTGGGGGTGAAATTAATTTAACAGTATCATTAGCTAATGAATCCAAATATTTAACCTCACTAATATCCCCAAGACCACCAAAGTATTTTAGATCACAGAAATCTAAAAATGTATACCGACTCCACACGACATCAACTTGTAACCACTTCTCGATATCTAAAAATCCAATATTACGTTTTTCACAATAATCATAAACCCCATTTGGTGAACAATAATTAACAACCGTATATCCTGTTGTAAATGTTAAACCTGTGACAGTAGTTCCAGTTGTTTCACAAGTTCCCGTTAATTTTAAAACCCTAACACAAATTTTTGGATTTTTGGGATCACCAGAAAATTTAATAGACATAGCGTTTGATAACGAATCCCACAATGGATCCTTTTCACACGTATCCTCAATTGATTTAATCCCCTCATTTGTTGAACAATCTGTACAATCAGTACATGTTTTACACGTCGTACAACTTGGTGTACAAACCGGTACTTGGTATTCACAATTAGGGGTTGGACTAGGTGTGGGTGTTGGTGTGGGTGTTGGGTATTTCGTGGTAAAACATTTGTGTGTTCTACATTCCCACCCACAAGTTTCACATGGGTCTTCACCACAACTACAACCACAAGTTAATCTTTTTTCTTTATCCCCACCACAAAGATCACATCCATAATTTAAATGTGGATCATGTTTTCCATCTTTAGATCTTGGGGGGTAAACAAATATACATCTACTGTTTGTAATATTTTCTAAAACATAATCAGGTGTGATTCCTGTTGTAAATACCGCTTCGACCGAACAACAAGCACAAGTTTGTAGACAATCAGCTAGTGGTGTTGTTACACGAGTATACCCGGTTAAACATTTTGGGGACCCGTCAGCGTAATGATAAAATTTATTTTCAGCTCTGGTACCAAAATAAAAAAATGTATTTTTATTGTTTGGGTATAAAATATTTAAGGTTGTCTCACCAGATGATACCGGATACTCATCACAGAATCTAGGTCTTAACAACATCTCAACCGACCAACCCTTACTCATACGTTCTGGTAATATGTCATAGTCATAACCAAAAAGTTTATAAAACCCTTGATAAAATCCACCATACAATTCATGGTAATATCCATAATTTGGGTGGTTTTTACTTACTATCTCATACAATGTGTTTTGTGGTCTACCCGAAAAAATATCATATTGTTTTGTATGTCCGGTAACCTGAAACATTTTCATTCTTCGATCGTAAAATAATCTATTAAATTTAAATGGATCAACATATAAACCATTCGTGTAATTTAAACTAATTCCCGTCATCACATCAACTAAACCATTGTCAATACCAGTCAACCCAATATCACATGAGGTTGATGATGAATAGTTACAAAAATTTATGTTATCTGGATTATAAAAGTTTTGAGATACAAATACATTATTATAATTGTAATTTTTCCAAATAAGATTTGGTTGTGTTGTTGTTAAAAAATTATTTGTGTCAAAATATATAGGTAATTTATTTCCATATGTTTCAGCTATTAAGTAAGGTGAAAATAAAACTTCTTCATCGTAATCACGTTCATCAGATGTTAATGACATATCCATACTGTCAGATATAAGATTTATCTTATATTTCTGATAAACATATTGATTAATATTCTGTTGAGCCATACTTTTTAATAATAAATACAATAAATGAAAGTATTTATATTTAAAAACTAAATTGAATTACGTTTAATCAATGAGCGAGAATAATAAAAATAGTGAGGTTAATCAAAAATCTATCACTGGATATTTTAAAAAATACCTTGATGGTGCTAAAAATGAGATGTCTGAAACTAGGGTGTTAGGTAAGATACTATCTAAAGCTATTGTTGACTATAAAAAGGAAGGTAAATTTAATTTAACTGATGAAGATAAAAAATTCATTAAGGATCAATCAACGGACATATTAAAAATATTACCATTAATTATTTTTCAAATTTTACCAGGATCTTCATTAGCTACACCATTTATTATTGAATTAAGTAAAAAACTTGGGATTAAATTGAATAGTAAGGTTCCTGAGAAATATAAAAACAAACCAGAAAAATCTGATGGTGAAATAGATGAGGTAATTGGACCCGACGGAACGTTTAGTAGTTCCAGTTACCCAATTTTAAATCAATTGTTACACCCAAGAAAAACTATGGACCAAACTGTTAGAATGGCTAGAACAAACCAATGGCCATATATGAGAAAATATTATGGTGAATCTGAAATAGATGAACCAAATAAATTATTAGATGAAGACGATAAATCAGAAGCTTTTGGGTTTTTGGAAACTAAAAACGCGTCGACTTGGAATCAAGCTAATCGAATTTTAAAAAAAATGGGTATTGATGATCCCGAGGAAAGATATCATAGATTAAAAGTTTTAGGTTTTGACAGAAACTTAGATAAAGAATTAAAACAAGAAAAAAAACGTGGTCGATGTAAAAAATGTTTCACCAAAAGAAAGTTAACCGAATTGGAAAAAAATAAAATGGTAAAACTTATAGACGAGGTAATTCTAAACAAAAAAAATAAATCTGATGACGTTGTTGGGAAAAACGAAGAGAACACAATATCAAGGATATTAAAAAGAAATATTGACTCCATTAAAAAAATAGCCGAAAAAGAAGGTATAAGTGTTAATAAACTAATCCAATACTTTAAAAAAAGTGAATAAAGATTTATACGGAAAGGAAATTGAGTTACCAAAAGAAATAACTGAATATCTACAAAAGTGTTTTGACATGTTCCCAGACTCAAACTCATCAACTGAGGGACACATGAGAAACAAGGAACTTCGTGATACTGGTATGGTAACTTACCAACAACTTGGTAGAATTAAAAATTGGTTTGACAATTATACCGGGGACGGGAAAGACGCTCCCTTTATTTTAAATGGTGCTGATTATATGAGATCCTGGGTTGATAACACATTGGGAAATATGAGAAATGATGATAATCAATATAAACAGATTAGACAAGATTATGTACCAGATGATGTTAACCAAGGATTGATAGATGATCTTGGGTGGTTGGGTGATATGGTTAGACCGTCAAAAGAACATAGTAACTTAACTGACGAATTACAAATAACCGAATCTCTTAGGAGGATAAACGAAATAATGAAAAAAATAATTTAACATGGCTACAACAGAACATTTAGATTTTAGTCAACCAAATAATGAGTTGTCACAAATCGCTGATCAACAAAGACAAAAATTAATACCTAAAAACGACTATAAAAGTGTTAATCCCTATTCGTCCACAAACAAAGACGCGATTAGTGATGGTGATGAATATGGTAAGGGTACTGGATCTTTTTTGGACACTACTAATGGTGGTTCATCTGTGGATAACATAGAAAGAATCAATGAAATTAAAATTAATGAATATCAAAAAACAAAACCTTACACAACACCAACAGCGTAATGAAACTTTACAATACTCTAAATAATCTTATCCTTGAGGTAGCTTCTATCGATTCCGTAGTTAAAGCTATTAGGGAACGAAAACGAGTTATCATCTATTATGAGGGTGATGAACCTGGTGGTCGTGGACTTAGAATTGTGGAACCGGTGTGTTTTGGTTATAGTAAATCAGATAATCCGGTACTCAGAGCTTGGGATATTGAAGGTTCATCACATAGAGCTTATTTAGGTGAGAAACCATTACCTAGTTGGAGGATGTTTAGATTGGATAAAATAATCACTTTGAAACCGACAACCGAGACATTTAACGAACCAAGACCGGACTATAATCCACTTGGGGATAAAAGTATGATTAGAGTAATAATAAACGCTAAGTTTGACAACGTTCAACCGGAAGAACCTGAGCCAGAACAACCACAACAACCGGAAGAACCTGGAGGACCAGAACAAAATGTAGTATAATATGAATTCAGAACAAGAACTGTTACAAAAATTAATGATTTCCAAAAAAATAATGGAAAAACACAACACAATTAATCGAGGAAGTGTTAGTGAAAGTAGATTATCGTCACCACAGGTTGAGGACTTTCAAGGGGTCAACGGTAAATATAATATTCCGGAAGAATTGATGATGGAAAGTAAACCACAAACACGTAGTAGTGAAATCCCATCAAGTGATAGAATTTTAAAATCCAATTTACCTGACGAGATTAAACAATTAATGATTGAACACCCAATCCAACAACCAAGTATGGGGACACCAACTGAATCCGTATTAACGGAAGAGTTGGTTGAAAAAGCTTCCAGGTTAATGAATACCAAAGCTAACGGTGAATTAATGTCAGAAGTTAGAAAGTCATCACCTGGTGTTTCATCAGATTTAAAATCCGTAATCCGTGAGGTAATTGAAGATGTACTTAGGGAAAACGGTTTAATAACTGAATCTGAAACTAAAAGTAATGAAACCTTTAAATTTAGAGTTGGGAAACATATATTCGAAGGTAAATTAACAAGAATTAAAAAAATACAGCAGTAATATAAAAATAAATTGTATATTTGTAACCTCAACCGAATGGTTGGGGTTTTTTGTTTTTAACCATTGATATTTTCGTTTTTTCTTGGTATACTTTTACAAGAACAAAAAATATTATGGAAAAAATAAATGTATTAGTATTACCATCAGACCAATCTGGTGTTGGAAAATTTAGAAGTGTTGACCCACATGTTAAACTACAAAATATGTACCCTAATGACTTTCATGTAGATATTGATTATAATCCGAGAATCAATGATCAAAATTACTGGAAGAAATATCAGATTGTACACTTCCATAGGAATATCGGACAAGATTATGACAACTGTGTTAGTATAATTGAGAATTTAAAATCTCTTGGGATTATAGTTGTGGCTGACATCGACGATTATTGGTTACCAACTCCAGAACACCCGATTCATCAGTTAATATTACAAAACAAAGTTCACGAGAAAATTAAAAATAATTTAAAAGCTTCGTCTTATGTGATAACCACGACTGAAATTTTTGCTGATGAAATAAAAAAAATTAATAAAAACGTAGTGGTTTTCCCTAACGCTATTGACCCTAAAGATCCACAATTTACTGAGGTAACACAACCTTCAGACAAGATCCGAATTGGTTGGTTAGGTGGTTCATCACATTTACACGATTTAAAACTACTTGATGGGATGGTACCAAAACTATCATCAGTACACGATAAAGTACAATTTTTTGTTTGTGGTTTTGACACTAGAGGTCAAGTAACCGAAATTAACAAACAAACAGGTCAAAAAACACAAAGACCAATAAAACCAGAAGAGACTGTATGGGTTAAATATGAGGAAATATTTACTGACAATTATAAAATCATCACACCAAAATACAAAGACTATTTAAATACCTTTACAGAAAATGATTACCCTGGTGTAGAAAAAGAAAACTACGTTAGGGTTTGGACCAGGCCGGTAAATAACTACGCTAGAAACTATTCCAAATTTGACATTTCACTAGCACCAATTAAAAACCACGTATTCAATAGAATGAAATCACAATTAAAGGTGATTGAAGCTGGGTTTTATAAAAAAGCTATTATAGCTTCAAATGTTGGTCCATATACGATTGACTTGAAACACGCTTTAAAAAATGGTGAATTTACCGATGGTAACGCTCTATTGGTGGACGAACATAGAAACCACGGTGACTGGTCTAAGTATATTAAAAAACTAGTTAATAACCCTAACATGATCACTGACTTGGGTGAAAGGTTATATGAAACTGTTAAAGACCGTTATGATTTAAATAACGTAACAAAAGAGAGAGCTGAATTTTACAAATCCTTAATTAAATAATAATGATAACTATACCAATTACAAAAATTTTATTCCTAGACATAGAGACTGTTGGAATAACCAGGGATTATGATTCTTGTTTAGAATCAAACCCAAGATTAGCCAGTCAATTTGATAAATATTTTGATTGGTTTTTAAAAAGGTTTCCAGAAGATTCGGTGAAGGGTGAAAACGAAATTCAACGTAAAAATATTGTGTTTTCAACCAGGACAGCTTTGGTACCTGAATTTGCTAAGATTGTTTGTGTCTCCATGGCTTTTGTTACCGATAAGGGTGAAATAAAACAACAAACGTTTTCAAACGATGACGAAAAACAGTTATTACTCGATGTCCAAAAATTGTTAGACAGGTGTGGTAAGTTAGACTTCTACCTTTGTGGTCACAACCTTAAAAATTTTGACATACCGATGATGGCTAAAAGAATGATAATTAATGGTTTAAATCCACCATCAATATTACCTTCATTTGATACAAAACCGTGGGAAGTTAAAGCACTAGACACTCGTGAAATTTGGCAATACGGAGCTTATACAGCTATAGGATCATTAGATCTTATGTGTACGTCATTGGACATCCCGACACCAAAAGGTGGTGAGGTTACAGGTGATAAAGTACATGAATGTTACTGGGAAAGAAACATGTTAAAAGAAATTTCAGAATATTGTGAAAGGGATGTTGTAGTATTGGTTGACACCATTAAAAAATTAAAAGAATTAGTATAAATGGACAATAATAATTTAGACGATCTAAAAAAAGAAATTGACGAGTTACAAAAATTATTTAGTGACGAGATTGAAAACCTAGTGGTTAATGATGTTATTGATAGACATGGGTTTGATATAAGGGAACTTGAAGAAGAGATGTCAAAATCAAATAACAAGCTATTATTACATTATAGTGTATCCTCGGACGAATCAGTTGACCCAAAATACGTGTACCCAACAGACTCCGGGTTTGATTTACACTCAACCGAAAATGTACGTATAGAACCATTCAGTAGGACATTAGTACCGACCGGATTACATATTGACATTCCAGATGGGTATGAAATACAAATCAGATCAAAAAGTGGATTAGCTCTTAATCAAGGGTTAATGGTGTTAAACTCACCTGGAACTGTTGACCAAGGATATACTGGTGAAATTAAAGTGATTATCTTTAACACGACACAAGAATTGATTGATATTAGTAAGGGTCAAAAAATAGCTCAGGGTGTCTTATCACCGGTTGTTTGTGGTAAATGGATTACATTAAAAAAGGTTAAAAATGTAGAAGACAAAGATAGATCTGATAAAGGTTTTGGTAGTACTGGAATTTAAAAAATTAATATTATGGATAATAAATTAAAACAAGAAATGAGAATGGTTGGGTCTGGGTCAGACTTAGCACTTAAAAAAATGTGTGATGACGCTAGAGAAATAATTGGAGACTCTCCGACTATTGTTGAACTTGGGTCATATATGGGTGAAAGTAGTTTAATTATCGCGGAAGCGTTCCCTAATGGAAAAATAATATGTATCGATTCCTGGGAAGGTGGGTTTGATAGATTAGATTCATGTAGTTTTTCGAATTATAATGAAATCGAACATCAATTTGATCTTAGAATGAATTTGGTTAATAACATCACAAAAATAAAAGGTTTATCAACTAGTTTTGGTTTTGAGTGTGATATGGTATATATTGACGCTTGTCATAAATATGAATGTGTTAAAAATGATATTATCCATTGGTTACCATTTGTTAAAAAAATAATGTCTGGTCACGATTATTATCCAGACATTGATTTTTGTAATCGAAACCCCCACATTAAGGGTGTTAAATTAGCGGTGGAGGAAATGTTAGGTCTTCCAGATAAACAATATGATGATAGCTCTTGGTTAATTTATAAGAAATGAAAATAGGTATTTGTTTAATAATTAAAGATGAGAATGACTATTTGGATGAATGGTTATCTTACTATCGAAAACTAGGTGTTGATAGATTTTTCGTATATGACAACAATAGTTATATTCCGATCAAGTCTAACGACGAGGATGTTGATGTTATTCTATGGGATAATGAAAAATTTGGTGCTCAAAATAAAGCTTATAAGGACTGTTGTTTGAATAATAAAAATTTTGACTACATTGGGTTTTTTGATACTGATGAATTTTATGTGTCAAGCACCATGAACATAAAAGAGGATATTAGAAACTTAACAAATAATTTCGGTAAATTTAGTGGGTTAGGGATTTACTGGAGATTATATGGTAAACCAGAACCATACTATATGGATAGAAAACCAATAAGTGAATATACATATTACCACAATAGTGATCATATTAAAAGTTTTATAGACCCAAAAACTATTAAATATTTTTCAGACCCACATTGTCCATCAATAAATGGTAGATTTATAGACGAATTAGGTAGAGAGGTAAATTCACCCATTGGGCCACACACTAGTGAGTCAATATGGTTAAAACACATATGGGCAAGAAGTTTACCAGAATTTAAAGAGAAAATTAAAAGAGGGGACTCAAATAAAGTAGTACGTGATAGAAAAATAGAGGAATTCTATACGTATAACGATAATTGTATTATACAAGATTAAAATGATTACTATTATTTACTCAACACATAAAGACTCAGAATACAATAACAAATTTAGACAACATTTGTCACAAACTGTCGGTGTTCCTAATCCTCAAATATTGGAGTATGAAAATAATAATGAACATTCATTAGCTAATGTATATAATTCTGGAATTACCGAATCAATATATGATATAGTAGTTTGTTGTCATAATGACATAAAACTTGAGTCTGGGTGGGGTAAAAATTTATTAAACGACTTCAATACTAACCAAGATTATGGTATAATTGGTAAAGCTGGTTCATGTTATTTTCCAGAGTCTGGTGTTTACTGGGAAAGATTATCACAAACAATGGTAGGTCAAGTGTACCACCACCCAGAAGACGGTAAAAAATTTTTAAGTAGATACTCACCAAAATTTGACTTTTTAATACCGGTGGTAACCATTGACGGATTGTTTATTTCATTTGACAAAACAAAAATTAAACATAAATTTGATGAAAGCCTGGGTGTGTTTCATTTTTATGATCACGGTTTTTGTATCCCAAATTACCTTGACGATATTAAAATAGGTGTAACATCTTCGTTTGAAATAACTCACAAATCTTTAGGAAAGCCAAACCAAGAATTTTTTGATTCTCGGGTTAAGTTTGTGGAAAAATGGGGTGACAAATTACCTCTGGACTTAAAACCAAAAAATGTACACACCCCGGAAATAAAAAGAAAAAAATTTAATAAGTTTGGTAAAGTAGCTATAATTATACCAACAAAAAGTAACCTTAATTTATTATTTGATTGTATAACTTCGTACATTGATAACTGTGATACCAAAATCTTTGATATTTTTATAGCTGACACAGGATCAACCGACGATGAAAAAAATAATATAAAAAATTTTATATCTAACCATGACAACATAACATTAATTGAATTTGATTATTATAATTTCGCTAAAATAAATAATGAGGTTGTTAGAAATTATATTGATAGTACATACGAATTTTTACTATTCTCAAATAACGATATAAAAATATTAAACGACGTTATAAGTGGAATGTTAAACATTTTTAACACTCAAGTTAGGACTGGATCCGTTGGGTGTAGGTTACATTTTGAGGACAATACGGTACAACACGATGGGATATTTATTGGGTTAAACAGAAATAACGGTCACGTTAGTGTTAGTCATTTAAATTTAAAACATTATTATAACTATCACAACCGAACAACTGAAGTTATTGGAAATACTGGTGGTTTATTAATGATTCGTAAAAATTTATTTGAGAAGGTTGGGTATTTTAATGAAAACTATATATCATGTTTTGAGGATGTACACTTAAACATTGACCTAATCTCCTCCGGTCTTAAAA